>Ga0307476_10001580_pt1 | contig 13769 bp, 11 predicted proteins | sample atmos_gasesECM2C_2_FD_203314 | JGI IMG/M metagenome (GOLD analysis project Ga0307476, IMG submission 203314) | Hardwood forest soil microbial communities from Morgan-Monroe State Forest, Indiana, United States - atmos_gasesECM2C_05 | ecosystem: Environmental > Terrestrial > Soil > Temperate... | reverse complement strand
CGTCAGCGTGAAGGTCTGCGTATCGCTGGCGACGCTGTTGGAGGCGGTGAAAGTCAGCGTATAGGTCCCGCCGACGCCGGGATTGGGCGTGCCGCTCAAAACGCCGGTGTTGGCGTTGAAGGCGAGTCCGAGGGACGCCAGGGAAACGCTGCCGCTTTCGCTCAGCGACGGCGCCGGCGTGCCCGTGTCCGTCACGGTGAAGGACTGATTGACGCCGACCGTGAAGGTGGCGTTGTTGGGGCTGGTGATGGCGGGGCCTTGGTCGATCGTCAGCGTGAAGGTCTGCGTGGCGCTGGCGATGCTGTTGCTGGCGGTGAAGGTCAGCGTGTACGTGCCGCCGACGCCTGGATTCGGCGTGCCGCTGAGGACGCCGCTTCCGCTGTTGAAGGCGAGTCCGAGGGACGCCAGGGAAACGCTGCCGCTTTCGCTCAGCGACGGCGCCGGCGTGCCGGTGTCGGTCACGGTGAAGGACTGATTGACGCCGACGGTGAACGTGGCGTTGTTAGGGCTGGTAATGGCCGGCGCCTGGTCGATCGTCAGCGTGAAGGTCTGCGTCGTGCTGCTGACGCTGTTGGAGGCGGTAAAGGTCAGCGTGTAGGTCCCGCCCGTGTTGGGGGCCGGCATTCCGCTGAGGACGCCTGTGCTGGCGTTGAAATTCAGGCCCAGCGAAGCCAAAGAGACACTGCCGCTTTCGCTCAACGACGGCGCCGGCGTGCCCGTGTCCGTGACCGTGAACGACTGGTTGACGCCGACCGTGAAAGTAGCGTTATTCGGGCTAGTGATGGCCGGGCCCTGGTCGATCGTCAGCGTGAAGGTCTGCACCGCGTTGGGCGCTATGCCGTTGCTGGCGGTGAAGGTAAGCGTGTAGGTCCCGCCGTCGCCCGTGATCGGCGTGCCGCCGAGGGTGGCCGTGCCACTGCCGGCGGTGAACTGAAGGCTGTTTGGAAACGCACCCGATTCGGTGAGGGTCGTGGCGGTCGGGAAGTCGTGACCGGTCAGGACCGTAAATGTGGAGGCGGTCCCGACGGTGAATGTGGCGCTGGTCGGGCTGGTGATCGTCGGCGCCTCGTCCACCGTCAGCGTGAAGGTCTGGGTTGCATTGGGCGAAACGCCGTTGCTGGCGGTGATCGTCAGCGTGTAAACCCCGCCGGTTGTGGCGTTGGCGCTGCCGGCGATCGTCGCCTTGCCCGTGCCCAGGTTCGTGAATGTCAGCCCGCCCGGCAGCGCCGGGCTTTCCGACAGGGCGGGAGTCGGCGCACCCGTGCTGGTGATTGTAAACGTGCTGTTCGTCCCAACGGTGAACGTGGCGCTCGACCCGCTGGTGATCTGGGGCGGGGCGTTCACCGTAATGGAAACGATCAGCGTTTGATTGTCGATCGTGGCGGAGACGTTGCCGCTGGAACCGCTCGCCGTCAGGGTGGAGGTCGCCTGGGCGGCGATGGTCGTCGTGGAGCTGGGACTGACGGATCCAACCACCCCCCCGGAGAAGGCAACGGGCGTGCCGTTGGGCACACTGAAGCCGGTCGCGTTGTTGCTATCCTTGTCAATAGCCGCCGTCAGCGTGGACGTGCCGTTGGGGCTGAGGGTCGTCGGCGAGGCCGAGAACGTCATCACGAGGAAAGGGCTGGTGCTGCCGCTTGGCAGCGATCCGAAAAGAGCCGCCGCCGGCGTATTAGTCCCCCACCAGTTGTCCGTGGCCGTGAAGGTATTCCCCGAGTTCTTATCCACGGCCGAGCCGCCGGTCGAGCTGGTGTTGCCGACGATCCGGCTGTCGCTCATCGTGATCGTGCCGCTGGCGTCGAAGACGCCGCCGGCCTTGCCGGCGGAGGCGGCGCCGTTGTTCGTGATGATGGAGTCGGTGATGGTCAGCGTCACGCTGCCGGAGTTGACGCCGCCGCCGTTGCCGGATTGCGCCGTGTTGCCGTCGATCAGCGTGCCCTTGTCGATCTGGTCGCTGACGCCGCCGGTGTCGATGCCGCCGCCGTCGGCCTTGGACGTGTTGCTTTGGATAGTGTCGCCGCGGAAAATCGTGTTGGGTGAGCCGGAAAAGCCGCTGAAATAGCCGCCGCCCTGGCCGCCCGCGTCGTTGACCTGGTTGCCGATGATCGTCGTGTTGGTGATCGTGACCGTCCCGGTCGCCGGAATGCTGCCGCCGACGAAGATGCCGCCGCCGTTGAGAACGTCCCCCGAGTTCGAGTTGGCCGTGTTGTTGGTGAACTGGCAATTGGTGATGTTCACCGTACCGCCGTCAAACAGGGCGATGCCGCCGCCGTCGCCGTCCGCGGTGGAGTTGTGATCGACGATCACGTCGTTCATCGTGAGCGAGCCGCCGCCGGTCGCAGTGCCGGCGTCGAAGTCGAAGGCGCCGCCCTCGCCGCTGTTGGAGCTGAACGCGGCAGTGTTCTTGCCGTAGCGCAGGGTCACGCCGGATAGGCTCACGGCGAACCCGTTGGGGTCGGACGAGGCCCCGTTGGTATTGTCGTAGGGGTTGAACGAGAAGATCTTGTCGATGCCATTGGTCGCGCTAGTGCCGGCCTGGATGATGGTGCTGCCGCTGCCGGCGCCCTGGATCGTGAGGGCGGCGGTGACGTCCAGGTCGCCGACGGCCGGGTTGGGCGTGGTGGTGGAGTCGTCGCCGGCGATGGTGAGGGTGTAGGTTCCCGCCGGCAGGGTGATGGTGCTGCCCGAATCGCTGTCGGCGGCGATGACGGCGCCCCGGAGGGTCGCCATCTTGTATGGATCGGCCATCGTCCCCGTCCCGCCATGGGTCGAGGAGTCGGTGGAGTCCGCGAAGCCCGTGACGGTGTAAAAGTGGGCCGGCGCCAGCCGGTCCTCCAGGAACTCCAGGCGCGGCACGAACCGCTTGGGAGGCCGTTTTGCCCCGCGCATCCGGTTGCGGCGAATCCCAAACGACCTCTTCAGCCATCCAAGCCAGTTGTAGGGGAGCACGGCGAACCTCGGGGAGGGAGTGCAGCGGGAGCAGGCCTGTCACCAGTGCGAGCGCGATCACACAGCCAGGGGTCAGGGAATGTTCCCAGCCGGCAGCGTCACCGGTCGAACCGTCCATGGGGTCAGGTGGGAAGAAACGACCGGCAAGCCCGTTCCGTTGGGGCGGCGCCGGCGTCTCGTGTATGGCAAAGATTCCCTGAACGCGCCAATGTTACAGACCGCTTCGCCCGGAAGCAAGGAAAAGGTCGGAGAAAAGGAAAAGAAAGCGCAGCCCCTCCAGGCCGCACGATCGTCCCAATATCCGGGCGGATTCCTCGGCGTCCCGTCGCCGGCGCCTCAGTTGCGATTCGGCTAGACGCCCCGGAGCGAGATTATGAAATTCACGGTTGAGGAAGGGCGACAGGTTGTTATGCGGCTGGCCGGCGCCGTTGGACTCGATGGCCGCTGCGTGTATCGGTTCAGGACCCACCGGCGCCGGGCGTCCGCTTCATGAGATAGTAAAAGTCCGTTTCGCCGATCTGCACGAAGCCAAGCCGCTGATAGAGCCGCAGGGCAGGGTTGAAGCGTTCGACGTGAATGCGGACGGGCTTCGCCGCTCGGTCGGCCTCGGCCAGCAGGTCGCGCAGCAGCGTCCCGCCCAGGCCGGCGCCGCGCCGCTCCGGCAGCAGCGCGATGTCCAGGATGCAAATCTCTTTCTCGCCCCGATCCACGTAGAGCCGGCCGACCGGCTCGCCGTCGAGCAGCACGACGGAGTAGGCGGCGTCGGGGAACTGCGCCTGGTAATAGCGGTGCTGGAGGTCGAACTGCATCCGCAGAAAGGCCATCTTCTGCGCATCGTCCCAAGCGAGCGGCGCCAATTCCTCGGCGCGCGTGCCGGCGTAGACCCGGCGCAGGAACTCCTCGTCGTCGGGGCGGATGGGACGCAGCGTGAGGGACGGGTTCATCGGCGTCAGCCCGTCGGCCTCTAGTTGCGCGATGGGTAGACGCCCTGCAGCGCGATGATGAAGTTGACGACGAGGTACGGGGACATGTTGTTGTGCGGCTGACCGCCGCCCGCCGGGCGGACGGCCGCGGAGTTCATCGTCGATCCCGCAGCGGCGGCGTAGACGGTGGGCCGGCCGCGGCCGCCGGCTGTAGCCGCCCAGACGCTGTTCGTGGGCGACGACTGGGTTCCCGCGGCGCCGTCGCACCCCGGCGTGTGGCTGTGACTCGGCATTTGCGTCGTCTGCAGCGTGACAGTCTCCTCGCCGCCGTTTTCGCCGATGACGTACTGCGATAGGCCCGGGCCCTGCCCCTGGTGGATGGGCGCCCTGCCCTGGAGGTTAGGCAGCGCGAAGTTGCTCGTGCCGTTGCCGCCGTAATACGTTCCGATGAGCGAGAACAGCGCCGTGTTCTGGCTGATGGGCAGGATCTGGCCGTTGCAGAGCGCGTAGTTCCGCGGAGCGAAGTTGCCCGCGAACAACTTGATCTCGGCGAGAAACGGCTCGGCCATGCGAAAGCTCCTTCGTCTCAGTTCCGGCTGGGAAAGATGCCGACGAGGGCGATGATGAAATTGATGACGAGATAAGGCTGCAAATTGTTATGTGCCTGACTGCCGCCGGTGGGGCCCACGGCTGGACCCTCCAACGTCGTGTCCGCTGCCGCGTTGCTGTAGGGGAACACGGTGCCGGACGCCAAGCCGCCCCAGAAGTTGCCCCCGGGCGAAGCAGCGCCCGCGGTGGCCGCGGCCTGGGCGGTGTGCGTGTGCTGAGGCATTTCCTGAGCCGCCAGTGTATGGTTCGCCTCGCCGCCGGTTTGGCCGAGGTTGAAGCTGGGACCGCCGTGAATCGGCGTGCTGCCCTGAAGGTTGGGCAGGGCGAAGTTGGTCGTGCCGTTGCCGCCGTAAGTCGTGCCGAGCAGGGAGAACAGCGCCTGGTTCTGGTTGATCGCCAGCAGCTGGCCGTTGCACAACGCGTTGCCCCGCGGGGGGAAATTAAACCCTACCATGCGGATCTCGCCGACAAAGGGTTGTGACATCGGGTGCGTCTCCTCTGGGCCGGGCCGGGCACGCGGTCAATTCCGCGACGGAAAGATGCCTTGGAGGGCGATGATGAAACTGACGGCGAGGTACGGCATCACGTTGTCGTGCGGCTGGCTGCCGCCGGTCGTCGCCAGCGCGCCGGGGTTCATCGCATTGGGCGGGGGATTGCTGGTAGAAAACTGGTTCAAGCTGGAGGCCGCCCAGACGTTGCCCGCGGGCGCCAGCTGATTGCCGGTCTCCGTGACCGCGGTGGCCTGGTGCGTGTGCGCCGGCAGCTGCTGCGTCGTCAGCGTCACCGTCTCCGTGCCGGCGCTTTGGCCGATGACGAAATTGCCTCCCTGGTGCATCGGCATCCGGCCTCGCAGGTCGGGCAGGTTGAAGGTATTGACGCCGTCGCCGCCGTAGGTCGTGCCGAGGAGAGTGAAGAGGGCGTCGTTCTGGCTGATCGCCAGAGACTGGCCGTTGCATAACGCCCAGCCTTGCGGCGCGAAGTTGCCTGCAAACATCTTAATCTGACCAAGGAATGGCGTACTCATCTGCGTCCCCTGTTCCCTCACCCGGCGAGGCGCACCCTAGTTGAACACCGCCTCATACCGCACGCCGGCCGCATCGCGGCCGATGGGCACAATGAAGATTTCCAACCGGCCGAGGCGCTCGTGTTCCATCGCGTAGATGCGCTGCGGCAAGAGCGGCGCGGCCGGCCCCCGGAACAGCAGCGAGAACGGCCGGCCGCGCGGGTCGGACGCGCCGCGCATCATCGTCACCTCGACCAACTCCAGCTCCAGAGCGCTGCCCGGCTCCTCTTCGAGACGGAATTTCGTCCCGCGGTGTACCTCGAAGACGGTCCTCGTCGGCAGCTCGACCATTCGTCCCGCCCCCGGCCGTTAGCCAAAAACCACCTCGTACCGCCGGTTCTGCTTCTTCTTGTCCAGGCCGAGGTTGACGACGAACACGCCGGCCAACGAACCCAGGTTCTTATTCGTAAGGCTGTAGTCGTCCTGGGGCAGCGCCGAGCCGGCTGGCCCACGGAACAGCAGCGAGAACGGCGTGCGCGACGCCTTGGGGCGCGTGAATTTGGGGTACGGCGTCACGTCCGCCAGTTCGACGGAGACGGTGGTCTTGCCGTCGGGCGTCGCGATCTGGAACGTCTCTCCGACGCGCGGGGCGAACGTCTTGTCGGTCAGCGTCTTCAAGTCCGGCGGGGCGGCGGCGCCGAAGGTTTCGCCGCACAGGAGGGCCGCGCCGCCCAGGCCGGCGCCGGCGACCGCCGTCAGGAACCGCCGCCGGGGGATGTTCACGTTTTCGTCCACCTGTCTCTCCGTGGTCGTGCGCTGGGGCGAACCCCGCAATGGCGCGACGGCGTCGGCCGAATAACCTTTCCAGATTCTCTGGATTGACGCATCCACGGTCAAGCAAAAAATGATGGAAAAAGCGGGACGCCGCTGGCCCGCCTCCTTCCGCCGTCCTAGAAAGCCACCGACGGCGCGCTCGCCGCTATTCACGCCATTGCCGCATCCGGTAGGTCTCATGCCCCCCTTCGCCAAGCTGCCGCTGGCGTTCGACCCCGCCCGCCTCGCCGCGGACCTGGGCCGCGTCGCGCCCGAGGAGTGGCAGCCCCACTACAACCGCGACGACCACGAGGGAGAATGGGCCGGCGTCGCTCTCCGCTCCGCCGGCGGCGCGACCGGCGCCCTGTACGCGGCCCCGCCGAGCGACGCCCCGTTCGCCGACACGCCGCTGCTCGGCCGCTGCCCCTATTTCCGCGAGGTTTTGTCCCACTTCCAGTGCCCGCTGCGGTCGGTGCGGCTGCTGCGGCTGCGGCCCGGAGCGCGCATCCGCGAGCACCGCGATCCCGCGCTTTCCCCGGACGACGGCGAGGTCCGTCTTCACGTTCCCGTCACGACCAACCTGGCCGTGGAGTTCGTCGTCAATGGCGAGAAGCTCCGTTTGGCGCCCGGCGAGGTCTGGTACGTCAACTTCAGCCTGCCGCACCGCGTCGCCAACCGCGGCGCGACCGACCGCGTCCACCTGGTGATCGACTGCGTCGTCAACGACTGGCTGCGCCAGCGCCTGCCCGACCCGGCGTGCGATCCGCCGGCCGCGCCGCCTCCCGACCTGCCGCGGTCGCCGGAGAACCTGGAGCGGTTCCGGCGCCTGGTGGAAGAGGACGCGGCGCTGGCGGAGGAATTATGGGACATTGGCGATCGCCAGCTCTTCCTTGAACGCGTCGTGCGCCTGGGCGAGGCGCGGGGCCTGGGCTTCACCGCCGCCCACGTCGAGGAAGCCCTGCGAACCGCCCGCCGCGCCTGGCTGGAGCGGGGGATTCAATGAGCGCCGCTCCGCTGACCGACTGGGTCCCCATCCGCCTCTACTGGATCGAGTCCGGTCCGATGGTGGACTGGTGTCGGCTGGGCGACCGCCGCTTCCGCGAGCCCTTCTTCGAGCAGACGATCGAAGCGTGCCTGCGCCTGCCCTTCAATCAGCTGTTCCGCAGGCAAACGCCCATCCAAACGCTGCTGGATTGGCACGCCCGGCAGCCCGGCGTGGCGCCGACCGGCTTCATTTTCCACATGTCGCGGTGCGGTTCGACGCTGGTTTCGCAAATGCTGGCGGCCTTGCCGGAGAACATCGTCCTGTCCGAGGCCGGCCCCATCAACCAGGCGCTGCGTGCGCATGGGCGCGATCCGCGCGTGATCGACGACGACCGCCGCGCCTGGCTCACGGCGATGATCGGCGCCCTGGCCCAGCGGCGGCGCGGCGACGAACGCCGCCTGTTCATCAAGTTCGACAGCTGGCACATCCTGGAGCTGTCGCTGATCCGTCAGGCGTTTCCCGACGTGCCGTGGGTTTTTCTGTACCGCAATCCGGTGGAGGTGCTGGTTTCCCAGATTCGCCATCGCGGCGCGCAAATGGTGCCGACGATGCTCGAACCCGCGGCCGCCGGCGTGGACCTTGCCGCGGCCCTGGCGATGAAACCGGAGGAGTATTGCGCCCGCTTCCTGGCCAACCTGTGCCAGGCGGCGCTGCAACATCACGCACAGAGCGGGATGCTGGTCGAGTACCGCGACCTGCCGGACGCGGTCTGCACGTCCATCGCGGAGTTTTTTCATCTGCCTCTCTCCGCCGTCCAGATTCAGCAAATGCGGGAGGCGGCGCGCTTCAATGCCAAGACGCCGCAGCTGTTTTTTGAGGACGACACGGTCGAGAAAAACCGGGCGGCCACGGACTTGATCCGGGAAATGACGCAGCGCTGGCTGCAACCGCTTTATGACCGTTTGGAGCAGGCGCGACAGTTGTCACTCGCATCGGCAACGCGGTAGGATAATCGGGTCCCGTTCTGCCGCCCGGAGCGATCCGCATGACGAAGCACCCTCCCTCCCGCGGCCTGCGACGCCGCGCCGTCGTCTTGCTGATCGTCCTCGTCATGCTGACGCTGTTCGCCGTGGCCGGCCTCACCTTCGTCCTCTACGCCGAATCGGCTTCTGAGTCGGCCCGCTTCAACCGCGACGCGGAGAGCCTTGCAACCGCCGGCCCCGACGTTCCGCCCGGCGTGCTGCTCGACTATTTCCTCAACCAGCTCCTTTACGACACGACGGACGACGGCGTCGGCGCCTATTCCGCCCTGCGGGGCCACAGCTTGTTGCGCGGCATGTACGGCCTGGACTACGACTTCGACCCCAATGGCGTCGCGGTGCTGGGAAACAACAGCGTCCCCTACAACGGGACCGGCCGGCTGCATCTGCCCAGCGTGTTCGCCGCAGACGCCGCGGCGCCGGCCGCGGCGCAAGACGATTACAACCTCGTCAACTACACCTATTTCCCCGCCGACGGTTTTCTCCGCGACCCCGAGCGGCCAGGCGTCCGCAGCGATCTGTCGGCGCCGCGAAAGCCCTTTTGGGGAGCGTTTAACGCGCCTTATACCTACCCCGACCTCAACAACATGTTCCTGGCCGCCGTCAAGGCCGATGGGACGGTGCTGCTGCCGTCGTTTCACCGCCCGTGGGCCGGCTTCGGACCGCTCGACCCGGCCAATCCGAACTGGACCGATGCGACCACGCCCTGGCTGAAATACATGGTCCTTCGGCCGCGCCCCGCCGACAATCCGCCCATTAACGGCCGGCCCGGTTTTCCCCTTCCAGCGGACCCCGGCGGCGACGTCAAAAACCTGCTCGACGCGCCCGGCGGCAACGACAGCATCTGGCTCGACCTGAATTTCCCGGTGATGACTGCGGCCGACGGCCGCAAGTTCAAAGTGCTTTTCGCACCGCTCATTGTCGATTTAGATGGCCGGGTCAATGTGAATTTCCACGGCGACATGCGTGGGGCAGCCGGAGCGCACGCCTCCAACCAGGGCTATGGGCCGTGGGAGGTCGGCCTGAACCGCGTGCTGAACGCCGACCCGGCCGAATGGCAGAACCTGCTGCACGGCGTCCGCGATCCAGCGTCGCTGCCCGGCTCGGCGGTCTTCGGCCCTCGGCCGCATTTCTATTCGCGCGTGGATTTCGACGGCTGCCAGGCGAACGGCGCCCCGTCGCCGCCGTTGCAGCTTCCGGCGGCGGGCGACGGCTTTCCGCTGTTCCCCGCCGGCTATGACGACGCCGACGCCCAAGAACGGGCGCACCACCCCTCGCTGTCGCCGGGCGGCCAGCTGGCCCTGTCCGACCTGGCGGGCTTGCTGCGCCCCGGCGCATCGCCGACCACATCGGGCCTGTTCGCGCTCTGCCCGACGAATTTCTCCGACCCGCGCATCCGCCGGCTGGTGACGACGCAGAGCTATGATCCGGACTGGCCCGGCTTCGCGCCGTGGGCGGCCGGCGGCCTGCCGTCCAGCCACGTATTTCGCGATCCGCGCTATCCCAATAGCCCGGAGCGCCTGGATGGCGGCGGGCCGAAGCCGTTTCCTAACGGTCCCGGCGGCGAGTTCACGCCGGAGGGGCGAGCCGCGGAAGCCGCGCTGGGCCGCGTCGATCTGAACCGGCCCTTGCCGGACTATCCGCCGCCGAGCGCCAACGGCCAAATCGCCGACATGTCCGGCTTCACGGCCGCGCAATCGGCCCGTCAGGAATTGGCCCGCGACCTGTTCGTGCGCTTCATCGCCGCGACCGGCGCCTACGACCCGGCCGCCGTGACGTCGCCGAGCGCCTCCGAGGTCCGCACCCTGCGCTGGCTGGCCCAACTCGCCGTCAACATGGTCGATTTCATCGACGACGACGATTACAGCACGCCGTTCAACTGGGGCCGGGCCGTCGGCTCGCCGGCCTTCGCCGCTCAGTACGGCGATCAGTGGGTGTTCGGCACGGAGCTGCCGCGCGTGGTCCTCAATGAGGCCTATGCGGAGTGCGTTAATCTGCCAAACGAGACGGGTCCCGACGATCAGGCGACGCACTACCAGGTCAACGTCTGGGTGGAGCTGCACAATCCCTTCCGCCGCGATCCGACGCTGCACAATGGAGGCGACGCCCGGCTGGACGGCGGCTATCAGCTGGTCCTGACGCAGCCGAACAAGCGACTTCTCGGGACCGGCGACGCGGCCAATGCGCTCGGCGATCCGGACAATACGGGCGCCGCCCAGGCTTATGATCCAAACCAGGTTTACAGCGCCTTTTCGACCGTCAATCCCGCCGCCCTGCCGGTCGGCGGTTATGCGGTTCTCGGCCCTCCGGAACCGGCGCCGGGCGCGGCGTCCTGGGAGCCGGGCGGGGCGTTCCCGGCCGCGCGTTTGGCCGGCATGACCTATCAAACGCCGGTCGCCCCCGGTCAGGCCGCGCCGCCGCCGGCGCCGACCGTGCTGCTGCGCCGCCTCGCCTGCCCCGGCTTGCCCTATCAGCCCGACCCGGCCGTTCCGCTGTACAACCCGTACATCACCGTGGACTATCTGGAAAATGTCCATCTCAATAATGCGCTGTCCAACACCGGCGCCGGCTATTTGAGCGATCCGCCGCCCGCGGCGAGCCGCTATTCCGTCGGCCGACTGCAACCTTACGACGGCGCCGCGGTCCGGACGCTCGCTCAGTCGCCGGCCTCCGCGCAGCCGAATCAGGCGCAGCAGACGTTCGGCGGCCCCAACCGCACTGCGGCTTTCCCCACGCCGCCGCCCGCCGACTGGCTCGTCCATCTCGACCGCGCGCCGATCAGCCCCATGGAGATGCTCCATGTCTCCTGCTGCAAGCCGCACCAGCTGACGCACCTGTTCAAGGACGGCTCAGGCGACGACTACCAATCGTTCAACCAGTCGCCCTACTGGCTCCTGCGCGACGCCTCTTCGCCGCTTTATCGAATCTTCGAGGCGATGGAAACGCACAGCCGCGTCGCCGGCGTCGCCCCCGGCGACCGCGTCCCTGGCCGGATCAATATCAACACTATTTGGGACCCGGAAACGTTCTCCGCCCTTTGCGACGCCCAGCCTTCCAACTATTTCGACGACGCCGACGTCGGCCGCGTCTATGGGTGGATGACGGCGAGCCGTACGCCGGCCGGCGCGCCGGGGCCGGGCGACCGGCCCTTCAAGGCGCTGGGCGCTCCGTTCTTTCAGCAAACCGGCGCCGCATACGCCGACGGCAACGGCCTGGAGGACACGATCCTGCGATCCAATCCAAACAACCCGCTCTTCGACGCGACGGCCCGGCCGATTCGCCTATTTGAGATCGTCAAACAGCCGCTGCAAAACGGCGTGATCCAGGACCATCCGTATCAGCGCTATGAGCTGCTCGACAAGGTTTACAACCAGGCGACGACGCGGAGCAACGTGTTTGCGGTGTGGCTCACCGTCGGCTTTTTCGAGGTGAACGACGACGCCAGCCGGCCGGTCAAGCTCGGCGCGGAGATCGCCGGACCCAACGGCCGGCCCGTGCGTCATCGCCTTTTTGCGATCTTGGATCGATCCGATTTGCCGCGCATCTTTCCCATCGCGTCTCAGCCGCCCATCGCCGCCTCGACTCCCGTCGCCGCGGCCGGCTCGGCGACGATCGCGCCCACGGCGATGGGCGGCGCCGGCGTCGGCTGTCGCTGGGCGATTCGGCCGGGGATGGTCTTGCAGGTTGCGGGTCTCGACGCGAATGGCGCCGTCGCCGGGGATCAGGTGGTTGTGACGGCGACGACGGCCGTGACGTTCACGGCCTTATTTCACCGGGCCTTTCCGCAAGGCCTCTCGTCGATCAGCGGCCGCGGCAATCCAGGACCGGGCATGTCGGTCGGCGATCCGAACCATGACCGGGCCCTTACGCCCTACGCCGATCCGCCTTAGCAGACGGACGCCGCAGCGGCGGCCGGCAGCCTTTCCAGCCACGCCCGCACGCCTTCCACCACCCCTTCCGGCGTGGACGTGCCGGCCGTCACGCCGACTACGTCGCAGCCGTCGAACCATTGCGGCCGCAGCTCCGAGGCGTTGGCGACCAGATGCGCCGCCCGGCCCAGGCTGCGGGCCAATTCCACCAGCTTGCGGCTGTTGTTGCTGTCGGGGCCGCCGACCACGATCACCACGTCCGTCTCCGCGGCCAGATCGCGCAGCGCCTGCTGGCGGTCCTTGGTCGGCTGACATACCGTGTCGATGAAGCGCACGTCCGCGTCCCGGAATCGCGCTCGCAACGCTTCCACCAATTCCATGACGCGCTCCAGTGGCTGCGTCGTCTGCGCCACGATCCCCAACCGGGCCGTCGGATCGCGCCGCAGCCGCTCATCCAGCTGAGAAAGATCGCTTTCGTCCGTGACGACCGTGCAGTCGTCCAGATCGCCGACGAGGCCGCGCACTTCGATGTGCTTCGCCTGGCCGATAACGATCGGATGCCGCCCCTCGGCGACGAGCCTGCGCAGGGCCAGGTGCGCCCGCGTCACCAGCGGGCAGGTGGCGTCGTGGACCTGCAGCCCCTGCTGGCGCAACTCGAGCTTGACGCGATCGGACGTGCCGTGGGCGGTCAGCAGCACCGCCGGCGTCCGCACCGCGCCGCCCAGCGGCACGCGCACAGCGCCGGCCGCGTCCATCCGCGCCACCACGTCCGGGTTGTGGACGAGGTCGCCGAGGATGGTCAGCGGCCCTTCGCGCGTCAGTCCGAGGGCCAGGTCCACCGCGTCGCGGACCCCGAAGCACATGCCGTAATGTTCGGCCATGCGGACTTGCATCTCTGCACTCCTCTTTCCGGTGAACCGTTCTTCCCTGCATTCCAATAACGCGTCCATCTTGTCAGCCCGCAGCGCAAGCAAGGGATTTCTCAAGCCGGCGCCTGGCCGCGCCCCTCGCGCACGATCGCCTCCAACCGATCGAGGTAGCTGGTGAACGCCTTCCGGCCCAGGCGCGTCAGCCGGCAGCTCGTCTGCGGCCGGCGGCCGACGAACTGCTTGTCGATGGCGACGTAACCTTTTTCCTCCAATTTCTGGAGGTGAACGCTGAGATTGCCGTCGGTCATTTCCAGGGCGTCGCGCAGCTCGGTAAAGGTGAGTCGCTCGACGGGCGCCAACGCCGAGACGATGGCCAACCGGCCGCGCTCGTGCAGCACGGGGTCGAGTTCTTCGACGAGTCGCTTGAAGGCGTTCACGCCGTGCGGCTCCCCGGTTCGGTTTCGGAGCGGTGCAGGCGCAGATAAGCCTCGCGCCGCTCCTGAATCAGCAGATAGACGCCCAGGAGGACGTGCCCCAGGCCGAACACCAGCCCCATCATCGGCACGGCCCACTCCGGCCCCAGCCACAACGTCAGGGCGCCCAGCCCCAGGAACGCCGCCCCCAACCACGGGATCGATCGCGGGGCGTAGGCCGACGTGGCCAGCGCGCCCTGACCGTAGCAAAGCATCCAGACGCCCGGCAGCCACAG
>Ga0307476_10001577_pt1 | contig 13786 bp, 12 predicted proteins | sample atmos_gasesECM2C_2_FD_203314 | JGI IMG/M metagenome (GOLD analysis project Ga0307476, IMG submission 203314) | Hardwood forest soil microbial communities from Morgan-Monroe State Forest, Indiana, United States - atmos_gasesECM2C_05 | ecosystem: Environmental > Terrestrial > Soil > Temperate... | reverse complement strand
AACACGCCGCGGCCTTTGCAGAGGGTTCGGTGGTGACGGTGCGCGATCTGCCGCTGGAAATGCAGCCGGCCGAGGGGATCGGCGCGATCCCTTCGGAAGAGCCAAAGCGGCGGAACGGCGGCCCATCGGCGATCGACGAGGCGCGGTTCCAGGGCGAACAGGCGTCGCGGGAGCGGGAGCTGCTGGTGCGGGCGCTGGCGGCGGCCGGCGGCAACAAGGCGGAGGCGGCCCGCGCTCTGGGCATGTCGCGCAGCACGCTGTTCAGTCGGCTGAAACGGCTTGGTTTAGGGTAGGGGAGCGGCGCGGCGTCAGTCAGCCCGCAGCGCAAGCAAGGGAATGCCTTTGCTTGCGCTGCGGGCTGACTTGCGCCGCCGCTCGCCCCTGCTTTCAGCTGCACCCGCTCGTCGCCCCGCAGGTGTCGCATTTGCAGCAAGCGCCGCTGCGCACCAGCGTGAGCTGGCCGCATTCGCCGCATGGGTCGCCTTCGTAGCCCTTGAGCCGGGCCTGGCGAATCTTCTGCTCCATCGGCGTCGCCGCGACTGTGACGCCGCTGCTGCCGTGCTTATGGCCGTGGCCGTTCTCCGCCAGCGGCCGAAGATGTTCGCTTCGCGGCGTGGCGAATGCCTTGGGCGTCGGCGTCGGCTCAGCCGGCACCAGACGCTGCTCGACGACCTCCTCCGACTCGAAATCCGGCTCCTCGTTGTCCCGGTGCATCGCGTCGCCGCGCAGGTCCTCCTCGGCGACCTGGGCCAGGTCGTGGCGGCCGAGATAGGTGATGGCCAGCTCGCGGAAGATGTAGTCGATGATCGAAGTCGTCATCTTGATGTGCGGGTTGCCGGCCACGACGCCGTTCGGCTCGAAGCGCGTAAACAGGAAAGCGTCCACGAACTCCTCCAGCGGCACGCCGTGCTGCAGGCCGAGCGAAATGGCGATGGCGAAGCAGTTGGTCATGCTGCGGAAGGCGGCGCCCTCTTTGTGCATGTCGATGAAGATCTCGCCGAGCGTGCCGTCCTCGTATTCGCCGGTCCGCAGATAAATCTTGTGGTTGCCGATGCGCGACTTCTGCGTGTAGCCGGCCCGGCGATCGGGCAGTCGGCGGCGGTGGGCCAGGTAGCGGTAGACGATCTTCTCGGCCACCTGCGCCGGCCCCGCCTTCGCCTCCGGCGCGGCGGCGACCTCGGCGTCCAGATCGGGGGCGTCGGCCACGCTGTTGAGCGGCTGGCTGAGCTTGGAGCCGTCGCGATAGAGAGCGTTCGCCTTGAGACAGAGCCGCCAGCTCAGCTTGTAGGCGCTCTTGACGTCCTCGATATTGGCGCTATGGGGCATATTAATTGTCTTGGAAATCGCGCCGGAGACGAACGGCTGGGCGGCGGCCATCATGCGGATGTGGGCCTCGGCCGTCAGGAAGCGTTGGCCGTACTTGCCGCAACGGTTGGCGCAGTCGAAGACGGGCAGGTGCTCCGGCTTGAGGTGCGGCGCCCCCTCGACGGTCATCATGCCGCAGACGTAGGCGTTGGCTTCCTCGATTTGCTCGCGGCTGAAGCCGAGGGCGGTCAGCAGATCGAAGCTCGACGCCTCGATCTGTTCCTGGGTGAAGCCGAGGTTTTTGATGCACACGTCGTCGCCGACGGTCCAGCGATTGAAGGCGAAGGGCAGCTCGAAGACGCCCGGCAGCTGCGCCTCGATGCGCCGGACCGCGTCGTCGGGGAAGCCCTTGGCGCGGAGGCTGGCTGGGTTAATGTGCGGACAGCCGTGCAGCGTGCCTGCGCCGCGGCAGTAACGGACGATGTCTTCGATCTGTTTCGGTGTGTAATCGAGGCGGGCCAGGGCGGGCGGGATGGAGGCGTTGATAATCTTGAAGTAGCCGCCGCCGGCCAGCTTCTTGAATTTCACCAGGGCGAAATCCGGCTCGACGCCGGTGGTGTCGCAGTCCATGAGCAGGCCGATGGTCCCGGTCGGAGCGATGCAAGTGACTTGTGCGTTGCGATAACTATACCTCTCTCCCAACTCCAACATTCGGTCGCACTCGCGCCGGGCCGCCTCGAGCAGGTAGGCGGGGCAGCAGCGGTCGTCGAGGCCGACCGGCGGGACGGTGAGGCCCTCATACTCCTCCGCCGGCGCGTTGAAGGCGGCCCGGCGGTGGTTGCGGATCACGCGGAGCATGGCGTCGCGGTTGGCCTCGAAGCGCGAGAACGGCCCGACCTCGGCGGCCATCTCGGCGGAGGTCGCATAGCTGGCCGCATGCATGAGCGCGGAGACGGCAGCGCACTGGGCGCGGCCTTCCGGCGAATCGTAAGGCAGCCCCTGCACCATGAGCAGCGAGCCCATGTTGGCGTAGCCGAGGCCGAGCGTGCGGAAGTCGTAGGATTTCTGTGCGACGGATACGCTGGGGAACTGGGCCATGTACACGGAGATTTCGAGGATCAGCGTCCAGAGCCGCGTGGCGTGGCGGAAGGAGTCCACATCGAAGCGGCCGGAGACGGCCTCATAGAACTTTAAGAGATTCAAAGAGGCGAGATTGCATGCCGTATCGTCCAAAAAAAGATATTCGCTACAGGGATTAGAGGCATTTATCCTCCCATCCGCCGGACAGGTATGCCACTCGTTGATGGTCGTGTCGAACTGCAACCCCGGGTCGGCGCACGCCCAGGCGGCGTAGGAGATCTGGTCCCACAGGTCGCGGGCGCGCAGCGTCTTGCAGGGCTTCGGCGGCCGATCTTCCGTCTTCGCCTTCACCTTCTCGGTGCGCCAGTACAACGGCCAGGAGCCGTCCTCTTCCACCGCCTTCATGAAGGCGTTGTCCACGCGCACCGAGTTGTTGCTGTTCTGACCGGAAACGGTGCAGTACGCCTTCGAGGTCCAGTCGGTGTTGTACTCCTCGAATTGCACCGATGTGTACCCTTGGGCCGCCAGCTGGAGCATCCGCTCGACGTAGCTGGGCGGGGTCTGCGCCGCCCGGGCGTCGGCGATCGCCTGGCGGAGATCGGCGTTGCGCGTGCGGTCGAAACGCTCCTCGGGGTTCGGCCAACGGGCGCAGGCTTTGAGGACGGCGTTCAGCCGCCGGTTGAGCAGCCGCGAGCCAGCCACCAGTGAAGCCACCTTTTCTTCCTCGACCACCTTCCAGTTGACGAATTCCTCGATATCCGGATGATCGAGATCGAGAACCACCATTTTGGCGGCGCGTCTCGTGGTCCCACCCGACTTGATCGCCCCGGCCGCCCGGTCGCCGATCTTGAGGAAGCTCATCAGGCCGCTCGATTTGCCGCCGCCGGACAGCGGTTCGCCCTCGCCGCGCAAAGGGGAGAAATTCGATCCGGTGCCTGAGCCATATTTGAAGATGCGGGCTTCGCGGACCCACAGGTCCATGATGCCGCCCTCGTTCACCAAATCGTCCTTGATGGCCTGGATGAAGCACGCATGGGGCGCCGGATGTTCATACGCACTTTGGGACTTTTGCATCGCGCCCGTCTTGGGGTCCACGCGGAAGTGCCCCTGCGGCGGCCCCTCGATGCCGTAGGCCCAGTACAGGCCCGTATTGAACCACTGCGGCGAGTTCGGCGCCGCCATTTGCGCCGCCAGCATGTAACAGGTTTCGTCGAAGAACGCCCGCGCGTCGGCCTCCGCCGTGAAATAACCGCCCTTCCAGCCCCAATACGTCCAGCAGCCCGCCAAGCGGCGGAACACCTGTCGTGCGTCCGTTTCCTGGCCCCCCGTTGCCGCATGGTCTGAGACTCTGCCACGACCCTCCGCCGCCGCGCTCCGCTGCAGCCATTCCGGCACGCCTTCCTCCGGCACGCGCTCGGCGTGCGCCGGCAGACCGGCCTTTCGCAAGTACTTCTGGGCCAGGATGTCCACGGCCACCTGCGACCACGCTTCCGGCGCGAGCAGGTCCTTCATCTCGAAGACGACCTTGCCGTCCGGGTTGACGATCCGAGATGTCCGCGAAACGAACGCAAACGCCCCGAAGGGGTCCTTCCCCTCCGTGGTGTAACGACGGGTGATCTGCATGAGAGGTCTCGAGCCAAAAAAAGCTCACACCCCTGCGCGCCGGCGGCTGGGATGCCGGTCCGCGACAATGCGGGTGGAGCCGTGCAATCTGTCCACTAGACGAATGTATCGGAAATGGAAGCGATTGTACACGGACAGTGATGGAATCCCGGCTTCAGCTCGGTGGCTTCTGGCCGACGACGAACGGCAACGTCAGCCCCTTTTGGTCCTGGTACTTGCCGCGCTTGTCGCCGTAGCTCACGCGGCAAACGGCGTCAGCCCGCAGGAACAGGATCTGGGCAATCCCTTCCTCGGCGTAGATTTTCGCAGGCAGCGGCGTCGTGTTGCTAATTTCGATGGTGATGCGCCCTCTCCACTCCGGCTCCAGAGGGGTTATGTTCACTATGATGCCGCAACGTGCGTAGGTGCTTTTGCCCAGGCACACGCCGAGCACGTCACGCGGGATTTCCAGGTACTCGACCGTCTCCGCCAGGGCGAAGCTGTTTGGGGGGATCAGGCAGAAATCGCCCTCGATGTCCACAAAAGAGTCGCGGTCGAAGTTCTTGGGGTCGACGACCGTACAGCGGGCGTTCGTGAAGACCTTGAAACGCCGGCCGACCCGCACGTCATAGCCGTAACTGCTCAGGCCGTAGGAAATGACCCCCGGCCGCCCCGCGCTTTCTGCGAACGGCTCGATCTTGACCTCGGACTGAATCTGCCAATCGGCGAGCACCCCGGCCATGACGTGGTCCTTTCTGTGGCGTGATACCTGAGTATAGTAGTTTGACGCGCCGGCTGGAGGCTTGCAAGGGACGCCGGAACCGGCGCGGCCGATGCGGACGGAATTGCCGGCAGGCTGCGCCAAATCCACCACGCCTGCGCTTGGACCAGCCTGGCGACCGTGGTCAAGCTGGTGCGGCGGCGCCGCCAAGATGGTTTATGCCGTTGCCGCGCCCCCGGCGCAGGGTTTATAGTCAAGCAGCCGTCCCGTTTGGGCTGTTCGAGCAGGGGCCCAGCCTTTCGGACCGCATGGCGGCGCACACCGCACCTCGCTACCATGAACGACAAGGAGGGTCGTGCCGTGAAAATCATCCTGGCCAATCCGCGCGGCTTCTGTGCGGGCGTGAACATGGCGATCGAGAGCCTGGAACGGGCGCTCGAAATGTTCGGCACGCCGCTGTACGTTTACCACGAGATCGTCCACAACCGGCCGGTGGTGGAGCGCTTCCGCAAGCGCGGCGTCGTCTTCGTGGACAGCATGGAGGAGGCGCCGGAAGGGGCGACGGTGCTCTATAGCGCTCACGGCGTGGCGCCGGCCATTCGGCAGGCGGCGGCGGAGCGGCGGCAAAGGGCCATCGATGCGACGTGTCCGCTCGTGACCAAGGTCCACCTCGAAGCGGTGCGGTTCGCGCGGGAGGGATACACGATCCTGCTAATCGGCCACGAGGGCCACGACGAGGTGTTGGGCACGACCGGCGAGGCGCCGGACCGCATCCGGCTTGTCCAGGACGTGGACGAGGTGAAAAGGCTGGAATTGCCGGCCGGCGCCCGCGTGGCTTATCTGACGCAGACGACGCTGAGCGTGGACGACGCTGAGGTCATCATCGCCGCCCTGAAGGGGCGCTTCCCCGACATCGTCGGCCCATCGCGCGATGATATTTGTTATGCGACGCAGAACCGGCAGGAGGCGGTCAAGGAGCTGGCGCCGGAAGCCGACGCCGTGATCGTGCTAGGCAGCCAGAACAGCTCGAACAGCAGGCGCCTGGCGGAATTGGCCCAATCCAGCGGCAAGCCGGCTTATCTGGTGGACGGCGTTCACGAGATTCCGGAGGGCAGCTTCACCGGCCGTGAGACGGTGCTGATTACGGCCGGCGCCAGCGCTCCGGAGGAGGTCGTGGAGGAGTGCGTCCGCACGCTGCGCCAACGCTATGGGGCGACAGTGGAGACGCGGGTGGTGCGCGAGGAGCACGTCAGCTTCCCGCTGCCGCGCGAGCTGCGCGTGCTGTCGGCGAATGGTTCCGGTTGAGCAGATCATGGACCCGCCGCTGGATTACCTGCCGCGCCTGCCGCGCCGCAAGGATTTCCGCATCGGCTGCGCCGGCGCGGGCTTCATCATGCGCGACTGTCACCTCGTCGCTTACCGGCAGGCTGGTTTCCAGCCCGTGGCCATCGCTTCCCGCAATCCAGACCGCGCCCACGCGGCCGCCGAACAGCACGGCATTCCCCGCGTCCATGCGACCTACGCGGAGTTGCTGGCAGACCCCGCCGTCGAGGTACTGGACGTGGCCGTGCCGCCTGACGCCCAGCCGACGCTGATCCGCGAGGCGGCGCGGCACAACGACCATATCCGAGGCATTTTAGCGCAAAAACCGCTGGCGATGTCGGTGCGCGAAGCCCGCGAATGCGTGGAGGCCTGTGCATCGGCCGGCGTCGTCGTGGCGGTCAACCAGAACATGCGCTACGACCAGTCGGTGCGCGCGATGAAGGACCTGCTGCGGCGTGGCTGCCTCGGCGATCCGGTGCTGGCGACCATCGACATGCGGGCCATTCCGCACTGGATGCCGTGGAGCGAGGGACTGCCGTCGCTGTCCACCTTCGTGATGAGCGTCCACCATCTCGACACGTTTCGGTTCTGGTTCGGCACGCCCGATCGCGTGCTGGCCAGCACCCGGCCGGACCCGCGGACTCGCTTTTCTCATCGCGACGGGATCAACCTGTACATCCTGGAATACGACGACGGCCGCCGCGCCGCGGCGTGGGACGACGTGTGGACCGGCCCGTCGAAGGAGGGCGCCGCCGCCGACATCGCCATCCGCTGGCGCGTGGAGGGAACGCAGGGCACGGCCCGCGGTACGATCGGCTGGCCGGGCTACCCGGCGCGGACGCCTAGCACGCTGGATTACACGACGGTGCGCGAGCCGGGCATCTGGATGCAGCCGCGTTGGCCGGAGGTTTGGTTCCCCGACGCTTTCGTGGGGACGATGGCCCAACTGCTGTGCGCGATCGAGGACGGGACAGAACCGGAGATCAGCGGTCGCGACAACTTGGAAACGATCGCATTGTGCGAGGCGGTGTTCGCGGCGGCGACGCAGCATCGGGTCACGACGGTGCGGGAGTTCCTGGTATAATCGCCGGGGAGATTCATGCCCGGCGGACCCTGTTGCCTGGACGCCCGATAGGGACGACAAAGGGAGGCGTTATGGCGGAAAAGACCGTGGAAGAGAGGCTGGCGGCGCTGGAAGCAGCGGTGGCGGAGCTGCAACGGCGCATGGGCGCACCCAGGTCGATAAAAGACTGGTTGGAGAGCATTGGGACGGTGACGGATCTGGAGGCCTTTGATGAAGCGTGCCGGCTGGGGCGCGAGTGGCGCGAGTCGCAGCGCCTACCGGAGGACGAGGAAACCGCGCCGTGAAGTTCCTGCTGGACACGGATCACATCAGCTTTCTTCAGGCTATGTCCGGCCCGGAATACGTCACCTTGTCCACGCGCATATCTCGGCACTCGCCGGCGGATTTCGCTTTTTCGTTGGTCAGCTTTCATGAGCAGATGCTGGGCTGCTATACGCGATTCAATCGAGCGCGTACCACTCCAGATGTCGTTCGCGCCTACGAATTGCTCGACCAGGTTTTCCAGAGCTACCGGCGTGTTGCGATCCTGCAATTCGATGCGGCCGCCGGTGCGGTATTCGACGGCCTAGCCGCCCAGCGTATACGGGTGGGTACGATGGACTTGCGCATCGCCTCCATCGCCCTTTCGCGCGGCCTCACGGTGCTGACGCGAAATCTTCGGGATTTCCGCCGCATGCCCAATCTGCTGGCAGAAGACTGGACGGTGTAACCATTCCGCCGCCGCTCACGAATCCTCCAACGCGGGCCGATACGGCTCGTCCGGCTCCGGCTCCAGATGGTGCCGCATGATCGCGCGGGCGCAGGTGTTCCAGCGCAGGATGGCGTTGTCGTTGCCCGGCGGCCGCACCGCCTCGGCCTGTTCGTAATACGTCATCGCCTCGCGCAGCCATTCGCAGGCGACCCGCCCGCCGCCGGGCGAAGCCTGACTCAGATGCGCCAGCCCGCGGCGTTCCCGGATGAGGCCGGCGTAGTAGAGCCGTTCGTACTGGTCCCGCAGCCGCGGCAGCAGCGCCTGCGCCTGGGCCAAGCAATTCGGATGGCCGCCGCGGAATTGGTCCGTCAGCGCCAGGAGCTGCATGACCAGCGCGGCCTGGTTGTCCGGCTCGGCCGCCAGCACGTCCAGGCAGATGCTTTCCGCCAATTCCGGTTCGTTCAGCAGCCGGTAGCGCTCCGCTTTTTCCAGGGCGCCGGGGACTGCTTCCGACGAGATCGACTTCAGCGTGAACATGACCCGTTCCTCCTCGCTCGCTTATTTCGCGGGCCGAAAGATGCGGAACAGCCGCGTCAGGGGGTCGTAATAGTCGTCCACGACGCGCTCCTTGAGCGGGATGATGGCGTTGTCCGTGATGTGGATGCCTTCGGGGCAGACCTTGGTGCAGCACTTGGTGATGTTGCAGTAGCCGATGCCGTGTTCCTGGCGCAGCTGCGCCGCCCGGTCTTCCGTGTCGAGCGGGTGCATTTCCAGCGCCGCCAGGTGAACCAGGAAGCGCGGGCCGACGAACTCCTCATGCAAATGATGCTCGCGCAGGACGTGGCAGACGTCCTGGCACAGGTAGCACTCGATGCACTTGCGGAACTCCTGCACGCGGTCCACGTCGTCCTGGCTCATGCGCCAGGTCCCGTCCGGGGCGTCCGGCGGCCGCGGCCGAAACGGCTTGATTTTCCTTTTCACCCGGTAGTTCCACGACACGTCGGTCACGAGATCTTTCACCAGCGGAAACGCATGCATCGGTTCAACGACGACGGGCTGATCGATGGGAACCTGGTCGAGACGGGTCATGCACATGAGGCACGGCTTGCCGTTGATCTCGGCCGAGCAGGAGCCGCACTTGCCGGCCTTGCAGTTCCAGCGGCAGGCCAGGTCGTTGGCCTGCGTCGCCTGGATTTGGCGGACGGCGTCCAGAACCACCATGCCCTCGCCGACCTCGGCCGGGTAGTCCTGGAACTGGCCGCCTTTCTGGTCGCCGCGCCAGATGCGGAAAGTCGCCTTGGCCATGCTGCACCTCAGTCTTTATTTCATCTCCGCAATGATCTGTTTCAGTTCGTCGGGCATTTCCGGGATCGGCGCCTCCTCGACCTGCATCGTGCCGTCCGGCCCTTTGCGGACCACGACGTTGACCTTGCCGAAATGGGCGTCCTTGTTGGGGAAGTCGTCGCGGAAATGGCCGCCGCGGCTCTCCCTCCGCCGCTGGCCGGAGCGCGCGATCGCCTCCGACACCGTCAGCAGGTTCGGCAGGTCCTGCGCCGTGTGCCAGCCGGGATTGTACTCGCGGTTGCCGGAAACCCGCGCCCGCGCCGCCCGCTGCTTCAGCTTCTCCAGCTCCGTCAGGGCGCGCTGCATCTCGTCCTCCGTGCGGACGATGCCCACCAGGTCCTGCATCATCTCCTGCAAATCGTGCTGGATCTGGTACGGCCCCTCGTCGCCGGTCCGCTCAAACGGTTCGAGCGCCCGCCGCGCCGCCTCCTCGGCCTGATCCGCGGGGAGGCGGGCGGCCGCATGCTCCTTGGCGTAGCGGGCCGCGTGCTCGCCGGCGCGCTTGCCGAAGACGAGCAGATCGGACAGCGAGTTGCCGCCCAGGCGGTTGGCGCCGTTGATGCCCGCCGCGCATTCGCCGCAAGCGAACAGCCCCGGCACGCGCGACATTTGCGTCTCGGCGTCCACGCGGACGCCGCCCATGATGTAATGCGTCGTCGGCCCGACCTCCATCAGCTCGCGCGTGATGTCGATGTTGGCCAGCTCCTTGAACTGGTGATACATGCTGGGCAGCTTCCGCTTGATGTGCTCCGCCGCGTTGGGGATCTTCTCCTTGATCCAGGCGATGTCGAGATAGACGCCGCCGTGCGGCGTGCCGCGGCCTTCCTTGACCTCGCGCCGGATGCAGCGGGCCACGTGGTCGCGCGTCAGCAATTCCGGCGGCCGCTGGGCGTTGCGATCGCCCTGGCAGTAGCGCCATCCTTCCTCGGCGTCTTTCGCGGTCTGATTCTTATAGTTATCCGGAATGTCGCTGAACATGAACCGATCGCGCCGGTTGTTGAGAAGCACGCCGCCTTCGCCGCGCACCCCTTCCGTCACCAGAATGCCCATCACGCTCGGCGGCCAGATCATGCCGGTCGGATGGAACTGCACGAACTCCATGTCGATCAGCTCGGCGCCGGCGTGGTAGGCCAGAGTGTGGCCGTCGCCGGTGTACTCCCAGCTGTTGCTGGTGATTTTGTAGGCTTTGCCGACGCCGCCGGTGGCCAGGACGACGGCCTTCGCCCGGAAGACGACGAACCGGCCGTTCTCGCGGTAGTAGCCGATCGCGCCGGCGACGCGGTCGCCGTCCAGCAGCAGCCGGACCACGGTGCATTCCATGTAAACGGCGATGCCCTTGTGGATGCCGTGGTCTTGCAGGGTCCGAATCATCTCCAAACCCGTGCGGTCGCCGACGTGGGCCAATCGCGGATATTTGTGACCGCCGAAGTTGCGCTGCAGGATGCGGCCGTCCTTGGTGCGGTCGAACACGGCCCCCCAGGCCTCCAGCTCCCGAACGCGGGCCGGCGCCTCCTGGGCGTGCAGCTGGGCCATGCGCCAGTTATTGACGTACTGCCCGCCGCGCATCGTGTCGCTGAAATGCACCTTCCAGCTGTCGCGCTCATCGACGTTGGCCAAGGCCGCCGCGATCCCCCCCTCGGCCATGACCGTGTGCGCCTTGCCCAGCAGCGATTTGCACACCAGGCCGACCGAGGCGCCGCCGGCCGACGCCTCAATGGCCGCGCGGAGTCCCGCTCCGCCGGCCCCGATCACCAGCACCTCGTGTTCCTGGGTCTGGAACTCCATCATCCGATGATCCTCCAGTCCTTCCAGGCGCCCGTCGCACAGAGCCGCACGTACAGATCGGAGAAACCGACCCAGAACAGGCTGATCCAGGCCCACACCATGTGCCAGCGGTTGAGGCAGCTGACGCACTTGTACGCCGTTTGCCGCGCCGGCCGACGGGACAGCTGCCGCAGTCCGCCGCCGACCAGGTGCCGCAGCGAATGGCAGCCGAGGGCGTAGCCGCCCAGCAGGACGACGTTGAGCGTCAGCACCAGCGTTCCCACGCCGACGCCGAAGCGGCCGTCGAACCAGAACGCGTGAAAGGCGTCTGTCGCCAGGAAGACGAGGAACAGGATCGCCAAATAGAGGAAATAGCGGTGGATGTTCTGCACAAGCAGCAGGCCGTAGCGTTCGCCCCAGTAGTGCTTGCGCGGCTCGCCGACGGTGCAGGACGGCGGGTCGGCCCAGAAGGCCTTGTAGTAGGCGCCGCGGTAGTAGTAGCAGGTGACGCGGAAGCCGCCGGGCGCCCAGAGGATGAGGACGGCCGGGGAGAAGATTAGCCAGGCCGGCCACCAGCCGGGCCGCGGCCCGAACCAGGCGTGCGGCGAATCGCCGAACAGTTCCGGCGAGTAGAACGGCGACAGGTAGGTTCCATACCAGTAGTTGGCGCCTTGCAGGGCCGCCCACGTGGCGTAAACGATGAACGTGGACAGGCCGAGGAAGACAAGCAATGGCTGCACCCACCAGGCGTCCCGGCGCGCGGTCTCTCCAAAGCGGCGATGCACGAAGGGCAATGGAACCTGAGCCACGGGACAGCCTCCTCGAATGGGGGAGAGAACGAAGGCTGCCCGAACATACCGCCGCGCCGCGGCGTTCGCAAGGGTCTAGCTGTCGGATTTTCGCTTTGTGCGGGCGGCCGGAGACGGCCGGGGACCTGGACGCTGCTTTACCGCTGCGAGACGATCAGGGTGCATTTGTGAAAACCGGGGCCGCACGACGACGGCGATTCCTCAATGGACGTGACGTATCCGCCGACGAAACAAATCTTCAAAATCTCGCCGTCGCCTTCGCATTCAATCGTCCCATCGCCGAACTCGTCGGCCGGGTACCAGTCGCGCTCCCGCGGGTACGACGGCGACCGCGGCGGCCCGTCGTCCAGGATGCGGCCGACCTCGGAGATGTGCATCCCCACCTTGATGCGGCCGGCGCTGTCCTCGGTCTTCCCCTTGCCGGCCAGCAGGGCGTTGGCGCCCCAGGCGCCGCCGCAGATGACGAGGATCAGCAATCCGAGCCCGACGACGGCGGCCAACTGGCGCCATGATTCAGTCGCCGCGGGCGGGCGCGGCTGCAAGCCGTCCGGGCGCAGCGGCGGAGGCGCGGCGGAGGCGGGTTCGAGGGGCAGCGGCGCGCCGCATACGGGGCAGACGGCTTCAGCGCCGTCGCAACTGGACCGGCAGAACTGGCAGACTCTCAGCATGGCCGGACACCGGAAGGACCAGGGGATCTATCGGCAGTCTAGCTCATGAATTGGGTCCCGTCGCAAAGCGCCGCGTCTCCCACTCCTCCACGGTGCGCGGCCAGTCGTCTTTCAGCAGCCGCGACAGCGATCGGTCGGCCAGTACCTTGCCGTTGGTCTGGCAGCGCGGGCAGTAGTTCGTTTCGTTCTCTGCATAGAGGATGCGCTGCACCGTCGTGCCGCAGACGGGACAGGGCTTGCCGAATCGGCCGTGGACGGCCATGCCTTCGCGGAAGGCCGTCACCTTTTCGGGAAAGCCGTCGCCGGCCTCCGCACGCAGCCGGTCGATCCACTCCTGCAAGACTGCCTGAACGGCATCGAACAGCCGGGCGATCTCCCCGTCGGTCAGCCGGCTCGTCCATGTCAATGGCGACAGGCGGGCGCGGTGGAGGATCTCGTCGGAATAGGCGTTGCCGATGCCGCTGAAGGTGTGCGGATCGGTGAGGGAGCGTTTGAGGGTGTGATTTTCGCCCCGCAGCGCGGCCCGGAAGGCGGCGAGGTCGGCGCCGAGGACTTCGAGGCCGCCGGGTTGATGCGCGGCGAGTTGGTCCTCGCCGCGTACCAGGTGCAGCGAGGCGCGCTTTTTCGTCCCCGCCTCGGTAAGAACCAAGACGCCGTCCGGGAAATCGAATGCGGCCAGGCCGATCTTGCCCGGCGGTTTCGTCCCCGGCGGCTTCCAATGCAGGCGACCGGCGATCATAAGGTGCAGCACGAGGAACAGGTTGTCGTCTAGCTCAAACACGATCCGCTTGCCGAGCCGGAGGAGACCCCGAACCGTCTTGCCGTGGGCGTCCGTCAGCGGCGGGTCCACGCTTCGCAGGAGAAAGGGACTGGCCAGGCGAACCTTTTGCAGCGTCCGGCCCACGACGCGCGAATGCAGACATTCGAGATAGACGGTGATGTCGGGAAGTTCGGGCATGACTGCAACTATAGCCGATCCTGTCGAGACGGCGGTAGGCCGGCCGGCGTTGGGCACGATCTTTGCACCGCCTGCGGGGAGAGTGAGAATTCCTGTATCCGCGCCGCGCCGCGAGCGATGCGGCGGCGGCCGCTCTTCCTGGTGCGAGGTCCGAAAGCATGTTAGCGACATTGACGGCGGCCCTGCTGCTCGGCGCTCCGCCGCCGCAATCCGCGGCCGCCGACAAGGACGCCCCGCCCGCCAAGCTGCAGCTTTTCGCCGACGACAGCTGGTACAAGAATCAAAAAGGGGAGGAAAAGGATTTTACCGGCGCCCTGTCGCGGGCGCCGGCGCCGCCCAACGCCGTGATCGGCGCCGGTCGGTTCAATCCCTACCGCTTGACCATGACCGACGACAAGGGCAAACAGACGGAACGGGAAGTTTACGCCGGCGCCCAC
>Ga0307476_10001576_pt1 | contig 13809 bp, 12 predicted proteins | sample atmos_gasesECM2C_2_FD_203314 | JGI IMG/M metagenome (GOLD analysis project Ga0307476, IMG submission 203314) | Hardwood forest soil microbial communities from Morgan-Monroe State Forest, Indiana, United States - atmos_gasesECM2C_05 | ecosystem: Environmental > Terrestrial > Soil > Temperate... | reverse complement strand
CGGACTGGGCTGAGAAAGACCGTAGCGCACTGCTCTGTCAGCTCAACAGCTACCCAGCCCAGAAAGAAGGTGCCGCGTGAAACGCCAGATTAGTGGCCTGCACGCAGCTGATCGCTCGGCCATAGAATAGATCCCCGACGGCGTCTACTTCGTTCGGGTACATCGAATAAGGTTTCAGCGGCAGGCACACAAGCCTTACTACACGCTGACTCTGACCATTCTTGAGCCCAGCCGTTTTTCCGGCAATGTCCTTTCAAGCCGGCTCTACTGCAGCCCAAAAGCTCTGTGGAAGCTGAACTGGTTCCTCTGCGATTTCGGCTACGACACTGAACTCCTCGGACGCGACGAAGTGGACGAGACCCAGCTTTTAGGTCTGAGGGGAGTCGTTAAGATCAGCCACATCGTCTTCAACGGCGCTTCCCTGCTGCGATTCGACGGATTTGCTCCCGCCGGTCGTTGGGAAGAACTCTCACCGGCCAACCTAGACAATCCACAGGTGGCCTGATGACCTACAGCTACACGCAAATCAGCCAATACCTCACTTGCCCGCGGCGCTATCGGCATCGCTATCTCGATGGCTGGAAGGAAAAGGACACGCGGGCGGCGATGCTGTTCGGCCGCGCCTTCGAACGAGCGTTGGGAGCACTCTTTCGTCGAGAAGATCCTGGAGCTGTGCTGTTCGCCGAGTGGTCCGCGTGCCAGAGCCAGGAAATGCATTATTCCAACCGAGACTCCTGGGACCGCATGCTCCGGCAAGGAATCACTCTATTGACCCGGTTCTGCCAGGACGATCGTGTACAGATTCGCCAGCCTCGCCGTAATCTGCAGGTCAAGTTCACCCGGCCCATTGCTGGCAGGAATGACTTTGTCGCCTACGTCGACGCTATCGGAAAACTTGATGGCAAGCGTTGTCTGCTGGAGTGGAAAACGTCTTCGACACGATATCCAGAAGAGCCTGAGGGACTGCTCGCCCTAGATCCCCAACTCGTCTGCTACTCGTGGATGACCGGTATTTCGGAGGTTGCCCAAGTCGTATTTGTCCGCAAGAGTCTGGTCGAGGTTCAATATTTGCACACGACAATTACTGACGAACAGCGCCAAGAATTCGGCCGCTTGGTGGAGGGCACAATCCGCCGAATCGAATCGGCGGACTTTCTCCCGCACAGTGGCGTCCGTTTTCCCCAAAACCCGTGCAGCAGTTGCCCATATGTAGGCCTTTGTCTTGGCAAACAGGAAATGATCGACGCTGCTCTGGTGCGGCGTCCAGGAGCAGACAATCTTGGTTGGCTTGACGAGCTTAATTACTAGGAACCCGCCGATGCCTCCGAAATTCAACCGCAACCGCGCCGTATTTGTACTCGGCAAGATTGACGAGATTCTGGCTTGGGAGCGGCGGAAAGAGACGGAGCGCGACACCAAGTTCGTCGAACTGGGTCGCTATTTGTGCGAGGTACGCGCGGGACAGTATTGGAGGCTGGAGAGTTTGAAGTGTTTCGACGAATTTCTGGAGAGGCGTTTTCCGGAATCGAGGAGGAAGGCGTACTACCTGATGTCGATCCACGAGCACCTGCCACCGCAGGCTAGAAAGCAACTGAAGGAGGTGGGCTGGGCGAAGGGGATCGAACTGGCCAAACTGGCGAGGCGGGACAGGCAGCACTTCGATTGTGCAACCTGGTTGCACAAAGCCCGTCAGATGCGGAAGGAGGAATTCAAAAAGGAGGTTGAGAAGGAACTGACGGGACGGGAGACCGAACCGTGGGAGATTATCTACTTCAAGCTGTACCAGAGCCAGATGCCGGTCGTTGAGAAAGCGATCGAAACGGCAGCTCTGATGCTGGGAAGCGACCGATCCCGAGGCTACTGCCTGGAAATGATTTGTGCGGACTTCCTGGCAGGCGCCAACCTGGACAACGGAGATCCGGAGACATTGCTGTTCTCGATGACGCGATTTTTCAATTTCCTTTCCGGAGCGCAGAGGCAGGCATTTCTTGGAGGCCTGAGCGAGAAGGCCTCGCGAGCTCGACTGGCCCGAAGCCCGAACGCTTGCGGTTGGATCGAGTGGCGTACGAGAGTTTGCGACAGCAGGTTCTGCGTCGCGATGGCTGGCGCTGTCAGTCGTGCGGCGCTATGGTGAACCTGGAAGTCCACCATAGCGAGTTTCGCAGCCACTCGGGCCACGACTCCGAAGAGAACCTGATTACGCTTTGCTCTGTCTGCCATGCATCCCTTCACGGGTGCATACTGATCCCCTAAGCCCGGAGGCAGTAGTCTGTCGCGATACGCCTTTCCTTCGTCGATGCTGGTTTGTAAAGTTCGCGAATGCCGACCACAGCTTCTAGTTGATTCCGTTAGGACGAGGGACGACCCTGGCGCTCAAGGTACACTGTAGGTCCTCCTGGCGCGAGACCTTATCACCGGTTCGTGAATGTCTGGTAAATTGTCCATGAACATTACATGAAACCCTGCGGTTCGATCTAACATTACCGACGGCGAGGCGCTGGACTCTTTGGCGTCGCGGTCGCGACCACGCCGCGACTGCCGCCGTTCGATTCACGCTGAGGAAAACAGCACTCTCGCGGAGGTCGCCACCGACTTGATCCATCAGTTCCAAAGGGATATCTTTCTGGCGCCCTCTTGCTGCGAGCCCTAGCGATCGTTGCCAACGGTTGAAAAAAGGCTCACCTGACCATGACCTACACAGGTTAGAATAGCGAAGCAACCGGAGTTCCTGGTGCACCGCGTAAAGTGGACACCCAGGAGGAGGACACGGAAAGGACGAAGGGGCCGATCTGTCTTGTGCGTGGGTGTCGGCACGAGCTGGCTGGCAGGATATCGATCCTAGGGATCCAGGGAAGATATTGTTAAAACAGATTTTCCAAAGCGCGCGAACGAACCTGACTAGAGTCGCCAACCGCGTTTCAGGGAAATCCCTGGGGCAGAGAAGAGAGTTCTGCTAAGTGGACCTTAGAGCGTGGATCACATCCGCAACAGGCGACCTTCCGCTTTTACGAGAGCGTCGGCGGAAAGTAGCGCTTTGTCGGTGCCGGTAATCATGTTGATCGAGGAATCTAAGGAAGAAAAGAGCGTTCCGTCCCGACCTGTACCGGCGCAGTTGGGCCTGGGCATAAAGATAATTCGCAACGTGATGTTTGGCGGCTTGCGATACATCTTGGTTGCTCCCATTCCGTTTGTCATGACTCCGCTGATACTTCACAAAATTGGAGTCACCGGGTACGGCACGTGGGCGGTCTTCCTCGCGATTAACGGCCTAACGTCACTGGCAGATCTCGGGCTAGTGGGGACCTTGAGCAAGTTTGTCGCTGAGTATTACGCGCGACACGATTTCGACGCTTTGGCTAGACTGCTCAGCTCTGGATTCGGTCTGTTCCTTCTATTGGATATCGTGATCGGTGCCGCTCTGTGGGGCGTGAGCCCGCTACTCGCGGGCATCCTGTTTCACGGTAGCTCGATGCCAACGCCGGAATTGGTCATTTTGCTGCGCTGGTTTCAGATCGTCATTGCGGCCAACATCCTCAGCCAGTTGTTCGCTTCGGTTACGACCGGTTTGCAACGTTTAGATTTGACCCACATGATGAGCGCTGCGAATGTCACAATGAGTGCGGTTTTCGGGGCTTTCTTGCTTCTGAGAGGGGGTGGTTTGCGCGGGTTAGTGTACGGATACCTTGGTTCCGGAATCCTTACCATCGCCATATATCTACTCATTGTTCGCAGATTACTGCCGCAGGTTGCGATCAACCCGTTTCGACTCGACAAAGGTGAAGCCAGGAAGATGTTCGGCTTTAGCCTTCGTTTGTACGTTACCCAAGCGGCGGTGGCCGTGCACAATCAAGTGGAAAAGGTTCTCCTAGGAATGCTGGTCGGCGTGGCTCCGGTGGGCTGGTACGATATCGCCAGTGATGTGGCGCTGAAGGTGCGTGGCGCCGTTGGGCTCATTCTAACTCCGGTGCTGCCCGCAGCCTCGGAACTGAACGCTCTGGGTGACGAATCGAGACTGAGGGAACTCTTTTACCGTACCCACAAATATCTTGCTCTGTTGGGTGTACCGCTTGTTTGCTACATTGCGACAATCTCGAATCGCTTTGTCGAACTCTGGCTCGGTCCCAACCTAAGGATGATCGCACTGCCGATGAGTGTTCTCCTCGTAGTGAACTTCTTCAATCTTGCGACTGGCCCCGGATTCGTAATTTTTGTAGGAAGCGGATATCTCAAGCCTGGTGTCCAATCGGCTACTCTTGGAATTGTCCTGAATATTGTTCTTAGCCTCGGATTAATTTACAAGTTCGGTTTTGCCGGGGCGGTGATGGGGACGGCGGCAGCTTTGATTCTTGCGTCGGGTTACTTCATGACGATGTTTCATCGCCGCACGAAATACCCGATTTCCCGAGTCCTCCTTGAGGCTTATATGAAACCCCTGTTTTGCTCGGGGCTAGCGGTGGGCGTCATTCTCGCGATCCACCCCCCGACCCATCTCTCGTGGGTCGGGCTGGTTGGCATGGGAGTTGTTTTTGGAGCGATTTACTCCGCATCCATTCTGCTGAGCCAATTCTTTGACGAGTATGAGTGGAACAAGATCGTGACTTTTATACCCTGGGCGCGATACGCACGGAGGATGTTCCGAAATGGGTGATCATGATGCTCCATTCCTCCTTATTTTCCCGGTCCTAGAGACCCAGCCTTCGACTCAAAGCTCTCTAGCAATACGTCCCTCCCCTGTCCCGGAGAATCTGACGTGCTGAACTGGGCGGCGCGGTATTTCCCGATTTTGCGGGCGTTAAGGCCATGGGCGTCAAAGAGGGACTCGCTTTTAGAGATTGGTTCTGGGTCGGTCGGCATCGGACAGTTCTACCGCGGCCCTTTTGTTGGCTGTGAAATAAATTTCCTGTACCCGCCTAAACCGCCTATGCTGCCCGTTGTGGCAACGGCCACGAATCTTCCTTTCGGCGACATGTCATTCGATGGCGTCGTCGTCTCAGATGTGCTGGAACATGTCCCGCCGGAAGCGAGGATGTTAGTGATACGAGAAACCTTGCGAGTAATGCGCAAGATAGCGATTTTTGGTTTTCCTTCCGGTGGCAAGGCTTTCGAGTCTGATGTCCAACTCGCTGAAGTTTACGATCGCAGCCTGCGAAATCGTCCCGATTGGCTTAAAGAGCATTTGCAATATCAGCCCTATCCCACCGAAAGCCTTTTTGAGGTATTGCGCCAAGACTGGCGCGTGAGTAGCTTTGGCAATGAGAACGTGGTATTCCACAATTGGGTCATGCGTCAGGAGATGCATCGGGTAGCGACTTTCTCCTTCCGGATTCTGTTGGCGGTGCTACCTCGAGTGATGGAGGTCCTGTTGCGACGAGCCGATCGCGAACCTTATTATCGAAAAATTGTGGTCATCCAGCGACCTTGATGAGGCCCGAATCGTGAACGTGCGGGCGTGAACTAGTCTGTGGCGCAATGTTCCCACATGGTAAACAAAAAGGAGAGAGGATGAGGTACACGATTGTAACTCCTACGATCTGCCGGCCCTCGTTGTTGCGGCTGTGCGGGACTATCGATAGCCAGACGCAGTCCGATTGGGAACATTTGGTCGTAATAGACATGCCCCGCAACCATATGAACGAAAACCAGCGTAAAATCATGGCATCGATTCCGTCAGATCAGAGGCGGTCTTATTTCTATTGCGCCAAAAGACATAATAATTACGGTCATACTTGCCGGCACCAGGCGTGGGAACAGGCCCAAGGCGACTACCTCCTGTATGTAGACGACGATGACTACTTAGCGGACGAGGGCGTATTGAAAGCATTGGATTCGGTCGTTGAACCCTGGGCCGTATTTCCCATTCTTCGACATGGTCAAGTATTTCTCGACTTGCCCCCTGGCATGTTCAAGACCGGAACAGGAATGTTTATCCACCAGAAAAAAACAGGGAGATGGCCGGATTCTGACTCGTACGAGGCAGACGGACTCTTTATAGAGAAATTGAAGAAGAACTATTCGTACCAGGTTGTGGACTCTAGGCCGATCGTAGTTCAGCCCGCGAGTAGTTACGGACTAGCGAATGTGCAGACGTGGCGGGGCGACAAGTTCGCGAAGCTGATAAAACGCTGGCATCGGTATCGCTATTATGGGAGAGCGCTTTTGTCACGATACACCTCGTCGGCCGATGTAAAACGAAGTTGAAAGTCCGAGCTTTGCAACGTACCCAAGAGACGAGAAAGGTTCCATTGGACGCTAGCGTAAATGTGATCGTGCTGAATTGGAACGGCTGGAGCGACACGTTAGAGTGTCTTGCGTCGCTGGAACAGTTGAATTATCCGCACTACCGGGTAATCGTAGTCGACAACGACTCTACGGACGACTCGGTCTCCCGGATCCGGGAGCGGTTTCCCATGGTCGAAGTAGTCGAAACCGGAAAGAATTTGGGATTTGCCGGCGGCTGCAACGCCGGAATTGAGCGTTCCTTAGGGGAGGGCGTGGAGTACGTTTGGCTGTTAAATAACGACACCACGGTCGAACCCGGCGCACTGCAAGCCCTGGTTGAAAAGGCGCGGTCTGATTCTCGTATCGGAGCGGTAGGGTCCGCCATTTACTCGGCCGAGGTCCCCGAACGGCTTGAGGCTTGGGGTGGGGGACGGGTGAGTTTTTGGCTAGGCCGCTCCATGCACTTTGTCAAACCTGTCGGTGACGAAACACTCCAATTCATTACAGGCGCGAGCTTGCTTTTGCCCCGAACAGTGATTCAGGACTTAGGTTTGCTCGACGACGCTTTCTTCATGTATTGGGAAGACGCGGATTATTGCTTTCGCCTGCGCAAGGCAGGTTGGCGGCTCGCGGTGAGCGGGCAATCGAAAGTCTGGCACAAAGGATCGGCGTCCGTTGGGATACGAAGTGCCAGGATGGACACCTACTTCAACATGTCCGGAGCCAGGTTTTTCAAAAGACATTCTCCGGTTCCATTGCTTTCGATCTGGGTCGGAGTTTTACTCCGCATCGGCAAACGGTGCATCGATGGGGACTGGAACAGAGCGCTTGCGGTGTTGTTTGGAGCTACACAAAAACGTTCGGGAACTGACCGTGGCGCGGGCATAACAATCGTTCGTTCTGATAGGCGTGAGTTCTCGGTTAGCTCGCGCGTTGACAGTGGCGAGGATAGCAAGAAAGTTCGCTAGTTCCGATCAGGATAATAATCGATTTATTTGCAAGTTAGCTCAAACATGCAGAGGTCGAGATTTCACGTCGGCGCTCGCGGCAACCAGCGAACTCAGGAGTAAGGGTTGGAGACACCGAACTGATTCTTAGGTACAGGGCAATAATGGCTGGGTATGCGCGTGAAAACTAGACGAAATTACGGAGAACCTTTCTTCTTGGCCGTAACGAAACGCCGTCTCAGTCCGCACTCGCTACTTTTTCTACTTTTCAACCTGCTTTACTTTCTGCCGCTACTAGGTGTTCTTCTGTTCAACTACTCTGAAGGAGGCACGATAACTGCCCTTGCTCTGGATCCGGATACTGCGGGTAAAGTAGCCTTAATATTTAGCCTTGGGTGCTGTGCTTTTCTGTGTGGCTCCAGACTGGGCTCAGGTATTAGCTTTTTTGGCATTTCGGCCGTGGACAAAACCGCTCAGACAGCAGGTCTGCGTTTGCTTCGCCTGAACTGGTCTTTTCCAGTAGTGTGTTCAGTCATGGTATCCGCCTTGTTGATATCTAAACTGCTTTTGATCCGAGCAGGTATTTATTCCGATTATGCTTTCGACACGGCAAGCATGACGGGGGGGATCTGGTCCTTCTCGATGTTCTGCGCTGAGTCTGTACTCTTCTTATCGGTTGCCGTGCTTTTTTCTCGCGTTCGTCGGCCCGTTCTGTGGTTTCTGGTTCTTACCCTCGCGAATGGAAGCAATCTGCTCCACGGGACGCGTATCTTTTCGATGATCGCAGGGGTCGTATTTTGTTTCTACCTGTATGTTCGCCGAAGGTTTAGTTGGCGCATAGCGTTGGCGGGGGCCGTGGGCTCATTGGCAGTTGGATACCTAGTCTTCTTGGTGCGATCAAACGTGCTGATTGATGAACAAACGTTTTCCCTGGCGCGAATTATCAGCCCCGTAATGTACGAAGGTGTTTTTTCTCAGATCTCACTCATCCAGACGGTTCGAGACCCTCATCTGTGGACTCCGTTGGGATCGCCCCCGGACTTCCTCCTAGATGCGTTTTACTTTGTCATGCCTCGTGTGCTTTTGCCGCAGAAAGACACATTGCTCTTCCTGGATAAATTTACGTACCTGAGTCCGATGGGTGGCTTCTCAGGCTACGCACAGGGTTTGCTTTATTTTGGCATCTGCTTCCCACTCTTCTATTTCGTGCTAGGCGGCCTCGCAGCGTGGCTTCTTCGGCGTGCGAAAGACAGCTCGTTCTGGTCTGTAATTTACGTGTATTTTGCGTGTGACTTTCTTTTCCGGGTTATGCGGGATGGTTACATTATCCCGGTTAAGATGTTGGTTAACTCCTTAATCATCTTGGCCTTCATTGCTCTCTGTGCTCCATCTACTTTAGGGGTGGCTCCGCCAGAGCGGGATCTCACTGCTCTCTCCGCCCCGCCTGATTAATTTTAGGAGGCAGTGTTTGCCTGACATTCTCTTTGACGCGCGCTGGGTCGGCAACCATGGAATTGGCCGTTTTGCTGGTGAACTTCAGAAGGCGATTCCGGATCTTATTCCGTATCAGGTGAGACGCCGTCCCTCGCATCCCCTGGATCCGATTCTTCTGGGAACGGCTTTGTGGCGGAGGAACCCGAATTTATTCTTTAGCCCAGGGTATAACTCCCCGTTGGGCTGGCCGGGCTCTTTTGTTTTCACTCTGCACGACCTACATCACCTTTGCGTCCCGGACAATTCGAACGCAGTGAAGCGCGCTTACTACCAGCGCATCATCAAGCCGGCGTGTCATCGGGCGGAACTTGTTCTTACAGTCTCGGAATACTCGAAGCATGAAATCGTGGCCTGGGCCAAGATCGAAGAAAAGAAGATCATCAATGTTGGAAATGGAGTGGGACTTCCTTTTCTTCCAGATGGAAACAAATATGATCCCGGGTACCCCTATTTGCTCTATGTTGGGAGCCGAAGGCCGCACAAGAACCTTCCCCGTCTCTTGCAGGCATATTCTATATCTGGAGTGAGGAATGAAGTCCGCCTGCTTCTTTCAGGGGAGCCGGATCAACAGATCGTTACGGAAATAAACCGACTGGACCTGGAGGACAGCGTTTGCTTTAGGGATTTGTCCGACGATGAGGAATTGTCAAACGCCTATCGAGGTGCGACCGCTTTCGTCTTCCCGTCTTTGTATGAAGGCTTTGGTCTTCCGCCGCTGGAGGCGATGGCATGTGGTGTTCCTGTTTTGACCTCGAACGTGTGCGCACTCCCCGAGGTGATGGGCGATGCCGCAATTCTCGTAGACCCGCTCAGCGTGGAGGATATTGCAGGTGGCCTCAGATCTCTCATTGAGGACTCAGCGCAGAGGGTACGTCTTCGCGAGAAAGGTTTGGTTCGTTCTAAAGCGTTTTCCTGGGAGAAAACTGTACGTCGATCTTCAAAGGCTCTGCATATGGCCACGCTTTCGAGCGGCCATCTTGATCAGCACGCGTGAACTGAAGTCTCAAGGAACTCCATGCAACGACCAAATTAGCCATGGAAGGCTCTTACTTTTTGCCCGATGATGAAAATGTTGGTCGAGAGTTTATTGACCGGCCAAAGTCTTTCTAGGAAGGAATTAAACCCAAAAGCCCACTCCACGAACCGATTCGCATAGGCGGAATCAAATATGCCGCCTGCCGGACTGGACAATGTAGGCACGATCTGATGGTATCCGAACACGACAGGACGGAATCCATGATGCATGAACATGTGCTTCGCCTCGGCCAATGAATACAATCTCAGATGTGCCGGATTTCCCAGTCGGCGGTTGAGCCACTCGGTGTATGAACCCTTGTTCGGCAGCATGGTCATCATGAAATAGCCTCCCGGTCGGACAATTCTGTAGAGTTCTTTCAATGATTCTGAATCGTTGGGAACGTGTTCCAGGACTCCGCTTCCGATCACGACATCGAAGGAATCATCTTCGTATGGGAGCAAGTAGGGGTGCGTAATTCTTGAATATTTCAATCCTGCGAAATCGAAGAATGCCTTGTAGGACGCGTCATCAACATCGCAGCCGTGGAGTTCTGTTGTTGGTCCACAAAGCATCCGAACCATACACGCATCTGCAGCATGACGACAGCCCCAGTCTAGTACAGTATGAGCGTCCTTGAAAAACTCGTGGCAACGGTCGAAGATGGCAACCTGACGGCGGATAACCGCTCGGTTTCTGGAATGAGCGTGCAGATAGGTATCTTCACTGGCCTCCTCTTGAAGTGAATAAAGCCGCTGCAGTTGTTCTTCGTAATTTGGCATCTTTCCCTGGATCATTGAACTTTTCGGAAGTTTACCAAAGAATCGAGTCGTTTGTGCTCGAGTCTCCGATTGCTCGTCGAATACGTCCGTCTGAGGGCGATCCACTGATCGCGCTGCGGGATAATTGAAAGAAGGGGAAAATCCTCGCTAGCTAGCCTCTGTTTACTTCCTAGAAAATGTTAATGGTTTCAGGCATACAAAAGTTTGCTTTCGGGCGCCCACTTTTCCATGAGGAACAGCCCTGGCAGCGTCGCGGCGTTTTGCTTTGGGAACATCGACGCAGTGGCGTCCGATGTGGAAGGGTACATCTTGTCGACGATTCGCTCGCAGGGGCGAATCGCGATCTTTACGTGGAAACAGTTTGGCTGAGCAATTCGAACTGCAAGCCACGTGTATAATTAGGACATCGCTAAGAAGATAGATGGATTGCAGTCTCTTCGCAGCGGGCAATCCGCAGGACGCAAGCGCTGATGTATACCTTGCGAGAATGTTATGGCTGAATTGTCCGTTTTGCTTCTAACCAAGAACGGCGGGGCGGACCTTGAGCGCCTCCTGCTAGCTCTTTACAGCCAAAATTGCGCTGCCTCGTTCGAGGTGATCGCGATCGATTCCGGGTCGACCGACGGAAGCCTGGATGTGCTGGGACACTTCCCCGTCCGCCTGGAACAAATCCCTCCTGAGGCGTTCCATCACGCGCGCACGCGAAATTATGCGGCTGGCCTTGCCACTGGCGAGATACTGATTTTCCTGTCTCAGGATGCCATCCCCGCTTCCGACACCTGGCTGAATACGATGATTTCCACTTTTGATGACCCCAAGGTCGGGGCTGCTTACGGCCGCCAATTCCCGAAGGCCGAATCGTCGATAGAACGGGGGGACGCTTTGGGGACTCTTTACGGCGACGAGAAGATTGTGAAGGATCCGGCTCACCGCAACGGGATGGGATATCGGTTTTATCACTTTTCTGATGTCAATTCCGCGATTCGGCGAAGCGTGTGGGGAATGACTCGTTTTCCGGAGGATCTGAAAATATTTGAGGATCTAGGTATTGCCAAACGCATCCTCGACGCAGGATGGAAAATCGTATACGAGCCAGAAGCGGCGGTCTTTCATTCCCACAATTTCAGTACGACGCAGCTTTTTAAGCGATATTTCGACATAGGATATACCCTCAAGCAATTGGAGATTTGGGACGCTCCACACGCGCGTTCCTCGTTGTTGCGGGATTTTGGTGAATTGTTGCATAAGCAAGTTTCTCGAGTAAACGACCGTGGTGCGCGCGATCAAGTGCATGCCACCGTGGGGCAGAGCTTCGCGAAATCCGCGGGACTGCTACTGGGCCTAAACCAGCGCTTCCTGCCCGCGGCTTTGAAGCGGCACCTCAGTGCTCACGGAGCCTTTGAATGAAGCGGGCGGGTTCATCCCGGAGAGTCTTCGGGAAGGCTCCAGCCAGCAATAGCGCTCTGCCTTTCTAATTGACACCCGAACCCATGCTGTTCAGATTACCCGAACAATCAGCGGCAGAATTTGACGCTGGCCATTGCTACTTTGTCTTTTCACGCAGAAAGGTGAGTTACAGAAGAGTGGCGTGTTGTAACCCGGCGAAAAGAACAGGTCGTTGCGAGTCAGCTTGCCGAGAGCCCCCGCGAGCGGCCATGCATCGAGCGGGGCGGCTGGATGCGAGGTCAGCAAAACCGGACGATAATCCAGCCCTGCAAGCACATGCCGCGCAAAACGGCCGATGCCATGGGGTCCAATCCATCTTTGGTCGGCATAAATCATTGCAGAGTCGTTTTCAGAGCGTCGTCGGTACTGGCGCTCGGCCGGATGCTTTTCATGCGCCGGCCCGTTCCTTGCTAGTGGACGACCGCGAGGGCTGCGGCGGTCAAGGCCAGCTGCGAGGAAATCTGCGTCCAGTCGCGCAGCCCGCGGACGAAAGCTCCGGTTGGAAGCTTGAAAGGCACCACTATCTGATCCCCTGGGTTCAAGCGAATGTGGTTAAACTTTGTCCCGTTGAAAAGCCCATTCACGTTGTTGGCGGCCACGACCACGCCGTTCGCGCGCAACACGAAAGCGTGGCGCATGTCGGACTGGGGTTTTCCCTTACCCGCTATCTCGAGATACGATCCGGTTGTGTTCGGAGAAGTGAAAATAAAAGAACCGGGATTGTATACATCTCCCACCACGGAGACCGTGGACGGTGTATGAGGAATGGACAGCCGATCGCTGTCTTCCATGACCATGTTCGGAAAATCCCCGACCTCTTTGTCGTTCGGTCTTACAGGGAGCGCGACGCGTCCGTTGGCACGAGTGTTTCGGATCTGGGTGATAATCGCTTGCTGCGCCCCCAGTACCTGAGGCAAATCCCCTGGGTTGGCCGAAGCTGCTGCCGAGACCGCCGATTGCCGGATTTGCACCTCCATGCTGTTCGCGAGTTCATCAAGACTTCTTTGCTGGTCGAGCCTTGCCGATTCGCGGGTCAATAGCGAACCGTAGACGTAGGCGTTGGGAGTCAAACCGCCCGCTCGCTGTAGAACGGAGCGAAGGGTTTCGCCGGTCTCAAGTTTATAGATGCCGGGACGCATTACCTCCCCTTCGACAATCACGTACTGCGAGCGGTCCGCCTGTGGCACGTCAATATCCCGTTGAGAAAAGATTGTGACGATATCCCCGGGCTGCAGTTCGAGGTTGCTTTCCTCGTCATGCTCAAGGATCGCCTTTCTGGGATTCATCCAAATAAGTTTGGAAGTCAGATCTTGCGGATTGACTCGCTGAATAATGGCGTAGTCCCAGTTGATTTCGGGAGCATATTGCCGGACCTCGTCGGCTATATCCCGAACCGAGTCAAGAATTGGATTGACATTATTTCCCGGACTCCCCGGCGTCGTCGGCTTTTGCTGGTTCTGCGCGTGAAGGGCGTCTGCCGCATTTAAAGGTTTCATCCCCTCGGGGAATTCGGCCGATGTAGCCGCGTTTCCAGTGGCAGACGTGCCCTCGGTCTGTTGTTGATTGAGAACGGAACTGCTACGCTCGGTAGCAAGGGGATATTCGGTTGCGCGGCCAGTGACAATGGCGGCTCGACTCCGCCAGTAGCGTCGAGTGAGCAAGGCCTGTGCATTAGGAATCAGATCCCGAACTCGCATGCCCGGTTTCCAGGGATAACGGCCGGGATTGGCGATATTGCCTCGCAATGTTACGGTATCCTCGAAACGCGGAACAATGGAAAACACCCGGACGACATCGCCATCCTTAACAGACGAAGAACGGGATTGCTCATCGTAGGGGAACTCCAGAGTCTTGCGCACCTGGTGGTCCACAAAACGATCAATCGTAATCTTGCTGGTGTCGGCTA
>Ga0307476_10001575_pt1 | contig 13814 bp, 12 predicted proteins | sample atmos_gasesECM2C_2_FD_203314 | JGI IMG/M metagenome (GOLD analysis project Ga0307476, IMG submission 203314) | Hardwood forest soil microbial communities from Morgan-Monroe State Forest, Indiana, United States - atmos_gasesECM2C_05 | ecosystem: Environmental > Terrestrial > Soil > Temperate... | reverse complement strand
TTGCGAAACACCGCCGCGCTCGCGCAAATGCTCGATGCCGGGGTCGCGCGCGCGGTGGTCGGCAGTGCGGCAGTCTCGCAGGTCGAGCAAGTGCAGGCGTGGCTCGCGCACTTCGGTGCGCAGCGCCTAACCCTGGCATTCGATGTGTCCATCGATGACAACGGCAGCCCCAAGGTCATGACCCATGGCTGGCAGCGGCAATCCGAATACTCGCTGTGGAATGCAATGGACGCCTACGCCGCATCGCAGCTCAAACACGTGCTGTGCACCGATGTGGGCCGCGACGGCGCGTTGACCGGCCCCAACGTCGAACTGTATCGCGAGGCCGTGCGGCGCTACCCGCAGGTCGAATGGCAGGCTTCGGGCGGCATTCGCAACGCCCGCGATTTGCAGGCCTTGTCCGAAGCGGGCGTTGCGGCCGCGATCAGCGGCAAGGCACTGCTCGAAAACCTGATCCCGATCGAGGATTTGCAGCCATTCTTGCCAAGCGCCTGATTCCTTGCCTTGACGTACGCGACGGCCAGGTGGTCAAGGGCGTGCAATTTCGCGATCACCGCGTGGTCGGCGGTATATTGGAGCTGGCCGCGCGCTATCGCGATGAGGGCGCGGATGAACTGGTGTTCTATGACATCTCCGCCAGTCCCGAAGGCCGCACGCTCGATCGCAAGTGGGTGTCGCGCGTGGCGCGAACCCTGGATATCCCCTTTTGCGTTGCGGGAGGAATTCGTTCGGTTGCGGAGGCTGAAGAAGTATTGGCCGCCGGTGCCGAAAAGATTTCGGTCAATTCACCCGCGCTCGAGGATCCGGAACTTATCAATGCATTGAGCGAGAGATTCGGCGCACAATGCGTGGTCGTGGGCATCGACAGCCAAACCATCAACGGCGAATACCGCGTGCAGCAATACACCGGCGATCCGGCACGAACCCGCGATGCCGCGCGCGGCACGCTTGAATGGGTGCTGGAGGCGCAGCGGCGCGGTGCGGGTGAAATCGTGCTCAATTGCATGGGAAGCGACGGCGTGCGCCGCGGGTATGACATCGCGCAATTGAGTGCAGTGCGCGAATGCTGTCAGGTGCCCTTGGTAGCCTCCGGGGGCGCCGGCGCCGCTGCACACTTCGTCGAGGTTTTCCGCGTTGCCCGCGTCGATGCAGCACTGGCTGCGAGCGTATTTCACAGCGGTGAGATTGCGATTCCGGACCTGCGGCGCGAATTGCGCGCCCAAGCCATCGAGGTACGGCCTTGAAATTGCCGACGCTCGAGTGGGAAAAAATGAACGGCCTGGTTCCGGCGGTCGTTCAAGACGCGAGCAGCGGCGCCGTGCTGATGCTCGGTTATATGAATCGAGAGGCCCTGGCGGCCACCGAAGCCACCGGGCGCGTCACCTTTTGGAGCCGAAGCCAGGGACGCTTGTGGACCAAGGGCGAAACATCAGGCCACTTCCTCGAAGTGTGCAGCATCAGCGCGGACTGCGATCGCGATGCCCTGCTGATTCTGGCGCAACCCGCCGGACCGGCCTGCCATCTGGGTACCGCCACCTGTTGGGGAGCGGACGCGCCGCGTTCGTTGGCTCAGCGCCTGGAGTTTCTGGGCAGGCTGGAACAGATCATCGCGCAGCGCATCGCGGATCCGCCGCCGGGGAGCTACACGGCAAAATTAGTCGAAGCGGGATTCACGCGCATCGCGCAGAAAGTCGGCGAAGAAGGCGTCGAGCTGGCCTTGGCGGCCGTTGCGCAAGATGACGAGGCGGTCGTCGGCGAGGCCGCGGATCTTTTGTATCACACGGCCCTGCTGCTCAAGGCCAAGGGCTTGTCGTTGGCGCAGGTTGCCGCCGAATTGGAATCGCGTCACGCCGAGCGTGTGGCCGACTAGCGCTGGACCCAAAGAGGCGATTGCGTGCCGCGCCAAGAATCGAACGACTCGATGCGCGCGTACCAGTCGGCGATTTTTGGCAGGCGTTGAAACGGGAAATCCGCCGCTCGAAAGTAGGTCATCATTCCGGCCACCGCAAAGTCCGCAATGGTTACCTCGGATCCGGTCAGGAACGCAGTTGCGCTCAAGCCCGTCTCCAACGTCTTGAGTACCGGCTGCACAACGGCGCTGCTCCAATCCGGCGGGTCCCGGGGCTTCGGAACTCTTTCCGGAAGCAGCCGGTGGCCGACCAGCTCCGACAAGAAGGCGATCAAAGTCGGTTGCCAATGCGCCGACTCCCAAAAAAGCCACTGTGCAATCCTGCCGCGTTGTTTTGACTCGCCCGACCACAGCCGGCCGGCTCCATGCGTCTCGGCCAGATACAGCAATATTGCGTTGGATTCGGACAGAACGAATTCGCCATCGACCAGAGTCGGGATTTTTCCGGAGGGATTGATGGCCAGATACTGAGGCGCGCGCCCGTCGCCGCGGTACACGTTGACGTCGTGGATTTCCGGATTCAGTCCCAGGTGCCGACACACCGCCAACACTTTGCGGCCATTCGCGGAAAGCGGCGTCGCATAGATTTTGAGCGCTATGGGTTCACCGTTTCAAGTTTGCCTCGCGCGCGAGTTTCGGCGCAGCGCGTAGAACGCAATTCCCATCCAGACGACATTGAGCGCCACCGACGGCCAGGCATTGTTATAGGCACAATTGATGATGAATCCGGCGGCGCCGACGATGTTCATCGCCTGATAGACCCATGAACTCGGCAAGATTTTGCCGAAGGAAAGCAAACTGTAGGCGCCCAGAATGAGCAGCGCTGCCAGCCATCCGGCAATCGATACGAAGGTTTGCAGCGTCATACGTCAGAAGGCATGCGCCAGGAGCCTAGGCCGGCACGGTCGCCGGCGCGGCGGCCAGGCGCAATCTCAATTCCCTGCGAACCAGCCACAGGCTGAAGACCGCCTGCGAGGCGACGCTCGCGACCGAGATGTACCAAACCTGGATCATTTCAAAGTGCGGTTGCGTCGACAGCCACAGCACGGGCAACACGAAGCTCACCAACCTACTGGCCGAACTGACCACGGCGGGGACGGTGTTGCCAAGGCCCTGGAATACCGCGGAGCAGGTAAACACGAATCCCGACGCCACGAAGTTCCAGGAAATGATCTGCAAATACTGTGTTCCGACGCGGATCGCGGTCGGATCCTTGGTAAACGCACCGATCACCCACGCGGATCCCCACTGACAGAAGAATGTCATGAACACCATGATGCAGCTGCCGATGAGCGTGGATAGCGCAAAAGTTTCCCGCACGCGGGCAAATTTACCCGCCGCGAAGTTCTGGCCGACAATGGGAGCCGCGGCAAACGCCACCGCCATTGCCGGCAGGAACATGCTTTGCATGATGCGCATGCCGATTCCAAAGCCCGCCTGCGCATCCGCGCCAAAGGGCCGCAGGACCCAGTACAGGACCGCCATCAGTACGAACATCAGTAGAAATTCGCCGCCCGCGGGCAGTCCAACACGCAGCAGCCGGCGCCAAACCAGCATTTGCGGCCGCCATTGGGCACGAACGAAGCCGACGTATTTCTCGAGTCGATGGAAATACAGGGCGAGCATGACAACCCCGACCGCCAGGGACACGGAACTCGCGAGTCCCGCGCCGGCCACCCCCATGGGGTACCCGGTGCCCCAACCGGCGATCAGCACCGGCGCCAGGATGGCGTTCAACACGACGGTCAGTACCTGCACGATCATGGTCGGTTGCACGATCCCCGTGCCGCGCAGCGCCGATCCCATGGAGACCACGGCGAACTGCAACGCCAAACTCGGCAGAAACCAGTGCAGATATTGAATTCCGGCTGCCACGGTCGCCGGACTCGCGCCCAGTGTGCTCACGTAATAAGGTCCTGCAAAGAATCCCAGCGACATGGTGATCAAGGCGCAGCACGCCGCCAGCGCCAAGCTTTGATTGAACACCAAATTCGCGTCTGCCTGATCCTTGCGGCCGGCCGCATGTGAAATCAGCGTGACCGTGCCCACACCCAGCACCTGCGTGACCGCAAACACCACAAACATCACGTTGCCGGCGGCGCCGACCCCGGCAATCGCGGCGTCTCCCAACCCGGCGACAAAATACAGGTCAATTAGAAAATATAAGGTCTGAAAGAACATGCCCGCCGCAATGGGCAGCGCCATCTGCAAAATGTTCTTGACGATAGAACTGTCCGTCAAATCCTTCATAAGCTCCCTTCCTTCATCGCGCCAATGACTTAGCGTCCCGCGCCTGCGCCTCGATTCCCGGCCAATCCCCCTGCAGAGCTTGCGGCACCAGCCAGTTTCCCGCAACGCATGTCACATTGGCCAGCGACAAATATTCCACTGCGTTTGCTCTCGTGACCCCGCCGCTGGCGCAGAACAGCACGTCGGGAAAAATATCGGCGAAGGCGCGCAAGATCCCCATACCGCCCGCGTGCTCCACGGGAAAGAGCTTGAGCACAGTGAAGCTCGCATTGCGTGCGCTCATCACCTCGGTGGACGTCATCACCCCGGGCATCACCGGGAATCGCGCGCCGCGCGAGGCGGCGGCAAGCTCCGGCGTCAAGCCCGGGGTCGCGGCGAATTGCGCACCCGCGCGATCCGCGGCGGCAAAATCGACGGCGCGGGTGAGGCCTCCCGCCCCGACAACGGCGTCCGGCAATCCTTTACGGATGGTCTCGATGCAGGCAAGTCCAACGCTGGTTCGCAAGCTGACTTCCAATACTCGCAGGCCGCCGGCGCACAACGCGCGGGCCGCCGGGAGTGCCAGTGAAATGTCGGTAAACTCAAGCTCGGGGATGACGGGCGCCAAGGCGACAATATCGCGGATATTCATTGGCATGGCGCATTGTGCCATAGCAAATCCAAATGTTACGCTGCGCCGATGACTGTACCTCCAAAACCCGCTCCTCCGGTCACGAAATTCGCCGACAGCGATTCGCTGGCGCGCGCGCTCAGCGGTGAGCTCGCCGCAAACCTCAAAGGCGCCATCGCCGCGCGCGGGCTTGCCAGCTTGGTGGTATCGGGCGGGAAGTCGCCGGTAAAGCTGTTCGAACTGTTGCGCGCCGAGAGTCTCGATTGGAGCCGCGTATGCGTCGCGCTCGTCGATGAGCGCTGGGTCGATCCCAGTGATCCTGACAGCAACGAGAAGCTGGTGCGCGATGTGTTGCTGAAAGAAGCCGCGGCTGCGGCGCGGTTCATCGGTCTGAAAAATGCCGCGCCCACGCCGGATTTGGGCGCGGTGTCGGCCTGGGAGACCTTTGCCCGTGTGCCCCGCCCTTTCGATGCCATCGTGCTCGGCATGGGCGATGATGGCCATACGGCGTCGCTGTTTCCGCGATCGCCGAATTTAGCCGGCGCCCTCAACCCGGCCGCGGTTGCAGGTTGCGTCGGCATGCGCTCGCCGGTTGCTCCGCATCCACGATTGAGCTTGAACCTCAGTGCGCTGCTCGATTCGCGCCGCATAGTCGTGCTGATAACCGGCGCGCAAAAGTGGAACACCTATTGCGCCGCGAGCGCCGAGGGACCTGCCGAGGAAATGCCGATCCGGTGCGTGCTGCGACAGCGGCACACCCCGGTCGAGGTGGTGTGGGCTCCTTAAGAGCCTGTCGGAAGACGGCTCCTAGGCCATGTGCGGTAGCAGGAAGCGCATCGTGCGCCGCAGCGGTTCGGCCGCGCCCCACAACAGTTGATCGCCCACGGTGAAAGCGGATAAATATTCGCCGCCCATGGAGAGCTTGCGCAACCGGCCAATCGGGACTTCTAAATTGCCGCTGACGGCGGCGGGGGATAACTGTCGAATCGAGGCGTCTTTGTTGTTGGGCACGATACGCACCCAGGGATTACCGGCGCCGATCAGCCGCTCCACTTCCGCCATCGGCAAGTCCTTGGTGAGCTTGATGGTCAATGCCTGCGAGTGACAGCGCATCGCCCCCACCCTGACGCAAATCCCCTCGATGGGCACCGGATGCGCTTCGAGCCCAAGGATCTTATTGGCCTCCGCCGCCGCCTTCCACTCCTCGCGGCTTTGACCGTTGCCCAGGTCCTTGTCGATCCATGGGATGAGACTTCCGGCCAAGGGCACGTCGAAATGCGCGCGCGGAAATTCCTCGGCCGACAACGCCGCGCTCACGCTTCGGTCGATGTCGAGGATGCTGGCGGCGGGATTTTTCAACTGAGCCGATACCGACTCATGCAGTACGCCCATTTGCTCGAGCATTTCCCGCATATTTTGGGCGCCGGCCCCCGAGGCGGATTGGTAGGTCATGGCCGTAATCCATTCCACCACGCCGGCGCGCATCAGGCCGGCCACCGCCATCAGCATCAGCGACACGGTGCAATTGCCGCCGATGAAATCTTTGACGCCACGCTCGCGCGCGGTTTGCATCACGTTCAGGTTCACCGGATCGAGCACGATTACGGCGCTCTTTTCCATGCGCAGCGCCGAGGCTGCATCGATCCAATACCCTTGCCAGCCGGCTGCCCGCAAGCGGGGGTGGACCGACTGCGTATAGTCGCCGCCTTGGGTGCTGATCAGCAGGGGCAGCCGGGCCAACGCGTCGATGTCGTGCGCATCGTGCACACAGGCCGTGCCTGCGCCCACTTTCGGTCCCGCCGAACCCGCCTGCGACGTGCTGAAGAACGTCGGCGCGATGACATCGAAGTCCCCTTCCTCGCGCATCCGATCGAGGAGCACCGAACCCACCATGCCGCGCCAACCGATGATGCCGACCTGTTTCATAGTCAAAGCATAAACTCTCGCGCGGGTGGGCGCCGGTTATAGTTCGAAGACATGGCGTAGCCATAGGCTCCGCAGTTGGCAATGAGAATTACGTCACCTTCGCGGGTGTCCGGCAGCCAGCGGTCCGCACCCAGTAGATCGGCGCTCTCGCAGATTGGACCGACGACATTGACGCGATGACTCAGGGGCTCATCGAGGCGGGTGAGATTTCGAATATCATGATGCGCCCCATAGAGCGCCGGGCGGATCAAGGAGTTCATGCCGGTCGCGACGCCCACATAATGCACATCGCCCTTGCCCTTGAGCTGGGTCACGAGCGCCACCAGCACCCCCGCCCGCGCCACCAAGAAGCGGCCGGGTTCCATCCAAAATTCAATCTGCGGAAAATCCTGCGCCAATCCCGCCACGCCCCGGTCGAGCACGCTTAAGTCGATCTCACTGTGGCCCAGTTGGTCCGGAACGCCAATGCCGCCGCCCAGATCCACGACGGCGACATCAGGGAAGCGCCCGGCGAGCCCAGCGAGCAGTGCGCCGGTCTCGGTCCAGTTCGCCACGTCGAAGATTCCACTGCCGGTATGTGCGTGCAGCCCCGTCACGCGCACCCGCGCCGACTCGGTCAGCGCAACGAGCTCATCCACCTCGGACAGCGGGATGCCGAACTTCGTGTGCACACCGGCGGTGCGCACGTGGCTGTGGTGGCCGCGCCCAAATCCGGGATCGATGCGCAGGAAGATCTCTTTGCCGCGAAACACCTCCGGCCACATTTTCAGCGGATAGAGGTTATCCAAAGTGACCCTGACGCCCTTCGCGAAGCCGAATTCGTATTCGCCGCGCGGCGCGAAATTGGGCGTGAACAAGACTCGTTGCGGCTCGAGCGCCGGCACCGAGCCGAAGGCATGCTCGAGTTCGCCCCGCGACACGCACTCCAGCGTGAGTCCGGCGGCGTAGATCCTGCGCAGGATCTCCGGATGCCAATTGGCCTTCATGGCATAGGCCCAACGCTTGACCGAGCGCACGCGCAGCACGGCGGCAATCGCCGCGTCCAAAGTCTCCGTGTCATACACAAAGGCCGCGGACTCGCGCGCCGCGATATCAAGGAGCGCGCGCCGCTTCCGCGGCTGCTCCCACCAATTCAAACTGCGCGCGGCCTGCGCATCCTTGTCGCCAAACAGCTGCGTCCATGTCGGTCCCAGCACCTTGTCCGAACCGATGCTCTGTATCAGCCGCTCGTGGAGCTGGTGCACCAGCCGGTCACCCTGCGCCTCGTCGATGACAAAGGTGAAGTTCAAATCGTTGGCGGCTTGCGTGACCAGATAAATCTTTTGGTCCTGAAACAATTCGAATGCCGCCCCCAATTCATGCAGGATGCCCCGGATGTTCTGCCCCAATAGACTCAAGGAGGCGCAGGGACCCAAGATTTCGACGCGGCAGAGCTCGCTCAAGGCCGTCGTCAGTCCCTCGAGCGCGGCGCCGTCCAAGGTGTTGGCGCTGGGATCCAACGAGACGGTGACATTGGTCTCCGATGTCGATACCAAATCGACCGACAGGCCGAGCCGCTTGAAGACCTGAAAGGCGTCGGCCAGAAAACCGACTTGGTGCCACATGCCGGGACTCTCCATGGAAACCAGCGTGATTCCCTTCCGGATCGCGATGGCTTTGACCTGCGCGGCCGTATCGGCAACATTGGCGCTCACCACCGTGCCTTCCAAGCCCGGCGCCTGCGTTGCGTACACATGCAACGGAATTTTGTACTGCCGTACGGGTAGGACGCAGCGCGGGTGCAGCACCTTGGCGCCGTTGCTGGCGATTTCCTGCGCCTCATCGTAGTGAAGCTCGCGCAGCAGTCGCGCCGTCGGCACCGCGCGCGGATTGGCGCTGAACAGGCCCGGCACATCGGTCCAAATCTCGAGGCGGTCCGCACTCAGCTTCGCGGCGAAATAGGCGGCCGACGTGTCTGAGCCGCCGCGCCCCAGCAACACCGTCTCCCCGCTGGCGTTGGCAGCGATGAAGCCTTGGGTGAGCACCACTTTATGGAGCGAACGCCACTGCGCCTGAAGATTCGCATCCGGGGCAAAATCGCAGGTCGCCGATAACAGGCTGGATTTTTGAGTGGCATTGAGGCGGTCATCGGCGCGCAATACGGTGCGCGCGTCCACCCATGCCGTACCGATACCTTGTGCATTCAAGAATTCGACGCCGAGCGTGGTCGCGAGCAATTCCCCCATGGCCATTACCCGCGCGCGGGCCGCATCGTCGATGCTGCGACGCTCCGCCAGTATGTCGGCCAGCTCGCGCAATTCCCGTACGAACGCTTCGAACTGTGCGTTGGGAATGACACTCAAGCGTTCAGCGAGGCTGCGGTGCGCGAGTTCAATGCGCTCGAGAAGCGGGAGGTGGGCGCCATGCATCGCGGCGATGAGCAGCGACTCGAGTCGATCCGTGATTCCCGACAGGGCGGAATGAACCACCACCGGACGAAAGCCCTCGGCGATCCGCGCCTTGAGCACCTGCGCGATGTTGTGCCAATTGACGACAGTGGAGACGCTCGTGCCGCCGAATTTGAGCACCAGCCAAGCTTGAGCTTTGTCTGGCAAGGAGGAAGACATGTGGTTTAAGTCCTGCAGGGCCTGACGCCTGCGGCGTCAGGAGGCGACGATTCAGTCGTCCTCGAATATATCGCGCAGTTCCTTCTCTAGCTGACGTTCAGCCAGGACGTCTTCGACCCGGCTCCACGCCGCCTTGCCTCGCTTGCCTGCGGCGGCCACTTTCGGGCGCCGCTCTGTGCGCTCGATAAGAGGATCGAAGTCGTGAGCCTCCTCGGCTTCTCCGAGAAACTCATCGTCAATATCGAAATGTTCGTCTTCGCGTTCGCTCATTTTTGAAGAAAAGCCCCTGAAATCAATGGCATCGCTCAGCTCGAGTTCGTGAAGCTGCGCACTATATCCGATTCTGTCCGGCATTCAACTATTGCGACAGAATCGCCCAGTATTGGACCGGCAACCCGACGGACTGGTTTCAGCGTGGAAGCGCCAATTTTTTTATCTTTCTATATCAATGTCTTATACAGTACTTCTTAAGTCCTTAGTGCGCGCTGAATCGGCACGCGCCGGCAACGCGCCCAACGCAATCGCGCGATTGACCGCCGAAACGACGGCCAGTAGCGATGCCGTAACAATATTAGAGTGCATGCCGGCCCCAAACAGGGTGCGCCTGGAGCGCGTGGTGATCTCTATATAAGAGACCGCCTGGGCACCGCTTCCCTGACCGCGGGAATGCTCCTCGTAAGACAGGACATCGAAAGGCAATGCGACCGCTTGGACCATCGCATCGATGGGTCCCGAGCCAAAACCTGACCAGGTCTCGGGGCAGCCGGCGTTGTCGATCTGAAGCGTCAGACGCTCGTGATCGCTACCGTCGGCGGAAGCGCTGAGCTGATGAGCCCGGTACACAAACGGTTCGCGCGCGGCCAGAAATTCACGGCTGAACAGATCCCATATCTCCTGAGAAGTCAGCTCCTTACCGGTGATATCTGCAGCCGCCTGAACGACCTGGCTGAATTCGATCTGCAGCCGGCGCGGCATCACCAACTGATAGTCGCGTTCCAAAAGGTAGGCAACGCCGCCCTTTCCGGACTGACTGTTCACCCGAATGATCGAGTCGTAGGAGCGGCCCAGATCCGACGGGTCGATGGGTAAGTAAGGCACGTCCCAGATATCGGCGTCCGTCCTGGCAGCCAGACCTTTCTTGATGGCGTCCTGGTGCGATCCGGAGAAGGCCGTAAAGACCAAGTCGCCGACGTAGGGGTGGCGCGGGTGAATCGGCAATTGATTGCACGCCTCCGCGCAGCGCGCGGCCTCATTGATATTGGAGAAATCCAACTTAGGGTCAATGCCTTGGGAATACAAATTGAGCGCCAGGGTCACGATGTCCACATTGCCGGTGCGCTCGCCGTTGCCAAACAGGGTGCCTTCGACGCGTTCCGCTCCCGCCATCACCGCGAATTCCGCCGCGGCCACCGCCGTGCCGCGGTCGTTATGCGGATGCACAGAGAGGACGCTGCAACCGCGATTCCTGATATTGCGCGAGAACCATTCGATCTGGTCGGCATAGATGTTGGGCGTGGCCATCTCGACGGTGGCCGGAAGATTGAGAATCGACTTGTGCTGCGGCGTCGGCTCCCATACGGCGTTCACCGCATCGCAGACCTCCACGGCAAAATCCAATTCAGTGCCCGTGAAGCTCTCCGGACTATATTCGAAGGTCCACGCCGTGTCGGGCTGCTTGAGGGCGTGTTCCCGCACGACGCTGGCGCCCCGGACTGCGATGTCGATGATTCCCGCACGGTCGGTGCGAAACACCACCCGGCGCTGCGCGACCGATGTCGAGTTATAGACATGCATGATGGCCCTGCGCGCACCGCGCAGCGAATCATAGGTCCGGGCGATGAGTTCAGGGCGCGCCTGCGTGAGGACTTGGATGACGACATCGTCAGGAATCAATTCCTGCTCGATCAGCTCTCTGACAAAATCGAAATCGGTTTGCGAGGCGGCGGGAAATCCGACCTCGATTTCCTTGAAGCCGATTTTTACCAGCATGTCGAACATGCGGCGTTTGCGCGCTGCGTCCATCGGCTCGATCAGCGCCTGATTGCCGTCGCGCAAATCCACGCTGCACCAGGTGGGAGGCGCCGTAATGACGGAATTCGGCCAGCCGCGGTCGGCCAGATCAATCGGGGCAAAACTGCGATACTTGGAAGACGGATTGCGCAACATGGATTTTCTTCCCGCTCGAAATTCAAGTACAAGCGCCGTCGATTGGCGCGTTTTTGAGATTTTCCGGTCTTGTTGGCGCCGACCGGTGGCGCTTGGGTTGAGTGGCGCCTAGCGGCGCAGCAGCAGCAGCGCGAGCGAGCCCAAGGACAGGCGGGCGCCGGCGAGAAGGGATAATTTGCTGCTGGAAGAACGCATTACCGGTGAATCTAGCACCGCTCACGCGCTAGGCGCAAGATCGAATACATGGAACACGGCTCAGGCACTCACACTGTTTTCAATCAGACGCCGCCATTGACGGACTACAACCTGTTTGCGAGCGATGCGGCGCTTCAGGAGGCCGTTCAGCGCGACGGGGCATCCTGGGCGGCGCCCGAACTTGAGTCGGCCGGGGCCGAATTGGGCACCTGCACTCTATTCGAGCATGCCCGCCTCGCCAATCGCTTCCCGCCCGTGCTGCACAACTTCGATGCACGAGGGGAACGCATCGATTCCATCGAATTCCATCCTTCCTGGCATGTACTCATGCGGGGCATCGCGGCACGCGGCTATCACAGCAGCCCCTGGTCGCAGCACGCGCCCGCGCCGGGAGCCCATACGGCCCGCGCTGCCGGCTACTACATGCAGGCCCAGATCGAGAGCGGCACCTTGTGCCCCACGACCATGACTTATGGAGCCATCGCGGCGCTGCGCCGCGACGCGGCGCTGGCGCGAGACTGGGTGCCGCGACTGCTCTCGCGCGAATACGATTCGCGCGATATCCCCTTCGGGAAGAAACGCGGCGGCCTGATCGGCATGGGCATGACGGAAAAGCAAGGCGGTTCCGATGTGCGGGCCAACACCACTCGCGCGATCCGCTCGAGCGACGGCTCCTTTCGGATCACCGGGCATAAATGGTTTTTTTCCGCCCCGCAATGCGACGCGCATCTGGTGTTGGCGCAAAGCAGCGGCGGCTTGTCGTGCTTCTTCATGCCGCGGCGCTTGCCCGACGGCAGCCTGAACGGCATTTATATCCAGCGTCTGAAGGACAAACTCGGCAACCGCTCCAATGCCTCCTCCGAGGTCGAATTCGTCGATGCGTGGGCAACGCTTTTGGGCGAGGAAGGACGCGGCGTGCCGACCATCCTCGAGATGGGCACCTTTACCCGCCTCGATTGCTGCACGGGAAGCGCCGGCATGATGCGCCAAGCCGTCGTCCAGGCATTGCACCACGCGCGTCACCGCAAGGCGTTCGGATCATTGCTGATCGAGCAGCCCCTGATGCGCAGCGTGCTCATCGATATGGCGCTGGAAGCGGAGGCGGCCTGCGCGCTCAGCCTGCGCCTGGCGCGCGCATTCGACAGCGACACTGCAAGCGAATTGGCGCTGCGCCGCGCGCTCACCTCCGCTGCCAAATTTTGGGTCTGCAAGCGCGGCTGCGAATTGGCGGCCGAAGCCATGGAAGTGTTGGGGGGCAACGGCTACACCGAGGAATTGCCGTTGGCGCGAATGGCTCGGGAAATGCCCGTGAACTCCATATGGGAAGGGTCGGGCAACATCATGTGTCTCGACGTGTTGCGCGCCTTCGGAAAATCGCAGGCGACGCGCGAGGCCGTACTCGAAGAGTTGTCAGGCGCGCGCGGCCAGGAGCGGCATTTCGATGCGGCGTTCGAACGTTTCGCCGCCGGCATTGATGCCGGCGTGTTGACCGAGGCACACGCACGCAGATTCGCGCAGTCCTTCGTCACACTGGTGCAGGCTAAATTGTTGATTTCCGGCGCGAAGAACTCATCCGCGGGCGCGGCCGCCGAAGGCTTTTGCGCAAGCCGCTTGGGCGACCCGGGTTGGGGCGCCGTGTTCGGCGCCGGCATCGCGCAGGTGGATGGCGCCGCGATTCTCGCGCGCGCGTGGAATCAGGACTAGTCCCAAGCCACGAGCCGATTCTTGATGATGGCCGTCAGAGCTTGCGCGTGCTCATCATCGTCGTTCAATCCGGCCACCAAGGTCAGCCGTTTGCCGCCCCACTCGAGAAATCGATCGCGATATTCCAAGGCAACCTCTTCGAGCGTTTCCAAGCAATCGACGGCAAAGGACGGCGAGGCCACGGTGAGATCTCGGACACCGCGATCCGCCAATTCCTTGATCTTGTCGAGCGTGTAGGGCTGCAGCCAGGCCACTCGGCCGAATCGCGATTGATAGCAATGCGACCACTCGGATTCATTCAAGCCTAAGCGCGTCACCACCAGGCGCGTGGTGGCTTCCGTTTGACGCTGGTAAGGGTCGCCCTTCTCAACATACGAGACCGGGATACCGTGATAGGAGAACAGCAGATGCGAGCGTTCGCCCAGCGCATCCCAATGCAAGCGTATTT
>Ga0307476_10001574_pt1 | contig 13815 bp, 16 predicted proteins | sample atmos_gasesECM2C_2_FD_203314 | JGI IMG/M metagenome (GOLD analysis project Ga0307476, IMG submission 203314) | Hardwood forest soil microbial communities from Morgan-Monroe State Forest, Indiana, United States - atmos_gasesECM2C_05 | ecosystem: Environmental > Terrestrial > Soil > Temperate... | reverse complement strand
TTTTCTTATCGTTGTAGCAGTTACCTGCTACGTCATCGAGCCTTTCGGACAGCCGCGCAATATCGACGCGGGCGTGGGCGCACTGATCGGCGCCGCCATTGTCCTGTTCGAATGGAAGCTGCGCACCGTCAGCCTGAAGCGGCTCATCGGTGCCGCCATCGGCAGCTTCCTCGGCATCTGTGGCGCCTACTTGTTCGCTCTGGTCATCCGCAACAGCATTCCCGCGGGACAGACTCAGAGCTTCCTGCAGATCCTCGTCATGTTGCTGATGGCCTATGTCGGCCTGATCGTCGGAGCCAACAAAGGCGATCTGCTGAATCTGGCGGCGTTGGGCGGCGTCTTCGGCGGCGAAAAGACAGGTAAAAAGAGCTACAAGATTCTCGACACCAGCGTCATCATCGACGGCCGCATCGCCGACATCGCGGAGACTGGCTTTCTCGACGGCATCATCGTGACGCCGCAGTTCGTGCTGCGTGAACTGCAACTCGTGGCCGATTCAGCCGACTCGCTCAAGCGAAACCGGGGCCGCCGCGGCCTCGACATCCTGCAGCGCCTGCAGAAAGTCGCCAACTTGCAGATTCAGATCGTGGAAGACGACTTCCCCGCTGTCCGCGAAGTCGACTTGAAACTGATCGAACTGGCCAAGGTTTACGAAGGCAAGATCATCACCAACGACTTCAATCTGAATAAAGTCGCGCAGCTTCAGGGAGTCGAAGTCCTGAACATCAACGAACTGGCCAACTCGCTGAAGCCCATCGTGCTCCCCGGCGAAACCATGCGCGTCTTCATCCTGAAAGAAGGCAAGGAGTATAACCAGGGCGTAGCCTATTTGGATGACGGCACGATGGTGGTTGTGGACAACGCCAGGAAGATGATCGGGAAGACGATCGACGTCTCAGTCACATCCGTGCTGCAAACCACGGCAGGCAAAATGATCTTCGGCAAGTGGGACGAGCGTGCGGCGTATTCACGCCAGGCGGTGCCCGTGCCGGTATCGCCTCCATCAGTTCCGGTTCCGGGCCCTGGCCCATCGCCGGTTACCGCCACTACGCTGGAAACGAAACAAGGGACGTCTTAAAGGCGTCGGGCTCGACTTTTTCGCCGTACTTACTTCGCTGCGGAAGGCCGCGCACTGGCGGAACGGCGCTGGATTCGCCGGCGCGAATATCGTCCATCTCTGACCGGCTGCGCATCTTTCATGGTTCCGTTATAAACGTAGACCCAGCACCGCACGCGCTTGCCATCGTCCATGGTTACAGGCCATGCCCGGCGAAGAAACAGGCTGGAACTCCGCTTCCCCGGTTCAAAGCCCTCGTAGTTGTCCAAAGAGGTTAAGGTATTTCGATCACCTGGAAGCTCAAAAACTTCTCCACGAATTACCGACCGCGACTTCTCACTCAAAACCGCCCCGGGATACTCACCCAAATCGTACAAGCGGCCGCGAACCGACGCCTGCCCCACTGGCCGAAGCCGGCGGACAGTGGCAGCGATCTCCGGCGGTGCATGGCGCGGAGATAAAGTGCCGTATACGAAAAGATGATGAGTCATGTTCTGATCCTAGATTCTGATCCTAGTCGCCAGCCGGAAAACGCGCCATCAGGATCTTCAGATAGCCGTATCCATTTCTGTCGTCCAGTACATATTTTCGCACGTCTTTGTGTTTGGACAGAAGTCGCAGGTAATAATCGAACAGGGCCGCCACATCTTTTTTGCTGAGTTGGTGGCGGTCTTTGAGATAAGCCATGAATTCGAAGAAATTCAGGTAATCGGTTAAATCGGAATCTTCGCTTCGCACCAGTTCCTCGACTGCTGGAGCGTCGGCCGAACTATCGTCCAGAACCTTGCGAATTCGCTTCAGATCGGGAGCCTCGTAAAACTTTGAATAGAGGCTTGACAGCCACGTCGCTCTCTCCAGAGCCACTTTTCTGTAGTAGATGCGCACAGCCCCCAACACCGCCGCGGCCGCCAATAAGCTGGATATGCGTTCGGCGTTGAGAAACATCCACTGAAAAAGTCGAACGGCGAAGTGCATGGGAACGTCCCCCGGAAAGAAAGGATTTCGATATTGTATGTCGAGACCAGGACTGCTGTTCATGGTCCGAACGCACATTTGAACTCTGGGGCTCGGCGCTCGTATACTTACTCCCCGCCATGAAGGTGATCGTCATTATTCCAGCAGCAGGTCTCGGCACCCGCATGGCTCCCATGCCCAGCGCCCTTGACGGGAAAACCAAGAAGCCCCATCCCTCTAAACAATTCACCGAACTGGCAGGAACGCCCATCCTCATTCACACCCTGCGCAAATTCGCTGCCGTCGATGCGGTAAAAGAAATCTGGATTGCGCTGCGCGAGAATGAAATCGAAGGGTTCCGCGAACGTCTGCGCAAAGAACCGAAAGACACGCTCAGAAAGAAAACCGAATTGGTCATCGGTGGCGAGCATCGCCAGCAATCAGTGCAGCAGGCGCTCAACGCTGTATCCGCAGCCGCCGATGACGTTATTCTCGTTCACGACGCCGTGCGTCCCCTGGTCACCGCCGAGATCATCGACGAAGTCATCGAAGCTGCGAAGAAATATGGGGCCGCCATCGCCGCTCTTCCCGCCGTCGACACCGTCAAGCAGGTCGAACGCACTGCCGAAGGAGCCATCGTCAAAGCCACAATTCCTCGCGCCGGCATCGTGTTAGCCCAGACTCCGCAGGGGTTTCACTATAGCGTGATCAAAAAAGCCTTCGACGAGGCCGCCGCCGACGGATTCACCGGCACAGACGAAGCCTCCCTGGCCGAACGCTCAGGACACGAAGTAGCGGTAGTCATGGGCTCGCCCAGAAACATCAAGATCACGACACCCGCCGACATGGAACTCGCCGAGTTCTATTTAAGGAAATGAGCCACGGATTTACACGGATTTTCACGGATAAACCTTTCTGCGGCGTAAACTCGTTGGTGATGGACTCTCCGCCAGACGGCCTGAAGCATTCCGAATTAACCGACAAGATCATCGGTGTGTTTTACGACGTTTACAACGAACTCGGTCACGGATTTCTGGAATCGACTTATGCGGAAGCACTGGCAATGGCTCTGGAAGAATCAGGCCTGACTGCCGCAAGAGAGGTTACCGTGCCTGTGTGGTTTCGAGGTAGAAAAATCGGCCAATACTATGCCGACGTCATCGTTGAGGATTTAGTACTTCTCGAACTGAAAGCCTCCCGAACCCTGGAACCTGCTCACGAAGCCCAGCTACTGCATTATCTGCGCGCAACCGAAGTGGAGGTAGGTTTATTGCTCAACTTCGGCATACGACCGCAATTCCGCCGCCTGCTGTTCGACAATGAAAGGAAAAAAATCCGTGAAAATCCGTGCGAATCCGTGGCCAAAGAAATTAGCCACCGATCTACACTGATTTCCACGGATTGATCCTAACGTCTGATGGCGACCAACAAAGACACACGACCTAGCGGCCGCATCGGCTACGGCTTCGACTCCCACGAATTCCGGGCGGCGATTCCGTTGAAGATTGGCGGAGTCGTCTTGCCGCACGATCAAGGTTTAGGCGGCCACTCCGACGGCGATGTCCTGCTTCATGCCATCACCGACGCGCTGCTCGGAGCCATCGCAGCGCCGGATATCGGTGCGCTGTTCCCTCCATCCGACCTTAAATGGAAGGGCACCGATTCCGTGATCTTCTTGCGCGAAGCCTTGAACCGGGTGAGCAAAGCGGGCTACAAGGTAGTAAATGTCGACGCGAGCCTCATTCTAGCCGCCCCAAAAATCGGCCCCCATGCCGCCGAAATCCGCGCGCATGTCGCGGAGTTGCTCGGCCTGCCCAGCGATTGCGTCGGCCTGAAAGCTAAAACACCCGAAGGACTCAACCTGGTAAATGCCGCCATCGCCCACGTGGTAGTCCTGCTGGAAAAAGCGCGGAGTCAGGCAACGAAAACGTCGAAGAAGAAACAACCGAGGGAAAGATAATCGGAGCGGCGATTTTGGTTTCTGCCACCTACCTCTGTCCGAAGGCGTCATTCCGACCGGAGCCGTTCTTCAGGCGAAGGTAGGAATCTCGCGCGCAGTCTCCACAGTCTGCATACCGCTCCTCTATCGTCCCGCCGCATCAATGAACGCCCGAAAAATCGCTCGTGAAGCCGCATCGTGCTCCACCGACCTCTCAGGATGCCACTGTACCGCCATTACAAAATGATCGGCAGCCGTTCCTTCTAATCCTTCAATAATGCCGTCATCCGGACAGCGCGCCACAATGCGCAGCCCCTCGCCAATCCTGTCCGCGGACTGATGATGAGAAGAATTCACGGGCACCACCAGCGGCCGTCCGACCTCGGCCCGCCGACCTCCGGCTTCATCGCTCAAAATTTCCGCCAGCCTCGATCCGGCATCGATCTCAACCGCATGCGCGACCGCAACCTTCCCTCCCGCCTCGTGATTCACCGTGGCGCGCGTCGACTCGGGCAAGAAATCGGGAATATGCTGGATGAGCGATCCCGCCCTGTAAACATTCAAACTTTGCAAGCCATAGCAAATCCCCAGCACCGGCTTGCGCAGCCGGTAGGCGTCCTCAAGCAATAGATCATCGACTGCATCACGCCGCGGATCAGCTGTCGCGGTATGCGGCGACCTCGCCGCATGGAACCGTGCCGGATCGACGTCGGCCTTGCTGCCCGGCAACAGCACGCCATCGCACCCCTCGATCACTTTCTTGATTTCCGACGGAGCTTGATCGAGCCGAACCCGAACCGCCTCCCCTCCCGCCAGCGCGACCGCCCGCTCATACTGCGGAATGGCTCGCTCTGCATACTCTGAGTCGGAGAAATGCGGCATGGGAATCGCAACGCGAGGAGCCATGTTCTATCCCAGCCTCTCAATCGCTGAAAGAGTCTTGCTCTGGCGGTAATGCCTGATCTCCATTATCAGCGCCAGCACAAAAACAATGCCCCCCGCCACGAACGCCATGGGCAACGCAATCAGCCGATAAGCAATCCGCATGTCCGGGTGCCCGCCTCGCACCGCGGAAACGATTACGATCCCCAGAATTGCCAGTAGCAAACTGATCGCAAAACAGAGCAGCGTCCCAATAAACGTTACCAGGCAGACACGCACCACAATGCCGTACCAACGCGGCGGACGGACTGCATGTGCAGGCAGCATAAATCTCATCGTACATTCTACCCGGACCGCAAGGCCGCCTCCCCTATGTGTAGAATAGGGCTGCATGTCGCAAGTGGCCCCAGCCATCACGCGCAGTCCCGCCGAAGTCGTCCGGCTGACGCCCGTTTCGCAGGCTCCGAACGGAATCTGCTACGCCGTTGCCGGCGAGGTCGCGCTCAATTCGTTCGATCTGGAGCGCATGGTCGCTGCCGTCCCAACCAAAGTCGCGGCCGCACTCGAGCGCAAGGCCTATTACTTCGTTCCGTTGACCGTGAGCCAAGGAGAAGAAACGGTCATCGCCGACCGCTACGACGTGGCGCTCAGTGACAATGCGGTTTGCCATCGCAATTTGAACCTGGGCGATTCGCAATGCGTGTTTATTTCTACGCGATTGATGGACGACAAATTTTCCGTTGCCTTCGAGTTTTATATCAACGTCGGCCACGCGCTGGTCGAGCGCGCCGGAGTCTCGGGTGAGTTCAGCGAACTTGCGTGGCGGCAGGCCGAGGCGGGCATTCGGGGTGAAACGTCTCTCGACGCATGGGAAGCGCGCAAGTTGGCGACCGCGGATGGTCCGGATAAAGAGCGCTTCAAGAACGAATATCTCGACGCAACTTTCTCCGACACGATTTCGATCTATCTGCTGTCGCTCTATCTCGACGTAGACTATTACGATCTGCGCGAGCGCGACTATCCCCTGCTCGCTCCCTCAGCGCTGGCCGAGCGGCTCCGCAAAGTGGCGGAACTATTCCCACCCAACATGGGATTCGAATTCGCCGTCCTCTACAAACGCCGCACATAATTAATTCTTTGGCCACAGATTCGCACGAACTTCCACGGATATCAGAACAAAATCAAAATCCCCACCCTAGTCGCACAAAACGCGACTAGGATGGGGCACCGGCGTAATATCCGGGGTCTGACGTCCGAGGTCCTAGGTCAACTTCTACTTGCTCGAGATTACAAAATTGACCGTGCTGACTTGATTCCCGCTCACCGTGACCGGTTTCTCCCAGGTCTTCGCTTCGGTGAAGATGGGACGTTGCACACTATGTTCGGTCAGCACGTCGTAAGCCTGTTCTTTGCCTGCCAAGCCCCAGCCTTCATGCCAGGCGACGATCTGATAGGTTCCCGGTGGAACATCTGTGAACTGGAAGCGTCCGCTCTCGTCCGTGACCGCATAGTAAGGATGCGGGACCACCATCATCTCGGCATTCATCCAGACGTGTCCGCCATTGCATCGCAGGTGGACCAGTCCCGGTGTCGACATCGTGCGCGTGGTAGGCCGATCGACGAAGGGAAAGGGCAGGTTGAATGTGGCCGCTCCATCCATATGGATGGTGTGCAAGGTGGCGTCGGAACTCACCATGCTGAGCGTGCCATTCTCCGGCACCAGAAGAATGTGCGGAATGTAGTGGCAGCGCTTCTGATCGAGATGGCGCCGCTGCTCCGGCAGGTCCATTGGCTTTCCGCTGGAAATGTTCTTGAGGTAAACAACCGTATTCGCGATTCCGCCTTGCGGCCCGATGATCAGGCGCTCCATGTCGACCGTCTTCTTCGAGTCAGGATCGCAAATCTGTGGATCTTTGGTGATGGGGAAATCGAGGGCGTGCGGAACTGTTCCCGACCATTTCACGGAGCCGGCAATCGTGCCCCCGTCACTGACGTTGACGACCTTGTAGTCGCCCTGGCAAAAAGCCATGGAAACAGCGGCAAAAAAGAAAAGCAGCAAGCAATACTGCGCAGCAAACCGGCGCATACTCGTCCCCTTAAAGCTCGTGGCGATTCGGCGATGGGGCCGTTTTGTTTTCACCCGAGCATGAGATTTGGACGTGCAACTTGCCTCGCTTCCACCCACTCGAATCCCAAACTCAACCGAACATCCGCATCAGGCCAAGTAAGGGCCGGGCGCTTGTGTCAGCGGGTCTTGCCTTGCGTTTCAACGGGGAGGCCGCCCGCGAAGAGAGCGGTCTTGTGATTGAAATCAACTTAAGAATGCTCTTACGTTCGAGGTAGGTCGAGATTACCAAAGTGTGACGCGGCTAGCGGACGGCGGAGATCAGATTTGCTGCCGAGAGGAAAGCCCCGCGGAACTCTGAACTAGGCGTCCCAAATCGCGGTCTGAAACCTTACAATCATTCGTTCATGACCGTCACGATGCGATCGTTCGCGAAGATCAATCTCGGGCTGCGCATCGGCGCGGCTCGGGAGGACGGATTCCACGACCTGTTGACCGTTTATCAGACGATCGCTCTGCATGATGTGATTCGCGTGAGCGTAAAGCGCGGACGCGGAATCGAGATTCTTTGCGCGGATCCCCGCGTGCCAAGGGACGAATCAAATACCTGCTTCCGCATTGTTGAAGAGGCGATGCGGACTTTGCGCGCCAAAGGACGCGTGCTCATTGAGATCGAGAAACGACTGCCGGTGCAGGGGGGGCTTGGGGGAGCGTCGTCCAACGCCTTCGCGACTTTGCTCGGCCTGGAGCGGGCGCTGAAGAAAAGCGTTGGTGGCGCTGAGAGATTTCGCATCGCGGCGGAAGTGGGGTCGGACTTACCGCTGTTCCTGGTGGGTGGGACTGTGCTGGGTGTGGGACGGGGGGAGGAGGTCTATCCGTTGGAGAATTTTCCCGCGATAGCGTGTGTGGTGGTGACGCCGGAGGTCGGGGTCTCGACACCGAAGGCGTTTGCGGCGTGGGATCGGTTGCACGGAGCGGACAGGCAAAAAGCAGGCGCGCTGCGCCCGGCTGGACAGCCGGGGGCGGCTGTCCCCACACAAACCGAATCCGAGTCGGCGAAATTGACGGTGGGGAACGCCTCCGATAGAATGAATGAGCTTGGTCGCGGCTTGTCGGCGTGGCTGAGTGAACCTTACTCCGGTGCTCCTTCCGATTTCTTGGCAAGAGGGGGCCGGGCCGAGAATCACCTTCTCGCGCTTGTCCGGACCGGGATTGAAAACGACTTTGAACGAGTCGTCTTTCCTGAATATCCCGAGCTGAGTGATGGAAAGCGCGCGCTTTTGCGCGCGGGCGCGAAATATGCGTCGCTGTCGGGGTCTGGGTCGACGCTGTATGGGCTGTTTGCCTCGCGGGAGGTGGCCTTGCAGGCGACAGCCAGGCTAAGGAAGCTGGGCTTCGCGGCGCAGGCTACTGTGACGTTGCCGCGGCGGGCTTACTGGCGGAGGATTGTGGTGGGTAGGGACTGACGCGAGTCGGGATTTGAACGCTTGGCTTCGGCTTCTGGAGGGGCGAAGGCGTCCCTCGCCACATGTTCCGTCGTGGCCTTGAAGTTTTCGATTGTTGATTTTTGATTGTTGATTGAGAATCTAGGTGCAGCCCCTTTGGGGTGCAATCAGCAATTGGGCAATCAACAATTATTCACTGGGCCGTCGACTAATGGTAGGTCAAGTGCCTTTGGAGCACTTTGTCTAGGTTCGAATCCTAGCGGCCCAGCCAGAAAAGCAGCTGTCAGCTTGCAGCCGTCAGCTCTCAGCGAGCATGAGAGCGATCGGCGGGTTGGCTGAGAGCTGAAAGCTGACGGCTGAGAGCTAAAACCATGGCTACTTTGGTGACGCCGACCGACAAGGCTGTTGAGAAGAAGAGTCCGCCTGTGACGGACGAAAAGGGCGAGCGGAAGCAGCGTCCGCGCGTCGACGAGAAGTTTAAGATCTTCAGCGGCACGGCGAACGAGCCATTGGCCGACGAGGTCTGCAATTTTCTCGGCATGCAGCGCGGGCAGGCTCAGGTGATTCGCTTCCGTGATGGCGAATGCTACGTTCAGATTCAGGAGAATGTGCGCGGGGCCGATGTGTTCGTGCTTCAGCCCACCTGCCGTCCGGTGGATGAGCACCTGATGGAGTTGCTGTTGATGATCGATGCGCTGAAACGGGCTTCGGCGCGGCGCATCACGGCGGTAGTGCCATATTTCGGATACGCGAGGCAAGACCGCAAGGACAAGCCGCGCAGCCCGATTTCGTCGAAGCTGGTGGCCGATCTGCTGACTACCGCGGGCGCGCACCGGGCGTTGATTGTGGATTTGCATACGCCGCAGTTGCAGGGCTTTTTCAATATTCCGGTGGATCATTTATTCGCTTCACCGGTGCTGGTGGATCACTTCCGCAAGCTGGCGCTGCCGAATTTGACCGTAGTTTCACCGGACGCCGGCGGCGTGGAACGGGCGCGGTTTTTCGCGAAAAAAGTGGACGCGGCCCTGGCCATCGTCGACAAGCGCCGCGTGGAAGCGAACGTAGCGGAGGTGATGCACGTGATCGGCGATGTGGATGGACGCACGTGCTTGATCATCGATGATTTGATCGATACAGCCGGAACGCTGGTTAAGACCGCGGAGGCTTTAATCGCGAACGGGGCGACTTCGGTTTACGCCTGCGCTTCGCATGCCGTGCTCTCGGGGCCGGCGGTGGAGAACATCAGGAACTCGGTCATTAAGGAAGTGGTGGTGACGAACACGATTCCACTGACGGCCGAGGCGAATGCGGCACGAACTGAAAAGGGAGGAAAGATCAGCGTCCTCTCGATTGCGGGATTGATTGGCCGGGCAATTCAGGCTAATCACGAAGAGACTTCCGTCAGCAAGTTGTTTACCTGAAGCAGGTTTCAAGGTTTCAAAGTTTCAGAGTTGCAACGTTTCAAGGCAAACGGCATTTTTTCTCTCCTTGAAACCTTGAAACGTGAAACTTTGAAACTTGCAGTATCAAATGAATACTGGACAGGAATTAAACTTTATGGCGACTGTATTGGAACAAAACACACTAGAAGCGCAACCGCGAGAAGCGGGGACCAAGAACGATGCCCGCGCGGTGCGACGCGAAGGCAAGATTCCGGCCGTGGTTTATGGGGCAGGCAAGGATTCGCTCGCCATCAGCGTGGATCCGCGGCACGTGCTGCGGATTCTGAATTCGGAGACCGGGCACAACACCATTTTCGATCTGTCCCTGGACGGCGGCGAACGCAGCAAAGCGATGATCGTCGACTGGCAGTACGAGCCTATTAAAGGCAAACTCTTGCACATCGACCTGAAGCGCATTGCTCTCGACAAGGTGCTGAAGGTCAGCGTGCCCATCATTCTTGTCGGCGAATCGGCCGGCGTGAAGCAGGAGGGCGGCATCATGGAGCAGATGCTCCGCGAGGTGGAGATCGAGTGCTTGCCGGGAGATATTCCCAGCCACATCGATGCCGACGTAAGCCAGCTCACGTTTGGCAAGGTGCTGCGCGTCTCGGAGCTGCCACACTCGGACAAGATCAAATTTATTACCGACGAGAATCAGCCCGTGGCACACGTCACCTCGGTGAAGGAAGAAGTGGTGGCCACGCCTGAAGCGACAGCGGCGGAAGCGGCTGCTCCAGCGGAGCCCGAAGTTATCAAGAAGGGCAAGCAGGAGACTGAGGAAGAGGCTGCCGAGGCTCCGGCGGGCAAGCCCGAAAAGGCGGAGAAGGGCGAGAAGAAGGAGAAGAAATAGTTTCGTGGTGAGAGCAGCCGAGCTTCGCTCGGCTGGACGGGCGATGGCCCGTCCCCACACGAACTAATCCGCGTGAAACTGATCGTAGGGCTGGGCAATCCCGGTATCGAGTATCAATTCACGCCGCATAACCTGGGTTTTCTGGCGATTGATCGAATCGCTGCGAGCCTGGGCGTGGATGTTAGAAACCGGCAGTGCCGGGCTTTGACGGCGCGGACCGTCATTGCGGATCAGCCAGTTTTGCTAGCCAAGCCGGAGACGTTCATGAACTTGAGCGGGCTTTCGGTGCGGGAGTTGGTGCAGGAGTATGAGGCGAGGCCGGAGTCGGACCTGATTGTGATTCAGGACGAACTGGATTTTCCGCTGGGCACGCTGCGCATTCATACGCGGCGAAGTTCGGCGGGGCACAACGGCATCGAGTCAATCATTGGGGCGCTGGGCAGGCAGGATTTTCTGCGGATTCGGATCGGCGTGGCACCGGCTCGCAAGGTGAGCGATGGCCAGAGTTATCTGCTGTCGCCGTTGCGCAAAGCGGAGTTGCAGGTGGCGGATGGAATTCTGGACACCGTTGAAGAAGCGGTGAAGGTGATTTTGAAAGAAGGTCCGGCGGCGGCGATGAACCGTTTTAACCGCAAAGAGCCGGGGCAGGAAGAAAACGGGAAAGATTAGCCACGGATTTGCGCGGATGCTCACGGATCAAACCTTGAGAACCGGTTGATCCGTGACAATCCGTGGGATCCGTGGCCAGTTTTGCGGCCAGAGATTTGGAGAAAAGAATGAATCGTACTTATGAGCTGATGTTTATTGTTCGTCCGGACATGACGGATGAGGATCTGGACAAACTGGTTTCCACTTTGCAGTCGGTGGTGCCGGCCTCGGGTGGTACGGTGCAGCGCGTCGACAAGATGGGCAAGCGGCGTCTGGCCTACACGGTGCGCCGGTTCCACGAAGGGATTTACATTTTGATGGTCATCGAGGGCGGAGGCGCGGTGATTCATGAACTGGAGCGCCGCCTGCGCGTGTCTGAACCGGTCATTAAGTTCCTTACCGTGCGCACGGATGAGGAGCAGAAGCGATTGGACAAGATCAAGCAACTGCGCGACTCGAAGAAAAAAGTGAGCGCGCAACCGGCAGCCCCAGCAGCGGCTGCGGAACCGGCGGTTCCGGCGGCGGAAACTCCGGCGACGGCATAGCGGGATTCCGGCATTTCTCTGCGTTCTTCGTTCTTGGCGGCAGTCTTGGCGACCTTTTGCGGTCAAGAGCTTTTAACCGCGGAGAACGCTGAGGAATCGCAGAGTTCGCAAAGAAAAGTTCGCAGAGAAAAACTTACGCAATCAGAAACGTCTGGCACATAGAGATCGAGGAGAATTATGGCTGAAGAGACCAAAGCAGCAGAGCAATCGGCGCCGAGTGAGAGGCCCCGTTCCAGCGGAGACCGTCCTAGTGGAGACCGTCCGGGCGGGGACCGTCCGCGGTTTGGCGGTGGTGGGGGCGGACGTGGACCGGGAGGGCCTCCGCGCGAGGGCGGGGGCGGGCGCAAGTTTTTCCGGCGCAAGAAAGTTTGCAAGTTCTGCGTCGAGAAAATTGAGGACATCAACTACAAGGACTACCGCATGCTGGGACAGTTCGTCGCCGAGAGCGGCAAGATCGTGCCGCGGCGCTTGACCGGCGTGTGCGCGCCGCATCAGCATCGGCTATCGGCCGCCATCAAGAAGGCGCGGAACATCGCGCTGCTGCCGTTCGCGGGGAGAGCATCGTAAAAGAGCAGCTTCTAGCTCCTAGCTTCTAGCCTCTAGCTAAAACGGGCGGAAGGTCTGGTTGGCTAGAAGCTAGCAGCTAGAAGCTAGGAGCTATCTATCATGGAAGTCATTTTGAAAGAAGATGTCGCGAAGCTAGGGTCCCGCGGCGACGTGGTGAAGGTCGCGGAAGGGTACGGGCGGAATTATCTCTTGCCACAGAAGCTGGCCATTCAGGCCAACGAGGGCAACAAGGCCGTCATCGTGCAGATGAAGGCCGCTTCGGTGCGGCGCTCCGCCAAGGAGAAGACGCAGGCTGAGGAACTGGCCAAGCAGTTTGAGGGCGTGTCGGTGTCATTCCAGCGGCGCACGGGTGAGCACGACCAGCTCTTTGGCTCCGTCACCTCGAGCGACATCGGCGACGCGCTGACCAAGAAGGGATTCAACCTGGATCGCCGCAAGATCCAGTTGCACGAGCCGCTGAAGACCGTGGGCGAGTTCAGCGTCCCGGTGAAGCTGCACAAGGACGTGACTGCGCACCTGAAAGTTGTGATCGAGAAGGAAGCGGTCGCGGAGTAGTCTCCGGTCGTCCTTAGAAACGTTGCTTGTAACGACTTCCTCAGTGAGAATAGACGCTGCAGGCAACGTCCCTACCGGCGGTTTGCATAACTATCAGGGCACTTCGCGTGCCAAACCTGAGGCCGCCCTTGTGCTCCATTGTTCTGTTTCCCCCTAAATCTTTGCCCCTGAGCCACCTAGCTCCCCAAAATTCCCGTTCCAGCCTATAATTTCTGCTCACGGTTTGGCTGACGACCCGTCTATTCCTGTGCCAGCCCGGATACGGCAAATGCTGGGCGGCAGAGGACAGGACGACACATGCCGGCAGGTGTACTAACGGTGACACTTGCGGTTAGCGACGGGGCCCGCTCGAGAAAGAAAGCTGAGAGGGAGAGAGTCAGCGCTTATCAAGACCCCGCGCGGGGCCGCATGGCTGGGCTAGATCGTCAAACTCAAGATCGCCGCATCGATGACACGATGCTCATCCGGGAGGCGCAGCGCGGAAGCCGCGCCGCCTTCGAGGAACTCGTCCGTCACTACGACCAGGCGGTTTTGCGGCTGGCGCTCCATCTCACCGGAACTGAGCAAGACGCCCAGGACGTCTACCAGGACGCCTTCCTCAAGGCTTACAAGAACATCGGCAGTTTCCGGTTCGAGTGTTCCTTCTACACCTGGATTTACCGGATCGTGACCAACCTGTGTCTCGATCATTTGCGCAAGCGGAACGTGCGCAAGGAGGACGCGCCGGTGGCGAAAGACGCCGACGGTGGCGAGTACGATCTGCTCGATCAGGTTCCAGACGTCAGGGCGGGAGCGAATCCGGAGCGCGATTTGTTGCGCCGGCAGTTAGGGGCGCGCATCGCCGGAGCGCTGGAGAAGCTGACGCC
>Ga0307476_10001573_pt1 | contig 13820 bp, 11 predicted proteins | sample atmos_gasesECM2C_2_FD_203314 | JGI IMG/M metagenome (GOLD analysis project Ga0307476, IMG submission 203314) | Hardwood forest soil microbial communities from Morgan-Monroe State Forest, Indiana, United States - atmos_gasesECM2C_05 | ecosystem: Environmental > Terrestrial > Soil > Temperate... | reverse complement strand
GACCACGGTGGTCCAGGGCGGCGCGCTGCCCGAGCTCCACGTCGTCCGCCGCGGCGACACGCTGTGGGACATCTGCTTCTTCTACTTCAACGATCCGTGGCAGTGGCCCAAGATCTGGTCGTACAACCCGCAGATCACCAACCCGCACTGGATCTACCCCGGCGACCTGGTGCGGCTGTTGCCGCGCGGCGTGTTCGCGCAGGCGCCCGCCGCCACCGTGCCGGCCGAGCCCGAGAACCCCGCGCCCGCCGCGCCGGTCGATGCCCTGCCGGCGCCGCAGCGCCGGATCGAGGTCGGCATCAAGCAGACGGCGTTCGTCGAGAAGACCGATCTCGACACGTCGATCACGATCACCGGCGCGCCCGACGAGAAGACCCTGCTCGGCAGCGGCGACCAGGTGTACCTGAGCTACCCGGCCGGCAAGCCGCCCAGGGTCGGCGACCGCTACTCGATCTACGTACCCAACAACGTCGTGCGGTCGGGTGGCACCGAGGTCGGGGCGTACGTCCGCGTGCTCGGCGCGATCCAGGTGCAGAGCGTCAAGCAGGACAAGCAGGCGCGCGGTGTGATCGTGGAGGCCAACCAGGAGATCGAGCGCGGCGCCAAGGTCGGGCCGCTGCTCAAGACGTTCCGGACCGTGGCGCCGGTACCGCCCAGGGTCGATGCCCAGGGCACCGTGGTCGCGATGCTGACCTACGATCAGCTCGTCGGTCAGGGTGAGGTCGTGTTCATCGACCTCGGCCGGCGCTCGGGGGTGGAGGTCGGCAACCGGATGTTCGTGGTCCGGCGCGGCGATGCGCTGCCGCGGACGATGAACCGACAGACCGGCCAGGACGATCGCAAGTTCCCCGCGCGGGCGCTCGGAGAGATCGTGATCGTCGACGTCGGGGACCGGATCTCGGTCGGGCTGGTCACGCTCGCGGTCCAGGAGATGAACATCGGGGACATCGTGATGATGCAGGCCAGCCCGTAGCAGGGAACCCGGATGGGGCGCCGGGCCCCTGGGACGACCGAGCGCGACCTGTATATAAAGAGGAGATCACGCCAGGTGGTTCGCCAAGCTAGCAGAATCACTCGGACGGCGTCGCTTGGACTTGACGGACGTGCCTTGGGTAGCTAATTGCTTCCCCCTTGTGAGCACCGCCGTGTTGACCCCGGATCAGCTGCCAAAGCGCCTTCAAGCACTTGGCTGGGTGCGTCCGGTGTATCTGCGCGGCGAGCCGCTCCGCGACGGTGCCGCGGTGGCCATCGTCGGCGCCCGCGCTGCGTCGCGTGGCGCGCTGGACCGCGCCCATGCGCTCGGACGGCACCTCGCGTCGCGCGGCGTCCAGGTCGTGTCGGGCGGTGCGCTCGGGGTCGACGGCGCCGCTCATCGCGGCGCGCTGGCCGGGTGCGGTGGCACGACCGTGGTGCTGGGCAGCGGGCTCGACGTGCTGTACCCGCCGCGCCACGCGCCGCTGTTCCGCGAGATCCTCGGTCGCGGCGGGACCCTGGCGGGCCTGCAGCCCGACGGCACGCAGCCGCGGCCCGGGATGTTCCCGCAGCGCAACCAGCTGATCGCCGCGCTCGCCGACGTGGTGATCGTGGTCGAGGCGGAGCTGCGCTCGGGGACGATGTCCACCGTGGCGGCCGCTCGCGCGTTCGGCCGGCTCGTGGCGGCGTGGCCGGGGAGCCCGGGCTGCGAGCGCCTGCTCGCGGCCGGAGCAGCCATCGTCGAGGCGGGCGCCGACGCGGAGCTCGCACTCGCGGGCACTCCGCGCCATCCCGCACGGCGCGCGGTCGATCCGATCGCGCGCCAGGTCCAGGATGCGATCGCCCACGGGGCGGCGGGGATCGATGAGATCGTCCGCCAAACCGGCCTCACGGTGCGCGCGGTGGTCCGCGCGCTACCCCTGATCGAGAGGATGCAGTGAGCCCAAGCGACGACAAGAAGGGGCGCAAGGCGCCTCCGGCGAAGCAAGCCAAGGCGAAGTCGGCCAAGCCAGCTGCCAAGGAGCCGGCCGGGAAGTCCGCGTCGAGCTCCGCCAAGGCCGCCAAGGCGGCCAAGGCGGCGGACGGCAAGTCCGAGGGCAACGGCGAGGCGCGTGCCAAGACTCGCCCCGACAAGGCGCGGCCCGCGGGCAAGACCGCCAAGGCGTCCAAGCCTGCGAAGGATACGCGGACCGTCCAGGAGATCGAGGCCGAGCTCGACGCCGAGCACGGCGGGCCGGCGAAGAAGCCCAAGAAGGTCAAGCCGGGCTCGGCGCTGGTCGTGGTCGAGTCGCCGGCCAAGGCGCGCACGATCGGCAAGTACCTCGGCAGCGGCTTCGTCGTGAAGGCCTCGGTCGGCCACGTCCGCGATCTGCCCAAGTCCAAGATCGGCGTCGACCTCGAGGGCGACTTCGAGCCGGTCTACGAGGTGATCGAGGGCAAGAAGAAGGTCGTCGCCGAGATCCGCAAGGCGGCGCGCGAGAACGAGACCGTCTACCTCGCGTCCGACCCCGATCGCGAGGGCGAGGCGATCGCGTGGCACATCTCCGAGGAGATCAAGGACGTCAACACGAACCTGCGGCGCGTCCTGATCAACGAGATCACCAAGAAGGGCGTCGCCGCCGCGATCGCGGCGCCGCGCGAGATCGACATGCACAAGACCGACGCGCAGCAGGCGCGCCGGATCCTCGATCGCATCGTCGGCTACGAGATCAGCCCGATCCTGTGGAACAAGGTCCAGCGCGGGCTGTCCGCCGGCCGGGTCCAGTCGGTCGCGGTGCGCCTGGTGTGCGAGCGCGATGCCGAGATCGCCGCGTTCAAGCCCGATGAGTACTGGTCGGTCGAGGCGACCTGCCGGGCCGGCGAGCCGCCGCCGTTCGAGGCCCGGATCTGGCGCTGGAACGGCGAGAAGGCCGAGCCCAGGACGGCCGACGAGGCCCAGGCGATCGCGGCCGAGCTCGCCGCGGGCGACGCGGTGGTCGCCTCCGTCGAGCGCAAGGAGCGGCGCAAGAAGCCGCAGGCGCCGTTCATCACCAGCAAGCTGCAGCAGGACGCCGCGCGCAAGCTGCGGTTCTCCGCCAAGCGGACCATGGCGCTCGCCCAGCGGCTGTACGAGGGCGTCGAGCTCGGCGACGAGGGCCCGACCGGCCTCATCACGTACATGCGTACCGACTCGACCCGCGTATCGGACGACGCGATGGCCGCGCTCCGCGCGCACATCACCGAGGTCTACGGTACGGACTACCTGCCGGACGCGCCCAACCAGTACGGCAACAAGGAGCGCGCGCAGGACGCCCACGAGGCGATCCGGCCGACCCTGATGGAATGGAGTCCGGACCGGGTCGCCACCGCGCTCGCCGAGCACCCCGAGGGCCCCGAGCTGATCAAGCTGTACACGCTGATCTGGCAGCGGTTCGTCGCGTCGCAGATGGTGCCGGCGGTGTACGACGCCACCACGGTCGACATCGACCGCGGCCAGGCGGTGCTGCGCGCGACCGGCCAGGTCATGAAGTTCGCCGGCTACACCAAGGTCTACGAGGTCGCCGAGACCGACGACGCCAAGGCCGAGGCCGCCGAGGCGGCCGACCGCCTGCTGCCGCCGCTCGAGATCGGCCACGCGATCAAGCTCGAGTCGATCCGGCCCGAGCAGCACTTCACCCAGCCGCCGCCGCGGTTCTCCGAGGCGTCGCTGGTCAAGGAGCTCGAGGAGCGCGGCATCGGCCGGCCGTCGACCTACGCGTCGATCATGTCGACCATCGTCGACCGCGGCTACGTCGAGAAGCGCGACGCGCGGTTCTTCCCGACCGAGCTCGGCATCCTCGTCAACGGCCTGCTGGTCGAGAGCTTCCCCGAGATCGTGAACTCGGACTTCACCGCCAAGATGGAGTCCGATCTCGACAAGGTCGAGGAGGGCGCGGTCGACTGGCGCAAGCTGCTCGGCGGGTTCTACACGCCGTTCAAGGACGAGCTGGAGAAGGCGCGCAACGAGATGCGCGACGTCAAGCGCGAGGAGATCGCCACCGAGTGGACGTGCGAGAAGTGCGGCAAGCCGATGGTGATCAAGTGGGGCCGCAACGGCTCGTTCCTGGCCTGCCAGGGCTACCCCGAGTGCCGCAACACGCAGGAGGTGGTCAAGAACCTCGACGGCACGTGGGAGAAGGTACCTCCGCAGACCACGGACGAGGTGTGCGAGGTGTGCGGCGCGCCGATGACGGTCAAGCGCGGCCGGTTCGGCTCGTTCCTGGCGTGCACCAAGTACCCGGAGTGCAAGACCACCAAGCCGATCTCGCTCGGCGTGAAGTGCCCGCGGCCGGGTTGCGGCGGGTTCATCGCCGAGAAGCGGTCGCGGCGCGGCAAGCCGTTCTACGGCTGCTCGAACTGGGCGAAGAAGCAGTGCGACTTCGTGGCGTGGGACAAGCCGGTGCCACAGCCGTGTCCTATCTGCAACGCGAAGTTCGTGGTCAAGAAGGAGAACAAGCGCGGCGTAATGCTGCGGTGCCTGGAGTGTGACTGGAAGCAAGGTGCCGACGAGGCGGAGGACAACGCCGCCTGAGGTCCGTGACGCCCGTCGCCCCGGCCATGCCATACTGGGGAGGTGACCCGAGGTCACCGGGAGGGAACATGTATGGCGTGATCTGCGCGGGCGCGACGCTGCTCATCTTCGTCGGGCTGTATGTCGCCGGCGTGGTCGAAGCGCGTGCCGACCTGATCCAGCGCGGCCTGTGGGACGAGCGCCGGCCGCTGCCGCGGGCGCGCGTGTTGCGGCAGCGCTGACCGGTCCGGCGCGAGCCACCGGGCGAGGCGACCAGCCGCCGCCGGTGGTAGCCTTCCGGCGATGCAGCCCGACGTCACCGTGGTCGGGGCCGGCATGGCCGGCAGCGAGGCGGCCTGGCAGCTCGCCGAGGCCGGCCTGTCGGTCGCGCTGATCGAGATGAAGCCGTGCGCGATGTCGCCGGCGCACCAGTCCCCGCTGTGCGGCGAGCTGGTGTGCAGCAACTCGCTGCGCAGCGACGACCCGGTCGCCCCGGCCGGGCTGCTCAAGCACGAGCTCCGGCGCTGCGGCTCGCTCGTGATCGAGTGCGCCGACCAGCACCGCGTGCCCGCCGGCCAGGCGCTCGCGGTGGAGCGCTTCGGGTTCGCGCGCGCGATCACGCGGCGGCTCGCGCTCCACCCGCGGATCCGGATCGAGCGGCGCCGGCTCGACGAGCTGCCCGGCGGGCCGGTGATCGTGTGCACCGGCCCGCTCACCGAGGGCGCGCTCGGCGAGGTGATCCGGGCCGAGCTCGGCGGCGATCGCATGTACTTCTACGACGCGATCGCGCCGATCGTCGCGGCGGACTCGATCGACTGGGATCTCGCGTTCCGCGGCTCGCGGTGGGGCCGCGACAGCGCCGCCGACCCCAACGGCGACGGCGATCGCGCGGCCGGCGGCGACGTCGGCGTCGGCGACTACGTCAACTGTCCGCTCGACCGGGCCCAGTACGAGGCGTTCGTCGCGCTGGTCAACGCCGGCCGCAAGGTGCTGCCGCACGAGTTCGAGGAGCCGCGCTACTTCGAGAGCTGCATGCCGATCGAGGTGATGGCCGAGCGCGGGCCCCAGACCCTGCGGTTCGGGCCGATGCGGCCGATCGGCCTGCGCGATCCGCGGACCGGGCACCGGCCGTGGGCGGTGGTCCAGCTGCGCCCCGAGAACCGGTACCTCACGGCCTACAACCTGGTCGGGTTCCAGACCCGCCTGGCCTACCCCGAGCAGCAGCGGATCTTCCAGACCATCCCGGCGCTGCACCGCGCCGAGTTCCTGCGCTTCGGATCGATCCACCGCAACACGTACATCGACGCGCCGAGCCGGCTCGGCGCGCACTTCGAGCTCGTGACCCGGCCGAGCGTGCGGTTCGCCGGCCTGTTGACCGGCGTCGAGGGCTACATCGAGTCGTGCGCGATGGGCCTGGTGGTCGCGTGGCTGCTCGCCGGCGAGCTCGCGGGCCGCGAGGTCCCGCCGCCGCCTCCGACCACGATGCTCGGCGGGCTCTACCACCACGTCACCGCGCCGCGCGAGCCCGGCTACAAGTACGGCCCGACCAACGTCAACTACGGCCTGCTGCCGCCGCTGCCGGGCTTGCGCAAGGACCAGAAGAAGCCGCGGATGGCGGCGCGGGCCGGCGCCGACCTCGAGGCCTGGCTGGTGGCGCTGGGCCGCGGCCAGCCGGCGAGCGCCGCGCTGGGCGGCTCGTGACCGACCGCGGCCCGCCGCGATGCGGTGGTAGGTTGCAGGCACGATGAAGCGCTTGCTCGGCAAGTTCGCGATGGTGACCGGTGGCTCCAGCGGCATCGGGGCGGCGTGCGCGCAGGCGCTGGCGGCCGAAGGCGCGGCGGTGGTCGCGACCGGGCGGCGGTTCGCCGGCGGGCCACCGCGCGTCCCCGGGTCGGGCGAGGTCGTCGCCGCCCACCTCGACGTCACCGACGAGGCCGAGGTCGCCGCGCGGATCGCCGAGCTGCCGGAGATCGACGTCCTGGTGTGCTCGGCCGGGGTCGGCACGTTCGGGCCGGTGATCGGCGCCGCGGCCGCCGAGCTGCGCGCGATGCTCGAGGTCCACGTCGTCGGCACGCTGCTGTGCGCGCGCGAGGTGCTGCGCCGGATGCAGCCCCGCCGCGCGGGCCACATCGTCGCGATCGGCTCGCACGCGGCGCACCGCGCGTTCACCGACTGCAGCGGCTACACCGCGGCGAAGGCCGGCCAGCTCGGGCTGATGCGGGTGCTCGCCGAGGAGGCGCGGCCCCACAACGTGCGGGTGACCACCCTGCTGCCGGGCGCGACCGACACGCCGATCTGGGACGAGCGCCCGGAGTTCGACCGCGGCAAGATGATGAAGCCGTCCGACGTCGCGGGCTTCCTGGTCGAGCTCGTCGCGCGGCCGGCGCTCAGCGTCGAGGAGGTCACCGTGACGCCCCCGGCCGGCGCGCTGTAGCCGCGGCGACGCGGCAGGCCCGGGGATAAAAACTCGCGTCCCGCGGCGCGGCGATCGATGCTCGCGAGGATGGACTGGGACGCCGCGCTCGCCGCGTTCGCGAGCTACCTCGAGATCGAGCGCGCGTACTCGGCGAAGACCGTCGAGGTCTACCTGCGCGACGTCCGCGCGCTGCGCGAGCACCTGCGCGGCAAGCGCGGCGGCGACGCGCCGCTGGCCCGGCTGTCGGCGCTCGACGTCCGCGGCCAGCTCGCCGCGCTGTTCGGACACAACGGCGCCGCGACGCTCAACCGCCGGCTGTCGAGCGTGCGCGCGTTCTGCCGGTTCCTGGTCAAGCGCGGCGCGATCGCCGGCAACCCGGCGGCGGCGATCCGCGGGCCGAAGAAGCCGCGGCCGCTGCCGCGCGCGCTCGACGTCGACGACGCGTTCCGGCTGGTCGAGGCGCCGGCCCAGATCGGCCGCACCAGCCACCGCCGGCTGTCGGCCGCCGAGGACGCGCGCCACGGCCTCTTGCGGCTGCGCGACGCCGCGCTGCTCGAGCTGCTGTACGGCACCGGCCTGCGGGTGGCCGAGCTGTGCGCGCTCGACGTCGCCGACATCGATCGCGGCCGCTACGGCGTCGCGATGCTGATCGTCCGGCGCGGCAAGGGCGGCAAGTCGCGCCAGGTGCCGCTCGGCGGCGCCGCCGACCGCGCGCTCGCCGCCTACCTGCCGTCGCGCGCGGCGCTCGGGGCGACCGGCCCGGCGCTGCTGGTCAACGCGGCCGGCCGGCGGCTGACGCCGCGCTCGGTGCAGCGGCTGGTCAAGCGCTGGACGATCGCCGGCGGGGTCCACGCCGACGCCACGCCGCACAGCCTGCGCCACTCGTTCGCGACCCACCTGCTCGATGAGGGCGTCGACCTGCGGGCGATCCAGGAGCTGCTCGGCCACGCCAGCCTGGCGTCGACCCAGATCTACACCAAGATCTCGCTCGACCACCTGATGAAGGTGTACGACGCGGCGCACCCCCGCGCCGGCAAGCTGCCCGATCGCTGAGGACCTCGCCGCGGTCGCAGCCGGCGGCGAACACCGATACAGGGTTCATGCTACGACGAGGAGGTGAGGTCCGAGGTCCACTCCACCACCATCCTGTCGGTCCGGCGCGGCGGCGCGGTCGTGGTCGCCGGTGACGGGCAGGTCACGCTGGGTAACACGATCGTCAAGGGCGGTGCGCACAAGGTGCGCCGGCTCGGCGAGGGCCGCGCGATCGGCGGGTTCGCGGGCTCGGCGGCCGACGGCATCGCCCTGTTCGAGCGGCTCGACGACAAGCTCCGCGAGCAGCGCAGCCCGCTGCGGCGCGCCGCGGTCGAGCTCGCCAAGGAGTGGCGCACCGATCGCGCGCTGCGCCGGCTCGAGGCCATGCTGGTGGTCGCCGACGCCGACAGCACGTTCATCCTGTCGGGGGCGGGCGACGTGATCGAGCCCGACGACGGGCTGTGCGCGATCGGCTCGGGCGGGAGCTACGCGCTGGCGGCGGCCCGGGCGCTGTACCGCCACACCGAGCTCGCGCCGCGGGCGATCGCCGAGGCCGCGATGACGATCGCCTCGGAGATCTGCATCTACACCAACGCGAACCTGACCATCGAGGAGCTGCGATGACGACCGCCGGCAGCGGCGCTCCGGGCGGCGAGGCCCAGCTGACCCCGGCGCGGATCGTCGAGGAGCTCGACCGCTACGTGGTCGGCCAGCGCGAGGCCAAGCGCGCGGTCGCGGTCGCGATGCGCAACCGCTGGCGGCGCCAGCAGGTCGAGGGCGATCTGCGCGACGAGATCGCGCCCAAGAACATCATCATGATCGGGCCGACCGGCGTCGGCAAGACCGAGATCGCCCGCCGGCTGGCGCGGCTCGCCCGCGCGCCGTTCCTCAAGGTCGAGGCCAGCAAGTTCACCGAGGTCGGCTACGTCGGCCGCGACGTCGACTCGATCGTGCGCGATCTGGTCGAGGTCGCGGTCAAGCTGGTGCGCGACGAGGAGGCCGCCAAGGTCCGGCCGCGGGCCAGGGACGCCGCCGAGGAGCGGCTGCTCGACCTGCTGCTGCCGCGCGGCCGGTCGTTCACGGATCGCCCCGGCGATCCGCCGAGCGCGCCGGGCGACGCCACGCGCGAGAAGCTGCGCGCGATGCTGCAGGGCGGCAAGCTCGACGACCGCGAGGTCGAGGTCGAGATCACCGACGACGGCAACCCGCTGATCTCGGTGCTCGGCGGCCAGCCCGGGATCGACGAGAGCGCGCTGTCCGGGCTCAAGGACATGTTCGGCGCGCTTGGCCGCAAGACCAAGCGCCAGAAGCTCAAGGTCCCGCAGGCCTGGCGGGCGCTGACCGAGCAGGAGGTCGACAAGCTGATCGACCACGAGGCGGCGACCCGCGAGGCGGTGCGGCGCGCCGAGAACGCCGGCATCGTGTTCATCGACGAGATCGACAAGATCGCGGCCAGCCGCGATCGCCACGGCGCCGACGTGTCGCGCGAGGGCGTGCAGCGCGATCTGCTGCCGATCGTCGAGGGCTCGACCGTGACCACCAAGTACGGCCCGGTCAAGACCGACCACGTGCTGTTCATCGCCGCCGGGGCGTTCCACATGTCCAAGCCGAGCGACCTGATCCCCGAGATGCAGGGCCGGTTCCCGATCCGGGTCGAGCTGACCCCGCTGGTCGCCGACGACTTCGTCCGCATCCTGACCGAGCCGCAGAACGCGCTGACCCGGCAGTACGCCGCGCTGCTGGCCACCGAGGGGGTGACCATCGAGTGGACCGACGAGGCGATCCGCGAGCTCGCCAAGATCGCGGCCGACGTCAACCGGACCACCCACGACATCGGCGCCCGCCGGCTGCACACCGTGCTGGAGCGGCTGCTCGACGACCTGCTGTACAACGCTCCGGACATCGGCGCCCAGACCATCCCGATCACGCCGGCCTACGTCCGGGAGCGGCTGGGCGCGCTGGTCGCCGACGAGGATCTGACGCGGTACATCCTCTGAGCAGCGGTGTGCCGGTGCAGTACCGGGGCGCGGACGTGGATTGCCCGCGAGAAAGCCCCTCTCCCCCGACGCGCGGTGGTACACACGGCGTGTCAATGCCGACCCAAGACGAGCTGCTCGAAGTAGCCGACCAGGTCTTCGTCAAGAACTACCGCCAGGCGCCGATCGTGCTCGAGCGCGGCCGCGGCTGCGAGGTCTGGGACCGCGCCGGCAAGCGCTACCTCGACATGACCGCGGGGATCGCGGTGTGCGGCCTCGGCCACACCCACCCGACGTTCACCGCGCGGATCACGGAGCAGCTGACCAAGCTCGTCCACGTCTCGAACCTGTACTTCAACGATCAGCAGATCCTCGCCGCCCGGGCGATCACCGAGCGCTGCTTCGCCGACCGCGTGTTCTTCTGCAACTCGGGTGGTGAGGCCAACGAGGCCGCGCTCAAGCTGGCGCGGCGCTACCAGGCGGTCGTCGCCGGGGCGCCGAACCGCGCGACGGTGGTGTCGACCCACGGCAGCTTCCACGGCCGCACGATGGCCACGCTCGCCATCACCGGCCAGGCCAAGTACCACGAGGGCTTCGGCGCGCTGTTCGGCCCGGTCGAGATGGTGGCGTACGGCGACCTCGAGGCCGCCGCCCGCGCGCTCGAGCCGCGCACCGCGTGCGCGATGATCGTCGAGCCGATCCAGGCCGAGGGCGGCATCGTGGTCGCGCCGCCGGGCTACCTCGCCGGCCTGCGCCGGCTGTGCGACGACACCGGCACGCTGCTGATCTTCGACGAGGTGCAGACCGGGGTCGGGCGCACCGGCGCGTGGTTCGGCCACCAGCACGACCGGGTCATCCCCGACGTGATGACGCTGGCCAAGGGCCTGGGCGGCGGCATCCCGATCGGCGCGATGGCGTGCAGCGAGAAGGCGGCGGCCGGGCTCGCCGCGGCGCCCGGCGGGGCGGTGCCGCACGCCTCGACGTTCGGCGGCAACGCCCTGGCGTGCGCGGCCGTCAACGCGGTGTTCGAGATCATGGAGAACGAGGGCCTGGTCGAGCGGGTCGCCCAGGCCGGCGAGTACCTCGGCTCGCGGCTGGCCAGCGTCGTCGAGGAGTTCCCCGGCCACGCGGTCGAGGTCCGCGGTCGCGGCCTGTTGCGCGGCCTCGCGGTCGCCGGGGCGCCGGCCCAGGTCACCAACCGCTGCCGCGAGCGCGGCGTGCTGCTGTCGGTCGCCGGCGACAAGGTCGTGCGGTTCGCTCCGCCGTACATCGTCGAGCGCAAGCACCTCGACGAGGGGATCGCGATCCTGCGCAACGCGCTGTTCGAGGGGGCCGGCAAGGCCTGAAGCCACGATCGGCCCGCGCCGCGGCGGGTGCGTATCTGTGATAGGCATGGCCATGGCGCGGCCACGGCCCCTCAGCTTCCTGACCCTCGGCGACATCCCCACCGACGACTGGCCGCGCCTGCTGGACCGCGCGGCGCAGCTCAAGGCCGAGCGCGATCGGGTCCGCCCGACGCCGCTCGCCGGGATGACGGTCGCGCTGGTGTTCGACAAGCCGTCGACCCGGACCCGGGTGTCGTTCCAGGTCGCGGCCTACGAGCTCGGCGGCCAGAGCGTCGACATGTCGCAGGCGACGTCGCAGATCGGGCGCGGCGAGCCGATCTCGGACACCGCGCGGATCCTGTCGGGCTACTGCCACGCGATCGTCGTGCGCACGTTCGGCCAGGACCGGATCGCCGAGTACGCGAAGTGGGCCACCGTGCCGGTGATCAACGGGCTGTCGGACCAGCACCACCCCTGCCAGGTCGCGACCGACCTGTTCACGGTGCGCGAGCACTTCGGCGCGATCGACGGCCTGCGCTACGCGTGGATCGGCGATGGAAACAACATGGCAAACTCGTGGCTGGAGGCGGCCGGCATGTTCGGCCTCGACCTCGCGCTGGCGTGCCCCGACGGCTTCGCTCCCGACCCCGCGCTGGTCGCGGCGGCGCGCGCCGCCCAGGCCCGGCTCGGCAAGGGCTCGATCGCGCTGACCACCGACCCCCGCGAGGCTGTGGTCGGGGCGCACGTGGTGTCGACCGATGTCTGGGCATCGATGGGGCAGGAGGACGACGCCGCGCGCCGCCGCGCTGCATTCACCGGGTACTGCGTCGATGCCGCGCTGGTTTCTCGTGCGGCAGCCAACGCGATCGTGCTGCATTGTTTGCCGGCGCATCGCGGGGAAGAAATTTCCGGGGACGTGCTCGATGGCCCGCGGTCGCTGGCCTGGGTTCAGGGCGAGAACCGCCTGCATGTCGGCAAGGTGTTGCTCGAGCACGTCGTGATACGATCGCGGGCGTGAGCGCCGTCCCGGCCGAGATCGCCGGCATCGGCTCGACCCAGCAGAAGCTGCGGGTGAGCCCTGGCTTCGATCCGCTCAAGGCAGCGGTCGGCCCGCAGGAGTATTTCGTCCTGTCGCGGATCGACGGGCTGCAGACCCTGCGCGACGTGCTGCTGACGACCGGGTTGCCCGTCGATCGCGCGATCTCGATCGTCCAGCGGCTGCGGGCGATCGGCGCCCTGCTGATCCCGGGTGAGACCGCCGCCCCCATCGCCGCCGGGCCGACCTCACCGCCCGAGGCGCGGCCGTCGCCGTCGCCGTCCCGGATCTCGGGCCCGATCCCGCAGATCCAGCCGCCCGCGACCCGGCCGCCGGCCCCGGCTCCCGACGCCGCGGCCCCGGCGCGCCCGGTCGCCGCGACCGCGAGCGGGCCGATCCGGCGGGTCACCAGCCCGCCGGCCGCCGAGCCGGCGGATCCTGGACCCGAGCACGACCTGTCGCTGCCCGGCGCCACGCCGGCCGAGCTCGCGGCGCTGCGCGAGGACGTTGCGCTCGACGAGCGGATCCGCCGCCGGATCCTCGCGTTGGCCCGGCTTGCCGACGGCCGCGACCCGTGGGCGCTGCTCGGCGTCCCCGCCGGCGCCGAGCCGCGGGACCTCAAGCGCGCCTACTTCAAGCTGTCCAAGGAGATCCACCCGGACCGCTACTACGGCCAGCGCCTGGGCAGCTTCACCGACCGCCTGCCGTTCGTGTTCGAGGCGATGAGCCGCGCGTACGCCCGGCTGACCAGCCCGGATCGCTCGCGCGGCGCGGCCGACGCCGGAAGGGCCGAGCAGCCGCAGACCCCCCAGGAGTACGCCGCCGAGCTGTTCGACCGCGCCTGCCAGCTGGAGATCGGCGGCGAGCACCTCGAGGCGATGAAGCTGTTCGCCGCCGCGGTCCGGCTCGATCCCCAGCCCCGGTTCCTGCGCCGGGCGGCGAGCTGCGCCCTCGCGGCGCGCCAGCCGCGCAGCGCCGTCGAGTATGCGAAGAAAGCTCATACCCTCGCCCCCAGCGACCCGTCGGCGGCGCGCTTGCTGGCCGCCGCATTTCGCGCCGCCGGCAAGCTGTCCGACGCCGAGGAGGTGCTCGTCATGGCCATGGCGCTCAAGAGCGAGAACGACACCTTGACCGCCGAGCTGCGCCACGACCTCGCCGAGGTCCGCCGCCTGCTGGCGCAATCATGAGCCCACCCCTGGCGATCTACTCGAAAACCGAGGGAAAATAACGCGCCATGGCGAGCGACAAGGTGATCGGCATCGATCTCGGCACGACCAACTCGTGCGTGGCGATCGTCGAGGATGGGACCCCCTCGGTGATCCCCAACCGCGGGGGCTACAAGACCACGCCGTCGATGGTCGCGATCGCCGAGAACGGCAAGCGCCTGGTGGGCCACATCGCCAAGCGCCAGGCGATCACCAACGCCGAGAACACGGTCTACGCCGCCAAGCGCCTCATCGGCCGCAAGTGGAGCTCGCCGCAGGTGAAGAACGCCGTCGCGACGTCGAGCTATCGCATCGTGCAGGGTCCGCAC
>Ga0307476_10001571_pt1 | contig 13834 bp, 7 predicted proteins | sample atmos_gasesECM2C_2_FD_203314 | JGI IMG/M metagenome (GOLD analysis project Ga0307476, IMG submission 203314) | Hardwood forest soil microbial communities from Morgan-Monroe State Forest, Indiana, United States - atmos_gasesECM2C_05 | ecosystem: Environmental > Terrestrial > Soil > Temperate... | reverse complement strand
TCGTGGGCGATCTCGGTTTTGGCCTGGTTGAAGAATTCGCCCGGCGATTTCCCGAGCGCTTCCTTAATGCAGGCATCGCGGAACAAAACATGACCGGCATAGCCGCCGGCATGGCCCTTAGCGGCAGGGTTGTATTCACCTATTCCATCGCCAATTTCCCCATCCTCCGCTGTCTGGAGCAGGTGCGCAACGACGTCTGCTATCACAACGCCAATGTGAAGATCGTTGCCGTGGGAGGCGGACTCGCGTACGGATCCTTGGGCTCGACTCACCACGCGACCGAAGACCTGGCAATTATGCGGTCGCTGCCTCGAATGACTGTGGTCGCTCCCGCAGATCCGGCTGAAGCTGGGGCCGCAACCCGAGCCGTGGCCGCTCGTCCAGGCCCGTGCTACTTGCGTTTGGGGAGGGCTGGAGAAGCACAGGTCCATCGCGGGCCAATCGACTTTCAGCTTGGGAAAGCGATCCAGGTGAGTCAGGGACGCGACCTTAGTCTCATTTCTACCGGCGGGATGCTCGAGACCGCCGTCCAGATAGCCGAATCGCTCCATCATGCGGGCTTACAAACGCGAGTGTTGAGTATGCATACTGTGAAGCCCCTCGATGCCGATGCCATCCTCGCCGCCGCCCGCGAAACCGGTGCGGTCTTCACCCTGGAGGAACATAGTGTAGACGGCGGTTTGGGCGGCGCGGTTGCCGAGTTGTTGGCCGAAGCCGCGGGTCCGCTCACTTTTCGCAGGTTCGGCCTCCCCTCAGCATTCTCGCCCGTCGTCGGGACGCAGGAATATCTTCGGGCTCAACACGGGCTTACTGCCGAAGCGGTCGCATCTGCCATCGCTTCCATATTAGAGAAAGACCGAACATTCGCTGCCACCTGCACGGGCTAATCGTGAGAGACCGCGCTACTGGCGGGTCTTGTTAATAGGAGGAAAATCGTTTGTCCTACCGTGTGCCGTTCATAGATCCCCGCGAGCATTACCGTCGAATGAAGAGTGAAATCGATTTTGCTATCACCGATACGCTGGCCAAAGGTGATCTGGTCCTCCGTCAACAGTTGCGTGATTTCGAAACGCATCTGGCGGAATTTGTCGGCGTTCGTTATGCCGTCGGTGTGAATAGTTGCTATCACGCGCTTTATTTCTCCTTACTGGCCGCCGGGGTTGGACTTGGAGACGAAGTCATTACCGTCGGCCATACTTTTGTAGCGACGGTTTCGGCCATCGTTCACACCGGCGCCACGCCCGTTCTGGTCGACGTTCGCGGGGATTACAATATGGCTCCCCATAAGTTCGAGGCTGCGGTTTCCCCTCGCACCAAGGCGGTGATTCCTGTCCACCTCAACGGACGGGTGTGCGACATGGACGCAATCATAGCGGTGGCAAAGAAGCGTGGGCTGGCGGTCATCGAAGATGCAGCCCAGGCCTTGGGCGCCAGCTTACGAGGCAAGAGAGCCGGCTCTTTTGGTCTGGCCGGGTGTTTCAGTTTCTACCCGTTCAAATCCTTAGGCGGCTTGGGGGATGGCGGTGCCGTAACCACCAACGACCCTGAAATTGCTCGCTTTGCAACGCTCATGAGATTTAACGGCGAAGACCGGCAAACCGGCGAATTCCATTACCACGGCTGCACCGCATTGCTTGATAACGTTCAGGCCGCGGTTCTCGACGCCAAGCTGCGCCATCTTCCCAACTGGATCGAACATCGGAGACAGACGGCCAGCCTGTATCGAAAGAGCCTGGAAGGTATCGAAGACCTTCGCTTGCCCCATTTTCCCGGCGATGAATATTTCGACAGCTATCAGAACTATGTGATCCGCACGACGCATCGCGACCAACTCCGCCAACACTTGCAAGAGCAGGGAGTGGAGACTCTGATCCACTGGCCTAAACCGATGTGGGAACACCGCGACCTTGCGCTCGAAAATCCTGGCCTCGGGGAAACTGAGAGCATCTGCAAGCAGGTCATGTCTCTGCCCATGAGCGCCGAAACCACTACCGCCCAAGTCGAGATCGTGACCGGTTGCATTCGCGACTTTTTCGCTTCCCGCCCGCTGTCTGTCGCAGTCCATGCTGTGAGCTAGAAAGGAATATCGTGGCTCTTTCATTGAGTGTGAAAAGTGCGCGCATCGAGCACGGCACGTCTGACAAAGTTCTCCGCCGCCGTGCGAGGTTCGGGGGAAGAAATTTTACAACCTAACGATTGCTAAAAACTAGTCTTTTAGCCGGCACCTGCAGGCGCTGACGTCGAGAACGGGAATTTGTTCAGCAAACTGTTGAGCTTTAACGTCCAGGGTTTAAGGGCTCATTGCCTCTCTACCCGCCGCCCGGACCCGAAGCCATCTCCGCTCTCAATCAGCTGACACAAAGCCTTGGTCAAGACAATCATGACGCTTAGCACTCCGCGCTTGATGCTGCGCTACAAACGCTGGTCCCTCGCCGTCTTTCAGGCGTCGCTAATCGTCTTTTCCCTGGTCCTCGCCTGGTTGCTGCGATTCGATTTTACCCTCCCTCATCGTCCTATTCTCATTGCAGCCATTCCAGTGTTGGTGTGCGTCAGGATTGCCGCGATGGCCTATTTTGGATTGCTCCATGGCTGCTGGCAGTATGTCGGACTTGGAGACGGAATCGATGTTCTGAAAGCTGTGGCCGCCGGATCGGCTCTTTTCTGGGCAATCATGCGGCTCGCGCTGGCAGCCGATTTCCCGCCCACTCTGTATGTGCTGGAAGCCGTACTTACGGCGGAACTATTGATTGGGGTGCGTCTTTTTTTTCGTTGGTTTGCAGAGTCAGCGCGCGAAAACGTTCCCTCGAGCAAGAGAGCATTGCTGATTGGAGCCGGTCATGCAGCGCAGACCATCCTTCGCGAAATGCATCAGCCCGGGTGCGGTTATGTTGCCGTTGGATGCCTGGACGACGACCCCGCCAAGCTGGGTATTCGAATTCACAATGTTCGGGTGCTCGGCCCGGTCGACAAACTGCCCGATCTGCTTGCTTCCGAGCGGGTGGATGAAGTCCTTATTGCAGTCCCATCCGCCAGCGGGGCCGAAATGCGCAGGTTCGTGGACATTTGCAACCGCGCAAACAGTGTTTTCCGAACGGTTCCCGCGCTCAAGGACATCATCGCCGGTGAAGTGATCGTCAACCAACTCCGTGAAGTCACCCTTGAGGATCTTTTGGGGCGTCTGCCTGCTCACATTGATCTTGAGGCCGTCCAGCAGAACATCGCCGGCCAGACCGTTCTTGTAACCGGAGCAGCGGGGTCGATCGGATCGGAGTTGTGCCGCCAAATCCTCGCGTTCAGTCCTTCGCGTCTCGTCTGTTTGGACCAGAGCGAAACTGGGCTGTTTTTCCTTCGTCTGGAACTCCAAGGCCCGCAGCAGCGCTCCGAACTCGCGTTTTGCATTGCCGACGTGAACGACGCAGAGCGCGTCTGCTCTCTGCTGGCGGAGTTCCGCCCACAGATTATCTTTCATGCCGCCGCCTACAAACATGTGCCGATGATGGAGTTGAACGTTCAGGAGGCGGTTAAGAACAACGTGCTGGCCCTCCTCGGATTATTAAATCTGGCCGACGACGCGGGCTGTAAAAGCTTTGTGCTGATTTCGTCTGACAAGGCCGTGAATCCAACCAACGTGATGGGCGCCACCAAACGCATCTGTGAATTGATCCTTTCGTCTCGCCCTCCTAACGGCATGCGCTGTGTATCCGTGCGCTTCGGAAATGTGCTCGGTTCGAGCGGCAGTGTGATCCCGGTATTGAAACAACAACTCCGCAACCGTGAGCCGTTAACCATCACCCACCCGGAGATCAAGCGCTTCTTCATGATCCCTCGCGAAGCTGTAGCCCTGGTTCTTCAAGCCGCCGAAATTGGAGACCACGGCGACATCCTTGTTCTGGACATGGGCGAGCCCATACGGATCGTGGATCTGGCCCGCAATCTTATTCGCCTTTCGGGTAAGTCCGAACGCGACGTGGAAATTCAGTTCACTGGCCTGCGCGAGGGAGAAAAACTCGAAGAGGAACTCTTTTACAGCTATGAGAAGGTGGTTCCAACCTCATGTGGCAGAATCAAGCGGACCAACGCTTCGGTTGGAGACTGGCCCAGGTTATGCCGTCAATTGGATGAGCTTCATGCATCCATCAATCACGATGCCGCGGCGTCCATCCGAGGGAAGATCCAGGAAATTGTTCCCGAATATTTCTTCCCGCCCGAACTGCCCACAAAAACACGCGCACAAAACGCCCTCGAAGCAGTCGCCGGTCACGACTAAGTCGCTTCTACGCGGACCTTATCTGACATTAGCTCAACATTGGCGCTAGGCCGGAGCTGGTAATAAGATTTCGGATTGACCAACCGCATCACCTCACCTCAACCGCGTCTTTTGCGGCGATCCGCTCCTTCACTTCCACACCTTCCAGTATTTCTCTACTGCGACCCACCCCCCGTAATCTCCTCATCTGTTCCGACCACCCGCGTTACTTCCCCAGCCTCGTCGCGAACGGGAAAGGTCCGGCTCCGAACCCATTTCTTGATCCCCTCTGGTGCCTTCCAATCCCATCACATAGTGGGGGTGGTTGTGAGCAGACTTCGGGGGAGGGCTGTTCGACGGCGTCGGTTGGCGCAGGAGCCGGCTGAGTGTTTCTGGTTCTCGCCTTATGTTTCCCACGGACAATCTTAAACAAAATGCCACAAAAGTTTACAGTTCAGCGCAGGGCTAAGCGGTATGATCCGACAAAAGAGCATCGGGAAGTCTGCGCGATACTATGAGGAGTTTCAATCTTCGGGTTCTGGTGATCAAGAACAGGCTGCGCCCTAGGTTTGTTTTCCAGGTCCTCCTCTTGTTTCATGTTGTCGGGTTTCACCCCCATCTATCGCAGGGGCAGGCGGCTGCGCCAGCGGCTGCAGGGCGAATCATTCACGGCGTGGTGAAGTCGGGGAATATGCCGATTCCCGGCGTGACGGTCACAGCCGGGAATAGTCTCACCGGTCAAAAAGTGACAACCTCGACAGATGTAGATGGCGGTTACTCGCTGCAAGTCCCCTCCGACGGCCGCTACTTGGTTCGCGCACAAATGGCAGCCTTTGCGCCCGTAGCAAAGGAAGTGATGGTCAACGCGACCAATGGCAATGTAGACGTGGATCTCGAACTGCTTCTGCTGTCACGCGTGCAGAAAACAGAACCAGCTGAACATGCGCCACAGCGGACATCGACGGGGCCCGGCGTGGGCCGCGGGTTTCAGAACCTCGCCCTGACGCAAAGCGGCGAAGACCAGGAATTGAATGGCAATGGCTCAGGTGAAATTGTGCCGCCGGGCATGCCCGTGCCCGGGATCGCGCCCGACAGTGCCACTGAGTCCGTTGCCGTCTCCGGTAATAACACCAGCCCCTTTGCCGGAATGAGCAGCGCCGAAATGCAACAGCGATTCAACGATGGTCGCCAGCAGGGCGGAGGATTTGGCGCCGGAGGAGGAATTGGGGGAGCGGGCGGATTTGGCGTGGGCGGAGGCTTCGGTGGTGGCGCCATGGTTTTCGGCAGACGAGGTTTTGACATCAACAAGCCCCACGGCTCAATTTATTACGGGATCGGGGATTCCGCTCTTAATGCTGCTCCCTACTCACTGACCGGCCAACCTGTAATCAAGCCCAGCTACGAGCAGAATAGCTTCGGCGGATCTATCGGCGGGCCGCTGAACATTCCTAAGATCTACCACGGCGGAGACAAGACCTTCTTCTTCGTGAACTACAACGGAAAACGCGGCGAGAATCCATTCGATCAGTTTTCTACAGTGCCGACCTTGCACGAGCGTCAGGGCAACTTTTCCCAAACCGTTTACACTTCCGGAGGCAATGCAGGACAACTAGTAAGGATTTTCAATCCCACGACCAACGCGCAATTTCCAAACAATACGATCACGCAGATCAATCCTGTCGCCGCCGGGTTACTGCCGTACATTCCTCTGCCCAACCTGCCGGGGAGCTTTCAGAATTTTCACTTCATCACCTCAGCCGCGACCAGCAGTGACGACCTGAACATCCGCATCAATCACAGTTTTGGCGCAGCCTTGCGCGGCCGGGGTCAGCGCGGGCGCAGAGGCCCGCAAAACAATCTCACCTTCGGCTTTCACTACCATGGATCGAGCGCAGAGCTGACCAATCCGTTTCCCAGCGTCGGCGGGCACACCGATGTTCGCAGTTTCGACGTACCGATTTCCTACGTTCGCAGCTTTGGAAAGTTGACCAACATTGCGCGCTTTGACTTCAACCGAAGCCGTGCGCGTACGCAGAACCTCTACGCATTCGTGAACAATATCACCGGCGCTCTGGGAATCGATGGCGTCTCGCAGAACCCCTTCGATTGGGGTCTGCCCGGTCTTTCATTCACGAACTTTGGCGGCTTGCAGGACACCAATCCGCAGCTTCTGCGCAACCAGACTTTTACTTATTCCGACAACATGATTTGGAATCATGGGAAGCACAGCTGGAGATGGGGAGGAGATTTCCGCCGAATTCAGCTCAACACCGAAACCGACAGTAACGCCCGCGGCAGTTTCATTTTTACCGGACTCAATACTTCGCAGACCGTGAACGGTCAGCCCGTCTCGGGCACCGGTTTTGACTTCGCTGATTTCCTGCTGGGCCTGCCGCAGCAGACTTCGGCGCAGTTTGGCGAGAACAACTACCACTTCCGGGGGAACTCCTGGGACCTGTACGCGCAAGACGAATGGAAATTGCGTGGCAATCTCACACTCAATCTCGGTGTGCGTTATGAATATGTTTCACCCTACACCGAAATCAACAACCGCATCGTGAATCTTGATCTATCGCCCGGGGTCTTGAGCCTCTCGGGTGGGGCTCCTTCTGTAGCGGTGGTATTACCCGGTCAGACAGGCCCATACAACGGAGCCTTCCCCAATACCCTGGTTCGGCCCGACCGCAACAATTTTGCGCCACGTGTTGGTTTTGCCTGGAAACCATTCTCCAAGACGGTTGTGCGCGGCGGCTACGGCATCAACTACAACACCGGCGCTTACCAGAGTATTGTTCAGCAACTCGCCTTCCAGCCGCCGTTTTCGTTTGCCGAAACCAACGTGCAGTCCAACCCTGGACAGCTCACGTTGCAGAATGGATTTCCGGCATCTCAATACCAAGGAGTCACCAACAACTATGCCGTGAATCCCAACTACCGGATGGGCTACGTACAGATCAGAAACCTGGACATCCAACAACAGATCAGACCCACGTTACTGCTGAACATCGACTACACCGGAACCAAGGGAACGGATCTTGACATCCTGGAAGCGCCGAACCGCACTGCAACCGGAATCCGCATTGCGGGCGTGCAAGCGTTCGATTACGAAACCTCACTTGGCGACTCTGAAGCCAACGCCGGCTCCGTGCGGCTGCGCAAACGACTGGCTCAGGGATTTTCGGTCGGCGGTACTTATACATTTTCCAAGTCTATTGACGACGCATCGACCATTGGATCGGGGGCAACGTCAGGATCGGGATCTGCCGGCCTCGGGGCTGGAGGCACAGGTGCCGGAGCTGGCGCCAGCAGCGGGTCTTCGAGCGCTGGCGCAACCAATGTCGCCCAGAACGCGTTTGACCTCCCCGCGGAACGCGGCCTCTCCAGTTTCAATCAAACCCATCGATTTACCGCAGACTATTTATGGGAACTGCCTTTCGGCCACGACAAACGCTGGCTCACCGGAAACAGCGCGCAGCGCGCCATATTCGGCGACTGGCAGTGGAGCGGCGATTGGACGATCGCCTCCGGACTCCTGTTCACGCCTCGACTCCTTGGTGATTTTTCGGATGTGGAGCGCGGTACGAATGGCACGTTGCGGCCGAATCTTGTATCAGGGGAATCGATCTCGATTCCCAATCCGTCGATCGCACAATGGTTCAACACAGCCGCATTCGTTGCCCCGCCAGTGGGTCAATTCGGTGACGCGCGCCGCAACAGCATCATCGGACCTCCGACCAGGGTCTTCGATATGGCATTCACCAAGATCTTTCCCTTGAAGGAATCCCGTGTCTTGGAATTTCGTGCGCAAGCCACGAACATTTTCAACATTCCGCAATACACAGGCATTGATACAGTGGTAAATTCTCCGACGTTTGGCCGAGTTACTGCGGTAGGAGGCATGCGAGCCATCCAGCTCACCTCGAGGTTCCGGTTCTAAAGGCCGTCATGCTGAAGTCCAATCCAATCCGCTATCCTCGTCAGCACAAGTTCTGCGCCGTGCTTATGCTCTTAGTTTTGTTGGAATCTTATTTGCTCGCCCAGCAGACGGATTACGCCTTCCACGCCGAAACTGAGCTGGTTCTGGTGAATGTCACGGTGCGTGACAAGAGTGGCAAACTGGTGCTCGACCTGAAACCCGAAGACTTTCAAATCAAAGAAGACGGCAAACCCCAAAAAGTCGTCTCCTTTGATGTTGAGAATACCGATGCGGTCCCGGTAATGGATGTGGCGCAAGCAAAGCCATTTGACGCTTCACCAGCGCCCGCACTGAACTCCCGAGGGCCGCAGGCTGCAGCCGCCATTGAGTTCAAGGATCGCCGTTTGATCGTTTTGTTTTTCGACCTTTCCGGTATGGAGCCCGATGAAATCGATCGCTCCGTCGGGGCCGCCCAGAACTACGTGGATAAGCAGATGGCTCCGGCCGATCTGCTTTCGGTGGTTTCGCTCGGAAGTTCTTTGCAGGTCAACCAGGATTTCACTTCCGACCATGGCTTGCTGAAGAAGGCCTTGCAGTCTCTGAACCCCGGAGCCGGACAAGGCTTCGAAGAAGGATCGACCGGCACCACCGAAGGCACGCCCGACACCGGCGGATCGTTCACTGCCGACGACACGGAGTACAACATCTTCAACACCGATCGCCGGCTGGAAGCTTTGCGTTCCGTCGCGGAGCGGCTTTCGCAAGTACAGCAGAAGAAATCCTTAATCTATTTTTCCAGTGGCATCGATCGCACCGGTATCGAGAACCAGTCCGAGTTGCGGGCCGCGACCAACGCTGCGGTTCGGGCCAATCTCTCCTTTTACACCATGGACATTCGCGGGTTGCAGGCTCTGGTAGCGGGCGGAGAAGCGCAAAACGCCAGCCTTCGAGGTACGTCTCCGTACTCTGGACAATCGACGCTCAACGCTTTGAACTCGAATTTCACCACCCAGGAGACTCTTGTAACTCTGGCTGCTGACACCGGCGGCCGTGCCTTCCTCGATTCCAATGACTTCAGCAAAGTGTTCAAAGGCGTGCAGGAAGATACTTCAACCTACTATGTTCTCGGGTACCACAGTAGCAATCCCGCGCGTGACGGACGATACCGGCGCATCACCGTAAGCCTGAACCGGCCCGGAGTAAAAGTTGAATTCCGGCGCGGATACTACGCTCCCGCCGATTACAAGCATTCCACGCAGGAAGACCGCGAGCGCCAACTCGAAGAGGAACTGAATTCCGACCTGCCCGCCACGGATCTGCCGCTTTACCTCGCCGCCGGCTACTTCCGCATCGGCGACAACAAATTCTTTGTCCCCATCTCGCTGGCGGTGCCGGGATCGCAAATCCCGTTTAGCAGCACCAACAATCAGGATAAAGCAACACTAGACGTAATCGGCATGGCGCTCGACAGCAACAAGCGGCAAGTTGGTGATATGCGCGATACGGTGAAGCTTGCCGTGAACACGTCGGCGGAGGTGCGACGGAAGAACGTGCAGTACGACAGCGGATTTATCCTGCTCGCTGGCAAATATCATTTGAAGTTCGTGGTGCGTGAAAACCAGAGCGGTCGCATGGGCTCATTTGAAACCGACGTCGACATTCCCGACTTGAAAACCCAGCCCCTGAAAATCAGCTCCGTCGTACTGGCCAATCAGATCCAGCCGGCAAAGAAGAACCACAGCAACAATGACCCTCTGATCCGCGACGGCTCGGAGCTCATTCCGAGCGTGACTCACGTCTTCTCCACCGGGCAGCACCTCTATCTTTACTTCGAGATCTACGATCCGGGACACGAAAGCCGAGGAACTGACAAGCCCAAATCCGCCAGGGATTCGGGCATCCGGCTGCTGACCAACATTGCCTTCTTCCAGGGCAAGGTGAAGGCCTACGAGAGTCCTCTGCAGGAAGTGAAAGAGCTGAATGCGCAAGATCGAGGGGCTGCCGTATTCCAACTGGACGTGCCGTTGACCCAATTCAAACCCGGCTTTTACACCTGCCAAGTGAATGTGGTGGATGACGCGGCGGGACGGTTTACATTCCCTCGACTTGCGTTGCTGGTGCGGCAGTAGCGGCGCATTGAAGCCTTGATTGACCCCAATGAGCCTAGGCGACTACACCATGATGGTGATTGCAGGGTGCGTTCTCATTGGCAGATCATTGCAAACAATTGTGACCATCGGTGTACGCCGAAGGAACATGGGCGCATTGCGGCGTGAACTTGTTCCCGTTAATGACTGCGCATAATCCTGAACTGATTGACACCCATTGGACACGCCCCTAGACTGGAAATGTTCCGGTGCTGGGACGCGAGCGCCATGCGGACCTTGTACCGGCATCTCGAGGACGACTGATGGCTTGGCTGCAAAATAAGTTTGAAAAGAATTTCCTGATCACCACGGTGGACTACGTCTTCAACTGGGCACGGAAGTCGGCTGTCTGGCCAATGACCTTCGGTCTGGCTTGCTGCGCCATCGAAATGATCGCGTCGTCGACGGCGCGGTTTGATATCGCGCGCTTCGGTTCGGAGGTATTTCGTCCCAGCCCGCGGCAGAGCGATCTGATGATTGTGGCGGGCACCGTGACGCTGAAGATGGCGCCGGTGGTGAAGCGCATTTATGACCAGATGCCCGATCCTAAGTGGGTGATCTCGATGGGCGCGTGCTCGTCGGTCGGCGGCCCGTTCAATACTTATGCCGTGTTGCAGGGCGTGGACAAAATTGTGCCTACGGATGTGTACGTGATTGGATGCCCGCCACGTCCGGAAAACCTTTTTTACGCTCTGCTAAAGCTGCAAGACAAAATCGATCAGATGACGCTGGCGAAGAAGCCGACTGAGGTGCGCTTGGATCAGAACATGGTGGAGAATTTCAAGCGGCAGGTCATGATCGCGCAGACGTTGCAGCCGAAGTAGAAAATCAGCAGTTAGCGTTTGGCAGTTAGCACTTAGCCAAACCGGGAAGTAATTCAGCTTCTTTGGGATCGCGTAGCTCTCGCAGACCAAATGCCAAGTGCCAAGCGCCAAATGCTGATCAAGCTCACCACGCAATCTGAACTTCCTGCTGAAGGCGAAGCCCGCGAGTTTCCCTGTGGCGATAAGATCATCTGCGTTGCCAATGTGAATGGGACGATCTCCGCGATGGACAACGTTTGCCTGCATCGCGGGGGGCCGCTGGGACAGGGCGTCATCGAAGGTGACAAGCTGGTTTGTCCGTGGCATGGATGGCAGTGGGATCCGAGGACAGGCGAGGCTGCGCACAATCCGGGGGCGAAGGTTGCCGTTTATCCGATCAAGGTGGAAGGCAATGATGTAATGGTCGAGCTGTAGTCTTTATCCCAAGTACTTCAAGAACTTTCCTGACTGATTGTCGAAGCCTGGGAAGACCTGATTCAATGCCTTGTTTCCCAGATGCTTGTACACCGCTTCCCCCAGCACTTGGCGGAAGTCTGTGGTTACGGCGAGGTCGCGGCCTTCGTAGAGTTGAGATTGATCGAGGCCGGGCCAGCGTCCGTAGACTTTGCCGCCTTTTACTGGCCCACCCATTACGAACATTACGTTGGCGTGGCCGTGGTCGGTCCCGCGGTTTCCGTTTTCGCGGGCGGTGCGGCCGAATTCGGACATGGTCACGACGACTGTGTCTTCGGCCAAATCGCCGAGATCGGTCCAGAAGGCTGCGAGCGATTGCGAGAATTCGTGGAGCACGTTGGCAATCTGGCCCTGGGTGCTGCCTTCGTTGACGTGATGATCCCATCCGCCGATGTCGGCGAACGCGATTTGAACTCCCAAGTTAGCCTTGATCAGTTGAGCAAGTTGCTTGAGGCTGTCGCCGAAGCGTCCGTTCGGATAATCGGCGTTGGCGACGGGTTTGTATTTGGCAGGATCGGCGGACCGCAGCATCTTTACTGCATCGAACGTTTCCTGTCCGGTGCCGTGCAACACGGAATCGACCGAGTGCTCATACATGGCTTCGAAGGTGTTGGCGTTCGGTGTAGGTTTTGGACTGTTTCCGCCCACGCCGAAGTCGTTAATGTTGTTGATAGCTATTGCGGGCTCGCTGCCGGAAAGGATTCGCGGCATCGAAGGCCCGAGCGCAATAGCCCGGAACGCAGATTGGGCTGCGGGAAGGGAAGACTGAGGTAAAGAATGCAGGGTACGATTCAGCCAGCCATCTTCGGTGGCCTTGATTCCGGGTGTGCCGGATTCCATGAAGTCCTGCGCGTCGAAGTGTGAGCGAGTGGGATCGGGCGAGCCGGCGGCGTGGACGATTGCCAGGTGCCGTTGTTTCCACAGCGGCTGCAATGGTGAAAGAGAAGGGTGCAGTCCGAAGAATCCATCGAGGTCGAGGACCGCGTTGCGCGGAATGTTGATGGACGGGCGCATCGCATAATAGGCGCGCTCGCCGTGGGGAACGACGATGTTGAGGCCGTCGGCGGCGCCGCGCTGGAAGATGACGACCAAGCGCTTGTTCTTCGCGCCCACTGACTCAGCAGCGTAAGCGGCGCGGGTCAGGAATGCTGGGATGGCCGCGGTTCCGATGACTGCGAGTCCGCCGTTTCTCAGAAATATCCGCCTTGTGATTGACATCGTTTCTCCGCTCTGAATCTGGCGCCGCACGGGCGTGGACGCCCGCGCCTACATTCTCCTATCTTCTTTGAAATTCCGGTGAACCTAACAGCAAACCCGCGATCAGGCCGACATTCGGCGGCCGGGCTGGGTCGTCCAGCTTGCGGCGGCTGATCTTGGAATCTTGCAGGCGCGCGCTGATGACATCGTGCGTTTGTTGGGAAACTTCTCCTGCCAGCAGACTGTTCTCCAGCACGGCCAGGCTTTGCTGCGGGTCGCCACTTCGTCCTGGCATGTGCTCGGAATCGACTTGCACACCTTTCACCTTTCCTGAGGTCAGCGCCAACGCAAAATTCATGCGGCCCAGAAGCGCGGACGAATTGACCCAGGCATCCGCCTTCATGGAATAGCCGGTGGGCGGCTGCATGCCGTAGAGCGGCATTCCCATGTTTTGCAACTGCCGCGCGATCGGCATGGCGTCGATGACATCGGCTCCGCTGGCACGCACGGCCGAGACTACGAACTCCAACGGGGTTTTTACCTTGGCACGATACGTGTCTGGCGCCCAGAACTCAGGAGAGTCCAACATGGTCTTGAGCACTTCCCGAATGTTGCCGTCTTTTTTCAGAAATGTTTGTGCCATGCGATCCACCAAAGCCGGCGGTGGATCATCGGATACGAAGCGCATGGCCAGCTTAGTGCAAACGAATTTCGCAGTCGAAGGATGATGAGCCAGGATATGCAATACTTCGAGGCCTTCTTTTTCGCCTTTTGGTTTGATGCGGTGACCAAGGACGACTTTGTCGCCGGGCTCATGGGTACGTTCTTCGAAAGTGAAGCCACCGCCTTGCTTGGGCTGCTTCAGCGTCCATCCGGTGAAGACGCGGGCTACCTCGGTGACATCTTGTTGGGTGTAGCCGCCGTTTACGCCGAGAGTGTGCAGTTCCATGAGCTCGCGGCCGTAGTTTTCATTGAGTCCATTGCGCTTGCCTTTGGATTGGCTCGTCTGGCCTTTGTTTCTGATCCGCTGCTTCGCTTCTTTGTTCGCGCG
>Ga0307476_10001570_pt1 | contig 13839 bp, 10 predicted proteins | sample atmos_gasesECM2C_2_FD_203314 | JGI IMG/M metagenome (GOLD analysis project Ga0307476, IMG submission 203314) | Hardwood forest soil microbial communities from Morgan-Monroe State Forest, Indiana, United States - atmos_gasesECM2C_05 | ecosystem: Environmental > Terrestrial > Soil > Temperate... | reverse complement strand
CCATCTCGATCTCGCCCGTTTTGCCGAAGGGCGGACCGTCGACGAGCGCGGCATCGGCCCCTTCCCCTATCTGCACTGAGGCAAGGCCCTGCGATGTTGAGAATCCCCTGCCCGTGGTGCGGTGAGCGCGACGAAGCGGAATTTCGCTACCGCGGCGACGCCAGCCGTCCGCGCCCTGCGGCGGAGGCGGAAATCGACGAGTTCGTCGACTTCGTTTATCGCCGTGACAATCCGCGCGGCTGGCACCTGGAATGGTGGCTGCACGTCGGCGGTTGCCGCCGCCTCCTCAAGGTCGTCCGCCACACGGTTACCCATGAGATTCGTGAAGTCGGCTCGGCCGAAGAGCCACTGCGATTGCCTGAGGAAGTGGACTGCGGATGAAAGGACCCGCGCGCGTTGCCGAGGGTCTGCTCACGGATCGGACGCGGCCGATCCGCTTTCGTTTCGACGGCCGCCACCTGGAGGGGCTCGCGGGGGACACGCTGGCTTCTGCGCTGCTGGCGAACGGGCAGCGCCTCATCGGGCGAAGCTTCAAATACCACCGCCCGCGCGGGATCGTGACAGCCGGGCCCGAAGAACCCTGTGCGCTCGTCGACCTGCTCGGCGGCGCGGGACGCGAGCCGAACTGCCTTGCTACCACGCTCGCCCTCCACGAGGGTCTGGTGGCCGAGAGTCAGAACCGCTGGCCGACGCTCGCGTTCGATTTCCTTGCGCTGAATGATCTCATAGCGCCTTTTCTGCCCGCGGGCTTCTACTACAAGACATTCATGGCGCCAGGCTGGGCATGGGAGCGTCTGTACGAGCCGCTGATTCGCCGCGCGGCAGGTCTGGGTCGTATCGAGCAGCGCGTCCCTGCGCGCACGGCTCCCGCGGAGACGGTGCACGATCACACCGACGTGCTCATCGTAGGCTCCGGCCCGGCGGGGCTTGCAGCGGCGCACCACCTCGCCCGCTGCCAGCTGCGCGTGATGCTCCTCGAACAGGACGTGGTGCTCGGCGGAGGCGCGCTGCTCGATGCGCGCTGGCGGGAGCGGCGGGAAAGGACTGTGGCGGCGCTCGCGCCCTTCACAGACGTGCGCTGCCTGGCACGCACGGCGGTGATCGGCGCCTATGGCCATGGAGTATTCGCCGCGCTCGAGATGCTCGCGCCGCCGGAGTCGCAGGTCTTTGGAGGATTGCGTGAGCGGCTGCGGGTGATCCGCGCCCGCTGCGTGATATTCGCCACGGGGGCGCTCGAGCGCCTCATCGCATTCCCCGACAACGATCGCTCCGGGGTGATGCTTGCCGGCGCCGCGCTCGCTTACCTGCGGCGCTACGGTGTCGCAGTCGGTCGCCGCCCGGCGCTGTTCGTCAACAACGACGAAGCGTACGAGAGCGCGTTCGCCCTCTGCTCAGCTGGCATCGAGTGCGCGGGCATCGTCGACGTGCGGCCAGAATCAGCCGCCGCCGAGCGCGCGCGTGCACTCGGTCTCACGGTCGATGCCGGCTCAGTCATCGCGGGCGTGCGCGGGCGCAAGGCGATTCGCGCGGTGACCGTCGCACGGATCGATGGCGGACGGCGGCAGCACGAGATGGCAGCGGACTGCGTGCTGGTCTCGGGCGGACACTCTCCGCTCACGGCGCTCGCAACACAACTCGGCGCGCGTGCCCGCTGGGAGGCGGGCCTCGCAGCATTCACCGTCGACTCGCTCCCGCCGGGGGCGCATCTCGCCGGTGCTGCGCGCGGCGTGTTCGGGCTCGCGGCCGCATGGCGCGACGGCGAGGCGATCGCCCGTGAGGTTGCGATCCACTTCGGACAGCGGGCGGCTGTGGAAGAAACTATCGACAGCGTGGCCGTGCCTGCCGATCGCGAGGTCACTCCGCTCGCGCCCTTCTGGGAGGTGCCCAGCCCCGGGAAAGCGTTCGTCGACTTGCAGAACGATGTGACCACGGCTGACGTGCGGCTCGCCTGCCGTGAAGGCTACGAGCACGTCGAGCATATGAAACGCTTCACGACGCACAGCATGGCGACCGATCAGGGCCGTATCGGCGGCCTCGTCGGCAGTGCGGTCCTGGCACAGGCGCGCGGCGTGCCGCTGTCCGCCGTCGGTCAGCCCCATCCCCGCCCCTATTCCCAACCCGTGCCTTTCTGCGCGCTCGCCGGTGCAGAGGTGCGCGAGCACTACAAGCCAAAGCGGCGGTTGCCACTGCACGACTGGCACGAGAGCGCGGGCGCGACTTTCGTCTCCACCGGCCTGTGGCTGCGGCCGCTCGTGTATGCGCGCCATGGCGGTTGGGAGGCGGTACTCGAGGAGGCGCGCGCCGTGCGCCGGGCGGTGGGCATCACCGATGTGTCGACGCTCGGGAAGATCGACATCCAGGGAGCCGACGCCGCGCGCTTCCTCGACTTCATCTATGCCAACAGCTTCTCGACGCTCGCGGTCGGTCGCTCCCGCTACGGCCTCATGCTGCGCGAGGACGGCATGATGCTCGATGACGGCACGACCTCGCGCCTGGGCCCGAACCGATTCCTCGTGACCACGACCACTGCCAACGCCGCAGCGATGCTCGAGCATATGGAGTTCTACCATCAAAGCACGCGCGGCGACTGGGACGTCGTGCTCGCCGACGTCACCGACCAATGGGCGCAGTTCGCGCTCGCGGGCCCGCGCTCCCGCGAGGTACTGGCGAGGATCGTCGCGGGCCTCGACGTCGCCAACGCGGCCTTTCCCTTCATGGCGGCTGCCGAAGCCTCGATCGCGGGGGTGCCGGGTCGGGTGTTCCGGATCTCCTTCTCGGGGGAGCTCGCCTACGAGCTCGCGGTGCCCGCGCATCACGCGCTCGAAGTATGGCGGGCGGCACTCGTCGCCGGGGAGCCTTACGGCATTCTGCCGTACGGGCTCGATGCGCTGAACACGCTGCGGATTGAGAAGGGTCACGTCACCGGCGCCGAGCTCAATGGCAACACCTCCGCTTCGGACCTCGGATTCGAGCGGCTGCTCAAGAAGGACGGCGACTTCGTAGGCCGTATGTTGTCGCGACGCTCCGCGCTGTCAGCGCCGGAGCGGCTGCAGTTGGTCGGAGTGCGCCCGGTCGACTGCCGCGCGCGGCTGCGCAATGGCTCGCACCTGACCGAGCCAGGCGAAAACCCTGTGAGCCTCGGTTATGTGACTTCGGCAACACCGGGCGCGGAGCTCGAAGGCTGGGTGGGTCTGGCATTGCTCTCGGCGGGGCGGCGACGCATCGGGACGCGCTTGACCGCAACAGCACCCGTGCATCGCGAGCATCTCGAGGTGGAGATCGTCAGCCCTCACATGCTCGACCCGGAGAACCGCCGTGTCCGCGGGTGAAAGCCACTCCATCGGTGGCGAGGATGTCGGTGTGTACCTCGCCGACTGTGCCGCCGACATCCTCGAGCTGGCAGCGTTTCGTGGCCAGGCTGCCGCGCTCGCTGTCCTGGCCGCGCAACATGGCGCGCCGTTGCCCACTTTCGGCCACGTGGCGAGCGGCACGGCGGGGATCATCCTTGCGGTGCGGCCGGCGCGCTGGCTGCTCCTCGCCCCGCCGGCTCAGCCGGGCGCTCTCTCGCGATCCTGGCAGGAGTCCTGCGGACAGTGCGCGGCCGTCATCGAGCTCTCGGCCGCGCTCACTGCCTTCCACCTCAGGGGCGCAGCGACCCGCGAGCTTCTCAAGCGGGGTTGCCGGATCGATCTCGACCCTGCTCGCTTCCCCGCCGGTAGCGCCGCATCCACTATCATCGCGCAGGTTTCGGTGACCCTCGCCGCGCTCGCCAGCGGCGTGCTGCTGCTCGCACCCTCGAGCACCAGCCGGCACTTCCGCGAGTGGCTCACGGCGACGGCGCTGCCGTTCGGGCTTGGCGCCCGCGCAAATGCTAGTGTGGCACTGCTGTCGGGGGAATCCATGTCATGAAATCTTCTGCAAGAGCCGTGGTGATCGGCGGCGGCGTGGTGGGCGCAAGCGTGCTCTATCACCTCGCGAAAGTAGGCTGGCGCGACGTGCTATTGCTGGAGAAGAGCGAGCTCACCTCCGGCTCCACCTGGCATGCGGCCGGCGGCATGCACACCTTCAACGGCGAAGCGAATATCTCGCGGCTGCAGAAATACACCATCGATCTCTATCGCGAGATCGAAGAGCTTTCGGGTCAGTCGTGCGGGTTGCACCCCAATGGCGGGTTGATGCTCGCCGCGACCCCGGGCGAGCTCGACAGCCTGCGTCTCATCTGCTCGCGCTCCCGCTATCTCGGCATGGAAACCGAGATGATCTCCCTCGAAAAGGCCTGCGAGCTCAATCCGCTGATCGACCCCCGTTATTTCATCGGCGCATTGTGGCGGGCCGACGGCGGTCACTGTGATCCTTCGGGCACCACTCAGGCCTACGTCAAGGCTGCGCGGCGGCTCGGTGCCTCGGTCGAGCGCTTCACGCGTGTCGACTCGCTCGCGCAAAGGCCCGATGGCAGCTGGAACGTGACGACCAACCAGGGAGTGGTGCACGCCGAGCACGTGGTCAACTGCGCCGGACTCTGGGCACGCGAGGTCGGCCACATGGTCGGAATCGAGCTGCCGGTGCTCGCGATGGAGCACCACTATCTGCTTACCGAGGACATCCCCGAGCTCGCCGGGCGCGAGAGCGAGATCGTCAATACCACCGACTACGCCGGAGAGATCTACATGCGCCAGGAACGGCGCGGTGCGCTGATCGGCACGTATGAGCCGAACGGCGTGATCTGGTCTGCGCTTGCGACGCCCGACGATTTCTCGATGCAGCTGCTGGCGGAGGATTTCGAGCGTCTCGCGCCCTACTTCGAAGTCGGCTTCCAGCATTTCCCCGCTCTCGGACGGGTTGGCATCCGCAAGGCGGTCAACGGACCGTTCACGTTTGCACCCGACGGCAATCCGCTCGTCGGACCGGTGCGGGGTCTGCGCAACTACTGGGTCGCATGCGCCGTCATGGCCGGCTTCAGTCAGGGTGGCGGCATCGGGCTGGTGCTGTCGCGCTGGATGGCCGAGGGCGACCCCGGTCAGGACGTCATCTCGATGGACCTGGCGCGGTTCGGCGCCTTCGCTACGCCGAAATACACCGCACTCAAAGTGCCGGAGAACTATTCGCGCCGCTTCCGGCTCGCTTATCCGAACGAGGAGCTGCCAGCCGCCCGTCCTCTGCGTCGCTCGCCCGTGTATGAGCAGCTGAAGGCGGCGGGCGCGGTGATGGGAGCGAACTTCGGACTCGAGCAGGCATTATGGTTTGCGCCTGCGGGTACGCCGCCCACCGAGAGCCCGACCTATCGCCGTTCGGAGGCCTTTCCGGTAGTGCGCGAGGAATGCCAGGCGGTGCGGCGCACGGTGGGAATTTACGAGACCACCAATTACGGGAAATACGAGGTCACAGGGCGCGGGGCACGTGGCTGGCTCGACCGCGTCTTCGCCTGCCGCATTCCGCGCCCCGGGCGGCTTGCGCTCGCGCCGTTGTTGAATGCCGCCGGCAGAATCGTCGGCGATCTATCGATGGCCTGTCTTGCCGAGGGTCGTTTTCTCATCTTCGGCTCCGGTTTTGCCGAGGAGTTTCACATGCGGTGGTTCGCGCTCACCGAGCCGCCGCCGGACGTTTTTCTGCGGTCCGCGGCATCGACCCTGGGCGGCTTCTCGATCGCCGGCCCACAGTCGCGCGAGCTATTGCAGAAGTTGGTGCGACGCGACCTCTCGGCGACTTCGTTTCGCTTGTTCCAGGTCGTCGAGACTGCGGTCGGATCCGCTCCAGCGATCCTGGTGCGCGCCGGATTCACCGGGGAGCTCGGTTACGAGATCTGGACGACGCTGGACTATCTCGCCGCACTCTACGAAGACCTCTGCAGCGCCGGGCAGAATCTCGGGCTCACCCACTTTGGTGGCCGTGCGCTTTCGGCTCTGCGCCTCGAAAAGGCGTACGGCTCTTTCAACAAAGACTTCCGTCCCGACTACACACCGGGGGAGACGGGTCTCGATCGCTTCGTTGACTTCGACAAAGCGGCATTCACCGGGCGTGCCGCCGCCCTGGCCGAGCGCGCGGCCGGCGCAAAGAGGCGATTCGTGATCATGGAGGTCGCGGAAGCCGACACCGAGGTGGTCGGCTTCGAGTCGATCATGCACGCGGGGTCCGCGGTCGGGTACGTCACATCGGGCGCATACGGTCACTGCATCGGCAGAAGCCTTGCAGCCGGCTACGTTCCGACGACGTTCGCGCGCGACGGAACTCGCCTGGAGATCGACATTCTCGGCGAAATGCGCACCGCGACGGTAAGGCTCGCTCCGCTCTACGACCCGCAGGGACTGCGGCTGCGCAGCTGAGACCGCTCGCACGATCCGCGCCGGCACCTGGCCGAGCTCGCCGACATCGCTACTCACACGCAGTCAAAGACGGGCGCGGTCGGCGCGCGGCCGCTGACCGTAATCCGTGTGGCGAGCGGCAACTTCCTCGAGATGTACGACTTCATGGTATTCGGCTACTACGCCGCGGCTATCGGTGAGGCTTACTTTCCCGCGCGCACGCATTTCACCTCCCTGATGCTTTCGCTCGCGACCTTCGGGGCAGGCTTCCTCATGCGACCGCTTGGGGCGATCGTGCTGGGAGCCTACGCGGACCGGCACGGACGACGTGCGGGTTTGCTGCTGACGCTCACCCTCATGTCAGTCGGCATCCTTTCGATCGCCTGCACGCCGGGCTACGCAAGCTTGGGGCTCATCGCACCGCTCGTAGTGCTGCTCGGACGACTACTGCAAGGCTTCTCCGCCGGTATGGAGCTCGGCGGAGTCTCGGTCTACCTCGCGGAGATCGCCACCCCCGGGCACAAAGGCTTCTATGTCAGTTGGCAGTCGGCCAGTCAGCAGCTTGCCGTCATGTTTGCCGCGCTCGTCGGCGCCGTCTCGGGAATGTGGTTGACTGCGGAGCAGATGCGCCTGTGGGGCTGGCGCATGCCGTTGCTGCTCGGCTGCGCGATTGTGCCGCTCGTATTCGTTCTGCGGCGCTCGCTCGAGGAAACGCCCCAGTTCAGCGCGCGTCGTCAGCGACCGGCGATGGCAGCTATCCTCAGATCGCTCGCCATCAACTGGCGCATCGTCGGGGTCGGCACGCTGCTCGTCACGACCACCACGGCCGCCTTCTACATGATTACGGCTTACACGCCGACCTTCGGCAGCGAAGTGCTGCAGCTGCCGACGCGGGATACGCTGCTCGTAACAGTGTGCGTCGGTGCGTCGAATCTATTCTGGCTACCGGTGATGGGTGCGCTGTCGGACCGGATCGGGCGACGACCGTTGCTGCTCGCTGCCAGCCTTCTCATGCTGCTCAGCGCCTGGATCGTGATGCTGTGGCTCGCGCGTGCACCGTCCGTTGCGCGTCTGCTGGCAAGCGAGCTCTGGCTGTCATTTCTCTACGGGAGCTACAACGGCGCAATGGTGGTGCTGCTGACGGAGATCATGCCCATGCAGGTGCGCACGTCCGGCTTCGCTCTGGCCTATAGCCTCGCCACGGCGATCTTCGGGGGTTTTACACCCGCGATCAGCACCTGGCTGATCCACGTCACGCACAACCGCGCCATGCCCGGGGCGTGGTTATCGCTCGCGGCGGCGTGCGGGTTTGTGGCAACGCTGCTGGCGAAGCCGTACCGCGAGAATACCGCCGACCCCTGAGGTGCATCGACGCGAAAGCCTGCACGGAGCCCGGAGGCTCCGTGCAGGCAACTCGCGAGCTATTGGGCTCGCCGCTGACTTACCGCTGTTTACCAGAACCAGTGGTACCAGGGCTTACGCACCGCCTGCTCGTTCTGCTGCTTCTTCTGGTTCTCAGCCGCATTGGCGGCCACGGTCGACTGTGAAGGCTGCAGACCCGCGGTCTTGAAACCGTTCCGCTGGCTTGCCGCCGCCGCGCCGTCGTTCCGGGCAACCTGCCCCCCCGCCTTCCCGGCCTGCTCAGCGCGCAGCTCCTGCTCGTCCTTGCGGATATCGCGCTGATCGGTACGGATGTCCGCACGGTCATGCCAGACGTCCCGGCGGTCCGAGCGGATGTCAGCCCGATCCTTGGCGATGTCAGCCTTGTCATTCACGCCGTTGCGCTCCGCCCTGTAATCGGCACGCAGATCGCGCTGATCCGAGCGAATGTCGGCGTCGTCATGGCGGATATCCTGGCGGTCGGAACGAATGTCGGCCCGATCCTTCGAGATGTCGTGCTGGAGAGCCGCGACATTGTTCGGATTGCCGCTCGTGCCCGTGCTGCCGCCGGACCGCGTATTGCTGCCGGTCCGCGTCGACGAGCCCGGGCCACTGGCGGACGTCGTCGAGCCGCCCGACTGCGCGACGGTCGTGCTGCCACTCGTCCCAACGGATGCGCCTGCACCCGCACCGCCCTGACCCGACCTGCCATAGCCATTCTGGCCATAGCCGTTCTGGCCCTGGCCATTTCGACCCTGGCCATTCTGGCCGTTACCGTTCCCGCCGCCCTGATCGGCCCGCAGGTCACGGTAATCGTTGTGTAGGTCGCGGCGGTCGCTGCGGATGTCGCGCTGGTCTTTCCTGATGTCCGCATCGTCACGGCGGATGTCATTACGCTCGGTTCGCGCAGCATTCTGGTCCGCCGCGAGATTTCGCTGGTCCGCCTTCAGGGCCGCCTGCTGCCCCGCCATGCCGCGCTCGTCTGCGTTGATCGCGGCCTGCTCATTGGCAATATCGGCCTTCGTCTCCGCGCTGTTCGGATACTTCGAATTCTCCTGCGCGGCGATCTCCTTCTCGTTGCCCTGGATATTCGCCTGGTCGCTCGAGATGATTCCTTGCTCGCCCTTGATCCAGCCCCGCTCCTCGCGGACCTCGTTCCGATCCGTCTTCAGAGCAGACCGATCCTGGGAGACATCAGCCCGGTCGGCCCGGACGTCCGCCTTATCATTGCGGATGTCCTGCTTGTCCTTGCGGATGTCACGCTTGAGCGCGGTATTGTTGCCGCCCTGCGTGCCCGTGCCGCTCTGGCTGGCCTGGCCGGACGTTTCGGCCTGCGCGCCCGTTCCGGGCGCCGTTCCGCTCTGAGCGGACGTCGTGGTCTGCGCGGTCGTCGGCGCGCTTTGCGTTGACGTGCTCTGAGTGGACGTGGTCGGCGTGCTCACAGCCGTTGAGCTCTGGGCACTCTGCTGCGAGTTGCCCTGACCCGACTGCATCGTCACGCCGGGCGGGTTCGTGTCGGCGTACGCGCCCGGCAGCGCCGCGCCGAGTATCGAGCCTACGGCTATCGCGATTAGTGATTTGCGTTTCATGGCACCTCCTGTGACCCATCGGTCTCAACGCCCCTCCTCTGCCGGATCTCTCCGGTGAGGAGGATGTTTCACATACTGTCGAAACCGCTCTGAATGTGATCTGAACCGCGCGCAATGCCGGCAAAGCTACCGGCCCTGGTTGTCCTGCGGCGGCGGCAACTGATTGTCCTGTGGTGGCGGCGAGCGATTGTCCTGAGGCGGCGGCGACGGCGACGCATTCTGGCTCGGCGGCGGTGCGGCCGATTCGCTGTTGAGCGCCTCGGGGTTGCGCACCTCCGCGTGCCGCTCCGGCCGCGATTGACCCTCCTGCGCCACGAACCCTTGCACGAGCGAGAAGAAGCTGTTGTAGAAGTTAGGATCCTGAATCGTCTCGCGCCGTATCGTGCCGAGCACCTTCGCCGAGCCGGAAGGCATAGTGATGGTGGCAGGACCGATGCCGGCGCTGGTCGTCTGCTTCATTTTCTGCAGCTGACTTTCCTCGCGCTCCGCGGTCACGAACACGATGCTCGTTCCGTTGCGGTTGTCGGCGCAGGTCGTCTGCAGGTGCACCGTGACATTCAGCTTGTCGTTCGGCTGATAGTCCCGGGTTCCGGTCAACACGCCCGGCTCGCTCGAGCGCTCGAGCATGTAGCCCTGGCTCAGAATCGCCCGCTTCACGCTCCAACACACGACGTCACCTGCTCCGTCGATGGTCTTACTGAAAGGGGCCCCGGAGTAGAACGGCCCATGTGCCACGTTGTGTTTGTTGGAAGCGCAGCCTGCGACCACTGTCACAGCGAGAATCGCACTTCCCATCGCCAACCCCGTTTTCCGAGTACGCATCTTGGAATCTCCCCATTTATCGGGCCTGCCGCTTTGACATGAACAAAGTACTGCGAAGTTCCCCGTGACGCACTGGCGCGAATAGGGTTTTTAATCAGCGTGTTAGGCTGGATCGTCGCCGCACGGCGTCAATTCGGAATTTGCAAGTTGGCTTATCGGCAACACCCCTGTGGTCGCCGTCCGACAGTCCCGCCTCTCATTTTCAGCTGTGATTCAGGCTCATGGAGCAGGTGCTCCAAGAGGCCGAGAGGCGCCGCGCGTTTGTTGGGCGCGCACGTCCAAGCTCGAGCCGAAGCCGCAGCGTATGATTGCCGCCGATGGCGACAGCGACGTCTGCGGGGCTTTCCGCCTGCATCATCACTTTCAATGAGGCGGATCGAATCGAGCGATGCCTCGAGGGTGTGAGCTTCTGCGACGAGATCATCGTCGTCGACTCTCACTCGAGCGATCAGACGCGCGAGCTGGCAACGCGACGCGGCGCACGTGTCATCGAGCGCGACTGGCCCGGCTACCGCTCGCAGAAGCAATACGCCACCGATGTCGCTCGCCATGACTGGGTGCTGTGCGTCGACGCCGACGAATGGGTGACACCGCAGCTGCGGGCCGAGATCATTGCGCTCAAAGCGCGGGGATTCCCCGCGGTCGACGGCTACACGGTGCCACGTCTCACGATGTACTTCGGTGCGCCCCTGCGCCATGGCAACTCCTGGCCTGACCGCAAGATCCGCCTCTATCGGCGCAGTGCGGCGCGCTGGGTGGGCTACGAGGTACACGAGAAGATCGCCGTGAGCGGCACCGTCGGACGACTGGGCGCGCACCTCGAGCACGATGCGTATCGCAGCCTCGATGACCATCTCGCACGTATGGACCGCTATGCACGGCTGATCGCGGAGGAAATGCACCGGGACGGGCGCAGCTGCAGGTTTGCGGCCGTCATCCTCAACCCTTGCTGGCGTTTCCTGCGCGGCATGCTGATCAAGCGCGGAGTGCTCGATGGTTGGCGCAGCTGGCTGTTTCACTGCGTCGAGGCCGGCTACGTGCACCGCAAGTACTTGCGTCTCTGGGCGCTGTCGCGGGGACGCCCGCAGTCGCCGCGCTGAGTCGGACGGCGCGACTGCGCGATCGCATGGCCGAGCTCTTCCCGACTCCTCCGCGCTCAGTGGTGGTATTGAAACTCTCCGCCATCGGCGACGTGTGCCATACGCTGCCGGTGATTCGCACTCTGCAAAGCGCCTGGCCCCAGACGCATTTCAGCTGGGTCATCGGGCGCAGCGAGGCACACCTCGTTCAGCCGCTGCGCGACATCGAGCTCATCGAGTTCGACAAGCGCGCAGGCGCTGGCGCCTACGCCGCCGTTCGCCGTGCGCTGCGCGGTCGGGAGATCGATCTGCTGCTGCACATGCAGTTCGCATGGCGCGCGAGTCTGATTGCCGCGCTGCTGAGCGCGCGGGTCAAGCTCGGATTCGATCGCGCGCGGGCGCTCGATCTGCAATGGCTGTTCACTACGCACCGGATCGCGCCTGCTCCACGCGAGCACGCGATGGACGCGCTGTTCGGCTTCGCACGCCGGCTCGGCGTGCAACGCCGCGAATATCGCTGGGACATTCCCCTGCCCGAAAGCGCACGCCAGTACGCGGCGCGTCAGATCCCCGACGGCACACCGACCTTGATCATCAGCCCTTGCTCGAGCCATGTGCTGCGCAACTGGAACGTGGCAGGTTATGCGCAGGTCGGCGATCACGCCGTCCGTCGGCTGGGAATGAAGGTGCTGATCTGCGGCGGGCGTACACCGCTCGAGCAACGCATGGGAGCGCAGATCGCGGCAGAAATGCGCTCCGCCTGCACCAATCTCGTCGGGCAGGACACGTTGCTCGAGTTCTATGCAACGCTCGCGCGGGCCCGGGTTCTGCTCACCCCGGATTCGGGGCCCGCGCACATGGCGACATCGCTGCGCGTTCCCGTGGTGGGGCTGTATGCCGCGACCAACCCGGCACGCAGCGGCCCGTATTTCAGCCGTGACCTGTGCGTAGACCGCTTCGACGATGCGGCGCGCCGCTTTCGCGGCAAGCCTGCCGGGCAGCTGCCGTGGCGAACGAAGATCGAACAGCCCGGCGTCATGGATCTGATCGGGGTTGAGGACGTCATCGGGAAGCTCGAGGAGGCACTGCATCCGGCCGCCATCGGACCGCCGCCAGCGGGTGCGCCCGATGCAGGCGACGCTTCAGTACGTGGAAGTTGAGCTACCGCTGTCTTTGACTCTGCAGCTGTACCCAGAACGGCTGTTTGGGATCTGAGGGCACCGTGTCGGCAGGGCCGATGCCAAAGACCTGCACGATGACCTCTTCGTCACTGTTCGAGCCGTCCCAATGCAGCGCCTTCGCCGGATGGAGCATGTAGCTCCCCGGCTTGAGCGGCACCGCGTGCGTGGGATCGAAGGTGCCGCCCGTACCGGTGTACCAGATCCCCTTGATGACGGTGACGTGACGGTCGTTGGGGTGCCAGTGGGGTCGGTCCATGACGTGCGGCGGAAAGCGAACGCGCTGCACATAGACGCCGTGGCCCGACGGGTCACCGGCGATGGTCGCAATCTGCACGCCGAAGCTGTCCGGAACATCCTGCCAATGGATTTCTTCCGGCGTCAACCGCACGAAGGCTGCGCCTTTCGCCGTCCGCTCATCCGAGCCGCCCGCGACAACCATGCCGCAAGCCACGCAGGCCACTGCGGCCGACAATGCCCTGACTCTCATGTTCTCCTCCACATGGATCACGGAGACAGACCGATATCCGAGAAATAGCGCTCCAGCCTCTCCGGTGTACCGGTTGAATCGGCGAGCGCGACGTAACTGTCCGGGCGCAGCAGGTAGAGCGCACCGCGCGCAAGCCCCGCGGCTTCGTACGCGGGTTGCCACTCGAACTGGTTAAGCCGCACTCCGTGTCGCTCGCACCAGTTGCTCGATTCGTCACTCGCCGAGCCATACACGTGAGCCTGCCAGACCATTGCAGAGAGCGAGCGGAAATTGTCGCCCGCGTCGGTCCGCACCCACGGCAGGCGATCACCGCCATGCACCTGGCCGGCGGCGCCCTGACTCAAGGGACTCCCCCGGTAGTTGAGCGCAATCTGTGAGACAGTTCGAAACAGAAACTCACGCGCGCGGTCAAACCCCATGATTTTCGGAATCACGAGCGGAGCGAGGCGTGTACGCACCACATCGGCCAACGCGCCGTCCGCGGTCACGAAGGTGAAGACACGGTCAGTCGTTGCGACCAGCCGTCGCGCAAAGTGGATGCGCTCGATCTCATAGCTGTCGAGCAGGCTGTCGCGGGCGCGGCCCGCGAGAACGGCCTGCAGCTTCCAGGCGAGATTTATGGCATCGCCCAGCCCGGTATTCATGCCCTGCCCGCCCACGGGACTGTGGATGTGCGCGGCGTCGCCGAGTAGTAGGGTACGGCCGCGGCGAAAGTGCTCGGCTACGCGATGATGGATGTGATAGGTCGAGAACCAGTTGACCCGGCTCACCTGCACTTTGAGGTGGTCGATCGCCCGCCGGCTGACGTCTTCGAATCTCAGCGTGTCTGCGTTGTCGGCACGCTCATCGCGCACGCTACCAATCAAGCGGGCGCGGCCTTGACCAGCCAGAGGAAAGAGCCCGAGGAAATCGGCCTCATCCAGGTCGATATGCAGCTCACCATCGAGCGCCGGACCTGCGGCCTCGACGTCGGCGACGTAGAACACCTGGCGGTAAGTGCCA
>Ga0307476_10001569_pt1 | contig 13840 bp, 16 predicted proteins | sample atmos_gasesECM2C_2_FD_203314 | JGI IMG/M metagenome (GOLD analysis project Ga0307476, IMG submission 203314) | Hardwood forest soil microbial communities from Morgan-Monroe State Forest, Indiana, United States - atmos_gasesECM2C_05 | ecosystem: Environmental > Terrestrial > Soil > Temperate... | reverse complement strand
GTCATGGTCCATTCTAGTCGCGCATTGTCCGAGGCCCGCAATGTGCATGTCTGCCCCGACTGCAGGAAAAAAGTACCTGGCCTCAGCGCGGAACAGCGTCAGCGACTCGTCAATCTCGAGCGTCACTGGCCGGTCTCGTAAACGCGCATAGACTGCGGCAGGAAGAAATATTCTCTGGTGGACATCAACCGGTGTGCCGGTTTCGCCGCGCTGACGCACCTCGAGGCGTGCGTCGAGAATAGAGCCCACCCCGTCGACGCTTAAATTCGTACGGCCTTCGTACAGAGTCCGACCACCGCGGTCAGCGATCCGCACGTTGGCCCGATCAAGAAGAACTAGAGCGGAGCTTGGAACACCACTGACCCGCAACGGCACATATAGGACCGTGCCCCGCGGTGCCGCTGCTCCCGCGGGCAGCTGAAAGGGTCCAAGTTCTGGGTAGAACGACAACTTGACTGCGCTTCCTGAGCCTGGATCCGTCGCAAGGCGCTCTTGAATAGCAAACGCCAGGTGCCACGGCACAAACGCGGAGAGGATGACTGCGCCTCCCCCTATGAAGATCAGCGCGCGCGAGAGGCGCGTCGCGCGGCGGAAAAACTGGAGCGTCAGTACAACTGCAGTCCCAGAGATGGCCAACGAGCCCCAACAGGCGCCAACTATCCAGGACAGACCCGTGCCCCCGATCGAAGTCCTCACCCCGAAGAGAATCACGGTGCCGACGAGAAACACTGCGAGGTAGAGAATCAGGCTTGCGGCTGCGACCGCAAACGACTCCATTAAGCTGCGGGTGACTGCTCCGAAGACAAGGGCCGGCAGTGTGAAAAAACACAGGACAGTAACGTTGCGGACTGCCGCCCCCAGCGCCGCTGCGGGTAGAGAGAATCCCTGAAGCAGCCCCTGCAAGAGATCGGCGAGAAGGAGCGGCGCCTGCACCAGAAGCAGGACGAAGCAGAGCTTCGCGAGAACCATATCGAGTGGTTTGATCGGACGGCTGAGCCAGTCTTGGCGCACGCTCGGCACCGCATCCTGATGCAGCGCTGCAAGGGTGAGAATCGCGACGCCGATGAGCGAGAGCAGTGACAGCAACTCCGCTACGAGAGCGAGTTGCGGCGGTTCCGGGAATAACCCGAGCCAGGATCTGAGCACTGCGACGGTGAGGTGGATGATCGCGACTGCCGCGGCGGCGCGCCATAGTAAGCGCACGTCCTTCTTCAAGATGTGCCAGACCATGGTCAGCGCTCCCCATCGCGAGTGGCACGGGCGAGCGTCGTGAAGATCGAGCGCAGCGCTACGGGCCTGACATCCACGTTGCGAACCCCCTTGAAGTGTTTGGTGACGCTCTGAGACAGACGCTCATTGCTGAAGCGAGTATCCACGAAGCTCACCACATTGCCCGCGACTGCGAGCTGCATCCAGCCATCCGGCACCGGCGCCGGAGCGATGACCGCTCCTTCGAGCGTCACACGCACCTCACGAACGCGGCCGGTGAGCTCGGTCATCGAGTCCTGGAACAGCAGCCGTCCTTGATCGATAAAACCAACGTGAGTCGCCACGTGCTCAATCTCTGTGAGTTCGTGCGAGGAGATCACGATTGCCATCTCTCCCGCCTGCTTGAGCAGGCGTTCCATGAACTCCTCCCGAACCAACGCATCCAGGCCGCTGAATGGCTCATCGAGCAACAGCAGCTTTGGCCTGAAGGGTAATGCGCAGGCGAGCGCGGCTTTCATTCGCATGCCGTGGGAGAGCTCCCCAATCCTCAGGTCTGGCGGCAGCCGTAACTCCCCGAGAACCGACTGCTCTAGTTGCCTGTCCCACGTTGCGTAGAAAGGACGCAGGTACTCGAGGTATTGGCGAACCGTAAGCCGGGGAGGCAACTCCTGGTTCTCAGACACGTAGCCGATCTGCGCGAACTCGCGTGCCGAAAGGCGGCGGGAGTCGATTCCGATCACGGTTGCGGAGCCGCGCTCGGGTTTCAGGATGTTCATCAACACGCGCAGCGCCGTCGTCTTGCCGGCGCCATTCGGGCCGATCAATGCGTACGCGCTCCCATCCTCTACTGAAATACTTAAGCCTCGCAGCGCCTCGCGCCGTCCGAATGTCTTGTGCAGATCATCGGTGCGCACAATCATGGCTCGTTCACCTCGCGTGCGCGGTCGATCTTCGACCACTCATTGGAGACTGCTTGAATGACCTCCATGAGTCGCAACCCCACGCGCCTTGCCTCCACTACGAGCTCCGCCACCTCCTGCTGCAGGAGCTTCTGGCGGTCGCCGGCACGCGCCTTGGGAACTTCGGCTACCACGGTCCCAACGCCGGGGTGCACCTCAAGCCAACGCTCGTGGATCAGATGCTGGACCACTTTGTGCGCGGTGTTGGGATGGATCTTCAGGCCGGCAGCGAGCGCCCGTACCGAAGGAAAGGGTTGGCCCGTCCTGTACTCACCACTGAGAAACGCCTTCTGCGCAGCAAACACCACCTGGTCAAAGATGGATTGCCCAGGGCGCAGAATGAGCCCAAATGGTGTCACATGCGTAGTGTTACATACAGGACTACGATGTCAAGAGACAAGACATCCAGGCCGTTTGCGACCAAGCGGGTTCCTTGGACGTCCGCTACGCGGAAATCTAGCGGGTGGGTTTGAGCGGCGGCTTCTGCCGATCAGAGACGCTTTGGGAGCAGCGGCAGCTATCTACTCGACTCGAACCGCCTCGGATGGCGGCAGACGTCCGGCGCGCAGTGCCGGCAGGAGCCCGCCCAGCAGCGACGTAGTCAGCGCCCACACGAGCCCGAGCAACCACAGCGCCGGCGACACGCGCAGCTTGAACGCTCGTCGGGAAGGTCAGCCTACGTATCTCATGGTCCATCGCGTTGTCCAGGCCTGAGCGCGAGCGCGCCGTCACCAAGCAAATACAAGACGATGAGACCCACAGTCCAGAACGCGGGAAATTCCCAGCCGCCGCCTTTGTTCGTGAACAGCCAGCCGTTGGCGCCATGCACAAGAACGATCGTGCCAAGCACTTCGATCGCCAACGGCAGCGCTACCCACGAGACATAGATCCCGAGAATGAGTGCGATTCCGCCGAGCAGCTCGAGTGCGATAGTGCCGTAGGCCACAATCGCTGGTAATCCGAGGGATCCGAAATACCCAACGAAACCGGGAACAGTGAACACAAAGATCTTGAGTGCGACGTGCGCGAGGAACATGACGCCGAGACTTACGCGCAGAAGCAGGATGCCGTACGGCGCAGTAGACGACTTTATCATGGTGGACCTCCCCCAGCGCCGCTGGCATGCGGCTCCCCTAATTCTCGAGCAGCATTACTCCGATCGCAACGACAACAACTACCATAGCAAGCGCCAATAAATCCGAGGAATGGCAGCAGACAGGATTTTTAAGGTGGATCCGCTCCTTGCGCAAGGAGCCGCGCTTCCAGGGGATCGAGCGGGAGTTGACGTTTCCGAACTAAACGCCCGCTAACGCGTTCACGGAATGCATTGCCTGATTGCAGTCATTCCAAAGTCCTCTCTCGGGAGACGTACGGGCTGTCGCTGAGTGGCAACTCCTGGCCGGTGAGCGACGACCACGAACTCGCAAACGCCAAACTTACCGCGGCGGCTCTCGAAAGGGGACCTGCTTACATTGACCCCGGATGGTGGTCGTATGTTGGCCTCCGGCCCACATTACGGACCATGCGCCGGTGTCGCGATCTATCGAAGCACGCCACCAACCGTGCATGCCGGGTCCGATCGTTTCTTCTGTAAGGACCAGCACGTGTGAGTCGAAGGAATGAATCGGACGCCAGAGCTGTTCCTCCCAGTCCCAGTATCGTCCCGTGGCTTTGGAGAGTTGTACGGTGTAATCCTGCACGACGAGCTCCTTGGTCGAGGCGAGCGGAAGACCCCCTTCATCCGTCTGCTCCCCTTCGCAGTGATAAGTAACGGAGGTATCCGCGATTGCCGCAAAGGGCAAGGTGAGTAACGCGGCGGCGGGCGCCGTTCTCAGGAATGTGCGGCGTATGGACGTCACGATCGCCACGATGCCGTGTGATCCCAGTGTTGGCGAAAGATCGGCGCAACCGAGTCGTGCGTCTCGATGCGTCGCAGAGTCTGCGAAAAGAGTGGCCGACTTCTCGCAATATGGTTGCGGGCACTGCACGACATTGAGACAACGACGGCGAGATAGTCGAGGGCGCCCGGGTTGGCGCCTGACAGGTAGGGATCCGGAGCAAAGGTATCCGCACAGATGTCCCAGTGATGAAAGAGTCGCTGGCGCGCCCCCTCTCGAACTGCGTCATGAGCAGATTCGTCGAACGCCACCGTCCATCGTGAGGGAAAGTCGACGACGCTCACTGCGGAATAGCGGTTTGCCGCGATGAATATCAGGCCCCGAATCGCCTGGGCTCTCGAGGCTGAGGACTCCGGAAGCAGCGATGACGACGGCCGGGCCGTTGCTAAGTGAATCAGAATTGCAGCGCTTTCCGTCGAGACTGCCCCACCGGGGAGCACGATCGTCGGGATCTGAACCAGGGGGTTGACGCGACGGAGCTCCTCGACCGACGACCCCGGCTTCCAACTCGCAGCATCTCCATACTGCCACTGGGCATCGCACGCATGCAGAGCCATCTCGATGGCAGCGGAACCGGAGCCTAGAGTTCCATAGAGGGTATGGGCCATATGCGTACCCGACCGCGTTGTAGCCACAATCCTAGGCCCGAAGGGCAGGTTTGCGGAGATGGAGGAGCAGTCTGAGCGCCGTTGATCTGTTGTAATAGCGGTACCGATAGCGCGGCGTACTCTGCGCAGCACGTGGCAGGAACGTGCGGCTCTGTCAGCGGACTAACCTGGGTCACGGCTCCGTCGGCATGTCGCTGCGCTATGCGCACCTTGCGCCCGATCAACGGCGCGCAGGCCAGATCCATTGTGAGATGAAGAACCCATCTGCCGCAGTCACTTGGGGCATCGTCAAGACACTACGCCGAGTCCGTGCTTCGCCTTCCTGGGGATTGACCGCCAAGCTAACCGTCGCGGCTCTACGCCCTGAGATGAGCTATGGATGCTGCTCGTAGAGAACTTTTGCATTGATAAGTGGTCCGACCCACATCATTACGCCTTGCGGTGCCGTTGCCTCGCCGCAACATTCCCAAGGACCGGTGCGGACGGAGTGGATGCTACGGCGCCTAATGAGATCAGGGAGGTCGAATGAGAGCACCCAAAATCCTCAGTCCGCCTGCAGGGAGTTGGCTGCTGGCGAGCGGCGCGTGCCTTAGTCTGCTGGCGTCCCCCGACGTTCGCGCCGATAGTGCTCTACCCGGACTTTACGCAGGCGCCGGAGTGGGGTACGCGAAGGCAAACCAATACTTCAACAGCCCCGGCGGTACGACGTACTTTTCGGATGAACATCGGACAGGTTGGAAGCTGTTAGTTGGTTTTCGACCACTCCCGTGGCTTGGGTCCGAGCTCGAGTACACGGACTTCGGAAGCGCGCACGTCGGTCCCAGTAGCGACACACTCTCTCCACCTGATCAACTTTACGGCGCCGCTGGTCACCTCCGAGCCGGCAGTCTGTTTGCCGTCGGCTATCTTCCTCTGCCTCGGCGCCTCTCTTGGATGGATGTTTTCGGGAAAGTCGGCCTATCTTACGCGCGCGCCTCCGACAGCTACGCTGGAAACTTTCCCAACGTGTGCATCGTCACCGCGATCACTTGCGTGCCTGTCGGACAGATATCCGTCTCCGAAAGTGTTCATACCGCAGGTCTCGCCTATGGCGGCGGCGTTCAGTTTCACTTCGGCCAGCTTTCCGCGCGACTGGAGTACGAAGGTTTAAACTGGAAGACGGCGGGCAACCCTGTTCAAACCTCCTTTGTGTTGACGTGGAAATTCTAGGCTCTAACCGGTCCATCGAGCGTTCTTCATTCATATGACTCCATTACTGTCACGGAGCCGGGCTACAAGCGCCCGTGAGGAGTGGCGGTCGCTCATCCGCGCACGCAGCGCTGCGGCCGGCGCGAGTGACGTGTCCTTGTAGCCAACTGCGAAGAGTAAATTCGGCAAGAAACAGACAAATGTACTGAAGCAGGGAATAAAACCACCCGATCGGAAGTTCTATCTCCTGAGCCCCACCCAAGGAGACTCCCGTGTCGGATGAAACCTCGCTTCGCTCCCGGCGCGACGCCCTCAAATGCATGGCCTATGGCGGGGCCGGCACCTACCACTTCACCTGTGCCATTCGCCCTCGCATGGTCGGGACGATCATCGTCCGGTAGACCCCATGATTCGCATTGCAAGAGTGAGCCTTGTCCTTGCCGCCACGCTGGCGGCCGTCGCGCTCGGTGGTGCAGTGTTTGTTGGCTCGGGGCTCTACAACATTGGCGCCGACGATCATCACACGAAGATTGTGGCGGCGATCATCGGACAATTACGCGAGCGCTCCATTGCGGCACGCGCGCGGGTGATTGATCCACCGAATCTCGAGGACCCCATGAGGATCGGAGCCGGGGCTGGACGCTATGCGGCGTTTTGCGTGGGCTGTCACCTGGCACCCGGGATGACGAAGTCCGACATTCGCGCAGGGCTCTATCCGCAGCCGCCAAACCTCGTGCAAGAAGACACCCGCGATCCTCAACGGGCGTTCTGGACGGTCAAACACGGTATCAAGATGAGCGCGATGCCTGCATGGGGGGAAACGCTGAATGATGCGGCAATTTGGGATCTCGTCGCGTTTCTTCGGCAAATGCCCGCAATGACTCCCGAAACGTACGAGCAGCTATCAAAGGAACACTCGGGCTAGACCGCCACCATGCCGGGCGACTCAATACAACATGATGAGCTGACAGAGAGCGCGTGCGAACACCGGGAGCGCGCAGTGCTGGAGCGCATCGCCGCCCGGGATCGCGAGGCGATGCGTGAGTTTTACCTGCTGTATTATCCTCGTGTCGCGCGTTTTCTGAGGCGGATGACCTGCCGCCACGACCTCGTCGATGAGATGAGCAACGATGCCCTCTTCGTCGTGTGGGAGAAGGCCCGCGACTTTCGCGGCGACTCCCGGGTGTCGACTTGGATTATGGGCATCGCCTATCGACGGGGATTGAATCTGCTGCGCTCGGAGTGCCGCGCGAAAGCGCGTATGGTCGCTCCCGTGACCGAGGACCAGCCGCTGCGAGACGTAGTTGCGGACCAATCCGACCGCGCCGAGTTAGTGGAGCGCGCATTGGAGAGTCTGTCCCCTGATCATCGAGCGATCCTGGAACTGACCTACTATCTTGGCCACTCTTGCGGCGAGATCGCCGCCATCATGGACTGCCCCATCAACACCGTGAAAACGCGCATGTTCCACGCGCGCAACAAACTGCGGGCGCTGGTACCGATCCTCGCCGCACCCCGAGGCGCGGCCCAGGCGTATTCCCTCATCACAGAGACTCGAGCCGGCGACATGTGACCCTGGGCAATGCTGGATTCCTCGGCTCTTATCGCTGCAGGCCCAGACGGCGCCGCAGCTCCACGAATCGTGCGTCGGAGCGCAAAGGGTCGAAAGCGGGGCGCAGCAGGATGGACGGGTTGAACCGCGCCTCATAGGCTTTATTTAGCCGGATCATCGCCTGGTCATGATCGCCGAGCCCCACATAGACCAAGGCGATATTGGCGTCGACAGAAGGATTTCTATCAGGCCGTGCTTCCAGGTCCTTGATTATGTTTTCGGCTTCGACCTTCCGTCCCGACACGGCGTAAACGTAGGCGAGATTGGAGTCGAAAGACCCGCTGTGGCCGGAAAGGTCAATCGCTCGCTGGAACTCTGCGATGGCCTCATCGCGCAGATGCTTTTGCGCAAGCGCCTGGCCGAGTTGATAGTGCGCGACCGCAAAGTTCGGGTCCATATCCAGTGTTCGCTTACTTTGCAGTACTGACTCGTCATAGAGGTGAGCGATGCACAATGCCTCCGCCAGGTCGGCGCTAATGATCAACGACAGAGGATCAAGACTCTCGGCTCTTCGCATCTCGAAGATGCCCTCGCTGGTCCGTCCCATCACGAGCAGATGCCAGCCATACCAGTGGTGAGCCGTTGCGTAGCCGGGATTCAGCTCGATTGCCTGCTTGTATTCGTTCTCCGCGGCGGCCCAATCCCAGGCATATAGGTCGAGCGCGAAGGCGAGCGAGGTGTGGGCCTCGCCGAGCGTATCGTCCAACGCCAGCGCCCGGGTCGCAGCCGCCCGGGCCTGGCGGAACGCATCCTGGGGGGAAAGAACTCCATATAACCAATCGCCCGCCAGCGCATAAGAGTCGGCTAAGCCGGAATAGGCCTTGGCGTAGGTCGGGTCCGTCTCGACGGCACGATTGAAGTAATCGATGGCTTTCTTCAGACCGTCTCCGGTTCGTTTGTTCCAGAAGTACCGTCCCTTGAGGTAGTCCTCATAAGCGGCCGGGCTCACAGTCCTGCGATTACGCAGTACCGCCTGCTGCCGTTGACTCAAGGTGGCCCGGATCTGTTCAGCGACGGCTTGTGCGACTTCGCTTTGCAGCGCGAGCGTGTCGCGGAGTTCTCCCTCGTAGCTCTGGGCCCACATTTGCTCGTCGGCGGGCACCCGAATCAACTGGGCCGTGATCCGCACTCGATCTCCTGAACGCAACACGCTTCCTTCCAGCACGGCTTGGACGCTCAGCTCACGGGCAATGTCGGCCAACGGCTTGTCGACACCTTTGTAGAGCATCGCCGACCTGCTGGAAATCACGCGTAGTGCGCTGATTTGGCCCAATTGCGTAATTAATTCCTCGGTCATGCCGTCGGTGAAGTAATCCTGCGAGACGTCGCCGGAAAGGTTCTTCAACGGCAGTACCGCCAAGGAGTGAATCGTCTGGCCGGAGCTTTTCGATGTGTAGAAAAGCCACGACAGGGCGGCTGCGAGTACCAACGCCAACCCGAAGCCCAATAACCCCCAAATAAGCGCGCGGCGCGGCCCGCTTGAAGATATGCCGGCTTCTGGACGGGCGAGAGGGCCGGCGTCTGCCTGCAGGGCCGGACCGCCAGCCGCCCTTTCCGGCGGCTTATCCTGAACAACCGCGACATCGGCGAGGAATCGGTACCCACGGCGGGCGACGGTCTCAATGAAGCGGGGATTTTCGGCAGAATCTCCCAGCGCGTCTCGAATCTTGCTGACCGCTTTGTTGAGACCCTGGTCGAAGTCTACGATCGTCTGCGGCCAAATCCGTGCGCGCAGCTCCTCCCGACTCACCAGGTCACCCGGGCTTTCCAGCAACATCGCCAGCAGTTGAAAGGGCTGCTCTTGCAAGGGCAGGCGTTTGCCCTGCTTCGTCAGCTCGCCGATGCGAAGATCGGCCTCAAAAACGCCAAATCGCAAACGCCTTGATGAGTGGTTGGCATCCTGCATGGCAAATTTCGTCGCCTGTCTTCGAATAGCCTGCGGAGCGACGTCTCGTCGACATTGTCGCACACCCCCTGCTGCCGGATTCCAGAGCACACACAAACTCCTGCCGCAACTTTCCGAGCGGGAAGACCGGTGGATAACCTGAGCTAAACGTCTTATTTGGATAGCTATTCTGGGGTAACCACACTTCAGCAGGAGGGCATCGACTGTCCATTTACGCCAGACGTCTGCCGGATTAAACACGACGTGCGTTCTCAATGATCACTGATGGAAGTTCCGATGCAATCCGTAGCCGTTCGCCCGACTCGCAGTGCAACAACTTTGTCTGCTCCGCTGCACGAGGCGGCTGCAAAGCGGATCAGCTCAGGGGACGCCTATGCGCGTTTCAAGAGTGTGGTGCTGCCCCATCTGGACGATGCCTATAGACTGGCGCGCTGTATCACCGGCAGTCACGGCGACTCCGAGGATGTGGTGCAGGATGCCTGCCTGCGCGCGCTCCGGGGCATCGGAGATTTCTCTCACGGCAATGCTCGGGCCTGGGTGTTGACCATCGTGCGCAACACGACTTATAGCTGGCTGCATAAGAACCGGCCGGCCGCCGTCGCACTGGTCGAGGACTTCGAAACCATCGAGCGCCTGCACGCCATCGCGGTGGATGCTGAAACGCCCGAGACGGCACTCATCGCCCAAGAAGCCGGGACGCTACTCGAGGCGGCGATTGCGACACTCCCGGCTCCGTTCCGGGAAACGCTCGTGCTGCGCGAGATCCAGCAGCTCAGTTACCGCGAGATCGCCGAGGTAACGGAGGTCTCGATCGGCACCGTTATGTCGCGGCTAGCCCGGGCGCGCGGCCGCCTTATCTCGATCATGAGGACGGCCGAAGGTCAACCAAACTGAAGCCTGCCGGTTGACCTTGATTCACTCGCTCTCTGCTCGGAGCCGGGAATACAGCAGTGCTGTTACAGGTCTTGTCCTCTGAACTCTACGAAGGAGTTTGGGCGCGAAGTTACCCGAGGAAACGAAGACATGGAATTGATTGCAATTCAGATGGGCATCACTGCGGTACTCCTGATCGCACACTTCTTCCGCTTGGTCTGGGATCGGATCTTTCCAGTCCGCCTGAGCCCTTTCATGAATCCGGGTCGCGTCGGATGGTCACTGACTCCCGGAAGCCGATAGCTGAGGCTGCACCGGCCGAGCCTTTAGGCATTTCCCTGCGAGAACAGCCCCGCCCCCCCCTGTGGGCTGTTCATTTCTCCGACCGGCTGGCCTTCAGTCCGGTCGGACTTTTTTGCGATCGCTGCATAGCTCCAAAACCGCGTCTCACTTCCATAGGGTGCTCAGCGGCCGCGCGCGGCTTGGGAATGCGCGCGACTACTACGTCCGCGTGTCCTCGGTCTGCCTTGGGCAGTTCTCATCGTCGCCCCGATGTCCCAACCAGCCAGCAATCTTTGAGTGGTCCGACGCACACCCATTGAACTCTTGGCGAAACCACCGCACCGAAAACAGGTGCAGAGCGACGCGCGTTCCATGAATTACCGGGAACTCCAAGAAATTACCTGGTGCGCCGACGCCGTGATCCCGTACCGCATTTACACCTTCTGACACAATGTAGGCCCGCGCGGGCCCCCAGGACGCGATGGCGAATGGCGGGCGAGCGATATAGCGAACGCCGTTGGGGTAGGAGCCGTAGTGGGCGGTCGCGAAGAACCATATGACAGGGAGCGCCGCAATTCCCGCCACGACCAACCGAGTTCGCTTCCGCAAAATCACGGGATCTTCCTTGCGAAGACCCATAGTTCCTCGAACCTATCGACGGATGCATCGCCCCAGAACTGCGAAAATCCCGTAGACGGCGACTCGCCGTATGTCGCAAAGAACTCCTCTTTGAACCAGGGTTCCGCAATCAGTGCCTCTCGGGCCTTCTCATACAATGCACTCCCTTGCAGGTATGTTCGATCCGCCTTCCCCTGCGTCAGATCAATCAGACAGCCCGAATTTCCGCAGTGAATTTGCTCGACCTTCAAGGTCGCATTGCTCGCACAAAAATGGGCCTTGAGGTGCCGCTCCATTTTTCCAGCCCGCGAATCGGGGCCGTGATCGCGTTCGGCCATGAGCTGCGGGATAAGATCTATGTATCCCTGATGCCCACATGGTGCACCTGGGGTATGGCAGTTGTGGTAGAGCAACGCTAGCAATGCAGCCAATGGCTTATCCGCAGGAACGAAGCCGCCGAAATCGGGTGGAGGTTGTTCCAGCGAGAATGGCCGTGACGCATCTTCATGCGCAGATGCAAAGGATAAGGCCAGCGCCAGCGCTGAGCCGACCAGGACAAAGACCGCGGCTCTCTTCATGGGTCTCGCTCCTGAGGTGATGGGCAAAGGCTACGACACGCGCCAGGGTGCTGCGGTTCCTGTACGCCTAACGGTGAAGCTAGCGCCCAGGGCACCGCTGCCCGACGAACGCCGCGCCGTCGCCGCCCGACCGCAATAAGGGCGCTCTTGGTGACCGGGGGAACTTGACCCTTCTGAGACACAGCGGCCACTCCAGTGCGGTCGTTGGGAATCAGCCGAGCGGAGGCTCGACTCGGCGATGTCCAACAGGATCGAAGGCCCATGCATCTGAGTTCGCAAGTTACTGCAGGCGGACCCTCTGTTTGAGGGTTGCCCTCAGGGCGATTCCAGAACCGCTTTCACCTTGTCAACCTCGGCGTCGAATTCCGCCCTATTCACAGGCCTCTTCAATAGCTGGTCGGGTTGCACGCCGATCCCGTCGATCGGCAGCTCCGGCAGTCGTCGCGAACGGCTCGTGGCCCGCCAGATTTGGCGTTTTCCCGAAGGTAAATCGGTGGGACAAAGATTGGAATAATCTAGCGATCCGAAGGTGGGGCGGCCGAAGAGCTTCACCTTGAAGTGCCGGCGCGCGTCGAGTGCGAACTGTTCGCAGGAGCTCCCGCAACCCTTGTCGATCAAGATCGCGACCCTCTGTGGGTTTCTGGTCCTTTCGCTTGGATCGTAGTCTTGATCCGGCCCGGCTGAAATGAAGGTGCCCGTCGGCGCATCCTGCATGCGCTTTGCCATCATCGCGATGGACGCGGCGCATTCCGGACAAGTCGCGGCGGCCTTTTTCGCTACGGTGTCCGTGGCTTTGGCGTTCTCCGAAGTCGCCAAGACCTCAACCCCGAATTGATGGACTCTGTTCGCTCGGATAAACGGCAACAGCGGGTGATAAACGTAATCCGAGCCACCGCCATTGCCACGCACATCGATAATCAGGTTAGGGTGCTTGAGGATGTCGGATCTGTGGTCGTTCACCAGTTTCGCGACCCTGTCCTTGAAGGCGGTCTCGAAGCTCGGCACGGTGATCAGTGCCGTTCTCGCCGAAAGGATCCGAAAACTGGGTGCGGGAGGACCGTGCCCTCGCTGGTCTTCAGATTCTTGAACAACGGGGTGGATCCACAGATGCCCCACGCGATATATCCTTAGATAGCCGTTGAGGACGTCAAGGCACTCATCGGCCGTTTTCACGGAGGTGACATAGGATTTAGCGTCTGCGAACCTGGATGCAAACAGCTCTTCGCCTTTGGCGGCGACTTCGGCACGTGCGCCTGAGTCATTTTCGAGAAGAAAGGCCGGCAACCACTCGAGGTCCGATCGGCATGTCTGGTAGGTCTGCAATTCTTCGACCGTCGGATGCCGCCACGTTTCGACCGTCCCCTCGTACGTCGATGATCCGGTTTCCGTCAGCGTGACGGTGCGGTTGGGGGTATCGTGACCTGAGGCATCCTGCTCGACATTGAGCCATAGCCCTTGTGTGAACTTGAATTCCACTTGGCCATGTACGGCCATCGGCAAAGTGATCCGGTAGCGCCCGTCGGGCCCAGGCTTCAGCTGTAGATCTGAGTCCGCCGTGTGCCAGTGATTGAACGTCCCGGCAACATAGATCGGACCCTTCGTATCCTGCGGCACGGCGGTTAGCACGACGGTCAAGCCGGCTGCCCCGGACACATTTTCTTGAGCTTGTGCCGCCGGAGCGATGGCAAGCACTGCTGCAGCGGTGGCAACCAAACGCAAGATGCGAAATATTGCCATCATGGGTAACGCCCTCTGTTCACGATCGCGTTGACCATACTGAAAGTGCGACTGTTGCGGCTAGCGCACTCGATCGGCCACTGTCTGCTGTGCCGGATACTGAGCGCGCACGGCGGATGGCCGAAGGTGGCCGATAGCGCTGGTCGGAGTCATGGAGACCGTAACCGCGCGGCGCAGCACGAAGCCAGATCGGAAAAACCTAGTGAAGCAAACCCTATTAGTGATTCGATCTTCGACTTGAGTTAAGTTCCCTGACTGACGTGCTGAAGGAGCTTCCATCATGACTAAGCTAGCCGATTACCAGAACCGGTTCGCGAACGCGCGACTTTCGCGCTCCAACAGCGGAGTGCTGGAAGTGGTCTTGCACACGAA
>Ga0307476_10001566_pt1 | contig 13847 bp, 12 predicted proteins | sample atmos_gasesECM2C_2_FD_203314 | JGI IMG/M metagenome (GOLD analysis project Ga0307476, IMG submission 203314) | Hardwood forest soil microbial communities from Morgan-Monroe State Forest, Indiana, United States - atmos_gasesECM2C_05 | ecosystem: Environmental > Terrestrial > Soil > Temperate... | reverse complement strand
TCCCTGTCGCCCAAGTGAAGCGCAAGCTCCAGGCTTCGCACCACGATCGCCATGACGATGGTGGCGATCAGCACCCGCGTCAGCCGCGGATAAGGCACCGGCATCGGGAACGCCCAGCGCGTCAGCAACAGCGCGCAGAAAAATCCGAATACCTCCGCCACGAGTCGTCCCCAGGCGGCGCCGCCGGCGCCGTAGTGCTGGATCAATAGATAGCTGGCGACGAGATTGACCGCCAGCGCCGAGCCGGTGTTCACCAGATAGAACGTGTTGCGCTCCGACAGCAGAAAGCTGATGTGCAGGTATTGGTAGGACATGATCTGGAAGATAACCGCCACGGAGACGATCGGCATGACTTCCACCGCCATGCTGCGGAAGTCCGGGCCAAGAATGACATTGGCGATGTGGCCCGACACGACCGCAAAACCGATGCAAGCCGGCAGCATGATCGCGAGCAGGAATTCGAGGCAATCCTCGAGATGGGATCGGGTTGCCTCGGGTCCTTGGTTGGCATTGACCTGGACCACAAGCGGCATGAAGGCGGCCGAGGCGCTCACGGCCGGAATGATCAGCGCCTGCCGAACGAGATCGACGCCGGCGCTGTACTGACCCGCGGCGCCCGGCCCGATGAGATGGGCGATGATGAAACGGTCGATCACGCTCGACAGCGCAAGCAACGTCAGCGAGACGGTCAGCGGAATTCCGGCCTTGGCCATGCCGAAGAGCCGCGGGCCGTCGAAACGAACGATCGCTCCGCCCCACACGTCGCGGCTGAAGGCCCACGCCGCGAGCAGATAAGCCAGCGCCGACGACACCATCAGGAAGACGCCGGATTGGCTCAACAACGAGACCGCGATGCCGAGGACGGACACCATCACGGCGCGGACGATGACCGCCTTCATCACCGTGAAAGCTCGCAGTCGCGCGCGCAGCAGGTCCTGGCCGGTGTCGAAAAAACTGATGGCGACCGCCAAACCGGCGGCGGCCAAGGCCGGCCCGCTGTCGAGCCCGATGAGCATGGCGCCGAGAAAGGTGATGGGCGCCGCCAGGCACGAAATCAGCAGGCCCGGAACGATGATGCCGCGGATATCGGTGCCATCGCCGCGCGCTTGCTCCCGCATGATGGGAAGCCGCAGCCATGTGGTCATGAAGGTGGAGGCGATCGTGCCGAAGCCCAAGCCGAGCACATAGGTGCCGAACTCGGCCGGAGCGAACAGCCGCGTGAAAACCACGACATTGATGAGACCGAACGCCGCCGAAAAGACGTTGGCGGCGAAATTGATCGCGGTCTGTCCGAACAGCATGGTTTGCAAGCTATAGCGCCGGTTTCTTAACCCCAGCTTTTTGGTGTCAAATTAAATTATTAACCTGGCATTCAAGCGTCCGTGCCGCCGCTGCCTGAGGCACCGGCCGGCCAGGCCATGCGCGCTGCGTATTGGTTAATCGCCCGACCGCCGCGCGAACATCATGCACGGAGGTGCCATTGAAGGACGCCGACGAGAACGCCACGCAATGTTCGGGCACCGCCTGGAGCAGGGTATCGAGGGCGGCCGCGTCGAGCGGCTCGCGGTCCCAATAGCTGAAACACGGCGATTGCGTCGTGCAGCGATGGCGGCGCAGCAACTCGGCATCGCTGCAAACGGCAAAGCCGTACAGCATGTATTCGGATATGGCATGGGCGCGGTAAAGCGCGTCGATCCACTCCAGCCCGGTCACCTCTTCGATGCGCGCGGTCATCGCGCGCACGGCTTGCTGATTCCAGAAGATGATGTGGCCGATGAAATCGTCGGCCGGGATTGAGGGCCGTTGCAGACCGAGCAGACGGTGGCTCGACCGCACCCAGTCGCAATGATCGGGCATTGCGGCGGTCACTTCGCGCGGCCTGATGTAGAGCGGCGTCTGGTTCGGCTGCGCGACCTCCGACAGGTCGAACGACCGGAAGAACACCACGTCGGAATCGAGCATGCAGCTCACGGTCTCCGGGACGATAGAGGCGGTCGCGATCTTGGCGAATTGCTGCACGTGCCAGCCGTTGACCGGCTTGCCGCGCGTCGACCACCAATATTGCCGGTTATTGCGCCGGATGAATCGGGGCAACGGCTTGAGCCAGGGCGGCAGCAGTTGCGACAGCGGCAGCACCTGGCGCCGGCCTTCGTCGAACCTGGCGAACAACGCCAGCTCGTCGTCGGGCACGATGAGATAATGCTTTGCAAAAGCGCCGACGTGGCGATCGACGCTCTCGCACAGCAGCGTGCAGCGCTCCAGATCGTGCGAATAGGTCGGCGTTATCAGGGCGAGCGCGTTCATATCATGCCGCCTCCCCATCCGGCTCTTCGCCGCGCAGGCTGCGAAGTGCCTGCGCGACGGTGACGATCCGGCATCCTGCCGCGAGCGTGCTGCGCAATGCGAAGTTCAGGAGTTCGGGCCGCACGCCGTACTGGCTCGGCACGTCGTTGACGTCGTGGCTGGCAAACAGCAGCCAGCCGTTGCGCCGCACCGTCTCGGCAATGAGGTGCGAAACGCCCTGCCGGCCGATCGATGACTGTTCCAGCGCGTTGGATTTCAACACGCCGAGATCGGCGACATCGGCATTCACGCCAGGCGTGAGCGCTCGGCAGGAATCGTAGCGCCCGCCGAGATAGCGCTTGGTGGCAAACGATATGTCGCCGTACGGATAGGCGAAGTTGCGGATCGGGATATCGCCGAGAATGCCTTGCAGGAAAGACCGATTGCGATCGAGGTCGCTCGTCAGTGCTTGCCGGCTGATGCCGACAACCAGCATGTGCGAAAAGGTATGGCAGGCGATCTCGTGCCCCTTGGCATGCAGGGCTTTCAGCTGCTCGGCGGTCGCAAGCCGTCCGGTGGGACTGGGCTTGCCGCATTTCTCGCCGGAAATGTAGAAGGTGGCGCGGGCGTGAAATTGCTCGAGCAGCGCAGCGCCGGCGGTGCACGCCGTGGCCGCCGCGTCGTCGAATGTGAACGAGACCAGCGGCCGCGTGTTGCGCATCGTCAGTTTTTTCGTCGGCACGTTGCGCGCCAGCAGCCGCGTGAGCTTCCCGGCCAGCATTTGATAGGGCGCTTCAGCGAAGCCGGGCACACGCGGCAGCGTGATCGGCACGGTGAAGTCTTCGGAAGCAGGCAAGCTGGAGTGTTGTTGTGTTCGGTTCATGCTTGCTGCATTGCCATTTCCGTGCCCCCGAAAGGTATAAGTGCTTGCCGGCTTGTCCGTCCATTGCGCGGTTTGCAAATCAGCGGTCGTTCGCCGATCGTCGTGAATCGTTAATCCTAATTGCCCGTGGCGTTAACGCTGTGCCGCGTGAAGTTAACGGCGGCAACGCCGCTGCGCAAAGCGCCCGGAGCTTTCACGGTTAGCGGTATTGCTCGTAATGCAGGTCGAATTCCGCGGCGAGGCGGCCGGCGCCGCGCGCCGCGCGGATCAGGCTTGCCATGATGGCGCGGCGGCCGCGCAACGCGGCGAGCGGCAGCGTGAGAATACCGACGCCGAGCAGGCCGAGCCCGATGCACCAGCGCCGCAGTGCTCCCGCGACGGTGCCCAAAAACTTGCGTTCCAGGCGGGTCGCTTCGGTGCCGTTACGGAACTTGCGGCGCAGCACATAGCCGACAGTGGTGCGCGACGGCGGCGTAGTCTCGAACACCCGTGCGTCGTCGGCCCAGGCAAAGCTGCGGCCGTCGTTGCGGCACCGCCAGAAAAAATCGTAGTCGCTGCCGCCGGTGAACGCATAAGCGTGGGCAAAAGGCTCGTCGAGATACTGTTCCAGCACGCTGCGACGGATCAGCATATTGCCGGCGCCGTAGATCATCGACACCGGTCCGGTGGCGTTGCGGCTCGGCGCGTACAAGCCGCTCTTGGCCAGCCAATGGTCGGGATTGTCGAATACCGGAAAAACCGGTCCGCCGACGATATCGACGCCGTATTGGCGCGCGACCCGGATCATTTCCGTGAGCCAGCTCGGGTCGGGATATTCATCGTCGTCGAGCACGGCCACGTAATCGGGCGCCGGCGTCGCGCGGCAAGCGTGCGCAAAGGCGCGGTTATAGGCGTAGGTGTGGCCGCGGCGCGGCTCGACCAGGCTAGTCAGCGGCAAACGGAATTTTTGCGCGACGTCTTCGACAATCGCCGCGCCGGCGCGGCCTTCGGCATCATTGTCGACGACGACGACGTCGATCGGGCCGGCATAGGCGAGCCGCTCGACATGGGCGAGCAGCTTGCACAGTCCCTCGGGGCGGCGGAACGTCGGTACGCACAGACAGACGTGAGGCGCCGACAACCCGGTCATGGCGTGGAGACGCTTCGTGTCAGCGGAGCGCTCCCGGTTCGTGCGGTCCGCGTCAACAACAGAAAAATCGCGTGCGGATTGGTCATGAGATATCGCCCGGCGAGACGCCGCGGCTCGAGATAGATCCGATAAGCCCATTCCAATCCGAACTGCTGCATCCAAGCCGGCGCCCGCGAATTCTTGCCGGAGACGAAATCGAACAAGCCGCCGGAGGTTTTGATCAGCCCGACGCCGCGCAGCCGGTCGCGATTGCGCGCGGCGAACGATTGTTCGTCCGGCGCGCCGAGACCGAGCCAAAGAATGTCCGGCTGGGCCTGAATGATATCGGCGATGATGCGTTCTTCATCGCCGTCGCGGCGCAAGTAGCCGCTATTATATCCGGCGATCTCGAGCATGGGATAAAGCTCGCGGGTGCGGCGCACCGCCTGATCGACGACGGCCTTGGTCGCACCGAGCAGATAAATGCTGGCGCCGCGCTGCTGCGCGACAATCGCGGTGTCGTGGAACAGGTCGGTGGTGGCGACCCGCTCCGGCAGCGGCGTGTTGCCGACCAGGCGCGACACAAAGACCAGCGGCATGCCGTCGGCATGGATAAGATCGGCGTCGAGGAAGAGATCGCGGATTCGCGCGTCACGGGCGCACATCGAGAGCACCTGACCATTCGCGGAAGTGAAGACCAGCGGGCGTTGCGCGGCGTCGCGCCGGGAGAGCGCGGTGTCGACCATCAGCGCCGCCGAGCGGGCGCGATCGATCACCGCAATGGGCAGCCCGCCGATGGTGGCGACCGGCACTTCCCACTTCGGTTCGGTGACGCCGTCAAAACAAAGAGAGCCGGTTTGTGCCGGCATGGGCTGCGCTCCTCGAGCCCAATAGCTAGGTCGTAAGCCATGGAAAATAAAGGTTAATTGAAAATTAGGCTTAAGGATTTGGCAGCGTCGCCGCGGCCTTAGCGGCAGACCCGCGACACCGCCAGGAAGCGTAGCCCAAATGCCGCGGCGATGAGGATCAGCCACAGCGCGCCCACTTGGGTGAACATGGTCTCGAAGCAGGAATCATAAGCCGCGAACAGGCAGATGCGCAGAAACAGCATTCTCAGCGCTGCGCTCTCCGGCTCGTCCGATCCCCGATAATAGTCGAACAGTGGCAGCACGATCAGCCACAGCGTGACCAGCGCCGAGCCGGGAATGCCGATGGTCAGCGCCAGGTCGACGTAGCCGTTGTGGGCGTGGCTTGCGGTATTGGCCCAGGTCGCGCCGGTCATGCCGTAGACGACCTGCTCGGTGCCCCAGAACGCTGCAAAGCCGTAGCCGGTGATCGGCCGCTGCAACACATGATCCACGGCAAATTTCCACACGTCAGTGCGGCCGGTAAAAGTCGCATCCGGCATGATCGCCTGGACGAGGGCGTGGATCGGCGGGATATAGATCGATCCGATCGAGAGAAGATTGAGGGCGAGCAGGAGCAACATTGCGATGGCGACGCCGTTGGCGGGCTTGGCCGCGCGCGCCATCATGATGGAGACGATCAACGCCAGCGGCAGCGCCGCGATCGCGGTTTTCGAATGGGTGAAATATAGAAATGGCAGCGCCAGCGCGACGATGAAGGCGCCAAGGCCCAGGCTGCGCACGCGGGCGATGAATATCCCGATGAAAACGAACAGCACCATCGCCGCGCTGGCTTCGTTCTTGTGGCCGAACACGCCGCGCCAATCGCCGGCGAGCTCGGGCTCGAGCACGTCAGAAGCCTGATGGATCGACAGCGGCGGCACCAGGACGACGCCTAGGTAGCAGGCGACGAGCACGATCAGCACCACCACCGCCAGCACGTCGGCGAAGTGCCGCGGGCTCTTCGGTACCAGCAGCACCATGCCGGCAATGCCGATGATCACCAGCGCATAAGCAAGTCGGCGAGCGGACAGCGCCGGATCCCACGAAGTAACGACGGACAACGCAAACCAGCACAGCGTCGCGATCAGGACCGGCCGCACCAGCAGCAACAGCCGCTGCGGCTGATGCAGGAGGTTCCATGCCGCGAGCAGCACGAACAAGGTCGAATAGCCGAGCTGATTGACGAGGTTGCCGACATCGGTGACCAGGATCGGTTCATCCAGAGCGACAAAGGGATGGAACGAAATCCACAGCGACAGAAATACCGCGGCGATCAGCACGCTGCGGATCAGAATATCTGCTGGGCTGGTCCTTTGGACCGCAAAATCCTGCCGCGGAAGATAGCCGATATTCGCCACGACGACTTTCCTCGCTCGCGCAGCCGCGCCGACCTTCACGCGGCTCCGACGCCGGTCAGCACGGCGCCCAGGACTTTTTGCGCGTCGTTGCCGAGCCGCGCGACGAACAGCTCGATGGCGCCGTCGCCGCGCTCGTCGGCTCTGGCGACCAGCACGATGTGGTCGACCAGCCCGGCAAAGAACCGGGCGCTCGGGTCGCGGGCCACGTCGACGGCGGCGACGATGACCATGTCGAAGCGCTTGGTCTTGTCGAAGGCTTCTTTGATGTCGGCGTCGCTGATGCGGCGGTCGCGGCGGCTGTTCGGCGAAACGAACGGCAAGAGATTGACGTTGGTGTCGCGGTCGCGAACGATCACGTCGGAGAGTTCAAGGCGGCCGACGGCGACGTCGACCAAGCCGGCTTCGCTTTCATCGGCATCGATCGCCAACAGCGTCCGGCGCTTGAGGTCGGTGTCGATCAGCAGCACGCGCTGGGTCGCGGCGGCTGCCGCGGCGAGCATCAGCGCGACCGCGGCGGTGTCGTCTTCATCGTCGGCGGTAACGACGAGCACGCTCGGATTGCCGCGCTTTTTGTGGTTTGCGCGCACGGCTTCGCACACTTTCTGGATTTCGCGGGCGAAGCGCGAGTGCGGGTCTTCGACCGCATCCAAGCCAAACGCGATGTCGACGTTGGGCAATGTCGCCAGCACGGAAATGGCGGGCGGCGGCTCGGACGCCTGCCATAATTTCTTGGCCAAGGCGCCCAGTCGGCCGAAATTGGCTGGCGTTTTTGCTGGCGGTTTGGCCGGCCGCGGCGCGGCATCTTCGGCCGTCCCGCGCATGATGACGATGCCGACGCCCGAAGCGAAGCCGAGCAGCATCGCCGCCAAGCCAACAATCAGGCTCGGCGGCGGCGAGCTGCGGTACAGCGGCCGGTCGGCCTTAGAGATGATGCGAATGTTCTTGGTATCGACCTGCTCTTGCTCGCCGGTTTCGCGGGAGCGGACCAGATACGATTCATAAACCGCGCGGCTTGCCTGCACGTCGCGCTCGAGCTCGCGCAAGCCGACCAGCGATTCATTGGTGCTGACCGCGGTGTTCTTGAGCGCATCGACCTGGCGCGACAGCATGTCTTCGTCGGCTTTGGCGCGCTCGTAATCGGCGCGGTCGGACGCCGCGATGCGGTTGACCTCGTCCTCGATCAGCTTCTGCAGCCGCGCGCCCTGCGCCTCGATCTCGATGACCGCGGGGTGACGTTCGCCGAGCGAGGATTTTTGCTCGGCGTCGCGGCGCATGATCTCGGCATATTGGCTGCGCAACAGGCTGATGGTCTGCGACTGCACGGCTTCGGGGAAGGCGCCGATCGGCGTCTTCGAATGCAGCACGCTTTCGACCTGGTCGAGGCGCGCTTTGGCTTCCGAGCTGCGCGCGCGTGACGCGCTGAGCTGGGCGTTCAAGCTCGTAAGCTGCTGCTCGTTGACGAGCTCGCCGTTGGCGCCGACGATATTATGGCTCGCCTTATAGGCCTCGACCTTCTGCTCGGCGTCGCGGACGCGGGTCTGCAGCTCCTTCAGCCGCCCGGTCAGCGCTTGCGAGATCTGGCGGGCGGCGTTGGACCGCACTTCGGTCTGCTCGGTGAGATAGGTTTGCGCGATGGCATTGGCGAGGCGCGCGGCCTTCGCCGGATCTTCGCTGGTGACGGTGACGTCGACCACATAGGTGCGTTCGGAGCGCTTCACCTGGACGTGCTTTTCCAGTTCGCTCAGCGCGGCGAGCGAACCGTATTGCTGCGCCATCGCGCCGTGCATGAATTCCGGGTCGTGGTCGAGGCCTTCCGAAGCGACGACGCGGCGCAGCACATTGTCGGAGGCGATCACGCGCACCTGGCTCTCGACCTGGAGCACGGCGGCGTCGCTTTGCGGAATTGTCGGCGAGATATCGCTCTGGGCTGCTGCGCGCAAATCCATCGGGTCGATGAGGATCTGCGTCGTCGCGGTATATTTGTGCGGCGCCAGGAGCACGAAGGCCGCGGCCAGGCCGACCGCAACAATCATCGACAGCAGGATGGTGATTTTGCCCCGCCACAGGACGGACCAGAGTTTCCGGACATCGATCGGGGGAAGAGAAGCAAAGCCCAGGCTTAGATCGCGCCTGGAGACCACCGCCGACGGCATATGACTCGACGCTTCAAACATTCACTCTGATCTCGACATCGCGGACGGCCGGCCGCGTACATGGTGACCCGCCACACGCGCCAGCAAGGTCACGCCACTGTGGCACAACCACGCAAGGCGATATGGTTAATCAATTCATAAAGACTTAAGGTTAACGCCGCGTGTATTCGGCCGTGACGGCCGTCAAAATAACGGGCTCGCGGTGCGGCCGGCTGACGAGCGAGGTCAGCGTAAAAAGCGGACAATGGCGCCGATGACGATCAGCAAGGCGACCACCGGAAGCCAGAGCAGTATCGCGCCGGCGAACACCAACAAGATCGCCGCGGCGAGGATGGCAAACCCTAGCATCAGCATGGCGAAGCCGAACGGCCCGATCCGCGTGACATAGACGCGATGCATGCCGGGCGCCTCGTTCTGCCCAAAGGGGCGCCAAGCCGCTCGCCTCCAGTCGGAGCCGCGTCCTGGTCTGCTCCCTGGTGCGCTTCCTGGTCCGCTTCTTGGGCGGTCCGGCGGAATGATCTCGGGCTCTACCCGGGGTAGTTCCGGCCGGTCCTGATCCTTCGCCATGGGAAATCGCTTCGTGCGTTGCTCTCGCGGCACTCTATCTAGGTTTCGGCGCCGCGGCCACAAGCGGCGCTTTGCCGCTGCGCTTTCCGGACCACCGCCTCAAGCGCTGGCGTTGACACGGCTTTCGATGCGGTCGAACCGCGCCAGCCGGTAGACGGCGATCGAGACGAGCCAACTGAAGACGAAGATCGCGATGATGAGATAGCCGAGGCTGCCGAAGTGATCGTTCAGCGTGCCGATATAAAACCAGAACGGGCCTTCGAGATTCAACCGATCGGCCAACAGGCCGAGCGCTTCGATGCCGCCGATCAGCACCGCGACCAGCACCGACACGAACGTGATCGTCAGATTGTAATAGAGCTTGCGGATCGGCTTGGTGAAGGCCCAGCCATAGGCGCCGAGCATCAGCACGCCGTCGGTGGTGTCGACGAGCGACATGCCCGCGGTGAACAGCGCGGGGAAAACCATGATCGACCAGATCGGCAATCCTTTCGAGGCTTGCGCCGCGGAAATGCCGAGCACGCCGATCTCGGTCGCGGTATCGAAGCCCAGGCCGAACAGGAAACCCAGCGGATACATGTGCCAGCTGCGCGAGATCAACCGGAACATCGGCCGGAACAGCCGGCCCAGCACACCGCGCTGCGCCAACAGATGATTGAGGTCTTCCTCGACGAAGGCGCCGCCGCGGCGCACGTCTTGAAAAGTGCGATAGACCGACAGCAGGATGACGAAATTGGCGGCGGCCACGATGAACAGAAAAATCGCCGAGACCAGCGTGCCGATAGTGCCGCCGGCGAGCTTGAGCCCGTCGAAGCGGCCTTGCAGCGCGGTGGTGGTCAGCGCGATGACGGCGGAGGCGAGCACCACCACGGTCGAATGGCCCAGCGAGAAAAAGAAGCCGACGCCGATCGGCCGCTTGCCCTCCTGCATCAGCTTGCGCGTCACGTTGTCGATTGCCGCGATGTGGTCGGCATCGACGGCGTGGCGCAAACCGAACGCATAGGCCAGGAACGCGGTGCCGACCAGCACCGGATAATCGCGAAACGCGATCAGTGCCCAAACCCACGCCAGGACATTGGCGGCGATCAGCAGGCCGTAAATGCCGGCAAGCTTGCCACCAAGCTCGGAATCCCGGTCATTGAACAATCCGAATAAGGTTTTACGCATGATCGTATCGGCACGACGCCCGGCGCCAGCGTATCGATACGACGCGGCTCATGAGGCCGCAAGAGCGCGTGAGCGAAATTTATGCAATCGTCATACCAGCGTGGGGGACCGACGCAGCGGCCACGATCCTCGATTATTCCGGCTGAATAGCGGCGGCCTTGATGACCGCGCCCCAGCGCTGCGTCTCGGCTTTGAGGAAATCGCTCATCTGCGCGACCGTGCCGCCGCCGGGCGACAGGCTGAGTTGTTTGTAGCGGTCGAGCAACCCCGGATCCTTCATCACCTGGTTGGCCGCGTCGTTGAGCTTGGCGACGGCGCCGGCCGGGGTTTTCGGCGGCGCGGTCAGCGCGTTCCAGGTATCGGATTCGCAACCCGCCACGCCGGCCTCTTGCAGCGTCGGCACGTCGGGGATTGCCGCGACCCGCTCTTTGGTCGCGACGGCGAGAATTTTTGCCTTGCCCGCCTTGTTGAGCTCGATCGATGTCGCGAGCTCATTGAACATCAGGTCGACGTGGCTTGAGATCAGATCATTGAGCGCCGGCGCGGTGCCTTTGTATGGCACGTGAACGAGTTGGATATGCGTGATCGTCTCGAACAGTTCCGTGGTCAGATGCGATGTGGTGCCGATGCCCTGCGAGCCGTAGTTGAGCTTGCCCGGATTGGCCTTGGCGTAGGCGATCAGCTCTTGCACGGTGTTGGCCGGGAAGTCAGGCCGCACCAGGAGCACGTTCGGGACATGCGACATGATCACGACCGGCGTGAGCTGCAACGGATCGTAATTGAGCGATTTGTACAAAAACGGAGCGGTGGTGATCGGCGCCGGCTGCGATGCCAGCAAGGTGTAGCCGTCCGGATCGGCGTGGAACACGTAATCCGCAGCAACGCTGCCGGAAGCGCCGCTCTTGTTCTCGACCGGCAGCGGCTGACCCAGCACGGCGCTCATCTTGGCGGCGACGATCCGGGTGACAGTGTCGACCCCGCCGCCAGCCGGCACCGAGACGATGATCCGGACCGGATGGTCGGGGAATTTGCTGTCCTGCGCATCGGCGGCGGCGGCCGCAAGGATCAGGCCTATCCCGGCAATCGCTACATGTTTCAGCATGGTTTTGGTTCCCGAGTTCCGGCGCGGCATCGGCTTGGCATAGCGCAGATCGGCGGCGTCGTCCCGCGACGCACTGCCGCCCCATCGCATAGCGGTCCGGTGCATAGCGGTCTTGCCGAACGGCGGTTCACAAACCCCATATCGGCCCATAGGATCGCGCCCCGACAAGGGAGAGGCGCCGCAATGAGCAAGCTCGATTTCGTTCTCGAAGAACTGGTGACTGCCAATCGCATCCTGGCCAACGAGGGCATCGTCGATTCGTTCGGCCATGTCAGCGCTCGCCACCCCGATAATCCGCAACATTATCTCTTGTCGCGGGCGCGCGCGCCCGAGCGCATCGAGCGCGACGACATCGTCGAATATACGTTCGACGGCACCGCGATCGACGAGCGCGGCCGCGCACCCTATCTGGAGCGCTTCATCCATGGCGCGATCTACGAAGCGCGGCCGGATGTGCACGCCGTCGTCCACAACCACTCGCCCAGCACGATCCCGTTCGGCGTCACCGAGAAGAAGCTGAAACCGCTGCTGCACATGTGCGCCTCGATGGGCCACGAAGTGCCGGTCTGGGATTCCCACGACAAGTTCGGCGACACTGCGCTCCTGGTCAGCGACATGGCCATGGGCCGCGACCTCGCCAAGCTCATCGATGCCAAGCCGACGGCGTTGATGCGCGGCCACGGCGCCACCGTGGTCGGCCGCTCGGTGCGTCACGCGGTTTTCGTCTCGGTTTATCTCGAGCTCGGTGCCAAGCTGCAGATGCAGGCGATGGCGATGGGCGAGATCAAGTTCCTCACCCCGGGCGAGGTCGACAAGATCATCGGCCGGGTCACACCCTACACGCTCAACCGCGCCTGGGAGAACTGGGCGCGCCGCGCCGGGCGCGAGATGCAACCGGAAGCGTAGCGTCGGCACGCGGCACCATGGCATTCGCGGCCAGCTGCCGACGGCACGGCTATTTTGTATGCTGCCAGAATTCGCGCTGCGACGAATATGAAACGGGGGAAACTATGCGCCTGCGTCATCTGTTTGTTCTAGTCCTGGCGCTGTTCGCCGTCGCGGCTGTCACCTTGATGGCCTCGGCGGAGACGAAATGGCCGACCCGGCCGGTGCGATTCATCCTCACGCTCGGCGCCGGTAGCGGCTCCGACATCGGCGCACGGCTGTTGGCGGACCGCCTTTCCCAGCGCTGGGGCCAGCCGGTGATCGTCGAAAATCGTCCCGGCGGCGATGCCATTGTCGCGATTAATGCCTTCGTCACCGCGCACGACGATCACGTGTTGCTGTTCGCGCCGTCATCCTCGTTCACCGCGCATCCGTTTCTGCACGACAACCTGCCCTATCAGCCGGGCGACCTGGTACCATTACCCGAGTGTCCAACACCATCATCACCATTTCGGTCCCGGCCAGCCTTCAGGTGAACTCGCTTAAGGAGTTGGCGGCGATGGCGCGCGCCGAACCGGGCAAGCTGAATTGGGCGGGCGTCACCGGCGCGCTTGATTTCGTCTTCGCCGGCTGGCTCAAGCAGGAAGGCTTGAACATCAACAAAGTGCCGTACCGCAATCCCGTCGATGCCGCGAACGATCTCGCCGAAGGCCGCGTCCAGGTCTACGAAGCGGCGTTGGCGATCGTGCGGCCGCAGCTCGCGTCCGGTAAGATCAAGCTGTTGGCGGTGACCAATTCGGTGCGCGCGCCAACCCAGCCCAATCTTCCGACGGTCGCGGAGGCGGGCTACCCGGCGCTCACCATCGACGGCCTGGTCGGACTGTTTGGGCCGACAGGAATGCCGCTCGATCTGCGCCAGCGCATCACCGCCGACATCCGCGCGGTGGTCGATCCGACCATCGAGGATCGCCTGACCACTACCGGTCAGCTCACCAATATCGGCGGGCCGGAAGAATTCGGCAAATCGATCGACGAGCAGCGCGCCAAGATCGCCGACTTTGCCAAGCAGCTTGGCATCAATCCGATGTAGCGCAAACGCCGGCGTCGAAGTTTCCGTCACCGCACGCACTTTCGCAGGGAATGCCATGCAGGCCGCGGTGATGAAAGACGATCGGCGGCCCGTTTATGAACATTTTGCAGAACCGGAAGCGATTGACGGCGCAGTCGTCGTCGCGGTTTTGGCTGCCGCTTTGACCGGGCTCGACAAGGCGGTCGCCCGCCGCGTGCATTACGTCAAAATGCCGGATGGTCCTTTCGTGCTGGGCAGAGAGGGCGTCGCGCGGCGCAGCGATGGCCGGCGCATCTACTTCAATCTTAACGCGCCGGTCGCTCCGTTCGGTTCGATGGCCGAACGCGTGCTGATCGATCCGCGC
>Ga0307476_10001563_pt1 | contig 13858 bp, 12 predicted proteins | sample atmos_gasesECM2C_2_FD_203314 | JGI IMG/M metagenome (GOLD analysis project Ga0307476, IMG submission 203314) | Hardwood forest soil microbial communities from Morgan-Monroe State Forest, Indiana, United States - atmos_gasesECM2C_05 | ecosystem: Environmental > Terrestrial > Soil > Temperate... | reverse complement strand
CACTACTTCCTATAGCAACCGAGTTATCCACAGCGAGGAACGGGATTATACGTCTAACGGATTGCGCATTGCTCGTTCGCCGATTAACATTCGAACACTCCCATGCCTCAATCTGCGACCAATGAAGTGATCACCATGCCCGAGCCTTCTAACCACAATTCATCCCCGGATAAAAATGCACAAGGGCATCGCTCGACACAACGGGCCTCCGCAAGCGAAGGGACAACTCCGATAGAAAGACCGCAAGCGGAGCCTTCTACTGAGGTCTTCGCGGTGTATGGCGTCGAGCCAGAGATCCAGGCCTACGCCATGGCGAAGTATTCGCGGTCGGCGTTGTCGATGAAGGAGTCGCTGCGCGAGATCAGCTCGCAGAAGGCGGAGAAATTTCTCAATACATTTTATTTTCAGTACGGTCACCGGTCCATTGCTGATCTTGCGCATATCGCATTGGCGGTGGAGAGGCTATCGATTCTGGCTGCGATCGAGCTGGCCGATGAACGGCGCTGGGACGGCCAAGAGCGCTCCACGCGCTATCAGGATTTCAAGAAGAGCGGTTACTACATTCCTGATTTCGGCGCAGACGAGGAAGCCCGCAAACTCTACCGCGAGACGATGGATTTTCTCTTTGCCGAGTACGAAGCGCTTTCCGCGCATATGACGCAGCACCTGATCAGCATTACGCCGAAGCCTGCGGAGATGAAGCAGGAGGCATACGAGCGAACGCTGAAGGCGCGGGCTTTCGACATCACGCGCTATCTTTTACCGCTGGCTACGAATACTTCGCTGGGGGAGATCGTTAACGCACGCACGCTGGAAACGCAGGTGGCGCATTTACTCTCACATACCCATAAGGAAATCCGGACTCTCGGCGAGTCGTTAAAGAAGGCGGCGACTTCCGCAGCTTACAACGTGAACGGGGAATCGCTGAAGAAACTCGTGGAGGAGATCAGCGCGGTAAGTCCGGAGCTGGGCGCGCGGGCTGAGCAGGAATTGCTGCATGAAGTGCGCGTTGCGCCCACGCTGGTGAAGTATGCCGACCCGAATCCCTATGAAATGGAAACGCACCGGGAGTTGCGGCAGGCGGCGTGCGAGCTAATGAAGAGCGAGTCGGTCGCGCCGTCGAAGGCGATTGTCGATCTGCTCGACGAGGAGCCACTTGAAGTTGAGATTGCGACCACCTTGCTGTACGAGCACTGCCACCACTCTTACCGTCAGGTGCGGCAGGCGCTGCAGGTTTCCGGCGAGAGATTCCGGCGCGAGATCATCGACCTTGGTTTGCGCCATCGCGGCAAGCACGACGAAATGCTGCGTGGCTTCCGTGCCGGTCAGCAGTTCCGCTTCGACATCCTGATGGATACCGGCGGCTTCCGCGACATGCATCGTCACCGGCGCTGCATCCAGGTGATGCAGGGATTCACCACGCAGCACGGCTACGAGATGCTGCTCGACGTAGAAGATGCTGGCATGCGTGGGCAATTCGACGCCGCGATGCGACGCGTGCAAACGGCAATCGAGAAGCTAGCCGCCCGCAAGGCGCCCGAAGCGGAAGAGAATTCGCAGTACGCGATTCCACTCGCGTATCGCAAGCGCGCATTGTTCAAGATGGATTTCGCCGAAGCCGTATATATCTCCGAGCTACGCACCACGCCGGCGGGGCATGTTTCCTACCGCAACGTGGCTTATGCGATGTATGAGGCGGTGGCGCGGAAGTATCCGGCTCTGGCTAAGTATTTTCGCGTGCACGATGTGACGGCGCCGGTGGATTTGCTGCAGAGGTAGACATGGCCACCTTCTTCAGTGGTTCTAAGAGGGGTTTGCGTTTTGCTGGTCCTAGGAGTGTCTACCGCCTGTCAGAAAAGCGAGCCCCTCCCCCAACGAAGACCTCTGACACAAATCGATAAAGACGCCTCCTGGCTTCGCGAGCTTTTCTCCCATTTTCGGAAACTTTTCCACCTATATTTCAAGATTATTCACTTGACAAAAGTTACCATGCAGGCGCATACTGCCCTACATGGAAGCAACTGGTTATTTCTTCTTGGGTTTGGCGGCAGAAGCGGATGCTCGTAAAGACTTCCGCAAGTCCCGTTTGATGCTCGCCAACAGCTTCCTAGTCGGCACTCGCTTCAATTCTTCGCGCTTTGTCTTCTCGTCCATTGGAGGTTCCCTGTGACCTTAGTTGACGTTATAAACCTGTTCGACACCGATGAAAAATGCCGCGAACTTTTGGTTCGCTTGCGCTGGCCTAATGGTCCCGAATGCGTGCGCTGCAAAGGACCAGTTGTGGAACTGGAGACTGCCAAGCAACTGTTCTATTGCAAGGATTGCGATTACCAATTCACGGTCACTGCTGGCACCATCTTTAACGATTCCCATCTCGAGTTGCAGAAGTGGTTTCTTGCGGTTCTGTTGCTCTGTGAGGCCAAGAAAGGCATGAGCGCAAGCCAAATCAAGCGCACGATCTGGGGCCAGCACAAAGGCTCCTACAAGACCGCCTGGTATCTCTGCCACCGCATTCGGGCGGCAATGGCCCAAGTCGATCAACCCATGCTGAGCGGTACGGTAGAAATGGACGAAACCTACGTCGGCGGACGCGCTCGCGGACGCGGCAAGGGATTCCACAAAGACACTAAAGAATGCGTCATTGGCATCCGGCAACGCGGCGGTGATCTGCGATTCTTTCACGCGGAGGATGCGAAATCTGGAACGCTGGCAAAGTACATTCAAGAGAACGTCAGCAAAGACGTGGAGGTAATCGTCACTGACGAACTGACGGCCTATCCGTCGGCCATGATCCAATCTGGAATCCACGGCAGGAAACACAAGACTGTTAACCACAAAGAAAAAGAGTATGCACGCGGGGATGTCTACACAAACACCGTGGAGTCTGCCTTCTCTCTGCTCAAGCGTGGCATCATCGGATCGTGGCACAAAATCAGCGCTAAGCATCTGCAAGCCTATCTTGACGAGATGACTTTCCGCTTCGACCGTCGCAAGCGATCCGATTTGTTTATTGACACCTTGCGTCATATGGTTACCGCACCTACTTTGACGTTTGAGAATCTGACGAGCTAGACCCCGCCTCTAAGGCGAGGCCTGCTAGTGAGTTGGGCTGCCCATTTTTCCTCCCCTGCTTGGAACGGATACGGGCTCTTTTCATAAGCCCTTCGTATTTGGTAAGTTCTGTTTTGATTTCATCAGCGGCACCATCTGGAATGCGCGGCAGGTTTCGCCATTTCTCCCGAACGCTATCTATCGTTGCGCCCATAACGAACGAACTAAGCTCCTCTCCAGGTCCCAATACGTGCAAATATGTCTCCTCGCCTACTCCTTCCGCCGCTTCTGCCGCAAACTTTGCCGCGAGTAAGCAATAGGCCGCCTCCGACATGCCGAGATTCGGAGAGTAGGGATATGTAGCCAATGCAATATGCGCGGCGTATCCGCCACTACCGATTGCAGCAAAGCCGGGAGTATCGCAATATTGGATTTTTCCGCGCCCAGAAATTACGAACAAGTGTGGTTTTCGTTTGCTGTCAAAGCCGCAAAACAGCAAATGCCATCCCTCTTCGGCATCGCGTATCTGGGTTCCAATTGCGTCGAAGAGATTAGGATCGCCAGTCTTGAGGGCCAAATATTCCGCATAGGTTGACAGATCGTAGTCGGACAATACTTCGTCTTCAATTATTCGCTTCCGCTCTTCGCGATAGGCGCTTGCGCACAATCTGGCAAACTGTCGCAACCCTTTTTCCTTCGAATGCCTACCCGCTTCCTCTATGGCGTCCAGCATCGGCGTGAGCGTGGATATGTCGCCGGAAAACATAACCTGCCACTGACTATTAACTTTTCGCTGCTTCCACAGCACGCCTTCCGAGGATATTGATCCGCCGAAGTAAGACAATTTCATGTCTTTCACAGCGATTATCTTGCCGGAATTAATACCAGCCGCGCATATCGTCACAGGCTTGCTCCGAGGGAACCGCTTGAGTTTTGGCTGCGGGAATCTGTTTCCCAGCAGCCTAACGGCTCTCAATTGGCACCACCTTTCGGGTGCCTAGGCACACCCTGTTCCCAATTTGGTCTTTTGTCAAGTGAATAATCTTGCTATATTTTTTAGATTCGCCTTTTATTCGCTTCGATCTGTATGTATAATCCGGCCAGATTAGTTTCCACAATTTAGTTCGGCGATCTTAAAGGAGCCACACTCCCATGGCGGATGAACGGGGCAAGCAAATTGAGCTGGCAGTTGCGCAGATTGAGAAGCAGTTTGGCAAGGGTTCGATCATGCGGTTGGGGTCGAAGGAAGCAATCGTCCCCATCTCAGTGATCTCGACTGGCGCAATCTCGTTTGACGCGGCGCTCGGCGTGGGCGGCTTTCCGCGCGGGCGGGTGGTGGAAGTGTTTGGCCCGGAGTCTTCCGGCAAGACGACCATCACTTTGCAAGTAATTGCAGAGGCGCAGAAGACCGGCGGCATGGCCGCCTTCGTGGATGCCGAGCATGCGCTCGATCCCGGCTACGCCAAGAAGCTGGGCGTCGACGTCGACAACCTGCTGGTTTCGCAGCCGGACTACGGCGAACAGGCGCTCGAGATCACGGAGGCGCTGGTGCGCTCGAATGCCATCGATGTGCTGGTGGTCGATTCCGTGGCCGCGCTGGTGCCCAAGGCCGAACTCGACGGCGAAATGGGAGACAGCCATATGGGATTGCAGGCGCGGCTGATGTCGCAGGCGCTGCGCAAGCTGACGGGAACGGTTTCCAAGTCGCGCACCTGCCTGATCTTTATCAATCAAATACGAGAGAAAATCGGCGTGATGTTTGGCAATCCGGAGACCACGACCGGCGGGCGCGCCCTGAAGTTTTACTCGTCAGTCCGCGTGGACATTCGGCGCATCGCTGCCATTAAAGATGGCGACGTGGTCACCGGCTCACGAACCCGCGTAAAGGTGGTAAAGAATAAAGTGGCCGCGCCGTTCCGCGAAGCCGAGTTCGACATTCTTTATGGCGAAGGCATTTCGCGCGAAGGCGACCTGCTCGATATTGCGGTAAACAACAACATTCTGGAAAAGTCGGGTTCCTGGTTCAGCTATAAGGGCGAGCGCATCGGTCAGGGCCGCGAAAACGCCCGGCAGTTCCTGAAAGACAACAAGGACACTATGGCCAAGCTGGACATGGAAGTGCGCAAGGCGCTGGGATTGATTGCGGCTCCAGCACCGGCGCAACCGGTGAACGGAGCGGCACAGAATGCGGCGCAGGGTGCGCGGGTCACAACCATGCCGAGTGCCACGCCCGAGCCGGCCAGGGCGCCGATAGCGGCGAAGCGTTAAATTTCTTAGGCTTGTCGTCCCGAGCGAAGCGAGGGATCTTGGTGTTTGCTTGTGCGGCCTTGATTCGCACGGCGGGCAGAAACCAAGGTCCCTCGCTTTGCTCGGGATGACAACTTTGGTGGAGTATGGGATGAACGAGGAGAGACGCTACTTCATCTACATAATGGCTAATGCTTCCCCGGCATGACCAACAGTCTTCGACGCCGGATGCGGGAGCACAAACTAAAGCTGACGCCCGGTTTTGCGGCGAAGTACAACATCACCCGGCTCGTTTACTTCGAGAGCTTCGAGGAAGTTCGTAATGCGATTGCACGCGAGAAGCAGATCAAGGCCTGGGTTCGTGCCAAACGGCTTGCCCTAGTTGAGTCTACGAATCCTAAATGGGATGTGTCGCGGGAGTGGGATCAGACCCAGACGTTTCGCTTCGTGCCAAGGATGGCGCAAGGAGTGGCAGCCCGCTCGCTCCGATCCGCTGTAAATAGAAACCAAGGTCCGTCGCGTTGCTCGGGATGACACGCTTTCGAAGCGTACGCAACTTCGAACGCAAACCTTGCGAAGGTAATTGCCATCCTCACTCTTACCCGCATAGAATCTTTATTCAGCCCGGCAGCCTCCTGCGAGGACCATTGACCAAAGTCAGCGCCCTTTATCCCGGTTCATTCGATCCGCCCACCAACGGACATCTTGATCTGATTGAGCGAGGAGCGAAGATTTTTGAGGAACTGGTGGTGGGCATTCTCAGGAATTCGGAAAAGAGTCCGATGTTCAGCCTGGCCGAGCGCTTAGACATGTTGAAGACACTCACTGCACACCTGAAGAATGTGCGCATTGAGGCTTTCCATGGGCTGATGGTGGAATATGCCAAGTCGATCGATGCAACTTGCGTATTGCGCGGAATTCGAGCCGTGAGCGATTACGAATACGAATTCCAGATGGCGCTGATGAACCGCAAGCTTGAGCCGACTCTCGAGACTGTCTTCATGATGCCGGCCGATAAGTACTCCTATGTGAGTTCGCGCCTGGTTCGAGAAGTAGCGCAGGTGGGTGGGCCGGTGAAGGGGCTGGTGCCCGAAGTGGTGGAACAAAGGCTGCGCGCAAAGTTAGAGCCCGCTTATAAGTTTCACGACGAAATGCAGGAGGAACTGCAGGAAGTCGCGGCGCGCGGGCCGGCGAGAAAAGGGAGAAGAAGAAAATCATGACGACGGCAACCACAGAAGCGCTTCGGCTCACGGACCGAATTAACCGCATTGAACCCTCAGCGACTATGGCGGTTGTAGCCGAGGCTGACAAGCTGCGAGCGCAGGGAATCGACGTGGTCGATTTTGGCGCCGGTGAGCCGCATTTTGCGACGCCGCAGCACATTAAGGACGCGGCCATTGCCGCCATTCAGGGCAACTTCACCAAATACACGGCCGTCCCCGGCACGCCAGAGTTGCGCGATGCCATCGTGCATCGTCATGCGGTCGATTTCGATTCCGATTATCGACGAGAAGAGGCAATTGCTTCGACCGGCGGCAAGAATGCTTTATTCAATGCGATTCAAGTGCTGGTCGATCACGGGGATGAGGTGATTTTGCCCGTGCCTTACTGGGTTTCGTTCAAGGACATCGTTCGTTATGCCGGTGGCAAGAATGTGTTGCTGGGAACGGATGAGGCGCAAGGCTTCCGGGTTACGGCCGAAATGGTCGCGAGGTTGATCACGCCGCGTACCAAGGTCATCATTCTGAATTCGCCTTCGAATCCGTCAGGCGCTGTAATGAGCGCCGAAGATCTGACTGCGGTGGTTCGATTGGCGCACGAGCGTGGAATCTGGGTGCTCTCTGACGAGTGTTACGTCTATCTGAATTACACGGGGAAGAATTTTTCCGTAGGATCGCTACGCGAATATAAAGAGCGCGTCGTAGTGCTGGGTTCGCTCTCTAAGACATATGCTATGACGGGTTGGCGCCTGGGATACGCGCTCGGTCCGGCGGCTGTGATCAATGCGATGTCGAAGTTGCAAAGCCAGTCAACGTCGAATCCCACCTCGATCGTGCAGAAAGCGGCAGTCACAGCGCTGAGGGGACCACAGGAATGCGTTGAGCAAATGCGGCGGGAATATATCCAACTGCGCGATCACGTGGTCAAAGGCTTGCGATCGATTCCCGGCATAACCTGCACTTTGCCGGAAGGAGCGTTTTACGCCTACCCGAACATCTCGGCATTCCTCGGGCGCGGCGGCATCAGGTCCGCGGCTGACGTGGCAGGGCGATTGCTTCGCGAGGCCCACGTAGCCACCGTCCCAGGAGAAGGATTCGGCACCGCCGACCATATCCGCGTTTCCTACGCGACGTCGAAGGCGGAATTGGATCGAGGATTGGAACGCATGCGGAAGTTTCTGGCTGCGCTGTAAATCGCGGAAGTGGACAATTCGGCTGGGGCCGTCCGTTCTCGAACGGCCTTTTTTATTCGAACAGTTTTTTCATGAGCGATCTATATCCATTGCTGATGCTGCCGGCATTTGATCCGCGCCCGTGGGGCGCTCATGATCTGTCCCCGATTTATCCCAATCGCCAGTTCGCGGAAAAGATTGGCGAGGCCTGGCTCACTGGCGACGACTGCAAGGTTGCAAACGGTCCGCTGGCGGGACAGACGCTGGCACAACTAAGTTCGCAGTATCAGCGGGAGCTTGTGGGCGATTCCGCCCGGGATGCGGGGCGATTCCCGTTGCTGCTGAAGTTTCTATTTCCGCATGAAAAATTATCGGTGCAGGTTCATCCTGACGACAAGCAGGCTCGCCGCCTGAACCAGCCGTGGGGTAAGACTGAATGTTGGTATGTGGCACACGCTAGGCCCGGCGCGCAGATCGCTTTGGGATTGAAAAACGGTGTGACCGTCGCCGAGCTGGAGAATGCCATCCACCAGAAGCGCGCGGAGGACTTGTTAAACTGGCTCAACGTGTACACCGGCGACATGATTTATGTTTCTGGCGGAACGGTGCATACGTTAGGGCCGGGTTCGGTGATTATCGAAACGCAACAACAGTCGGATACCACCTACCGTCTGTATGATTACGGGCGCCCGCGCGAGTTGCATTTGAAAGAGGGATTGGCCGCGGTAAAGTTGCACGTATCTTCAGGAAAAGTATTGAGGCCGGCCCCACAGCAAATAAGCCACAGTAACAACCGGCAGGCCTCCCTGGTGGCCGCACCTTATTTCGTTGTCGATATGTTTGAAATAAAGGACACGCAGCAGTTCTCCACCCGCGACGATTCAGGGAAGAGTTCGGCGCAGATTCTGGTGGCAGTAGAGGGCTGCGGCATTGTGGAAGCGGACAACTCCGAACCGATCACCGTCACCAAAGGCGACGCCGTAGTCGTGCCGGCTTCCGTCGCAACTTTTACCGTGCGTCCGCAGTGGGCGCTGGAATTTCTCAGGGCTCGTGTTCCCGGCGGGGCACTGCCCGAGCCCGAAACACGAATGTAGAGATCGGCATCCTAAGAACGTGGCTAAGAACTCAAACCTTTATCCCGTAATTCTTGCTGGTGGACGCGGCACTCGTTTCTGGCCCTTGAGCCGCAAGAAGCGCGCCAAGCAATTGCTCGCGCTCGACGGCAAGCAAACTATGATTCAGCAAACGGCGGCGCGCTTGCTGCCGCTAGCTTCTGCGAGTCGCTTCTGGATCATTACCAACGATGATCTTCGTCCCGCGATCTTGCAGCAGCTTCCAAAGTTGCCGAAACCACAGGTGCTTGCGGAGCCAGTCGGGCGCAACACTGCCCCTGCGATCGGCCTGGCAGCCTTTATTTTGCGGCGCCAGCATCCCGATGCAGTGATTGGGATGTTTCCCTCCGACCATGTGATCGCCGACGAAAATAAATATCGCTCGACCATCGAGCGTGGAGCGGAGCTCGCGGCGGCCGGTGAGAGTATTGTCGTTCTTGGCATTCGCCCGAACCGGGCGGAGACGGGATACGGCTACATCGAGGCTGGTAGCCCTTTCAGCCGTGACGCTCTCCGGGTTCGCCGCTTCACCGAGAAGCCCGACGCAAAGAAGGCGGCCACTTTTGTAGCTGCCGGGAACTATTTCTGGAACAGCGGAATGTTTTTGTGGAGCGCTCGCACGCTGGCAAATGCTCTGCGCGAGTATCTCCCAAAAACCGCTTTTCTGTTAGAAGAAATTGCCAACAGTTTCGGCACGCGCAGATTTCCTGAGACGTTTCGCAAACTATATCCAAAGTGCGAAAACATCAGCATCGATTACGCGGTTCTGGAACCGCGGTCGGCCAGGGGCGAGGCGCAAAGTAACATTTTCTGTCTGCCTGCAGATTTCGGCTGGAATGATCTGGGTTCCTGGACCGCGCTGCACGAACATCGCACAGCCAAGAGCAATCCGGCTGAGAGCAACATCATTGACGCCGCGGGAATGTTTATTCTGAACGCCAGCGGCAATTACGTGCATGCGCCGGGCAAGTTCGTTGCGACGGTCGGCGTGAATGATTTAGTTGTCGTCGACACTCCGGACGCGTTGCTGATTACCACCCGGCAGAGCGCGCAGGACGTAGGTAGAGTTGTGAAGTATTTGGATGGTAAGAAGCTGCACAGACTGATATAAGGCCTTCGTTTTATGGCGCAAGAAATCAAATTCGGGACCGATGGCTGGCGCGGCATTATCGCAGATGACTTTACCTTCGACAACGTGCGGAGAGTTGCCCAAGCAATCGCTTCCTATGTTCTGAAATATGAGAATGCCGGCCGCGGAGTTGTTGTCGGCTATGACACGCGTTTTGCATCGCAAAGGGCGGCGCAAGTGGCCGCGGAGGCGATCGCAGCCGCGGGCATTCCGGTAAAGCTGGCCAATGATTACACACCGACCCCGGCTGTTTCCTACGTCGTGAAACAAGGCGGCGCAGCTGGCGGAGTGATGATTACTTCCAGTCATAATCCCTGGAACTGGAATGGGGTGAAGTTCAAAGGGAGTTTTGGCGGATCCGCGACTCCGGCCATCATGAAGAAGGTAGAAGACGAATTGCGAGCTGAAGCGATGCCGCGGGGAGCGAAAGCGGCTATCGAGGAAGTTGATCTCAAGGCTCCTTACGTAGCGGCCGTTTGCCGTTTTGCTGACATGGATCTCATCGGTAGAGCGAAATTCAAGATCGCCATAGATTCCATGTACGGCTCCGGCCGCGGCATTCTCCCAGGAATATTTGACGAACGTGGAGTTCAGCACGTTACCATCCGGCAAGAAGTGAATCCGCTTTTCCCGGGCATCAATCCCGAGCCTATAGAACCACACGTGGCTCTCTTGCAACAAACAGTAGTCCGCGAGAAGTGTGACGCTGGACTAGCCACGGACGGCGACGCTGACCGCATCGGTGCAGTTGCCGAAGATGGCAGCTTTGTCGATTCCCACAAAATTTTCTGTGTGTTGTTGCGCTGGTTGCTCGGGCGCAAGAAGTGGTCTGGAGACGTAGTGCGCGCCTTCAATACCACGCGCATGCTCGATCGCATTGCCGCCAAACACGGCCGCAAACTTTATGAAACCCCGATCGGATTTAAGTACACGGCCGACCTGATGATGAAGCACGACATCCTGATCGGTGGGGAAGAATCTGGCGGCATCGGCTACTCGCGCTTTCTGCCGGAACGCGATGGAATCCTGAACAGCTTGCTGCTGGCCAACGTAATGGCAGAGGAGGGAAAGCCTTTGGGCCAATTAGTCGCGGACTTGCAACGCGAGTTTGGTCCGCACTATTACGGCCGGCGTGATCTGCACATACCCGATGAAATTAAACAGAGCGCGATCCGGCGGGCTGGAGACAAAGGCACGCAGACTCTGGGGCGCTATGGAGTGAGGCTGAAAGAGAACCTCGACGGCGTCAAGTTTTTTCTCGACGCGCCGACAAACGGTAACGGAGCGGAGGCCTGGATCCTTTTCCGTGCTTCGGGAACGGAACCACTGCTACGCGCTTACGCGGAGGCGGCCTCGCCGGAGCTGGTAACCGAGATCCTGACAGCCGCGGAGAATTTTGTTCGAAAGGGCTAGCAGCCTCATTCGGACCAAGCCACGACATTTCTTGCGCCGGTAATGCGATACTTTTAACTAGCCATGACCTTCGCTGGAAATCCATCTTCCGATCCAGTCGACTCGCCTGAGGCGCGCCGATACAACCGGATCCATCGCTGGCTGGGGGTCGCCGATTTTGTGATCGGCGCCGCATTCCTCGTTGTCCTCCTAATCACAGGATGGTCGGGCTGGCTGCGTGATCTCGCGTTGAGGCGCGGATTCCAGAATTACACGCTCGCAGTATTTTTGTATTTATTCTTCTTACTCTTAATCAGCAAGGTGTTGGGCTTCGGTCTTGATTACTACGGATTCCGGCTGGAGCGGCGCTTCCAACTCTCTACGCAAAAATTGCGATCGTGGCTGTGGGATGAAGCGAAGGGCTTTCTGGTTGGACTGGTAATGGCTGCGATCGTGGTGGAGTTGCTCTATTTCATGATTCGCCAGTCGCCGCAACACTGGTGGCTGATCACCTGGGCGTTATTCATGGGGCTGTTTATCTTGTTGGCCCAGCTGGCACCGGTCGTGCTGTTTCCGATTTTCTACAAATTCGAACCTCTCGACAATGAAGATCTGCGGCGACGGCTCGTGCTACTAGGCGAGCGCGCGGGTACGCGGGTACGCGGCGTATACCGGTGGAAGCTTTCGGAGAAGAGCAAGAAAGCTAACGCTGCGCTTACCGGGCTCGGCAGCACGCGGCGGATCATCCTGGCTGACACGCTGCTGGACAACTACGCTCCCGAGGAAATCGAAGCAGTCCTGGCGCATGAGCTGGGGCACCACGTTCACCGGCATATCTTGAAAAGCGTTTTCGTACAAGCCGGAATTACCTTCTTGGGTTTCTGGATCGCAAATTTCGTACTGCACTATGCGGTCGATCATCATATGTTCGAGGAGTTGTCGGATTTTGCGAACCTGCCTTTGCTTGCGATCACCGCGACTCTGCTTTCTCTATTGCTAATGCCGGCCTTGAATGCCTACTCGCGCTTCAACGAACGGCAGGCCGATCGCTACGCTTTCGAATCGATTGCCAGCGTGGGTCCCTTCATTTCGTCGATGAACAAGCTGGCACAACAGAACTTGGCGGAACGTACACCTTCGAAGTGGATCGAATTGTTATTCCACTCTCACCCTGCGATCTCCCGACGCGTGGCGGCGGCGGAAGAGTGGGGGCGCGTCCAGGGTGCAACTCCCCAGGTATAAACAGACTCGGACGAAGTCAACGCCAGCGGAGAAGTTCAGCCACCCGCTGCAGATCCTCTTCTGTATCCACTCCCACCGAATCGTAAGGCGTTTCGCCCACAAAAATCGAGATTCCGTTTTCCAGGAAGCGCAACTGTTCCAACCGCTCACTTTTTTCCAGCATCGATTCCGGCTGCACGACAAACCAATCGAGCGCGGGCTTTCGGTATGCGTACAGGCCGAGGTGCTTGAAATAGCGTGGCCCACTACCGTCGCGATCGAATGGAATAGTGGCGCGCGAGAAATAGAGCGCGCGTCCATTAGTAGCCGTCGCTACCTTCACCGCATTTGGATTTTGAACATCTTCGGGCGGGCAAACGGTCTTCACCGTTCCGACTTCGACCGATTGTTCTTTCATCACATCCAACAGCGTGGCAATCTGTTCCGGTCGCACCAGTGGTTCGTCCCCTTGCACGTTGACGTAAACATCCGCCGCCAGCGAATCGGATATTTCCTGCACGCGCTCTGTGCCACTCTTATGCGACGCAGATGTCATCTCAGCTCTCCAGCCATATCTGCGGCAGGCCTCCAGAATGAGTTCTGAATCGGTAGCGACAATCACGTCGGAGAGCAGCGGCGACGATTGAACTGCCTCGTATACCCAGCCGATCAATGGCTTACCGGAAAGCTCGCGCAGCATTTTTCGGGGCAGACGGGTCGAGGCCAAACGAGCCGGAATCACGGCAATAGTGTTCATCAGGCTCAGTTTCCGGCTTTGTTGCCTGCACTGGCAAGTATCGATTCGGCGAATGGCCGGACGCACTGTGCGTTTGACACTTTTTTGCAAGTGCTCTTAGAATCGAGAATTGGGTGTAAAGAACCACTCCGGTTCTTTCGGCTCAAGCAGCGAGACCTCGCACGCATGCGACTAGTCCCTCTCGTTGCGTTTCCGCAGTGAATGGCGGCGTAGCTCAGGTGGCTAGAGCGACGGTCTCATAATCCGTAGGTCCGTGGTTCGAGTCCACGCGCCGCCACCAAGTTACTCGTCTCCGGCAGTTGCCCATAAAGGCTTTATTCCGGAAAACTTGGGGATATTTGCCGCTACGAAGTTTTTCCCGTGACTTACTTTCGGGCGTTACCGAAGTTTCCGCGCAAGCTCTCATAATCCGTAGGTCCGTGGTTCGAGTCCACGCGCCGCCACCAAGTTACTCGTCTCCGGCGGTTGCCCATAAAGGCTTTATTCCGGAAAACTTGGGGATATTTGCCGCTACGAAGTTTTTCCCGTGACTTACTTTCGGGCGTTACCGAAGTTTC
>Ga0307476_10001561_pt1 | contig 13861 bp, 7 predicted proteins | sample atmos_gasesECM2C_2_FD_203314 | JGI IMG/M metagenome (GOLD analysis project Ga0307476, IMG submission 203314) | Hardwood forest soil microbial communities from Morgan-Monroe State Forest, Indiana, United States - atmos_gasesECM2C_05 | ecosystem: Environmental > Terrestrial > Soil > Temperate... | reverse complement strand
AGGCCTATGCCTCGACGCGCATCCTGCGCCTGTTCGCCAACTCGGTCGTCTACGCGCTCGGCACCGCGGTCGTCACCTTCCTCATCGGCGGCTTCGTCGCCTGGGCGGTGGAGCGCACCGACGCGCCGGGGCGCACGCTGTTTCACAATCTGGCGCTGCTGTCGTTCGCCGTTCCGGGCCTGCTGATGGCGATGGCGTGGATTTTCGTGCTCAGCCCCAATATCGGCTGGGTCAATGCGGTGGCGAAATCCGCATTCCACCTGAGCAGCGCGCCGGTCAACATCTACACCATGGCAGGCATGATCTGGGCGCTGTCCAGCCATTATTTTCCGCTGGCCTATCTCGCCATCGGCCCGGCGCTGCGCGCGCTCGACGTGCGCATGGAGGAGGCCGGCCTGATGTCCGGCGGCCGCTATTGGCACGTGCTGCCGAAGATCACGCTGCCGCTGCTGCGCCCGGCGATCCTCTCCGGCCTGCTCCTGCTCTTCGTCATGGGAATGTCCTCTTATGAAGTGCCGCGCCTGATCGGCAGGCCGGCGCGCATCGACGTCTTCACCACGGAAATCCAGAGCGCCACCTCAAGCGCTCCGCCGGAATTCGGCATCGCCAGCGCGCTGAGCCTCACCCTGCTGCTGACCTGCATCGTCGCGGTCTATTTCTATCGCCGCGCCACCCGCAATGCCGAAGCTTTCGCCACCATCACCGGCAAAGGCTACAAGCCGACCCGCATCGAGCTCGGCCGCTGGCGTTGGCCGGTGGCGGGCGCAATCGGAGTGATGTTCCTGATCGCGCTCGGGCTACCGCTGTTCACGCTGGCCTGGCAGTCGTTCTTCCGCAACTTGTCGCAGCCGTTCATGGGTTCGCCGGCTCAGGCGACTTTGGAGAATTACCGGTTCATCCTCAGCTATCCGGTGTTCCTCAACGCCGTGCGCACCAGCGTCGTCGTCTCCGCCATGGCTGCGAGTTTCGTGGTCGCGCTCACCTTGGTGATGGCCTGGATGGCGCGGCGCTCGGCGTCGCGCTTCGCTTGGCTGCTCGATGCGCTGGCCTCGGCGCCGATCGCGATCCCGAGCGTGATCGTCGGCGCCAGCATCCTGTTCACCTACCTGGTCGTGCCGATCCCGATATACAACACCATCTGGATCCTGTTCGTGGCCTACGTGGCGTTGTGCCTGCCCTACGGCATGCGCTTCGCTTCGAGCGGCATCACGCAAATCCACCGCGAGCTGGAAGAGGCGGCCCATGTCTCCGGCGCAACCCTCGGCCAGATTTTTGTCCGCGTGTTGTTTCCGCTGATCCTGCCGTTTCTGCTGGCGGCATGGATCTACGTCTTCGTGCTCTCGGTGCGCGAGCTCGGCGCCTCGGTGTTCCTGGTCGGGCCCGGCACCAGCGTGCTCGGCACCGTTAGCCTCACCATGTGGGAGGAGGGCGGCAGCTACGGCGCCGTCGCGGCGCTCGGGGTGCTGCAGATCCTGCCGCTGCTGGTGATCGTCGCCGGCCTGCGCTGGCTGGAGATTCGGGTGCAGCGGCGCGGACAGGCGGGCGCCGCGAAGAGTTAGCCCGTATATTCCAAAATGTGCATGCCCTGGCCCCAGCGGTCGATCAGATAGAGCCGGCCGTCGTCGTCGGAGCCGATGTCGTTCGACTGGATGCCCGGCGTACCGTCGGGCCGCTCCGGCACGTAGCAGCCGACCTCTTTCGGGTGCAGCGGGTCGCTGACGTTGACCGCGCGTAGCCCGGCGTTGAAATAGGTCAGGAACACGATGTCCTTCCATGGCCCCTCGGCCGGCAGGTTTTCCAGAATGTTGTGGGCGCCGAAGCGGCCGGGGCGGTCGTAGTATTTTTCGCGGTCGGGCATGAAGGTCGCGACCGGCAGCGGGTTGGTTTCGTCGCGCGCGTCGATCACCCACATGAATTGCGCGTCCCAGAATTTCTCCTTGGCGCGCGCCTCGTCGGTGACGATGAGATAAGGCCGGTCGCCGAGCGGCCAGCAGGTGTGAGTGGAGCCGGGAAACGGCGGCGACCATTTGATGTGACCGACGAGCTTCATGGCGCGCAGATCGGTGCAGTCGATGATCGACATGCCGCCGCCCCACCAGGCGCAATACATGCGATTGCCGCGGATCATCGGCGGCCCATGCAAGGTGACCGCTTCCTCGGCCGGCATCGGATCGTTGCCGACTTCGTCGGAGTCGGTCTTCATCCACGGCAGGCCCCAGATGCTGATCACCTCGGGCTTGAGCGGATCGCGGATGTCGAGCGTCCAGATCACGCGTTTTTTCCAGCCCGGCGCATCGTTGGGCATGAAGGCAAGCCCGCGCTTGAGATCGACGCCGAAGCGGTGCGGGCCGGAGCCGGGCATGTCGTAGAAGCCGATCGGTTTCGGCGCCGAGGGTGTCGAGACGTCGAAGATGAAAAAACCGGCGCGTGCGTTCTTGCCCTTGTCGCCGGCGAGCCGTTCCGAGTTCACATAGAGCAGGTCGTCGCCGACGATGCGCAACTTGTGGCAATGGATGCCGGGCGGCGCGCGGAACTCGCCGACTTTTTTCGGTGATGTCGGATCGCGCACGTCGTGCACGGTAAAACCTTCCGGACCGTTGTAGCTCGAACCGCCGACCGCGCCGACATAGGCGTGGCCCTTGTAAACTTGGACGAGGCTGCCGCCGCCCCAGGCCGCCGAGGCGTCGTGGCCGAGCAGCCGGAAGTTTTTTGCTTCTTCGGGGGTGGTGGCGGGCATTTTGGCTCCTCACTTGTTCACGAGCGTCATGGCGCGCTCATAGTAGCTGAGATCGATGTAGCGTTGCGGATCGGACGGCGCGCCGCCTTCGACTTCGGCGCGCAGCGCCAGCACATTCTTGAAGCCGGCCATGTCGAAAGCGGCATCGCGGGCAAATCCGAAGCCCGGCTCCGCCATCAGGGTAAGGCTCTTGTCCGCCATGTCTTGCGGCAGCTTGAGCTTGTCGACCAGAATGGCCGCGGCCTCGGTGTGGTTTTTTGGATCGAGCGACCAGCGCAACGCCTCGACGAAAGCGGCCAGATAATTTTCCAGCGTCGCCCCATTGTCGCGCGCCCAGGCGCGGCGCACGAAGGCGCCGCCGGCCTGATAGGGGCCGAGCATATCGGTGGTGCGGCCGAGGCTGCGCATGCCCTTGGCCGCGGCTTGGAGCGAGTAGGGCAGGTTGAGGATGGCGCCGGCGTTGTTTTTGTCGGCGAACAAGGCGGCCAGGCGACGGGGGCCGTTGCCGGCGGGATTGAGCGTGTAGTCGGCGCCGTCCCGCAGCCCGTGCTGCGCCAAAATTTTCTTCGCCTGCAGCGCATAGGCGGTGTTCGTCGCATCGACGACGATAGCTTTGCCGCGGATGCCGGCAAAATCCTTGATCGTGTCCTGGACGTAGAACTCGTTGGTGCCGCTGTCGCCGCCGGAGACGATCACGATGTCGGCCTTGGCGACGTCGATCATGGCCACCGCGTTGTCGACTGCCGAATGCACGATGTCGACGGTGCCGCCGGCGAGCCCTTGGCGCTGGCGCTCCGAGCTTTCGGTGAATTCGAGCACGACCTTCAAGCCGCGCCTAGCGAAGAAGCCGCGATCGGCCGCCACATAAAACGGCAGCGACCGCGCGGTTGGGAAGGTGTTGACGTGTAGCAGGACAGGATCGGCTGCGTATGCCGGCAAGGTGAGGCTCCAGAACGCGATTACCAGGGGGACCAAGCGGCTGATCGTGTCTCCTACCATGGCATCCGGCTTGCTTTATTGTCATCATCCGCCAACGCGGATGATCCAGTAATCACCAGGGGTGGAGGATATTCAAGTGTGGTCGGCGATTACTGGGTGCCCCACCTTCGCGGGGCATGCCAAGGCAGGGTATGCCGGTGGCTGACAGCGCTTCCTCCATCGCGGTCGATCGTGCCGCGCCCGCCGAGATTTTCGGCCATCCGCGTGGCCTGACCTTCCTGTTCACCACCGAGATGTGGGAGCGCTTCTCCTATTACGGCATGCGCTCGCTGCTCGTGCTCTACATGACCAAATACCTGCTGCTGCCCGGGCATTCAGGCGACGTCCGCGGCCTGCTCACGGTGAAGAGCGCGCTCGAAGCGATCTTCGGCCCGCTCGACGTGCAGCCGCTGTCGTCGCAGATCTGGGGGTTTTATACGGCGCTCGTGTATTTCACGCCGATCTTCGGCGGCCTGTTGGCTGACCGCGTGCTCGGCCAGCGCCGCACCGTCATCATCGGCGCCGTCCTGATGGCGATCGGCCATTTCATGATGGCGGTCGAGCAGCTTTTCTTGTTTGCGCTGTTGGCGCTCATTCTCGGCAACGGCGCATTCAAGCCGAATATTTCGACGCAAGTGGGCGGCCTTTACCCGCCCGGCGACCCGCGCCGCGACCGCGCCTATTCGATCTTCTATGTCGGCATCAATGTCGGCGCGTTCCTGGCGCCGCTCATCTGCGGCACGCTCGGGGAAAAAGTGGGCTGGCACTACGGCTTTGCCGCCGCCGGCGTCGGCATGTGCATCGGGCTTGCGATCTATGTCTACGCGCTGCCGCTGTTGCCGCCCGACGAATTGCATAAGGCGCGGGCGGCACATGCCGAACGCAAGCCGCTCGACCGCGACCAATGGCGCGCCATCGTCGCGCTGTTGGTGCTGTTCGTGCCCAACACATTGTTCTGGGCGACCTACGAGCAGATCGGCAACACCACCGTGCTATGGGCCGATGCCAATACCGACCGCACGCTCGCGCTGTTCGGCGTCAGCGCGCAAATTCCCACGACGTGGTTTCTCGCCTTCAATCCGTTCCTGATCTTTGCCTTCACGCCGTTCATCGTCGCACAATGGACGCGGCAGGCCGCGCGCGGCACCGAGCCTTCGACCATCACCAAAATGTCGCTCGGCTGTTTCGGCGTCACCCTGGCGAACCTGATCATGGCCGCCGCCGCGCTCCATGCCGGTGGCGGCAAGGCGGGCTTGGGATGGCTGATGGGTTATTTCGTCATCATCACGCTGGGCGAGCTTTATCTGTCACCGGTCGGGCTTTCGCTGGTGACCAAGGTGGCGCCGGCGCGAATTCTCTCCATGATGATGGGCGTGTGGCTGGCGACAAGCTTTACCGGCGGCTTTCTCGCCGGCTGGCTCGGCAGTTTCTGGAGCCGGATGGAGAAGCCGCTGTTCTTTCTGATGATCGCCGCCATCTCCGCGCTGGCCGGCGTGATCATTTTTCTGTGCCGCTGGCCGCTACGCGGCGCGCTGCGGGAATAATTTTACGCCAGCAGCGCTTTCATCTTCTCCTGGTTGATCCCCTTGACCAATTGATCGACCAGGCCGCCGAGCGGCACCGCGACTTTCGCGGCCTGCGCCAGTTCCAGCGCGGTATCCATGTCCTTCTCCGCCCATTTGCCGGTGCTCTTGCCCCAGCGCGACAGCGACCAGTTGGCGCCCGAGCCGTGGCCGAGCGCGGCGGCGAGTTTTGGGATGTCCATGCCGAGCTGCTTGGCCAACGTCAGCGCTTCGAAATTCGCCACCATGGTCGCCCACAGCAGCATGTTGTTGATCATCTTGGCGATCTGGCCCGAGCCGATATCACCGAGATGCACGATGTCGCGGCCAAAAGTTTGCAGCACCGGGCGCGCGCGCAAAAACCAGCGCTCCTCGCCGCCGACATAGACCGTGCAGGTGCCGTTGTCGGCAGCTTCCTGGCCGAGCACCACCGGCGTATCGAGCACGCCGATATTTTTTGCCGCGGCGAGCGCGGCGAGACGCCGGCAGGTTTCCGGCGCGACCGAGCTGGCGATGCAGATGACGGAGCCCGGCGCCAGTGCGTCGATCAGCCCGGAGTGCTCGACGACATTCTCGACCTGTTCGTCGGTCGCCACCATGACGATGACGACTTCGGAGTGCTTGCCGATTTCGGCGGGCGAGGTGCGGTGCCTGATGCCGTCGTTCTCGGCGCGCCGCACGGCGTCGGCATTGATGTCGTAGCCGGCGACGTCAAAACCCTTGCGCAGCATGTGCCGGGCAAATTGCAGGCCCATGGCGCCGAGCCCGATCATGCCGGTGCGCTTGACTGGATTTGATTGGTTCATGCTATTTGCTCCGCTTTCTTGCCGTCGCTGTCGCGTTCACGGCGCTTCGATCCGCCGTCAGCACCACGTGGTAATCGAGCTGGGCCGCGCCCGCCGACACATAGCCTTCGCGCACGTCGGCGAGCACGCGCTCGGCCGGCCGCGACATTGGATCGCCGTAGCCACCGCCGCCGGGCGTATCGAGGCGGAAAATGTCGCCCTCTTGCAGCGGATAATCGGCGTAGCGCGTCGGCAGGCGTTTCGCCCGGTCGCTGCCCGGATTGATCCAGATGTCGCCGGGCCGGCCGGTGCCGCCGCCTGCCGCACCATTCGGCGGAATGACGTGCTTCATCGAGCGGATCGAGAACCGCGCGTCGGCGAGATTGAGATATTCCCGGCGGATGCCGAGCCCGCCGCGATAAAATCCTGCGCCGCCGGAATCGGGGATGAGCTCGAAGCGCAAAACGCGGGTCGGAAACTCGCTCTCGATGATCTCGATCGGCGCGATGCGGGCATTGCTCTGGTTGACGGTGATGGCGCTGGCGCCGTCCTTGGTGGCGCGGGCGCCGCCGCCGCCGGCGATGATTTCGTATTGCACATAGCCCTTGCCGGCGGAGGTCGAGCGCCCGCCGATGATGATCGAGCGGCTGCCGCTGCCGTCGGCGCGTACTTTGCCGGGCACGATCGGGCCGAGCGCCGCGAACAATGCGTCGACCAGCGCATGCACGGTCGGATTATAGGTGTTGACCGGCGCCGGAAAGCGCGGATTGAGCACGCTGCCGTCGCGCGCGGTGATGCCGAAGGCGCGCAACAACCCGCTTGACACATACATATGCGGGTCGATCAGGGAGATCAGCGCATATGCGCAGGCCGCCTGCACCAGCGGCGGCCGGATGTTCGCCGGTCCCTGGGTCTGATCGGCCGAGCCGGAAAAATCAAAATGCAGCCTGTCGCCGTTTTTCTCGGCGACCACGTGGATGCGCACCGGCTGTTCCAGCGTGATGCCGTCGTCATCGACGAAGCGTTCGGCTTCGTAGCGGCCATCGGCCCATTCGGCAATCGCGGCGCGCACCCGCGCCTCGCCGATCTCGAACAGACGCGTGTAGCTTGCCAGCACTTTGTCCTTGCCGTACTTGGCGACGAGTTCCTGCAGCCGCCGTTCGCCGAGCCGGTCGGCGCCGAGCTGGCCGCGGATGTCGCCGATGACCAGTTCGGGGGTGCGGCTGTTGGCGGCGATGATGCGCTCAATGTCGGTGTTTTGAGCGAAGGCACGCTGATAGCGCACTGCCGGCAGATGCAGGCCCTCGTTGAAAATTTCGCGCGCCTGGCCGGAGCAGCTTCCCGGTACCGGGCCGCCGATGTCACCCTTGTGCGCGATCGAGCCGCAGAAACCGAATAGCGCGCCGCCGACGAACACCGGTGTGATCACCGCCATATCCGGCGCGTGCGGGCTGCCGCCTTGATAGGGATGATTGATCAGGAAGGCATCGCCCTCGGCGATGGCGTCGCCGTAGGCCGCCAGTACCGCGGCGCAGCACGCCGGAAAGGCGCCGATATGGAGCGGCAGCACCACGTGCTGGGCGACCACGTCGCCTTGCGCGTTCATCAACGCGCACGACGCATCCTGCGATTCGCGCACGATGGTAGAGAAGCCGGTGCGGAACAGCGAGTTCTGCATCTCCTGCACGATGCCGGAGAGGCTCGCCTTGATGACTTCGAGATCGACGGCATCGATGGGCATCGTCACTTCTCTTCCGTCACGATCAAGTTCTTCCAGTCGTCGACGCGGGCGATCTGCCCGGCGCAGATGACGGTGGTGCAGTCGAATTGATCGAGGATCGCCGGACCGCGCAAGGTCAAGCCGACATCGAGCTTTTCGCGCTGATAGACCGGGCACGGCACGACCGCGCCGTCGAACCGTGCATTCCGCGTTTCGATCAATGCATCGGACAGCGAACGGCCCTCCGGTTTGAACTTCGGCATGGCGACGGCGGGCACCATGCCGACGCCGCGCACGCGATAAGATACGACTTCGACCGGCTCTTCGGGCGCCATGTGGCCGAACAAGGCTTTGTGCTCGGCATCGAAGGTCTTGCGCAGCGCATCGAGCGCCATTGTCTGTTCGACGGCCATGGTGACTTCGTAGCCTTGGCCGGCATAGCGCATGTCGAGCGCACGTTCGATGCGGATTTCAGTGTCGGCAAAGCCATCCCGCCGCAGATCGTCGCGCGCATGCGTCTCCAATTGCGCGAAGACGGAATTCACGTCACCGGGAGTAAGCGCGCTGATCGGTGTCATCCGCGAGCGGATGTAGTCGTGCTTGACGTCGGACATCAGCAAACCGAGCGCCGAGAAAACACCCGGATAGAGCGGCACGATCACGCCGGCCATGCCGAGATCGCGCGCCATGCGGGCGGCATGGATCGGCCCGGCGCCGCCGAAGGCGAGCAGCATGAAATCGCGCAAATCGTGGCCACGCATGGTGGAGATGGCCTTGATCGCCTCCTCCATCTTCACCTCGATAATGCGCACGATGCCTTCGGCCGCTGCGGCGACGTCGAGCGACAGCGGTGCCGCCACACGCGCCACAGCGTCGTTGGCCTTGGCGCGGTCGAGCACCATGCGGCCGCCGAGGAAATTGCTCGCGCTGAGATAGCCGAGCACGAGATTGCAGTCGGTGATGGTCGCCACCGTGCCGCCGCGGCCGTAGCACGCCGGCCCCGGCATGGCGCCGGCGCTGTGCGGGCCGACTTCGAGCACACCGAAACGATCCACCTTGGCGATGGTGCCGCCGCCGGCGCTCACCGTGTTGATATCCATCATCGGCACCGCGATGTCGCGGCCTTCGATCTTGCCGCGGCTGGAAAAAATAGGCCGGCCGTCCTTGATCAGCGCGACATCGCAAGAGGTGCCGCCCATATCGAAAGTGATGATGTTGGGGAGCCCGGTCATGGCGCAGGCGGCGACGCCCGCGGTGACGCCGCCGGCCGGCCCCGAGAGTACCGTAGTCACCGCAGTGCGTGCGGCGGCGGGAAACGTCGACATGCCGCCGTTGGACTGCATGATGTATTTCTGCCGCGTGGTGACGCCGGCGCCGGTCAAACGGCGATCGAGGTTCGCCACATAGCGCGCCAGGATCGGCTGCAGGTAGGCGTTGATGACCGTCGTGCTCAGCCGATAGTACTCGCGGATCTGCGGCAGGATTTCGCTGGACAGCGAGATATCGCAGCCCGGCATTTCCTCGTTCGCGATTTTACCTACGCGCGCTTCGTGCTCAGAATGGAGGAATGAAAACAACAGGCATACGGCGAGCGCCTCGATGTTTTGCGCTTTGAGCTTGCGCAACGTCTCGCGCAACGCGGCCTCGTCGAGCGGCACCAGCACAGTGCCGCGGCAATCGACGCGCTCCTTGACTTCGCCGGTCAAGCTCTGCGGCACCAGCATCGCCGGCTTGTCGTACATGACGTCGAAGATCGCGGCGCCGTAGGGGCGCGCCTGCTCGGCGACTTCGTAGATGCCGCGGAAACCTTCGGTGACCAAGAGGCCGGTCTTGACGCCCTTGCCCTCGAGCAGCGCGTTGGTGCCGACCGTGGTGCCGTGACAGAAGTAACCGATGTCGACTGCGGGCACGCCTTGCCCGATCAGCGTCTCAACGCCTTGCACGATGGCGCGCGACGGGTCATCCGGCGTCGAGGGGATTTTGCCGATGGCAACCGCGCCGGTGTCCTCGTTCAGATAGACGAAATCCGAGAACGTCCCACCCGTATCGACAGCAACCCGGTAGCGAGGCATTCGTCGGTATCTCTCAAGCGGAAACTTAGTCCCATGTCCATACGAAATGCCCCGCTTTCGCGGGGCATGGCTGCCTTATATATGCTTTGCGCGTGCTAAGCTATCCGTGTCAGCGGCGCGGTCCAGGAACTTCATGGCATGAGCGATCTTCGCGACTGGTTGCGCAGCAATAAGTTTGAGCAATATGCCGACGCATTCGAGGCCAACGATATCGACCTCGACATCCTGCCGGAACTCAGCGAGCGGGACCTCGAACAGCTCGGACTGTCTCTGGGCAATCGCCGGCGGCTGTTGAAGGCGATCGCCGAGCACGTCGTTGCCAGGCCAAAGCCGTCCGACGTCGAGGCTTCAGAGGCGGGTGACGCAGAGCGTCGCCAGGTCACGGTGCTGTTCTGCGATATGGTCGGCTCCACAGCACTGTCGGGCACGGTCGATCCCGAATTGCTCGGCAATTTGATCCGGCGCTATCAAGATGCCGCTGCCGGCGCGATAGGGCGCTTCGGCGGCTTCGTCGCCAAGTTCATGGGCGACGGCGTTCTCGCTTATTTCGGTTTTCCTCGCGCCTTCGAGGATGCGGCCGAACGTGCTGTTCACGCCGCGCTCGGCATCTTGGCGGAAGTCGGCGGCATCGAGCTTCCGGACGGTACGCGGGTTCGGGCGCGGGTCGGCATCGCGACCGGTCTGGTGGTGGTCGGCGAAATCGTCGGCAGCGGCACCGCGCAGGAGCGCACCATCGTCGGGGAGACCCCCAATCTCGCCGCACGGCTCCAGGCGCTCGCGGCGCCCGATACCATTCTCATCAGCGAATCGACTCAGAATTTGGTGGGTGGATTATTCGAACTCGAATCGACGGGCGAACACGAGCTGAAAGGGTTTTCACGCCCGGTGCTGGCGTGGCGCGTGCGGGGCGAAGCGTCGGCCGCGAGCCGCTTTGCGGCGATCCGCACCGGCAATTTGCCGCTTATCGGGCGCACGCACGAAATGGGGCTGATGCTCGATCGCTGGCGCTTGGCGCGCTCGGGCGAAGGTCAAATTGTTACGGTGATCGGTGAGGCCGGGATCGGCAAATCGCGCTCGATCGAGGCGTTGCAGGAATCGATTGCCGGTGAGCCACATGCACGCGTCCATCTGCAGTGCTCGCCTTATCACAGCGATAGCGCGCTATACCCGGTGATCCAGCATATCGGTCGCGCCGCGCGTTTCGCCGCCGCGGATTCGCCAGGCGCGCGGCTGGAGAAACTCGGCGCTTTGTTCGCGCACCGCGCTACGTCGGATGCGACCGCGATTCCGTTGTTGGCGGAACTGTTGTCGATCCCGGTGGCGCCATCGTCGCTCACGCCGGCGCAACGCAAGGCGGCGACCATTAACCTTCTGGTCGACGAGATCGTCCGTTTGGGCGACAAAGATCCGGTGCTCCTGGTGTTGGAAGACGCGCACTGGATCGATCCCACCACGCTCGAATTGATGACGCATTTGACCGACAGCATCGGTCAGTTGCGGTTGCTTGCCCTGGTGACGGCGCGGCCGGATTTCGTCCCGTGTTGGCAAGCGCGCCCGCATTCGACGCTGCTCACGCTCGGGCGCCTCGGTCGCGCGGAATGCGCCCAGTTGGTCGCCAGCGTGGCCGTCTCGCACGGGCTATCGGCGGAAACGGTCGCCACGATCGTCGCCAAGACCGATGGCGTACCGCTGTACGTCGAGGAGTTGACCAAAAGCGTGATGGAATCGGCGGGCGAGGACAGCGCCGCGGTGCCGGCAACGCTCAAGGATTCGCTGATGGCGCGGCTCGACCGCCTCGGTGCGGCGCGCGAGGTTGCGCAGATCGCCTCCGTCATCGGGCGGCAGTTCAGCTTCGCGCTGCTCGATGCCGTGGTCCCGGGTGATGCGAGGGACCTCGAGGCGGCGCTGGCGAAGCTGGTCACCGCGGGTATCGTCTTTCCCGAAGGACGAGGTTTGGAACGGAGCTTCAGTTTCAAGCACGCTCTGACACGAGACGCCGCCTATGAAAGTTTGCTTTTGAGTCGTCGGCGCGAATGGCACGAGCGCATCGCTCGTGCGCTCGAAGCACGCTTTCTCGACTTGGCGGCAAACGAACCGGATCTGTTGGCCTATCATTTCGGGGAAGCCGGATTTGCCGGTCCCGCCTGCCATTACCGCATTCTTGCCGGCGATCAGGCGGTGAGCCGGTCTGCTTACACTGAGGCGATCGCGCATTTCTCGGCGGGTCTCAAAATGGCCGACGCCCTGCCCGAAGGGGAAGAAAGGATGCGCTGGCAATTGGATTTTCTGCTCAAGCTCGGCCCGGCGTTGATCGTTATGCGCGGCATGCAAAGCGCCGAGGTCGAGGATGCCTATCGCCGCGCGGCCGATATCGGCGCGGCTCTGCGAAACGAAGCAGGGACGTTTAGGGCCAAATGGGGCCTGTGGATGAACGCCACCATCAGACGTAAGACGGCCCTTGCGCGTGGTCGGGCGAGCGAGCTGGTGACTCTGGCGCAACGTTCCGGCGATGGCGATCTATTGCTCGAAGCCTACCATTGCCGTTGGTCGACGGCTTTCTTCTGCGGCGATGTCGTAGCATCGTTGGACAATGGCCGGATCGGTATCGAGATCTATTCTATCGACCGCCACCGCCACCTCGCTCACGCCTTTGGCGGCCACGATCCGGGCGTTTGCGCGCATGTGCAGTGCGCTAATAATTTGCAGCTGTCCGGCGACCGCGATGGTGCGAAGGACGGCCTCGCGCAAGTGCTTGCGCTCGCTGAAACGCTCGACCATCCCAATAGCCTCGGCCACGCGCTCCACAATGGGGCCATGGGCCTCCAGCTTGCCGGCGATCGCGAAGCCACGCTTGCGCTCGCCAGCCGCGCGGCGGATCTCGCGGAGAAATTCGCACTGCCGCTGTGGCGCTCGGGCAGCCTATTGCTTACGGGCTGGGCGAACGCGATCGGTGCCGGCGTCGCCGATGCCGCGCGATTGATCGACGCCGAAATCGATAAGGCAACAGCCGTCGGTCCGGTGCCGCAATACTATCTTGGCTTGGCCGCCGAAGTTCTGCTGGCCGCCGGCCGGCCGGCAGACGGCATCGCTCACCTCGATCGCGCCCTTGCCGCGATCGACGAACCTGGGGTCGGCTTTTATCTGCCCGAAATCTATCGCCTGCGTGGCGTATGCCTGCTCGCGCTCGACAGAAACAACAAAGACGAGGCGCGGCAGGCTTTCGTCACTGGCCGCGACATCGCCAATCGGCAAGGCGCAGTGATCTTCGCTCACCGCGCTCAGGCGAGTCTTGCCGAGTTGGCAAATATTGGGACTGGTTAGGCGGCGTCCGCTTAATGCATTGCCGAAGCCGCAGTAGCGGCCTCGGGATTTTCCATATGTGCGATCGAGTTCTTGACCGCCTTTTGCACCTTCTCGAAGGCGCGCACCTCGATCTGCCGGACGCGCTCGCGCGACACGCCGAACTCGTCAGCGAGCTCTTCCAGCGTGATCGGATCGTCGGCCAGGCGGCGCGCCTCGAAAATGCGGCGTTCGCGATCGTTGAGGACCGTGAGCGCCTCGCCCAAGGCCTTGTGGCGGTTGTCCGACTGCTCGGATTCGGCAAGCCGGCTCTCTTGGCTGACGCTGTCGTCGACCAGCCAGTCCATCCACTCGCCGGAATCGCCGTCCTCGCGGATCGGCGCGTTGAGCGAGGCATCGCCGCCGAGCCGGCGGTTCATGTCGATGACGTCCTGCTCGGTGACGCCAAGCCGCTTGGCGATCAGCTTGACCTGATCGGGCCGCATGTCGCCCTCGTCCAGCGCCGAGATGCGGCTCTTGGCCTTGCGCAGGTTGAAGAACAGCTTCTTCTGGTTGGCGGTGGTGCCCATCTTCACCAGCGACCACGAGCGCAGGATGTATTCCTGGATCGCCGCCTTGATCCACCACATGGCGTAGGTCGCGAGCCGAAATCCCTTGTCGGGCTCGAAGCGTTTGACCGCCTGCATCAGCCCGACATTGCCTTCGGA
>Ga0307476_10001560_pt1 | contig 13869 bp, 15 predicted proteins | sample atmos_gasesECM2C_2_FD_203314 | JGI IMG/M metagenome (GOLD analysis project Ga0307476, IMG submission 203314) | Hardwood forest soil microbial communities from Morgan-Monroe State Forest, Indiana, United States - atmos_gasesECM2C_05 | ecosystem: Environmental > Terrestrial > Soil > Temperate... | reverse complement strand
GTTTTTGCGCAGACGATAGAAAACTTCATAAACGGCGCACCCCAAGGACGACCACCATCCGGCCTCGCTCCGCGCCGTGCCAGGGAGGGGCCGACAGATACCGTGTTCAAGGAGGAATGCATGAAAGCCCTGTTCCCGCTGGGGCGGGCCGCCGCTTTGCTGCTGGCCGGCGTTTACCCCGCCGCGCTGCTGCTGGCGCCCAGCGCTCTCCGCGCCCAACCGCCTGGTTTCGCTTATCCGCCGGCGCCGTCGCTGTCGTCGATCAAGGCCGCGGCCGCCACGGCGGAGCCGCCGCTGGCCGACCCCGCCCCCGCGGCGCCCGCAGCGCCTGCCGCGACTGCGACCCCTCCGGCGGCCGTCTCCATCGCTCCCGGCTGCGGCGCCCCGATCTACCCGGTCCCGGGCTGCCCCTGGCCGTACACCCCCATTGCTCCTGGCACGCCCGGGCAGACGAACCCCGAGAACCCGATGGGGACGCAGCCGCCGAATCCGGAACTCAATCCGAACGCTCCCGAAAGCGCCAACCCCAGCCCGGAAACCGTCGGCATCACCGCCCCCAACGTGATCGGCGACCTGCTCTTCACCAGCCGCTCCGCCTCGTTCGGCTTCGTTCGGACGAACGGCTTCACGAATTTTCAGGGCCTGGCCAGCACGAGCATCGTGAACTCGAACGTCGACGAGAATAACAGTCCGCTCCCGGAAAATCGTATCTATTTCCGCTACAATTTCTACGACAATAGCCAGTCGGTGACCGGCCTGAGCAACGCCACCGCGGTGCAGATTCCCAGCCCCGGCGCGGGGATTCCCGCCGCCCTGGTCCAGCTGCCGGCGATCAAGAACTACGACACCAGCTTGTACACGTTCGGCGCCGAGAAGACGTTCCTGGACGGGTTCGGGTCCCTGGAGTTCCGCGTCCCCGTCATCACGAGCCTGGCCTCGCACAACACCCTGAGCGTGGCCAGCTTCGCCGGGGCGCCGATCCCCTCGGTCGTGCCTCCGACCCCCGGCCTCCAGGATTTCAGCGTGAACACCACGCCGGGCGCCACGCTGGGCCACGAGGACACCGAGTTCGGCAACCTGACCCTGGTCCTCAAGGGGCTGTTCTACCGCGACACGTGCAGCGGTCTGTACCTTTCCGGCGGCACGGGCCTGCTGCTGCCCACCGGGGAGGACACCCACCTGACCGCAGTCGACGTCGCCAACTTTGCGGCCGGCGATCCCAACGTCAACGACGTGCGCGTGCGGGGCATTTCGATTGTGAACGAGACCTGGAGCCTGTCGCCGTTCCTCGCCGCTCTCTACGCTCCCAACGATCGCTTCTTCACGCAGGGCTTCGCCGCCATCGAGATTCCGCTCGGCGCCAGCCGCGTCAATTTCCAGGAGCAGAACTACATCATTCCGACGGGCGCTCCCCTGTCGCCGGCTTCTCTCACGCCGTTCCCCGGTACGAACAACCCGAGCGCCCGCGCCTACATCAACGAACAGTCGCTGGTGCATCTCGACTGGGACATCGGCTACTGGGCCTATCGCTGCCAGGACGACCGCATGCTCACTGGCATCGCGCCCTGCCTGGAGCTGCACTACACCGGCACCCTGCGCCGCGCCGATGCCGTGGTGTTGCCTTCCGACGGCGCGTTGATCAACAACCCGGCCAATCTCACTGGCCCGCAGATTCCGGCGCCCCCGCCGGTGGTCGGCGGGACGCCCAGCACGATCAACATCGTGGACCTGACGGCCGGCGCCACGTGGGAGTTCGGTCGGCGGACCACCCTGGCGACGGCCTTCTCCGTGCCGCTCACCAACCAAACCAACCGGACGTTCGACTGGGAGTTCCAGCTCCAGCTGAACTACTACTTCGGTCGGTGATGTCCGGGATAACGCCCAATTAGCGGGAAACGCCAGCGCGGGATTGGCCTTCGCTGGCGTTTCCATTCTGTGACCCACGCCGCATAGCGCATGTCTCTGCATGACGGGAAGCGGACGCCTGCATAAGATGCCATCGAGCCGTGCGCCGGACAGCGCGGTTCGCGCTCCGAATGCTCCCCCTGAGGCGTCCCATGGCGTCCACCGCTCGCCGAAAGGCGAAAAGCCGCCCTTCCCAACCCCTGGACGTGAAATTGCCGTCTTCCCCTTGGGGCCGCTGGATGGGCCGCGCCGCCCTGCTCGCGATGTTGGCCGTCGGCGCCTTCGCCGTCGCCTATGGCCTGACGAAGATTCCGTGGCCGACGTCGCCGTCCGCGCCTCCGCCGCCCGGCATGAAGTGGATCCCGCCCGGCGAATTCACGATGGGCACGGACGATCCGCGCAGCATGGCCAACGAACGTCCGGCCCACCGGGTCCGCGTGGACGGTTTCTGGATGGATGAACACGACGTGACCAACGCCGAGTTCCGTCGCTTCGTCGAGGGGACCGGCTACGTCACCGTCGCCGAGAAGGCGCCGAACTGGGAAGAGATGAAAAAGCAGTTTCCGCCCGGCGCGCCGGAGCCGGCCGACCTCAAAAAGGAGCCGGGTTCCCTCGTCTTCACGCCGACGGATCATCCTGTCAAGCTCGACGAATTGTCGCAGTGGTGGCGCTGGGTCCCCGGCGCCAGCTGGCGCCATCCCGCCGGCCCCGCCAGCTCCATCGACGGCAAGGACGATTACCCGGTCGTGCAAGCGGCCTGGGACGACGCCGTCGCCTATGCGAAATGGGCCGGCAAGCGCCTGCCGACCGAGGCGGAATGGGAACGCGCGGCCCGCGGCGGCCTGGAAGGCAAACGCTACGTCTGGGGCGACGAGTTCCGGCCCGACGGCAAATGGATGGCCAACACCTACCAGGGCCGCTTCCCCATGCGCGACGCGGGCGAGGACGGTTTCGTCGGACCGTCGCCCGCCGGGTCGTTTCCCTCCAACGGATACGGATTGTACGACATGGCCGGCGACGTGTGGCAGTGGTGCAGCGACCGCTACCGGGCCGACGCCAACGAGCAGTGCGCCGCCAAAGGCTGCTGCGACAACCCGCCCGGCCCGCGCGACTGCTGGGACCCGACGGACCCGCTGGGAAACGCCGCCGTGGAGCGGCGCGTCATCAAGGGCGGGTCGTTCCTGTGCAATCCGGATTATTGCGAGAGCTATCGTCCCAGCGCCCGCCGCGGGACGCCGCCGGACACCGGCGCGTCGCACGTCGGCTTCCGCTGCGTGCTTTCCGCCGCCGACGCCGGCAAGGGGCGCGGCGAGTGACGGGCCGATCCGCCGGCCGCAAACGCGCTCGCAGTTCGGGCTAAGCACGTGGTCTAGATTGTTTAGCACTTCGCAAGGGCGTCGGCGCCGCGCGCCCAGAGCGCGGCGGCGCCCGGACGCAAGCTTTTGGAACGCCAACCCCGGAGACCTCATGAACGAACCGCTCCCTCGCACGATCGCCCGGCCGATTCCGTTCCGCAACGGCTGCGCCATCGGCCTGAGCAACCGCTGGCGGCAGGGCCAGTATTGCACGCTGCTGACCGAGGCCGGCCTGGTCGGCTGCGGCATTTACGACGTGAAGACGGCGGCCGAGTTCGGCCAGGCCGTCGCCATCGCCCGCGGCACGCCGCAGAAGCCGCTGGTCAACCCCGAAGACCTGCTCGACGCCAAGATTGTGGACGCCACGCCGCAGGCGCAGGCGCTCGGCGTCCGCATCGGCATGACCGGGCGCGAGGCGGTGGAGCTGCTCCTGGCCGCGACGCCGGCGCCGCCTTTGACCGGGGGCGGTCCATGAACTAGGGTTGCACGGGCGTCCGTGCGCGCCGCCGACCACAACGGGCCAGATCAAGGGAGAAGTGATGACCGGAACTGTGCCGATCGCGGAGGCAGGTTTGGCCCCTAGCCGGGGCGAGCTGCGGGTCTCCGAGCGCTTCCCGTGCGACGTGACCGCGTCGTGTCAGCCGCCGTCGGACTGGAAGCGCGGCGGCAAGAAGTGGACGGCGCGCGTCCGCGACGTTTCCAGCGGCGGCCTCTGTTTGGTGCTGGACCGCCGCTTTGAGCGCGGCGCCGGGTTGGCCATCGAGCTGCCGGGACAGGACCCCGATTCGCCCTCCATTCTTCTGGCCCGCGTCATGAATATCCGGATGGACGGGGACTCGTGGGTCCTGGGCTGCGCCTTCATCAGTCCGCTCAGCGACGAGGAATTGGCCGCGCTCACTTGCACCGCCGCCGACGCCATGAAGCCGGCCGAAACGGCGGCGGTGCCATCGGCGACCGATGTTTACTTCCGCGGCCGGCTGCCCGACGGCGAAATTCTGGAGCGGCGCATCCGCAAGCTGAACTCGGACCGGGCCTGGCCGCTGCGTCCGGGCCGGCTGATCGAGCTGCGCTTCCACGGCGAGCAGACGGTCCAGGCGCGCGTGGACGCTTGCCGGCTTGCGGCGGGGCGGTGGGTGCTGGAATGCACCTTCGCCGCGACTCCTCAATGAAGGAGACCGCCGCGGCGCCTGGAAGCCGACTTTTTTTTCCTGCCGGTTTGCATCCAGATCGCGCTTGCATTTCGGACGCCGACCAGTAATGTATGAGCGTATGTCGGTTCCTTTTCCGAATGCACAAGGAGAACGGATATGCGCCACTGGGTTCTGGCGACCGCGGCCGTGATCGCCGCCGTCGCGATGGGGGCCGGGACCGCTCAGGCCGGCAAGGTCGAAATCAAGGGCGCTCACGTCTGCTGCGGGAACTGCGTCAAAGCCATCACCGGCATCCTAGCCAAGGTGGACGGCGTCAGCGACCCCGCCGCCGCCAAGGGCGGTTCCATCACCTTCACGACCAAGGACGACAAGACGACCACGGCGGCCCTCACGGCCTTGGCCGACGGCGGCTTTGCCGGGACCGCCACGGACGACGGCAAAGAAACCAAGGTCGACCTGGGCAGCGCCTCCGGCAAAGCCGATGAGGTCACCGTGACCATGACGCACATCTGCTGCGGCATGTGCAAAGCGGCGATCGTCGGCCTGTTTCCGGACGCCAAGGTGTCGTTCGCCTCGGACAACACCACGGCGACGCTCAAGGGCAAGGACCTGGACAAGGCGGCCGTGCTCGAATCGCTGCACAAGGCCGGCTTCAACGGCACGATCAAGTAAGCAGCGGCGCCGCCTCGACCGGCGCGGAATCAGCACAGCCCGCGGACCTCTCCCCGCGGGCTGTGCTTTTGCGCCACGAACTGTGGACGATTGTGGAAGCCCGTCACTCCAAGGACGGCGTGTCCAGCCACTTTATCAAGCGCCGGCGATCCTCGTCGGAAAGCGCCTGAACGGCTTCCTTGCAGCGGCGCAGCTCGTGCGAATCGGGGCCGCCATTGGCCCCAACCGACGGCTGCTCGCGGCCTCGCGCCTCGCGCCGCAAAGCGCGGCCGGCTATGACGCGGCGCAACGTCAATTCTTCGACCTGCCGGGGCGAAAGGCCTGCCATTTCGATTTCGCTGAGGCGAGCGCACCACGCAGCGGCCGACTCGCCCCGTTGCTTCTTGAACTCCGACATCACGCGTCCACTTCTCCGAAGACGCAGCCCCGCGCGCTCCCTGGACCCCATATCCCGGCGTCAGGAAAAGGGTCCGCGCAGGTTCCCCTGGATATGTTATTAAAACCCGCGGAACGTATGACAGTTCCGCCAAGAAAGGATGTGTGAACGGAAAACGGTCCTGGCCTGACGCGATCGAAAGGGAGTTGCGACTCGAACCGATCGACGCCCTCCGTTCATTTGCCCGTTTTGCGCTCGCACCACTCCGGCGTGACCAGCCAGCTCAGCGAGCCTTCCCCTTTGGCCGGCGAACCATCGAAGCGGATCAGGGCGGCGCCGGCCTTTGCGATCTCGATTTGGGCTTTCTTGGCGCCGATCAGCCAACCCAGGAACTCGCCCAGGTCCGGCATATGGCCGACCAGGCCGACGTTCTCGCCGCTCAACCCCAACAGGAAGCGCACCACCTTCTTCGCCTTCCCGCCGGGCGCCAGGCCGTTGCAGGTCAACTGTTCGGGGACCGGCGCCGGACAGCCCTCCATCAGGGCGTCGGCCGTCTGACGCGCCCGCAGCAGCGGACTGCTCACCAGTTGATTCAGCTCAACCCCCCGCGCCCGCAGCGCCGCCGACAGGACCGCGCACTGCGCCTTGCCCGCGTCCGTCAGCGGCCGTTCCGAGTCGTCGCGCGCGTCGCCCGGTTCCAGGTCGGCGGCTTCGGCGTGGCGGATCAGGTAGAGGTTCATGCGCGAGTCCTTGTTCGGGGAGGGGGGCCGGCGCCGCGATTCCTTCACCGATTCCTCACAAACACTTGGCCTATGCGGGCCGCGCCGGCGATTTCTATAATAAGGAAGCTCTCCGATCCCGGCCATGAAATCCGGGTGAAACCCGCGTTTCCGGCAGAAAGCAAACGAGACGATGAAACGATCCGATATCCGCAACGTCGCTATTATCGCGCACGTCGATCACGGCAAAACGACGCTGGTGGACAATCTGCTCAAGCAGTCCGGCAATTTCCGCTCCGGGGAGCTGGAAAAGCTGGAGGGCGGCCAGCACCACCTCATCATGGACTCCAACCCGCTGGAGCGCGAGCGCGGCATCACCATTCTGAGCAAGAACTGTGCGATCCGCTACGCAGCCCCCGACGGCAAGACGTACAAGATCAACCTGATCGACACGCCGGGCCACGCCGACTTCGGCGGCGAGGTCGAGCGCGTCCTCAAGATGGCCGACGGCTGTTTGCTCCTTGTAGACTCTTCCGAGGGGGTCATGCCGCAGACGCGGTTCGTCCTGCGCAAGGCCTTCGCCTGCGGTCTGCGGCCGATCGTCGTCATCAATAAGATCGACCGGCCCGACGCCCGCATCAACGACGTGCTCAACGGCGTCTTCGACCTCTTCGTCGAATTGGACGCCGACGACGCCACGCTGGATTTCACCACCATCTACGCATCCGGCCGGGCCGGCATCGCCACGACCGACATGAATGCGCCGCCCAAGGACCTCAAGCCGCTTTACGACGCCATTCTCCATCACGTCCCGCCGCCGGACGTGGACGCGACGGCGCCGCTGCAAATGCTGGTGGTGACGCTGGACTACAGCGATTACGTCGGCCGCATCGCCGTCGGCAAGGTGTTCGCCGGCAAGATCCGCAAGGGCCAGCGCATCTCGCACCTCAAGCACGACGGCCAGCGGATCGAGGCGACGGCCAAGCAGCTCTACGTCTTCGACCGCCTCGGCCGTACCGAGACGGACGAGGCGTCGGCTGGCGACATCTGCGCCGTGGTCGGCATCGAGGGCGTGGACATCGGCGACACCCTGGCCGACTTCGACAATCCCATCGCGTTGCCGCCGATCAAGGTGGATGAACCGACGTTGGAGATGCTGTTCCGCATCAACGACTCGCCGTTCGTCGGCCAGGACGGGACCTACGTCACCAGCCGCCAGCTGCGCGATCGACTGATGAAGGAGCTGGAGTCGAACGTGGCTCTTCAGGTGACGCCCGACGAGGTGAAGCGCGACGAGTTCCACGTCGCCGGCCGCGGTCTGCTGCACCTGTCGGTGCTGCTCGAAAACATGCGGCGCGAGGGCTACGAGCTGTCGGTCGGCAAGCCGCGCGTCATCAACAAAGAAGTAAACGGCGTGCAGATGGAGCCGATCGAATATCTCGTCATTGAAGTGCCGCCGGCCTCGGTAGGCTCGGTGATGGAGCTGGTCGGCACGCGGCGGGCGGAGTGCGTGAAGATGAACGGCGCCGGGGCGATGACGCACATCGAGTTCACGATCCCGGCTCGCGGTCTGATCGGCTTGCGGACGCGGCTGATGACGGCGACGAGCGGCGAGGCGATCGTCCACCACAATTTCTACGATTACCAGCCGCTGCGGGGGTCGATCCCGGCGCGGGTGAACGGCGTGATGGTTTCGACGGAGACGGGGCGGGCGACGCCGTTCGCGCTGGACAATCTGCAGGAGCGCGGCACGCTGTTCATCGCCGGCGGCGAACAGGTGTACGAGGGCCAGATCACAGGCGAGCATTGCCGCGACAACGACTTGCCCGTGAACGTCTGCCGCGAAAAGAAGCTGACGAACATGCGGGCGGCGGGGGCGGACAAGGCGATCATCCTGAAACCGCCGCGGCAGCTGACGCTGGAGCAGGCGCTGGAATACATCGAGGACGACGAGCTGGTGGAGGTGACGCCGAAGGCGGTGCGACTGCGCAAGGTTTATTTGAAGGAGAACGATCGCAAGCGGTTTGCGCGGCAGGAGCGGGCGGCCGCGGCGGCGGATTGACGTGTACAGCGAGCGGGGGGCGTCAGCCCCCAGATGACCGAATCCAGTCCAGGAATAGATTCCGTCGTCAGGGGGCTGACGCCCTCCGCTCGCCTCTAACCTAAAAGGCACATGCGCATCGACACCCTGGCCGTGGTCGGCGTTGGACTGATCGGCGGTTCCATCGGCCTGGCCGCACGGCGCCGCGGCGCGGCCGGCCGCGTGGTCGGCGTGGACGGTCGGCCGGAGGCGCTGCGGCGGGCGCTGGCCTGCGGAGCGCTGGATGAGGCGGCGCCGGATCTGCGCACGGCGGCGGCGGCGGCGGACGTGGTGATGGTCTGTACGCCGGTGGACGCGATCGCACCAACCATACTGGAGGCGGCGCCGGCCTGCCGGCCGGGGACGCTCTTGACCGACGCCGGCAGCACGAAGGCGGCGCTGCTGCGAGCGGTGGACGGCAAGCTGCCGGCCGGGGTGGCGTTCGTCGGCGGCCATCCGCTGGCGGGGTCGGAGAAGCAGGGGTCGGATTATTCCTCCGCCGAGATGTTCGAGGGCCGGCCGGTGCTGCTGACGCGGACGCCGTACACCGATGACAATGCCTTGTCGCGAGCGGCGGGGTTCTGGGAGGCGCTGGGGGCGCGGGTGCGGGTGATGGACCCGGAAGAGCACGACCGGGCGGTGGCGACGACGAGCCATCTGCCGCACCTGACGGCGTCGGCGCTGGCGGGCGTGACGCCGCCGGAGTGGCTGGGCTTGACGGCCGGCGGCTTCCGCGATGCGACCCGCGTGGCGGCGGGCGGGCCGGAGCTGTGGGCGGGGATTCTGCTGTCGAACACCGAGGCGGTGCTGGCGGCGCTGGGCCGGCTCGACGGGCGGCTGACGGCGTTCCGCCGGGCGCTGGCGGCTGGCGATCGCGAGGCGCTCACGGCGCTTTTGCGAGAGGGCAAGGAGGTGCGCGACGCGCTGATCTATTGAGGCGCGGCTCTGCGGATCGGGTATACTGTGGAGAGGAAGCCATGAGTCAGCGGCCGATGGTGCTGGGATTGCTGGTGTGCGAACAAGTCATCGTCGAAGCGGCGACGCACAACGTAACGCTAGTGAACTGTTTCACAAGTATGAAGGTAGAACAGTTCCCGTCGGAGGCGCGGCGGTTCACTATTTTCGCGGCGCTTGCCGGCGCCCTCGGCGATGTGCCGCTGGCTGTGCAGGTGAACCGCCTCGATACTCTGGAGGCTGTTTTCCGGCAAACGCAGATTGTCCGCTTCCCGGACAAGCTACGGGAGGTGCGGTTCATCTTCCGGGTGAGCCGCTGTTCCTTTCCCGTTGCGGGCGCTTACGAGGCGACCTTGGCTGCGGACGGCGAACCCTTGGCCTCACACAAATTCCACGTGTGGTGATGAAAGGAGCGGATATGAACACGCAGCCCATCCAGCCGGCTCCGGATGCGGATCGGTCCGGCGTCCACAGTCTCGATTCGCTGAATGTGATCATCGAAGGCAACGAGGACACAACGGTGCGCCCGATGACGCCCGAGCAGATCGAGGCCATGAAGCGATTCTGGAAGCGCCAGGGCGTAGAGCCGCCTCCGCCTTATGACAAGCTCTGATCGGAACGCAGCAAATCCCAAGGGACGCGGTTCAAGCACGGATTCGGAGATCGTCATGAGCGGTGCATCGGATTCCGGCCGGGAGGGCGGCAAGCAGCCCAATGATCCGCCCGCTTTCACGCAAGACGTGCAGCTGTCCAACGTCTCGGCTCGCGTGCCGGATCGGACGGCTCGCGGCGTTTTCTGCACCGGGGTGCTGGTGCTGCAGACGCAGACCGAATTCGTGCTGGATTTCGTGCAGCGGCTGACCCGGCCGCACCAGGTGACGGCCCGCGTGGTGGCGCCCATTGCGCTGATGCCGCAGCTGATCGCCGCCCTGCGCGACAACCTGGAAATCTACCGGCGAAACTTCGGCCCGCCGCCGGCCCTGCCCACGCCTCCTCCGCCAGTCAAGCCGCCCTCCATTGAGGAGATTTACGATCAACTGAAGATAACCGACGACGTGCTGAGCGGCGCCTACGCCAACGCCGCGCTGCTGACGCACTCGGCGTCGGAGTTCTGTTTCGATTTCGTCACCAATTTTTATCCCAAAGCGGCGGTTTCGGCGCGGGTGTTCTTGAGCGCGGCCCAGGCGCCGGTGCTGCTGAGCAGCTTCGTGCAGACGTGGCAGAAGTATGAGGCGTCGCACCAGCAGCCGCCGAAGCCGCCGGCGGCAAGGGCAGAGTAGCGGGCCGCTGATGCGATGGGGCGTGGCATCAGGGTCTGCGTCGGGCCCCAGTATCCCGGCTTGCGCTTCTGGTGGGCCACGGCCGCTATCCAGATCCGGGTGGGCAGTTCGCGGTAGAATACCGAGTAGGGAAATCGGCGGACTGGGCCTTCACAGCCTTTGCCTTTACCCACCGCAAAGAGTTGCGGATTGGCTTGGATTTGGCCGACCGCTGCAGCGACTTCCGCCTGAAAATCAAATCCGAGGCCCGGTCGCAGCCCCTCATAGTACGCGGCAGCGGCGTCCAACTCCGCCTTGGCCGCTGGATGGAAATCAACCGGCTTCACGAGTACTTCTCGCGCAATTCGGCAAAGACCTGCGCGGCCGGAATCCCAACGACCCGTCCGGCCTCGATGTCTTCGATCCGCCGCGCAATTTCGGCCTCCCACGCTTCCTCCACGCCTTCTTCCTGCTCATCGAGGGAGTGGATGAGAAAGTACGCCAGCTCGGCCCGCTGCTGGCCGGTCAGGGCGGCGGCTTCCGCCTTTAGCCGCTCCAGTGTATCTGTCATTGTTTTTCTCCGTCAGGCGCCGCGGCGTGATCTTTTGGTCACCCTACTTGCCGATTCGACCCAGGTCAATCGCTGCTCTCACCCTTCCTGCCCTTCCGCGTCGGAATCCGATGCTTCCTGCTGCGGCTGCTGATACAGCCCATACATTCCCAGCTTCTTCCGCACCGTCGCCCGGTTCAGCCCCAGCCACTGCGCCGCCGCCCAGCGATTGCCCTGCACGCGGCGCATCACCTCCTCCAAGAGCGCCGGCTCCACCAGCCGCAGCATTTCCGTATAGAGATCGGCCGGCGGCTCCGTCCCTTTCTCGCGCACCCGGTCGGCCAACCAGCGGCGCACCGCCGCGTCCACCTGGGCGGCCGGCGTGGCCGGCGATGGGTCCAGCGCGAACGACGGGAAATGCTCCGGCAGCAGCGGTCCGCCGCGGGCCACGATCGCCGCATGTTCCAGGGCGTTGCGCAGCTCGCGGACGTTGCCGAACCACGGCAGCGATTGCAGAAACCTCAGCGTCGCCGATTGCAGCGGCAGGGCGCGCGGCTCGAAGCGCCGCAGGAAATGCTCGGCCAGCGGCTCAACGTCTTCTGGCCGTTCGCGCAGCGGCGGCAGATGCACCTGGAACACGTTCAGCCGGAAAAACAGGTCGTGGCGGAAGCGGCCCTCGGCCACGCAGCGGGCCAGGTCCTGGTGGGTGGCGGCGAGAATGCGGAGGTTCAACGGCTGCGGCTGCGTCGCCCCGACCGGCAGCACTTCGCTGTGTTCCAGCACGCGGAGCAGCTTCACCTGCACCGGCAGCGGGATGTCGGCCAATTCGTCGAGGAAGATCGTGCCGCCGTCGGCCAGGACCAGCTGGCCGGGCCGCGATTGCGACGCCCCGGTGAAGGCGCCGCGCGTGTGGCCGAACAGCTCGCTCTCGACCAGGTTGGGGTTGAGGGCGGCGACGTGGACCGGCAGAAACGGCTTGTCGCGGCGGGCGCTGTAGCGGTGAATGGCGCGGGCCACCAGCTCCTTTCCCGTTCCGCTTTCTCCGGTAATCAGGACGGAGCTGTCGCGCGGCGCCACGAGGGCGATGCGCTTGAAGGCGGCCTGCATGACGGGGCTTTTGCCGACGAACTCCTCCGGGGCGCCGTCGCCGTCCGGCGGCGGGACCGGCTCCGTCGGCGGCCGGCGTTGCAGCGCCCGGTTGACCGCGTCGAGCGCCTGGCCGAGATCGAACGGTTTCGTCAGGTAATCGAAGGCGCCGTTTTCGACGGCCCGGACGGCCGTGGAGAGGTTGCCGAAGGCGGTGACGACGACGACCGGGGCGTCGCCGGACAGCTCGCGCAGCCGGCCGAGCGCGGTCAGGCCGTCCATGCCGGGGAGGCGGACGTCGAGGATGACGGCGTCGGGCTTTCGCTTGGCGGCGAGCTGAAACGCCTGCTCGGCGGAGGCGGCCGTGGCGGTGGAATGGCCCTCGGCGGCCAGGGCGCGCTGCAGCGCCCAGCAGACGGCTTCCTCGTCATCGACGATCAGGATGTGTTTCACGGAACGCCCCGGGACTATTGCGGACGGCGCCGCCCTTCGATTACGATCACTCACCGCCGGAGGACGCAAAGCAATTCTACCACGGACGCGCTGCGCCAGCGCACGGGGTTAGGGAGACGCCTATCGGGCCAAGCTGGAGGACATCGGCTGCGGTTCGTATAGAAACAAGCGTCGGGCATGAGGTCGCATTTTGCGACCGCAGGCGCGCCGAGACAGCGACTCGTGTCGGAGATGAACACCGATGGCCCAAGAAGGCAAGATTGTCCTGGTTGACGAGATCGAGCCGCTGATCCTCGACATACGCGGCCAGAAGGTCTTGCTGGACAGCGACTTGGCGAACCTGTACGCCGTTTCGACAGGTGCATTGAACCAAGCGGTGAAGCGCAACCGTGACCGATTTCCTGACGATTTTCTCTTTCAGCTCACCGCGGCCGAAAAGCAGGAGGTGGTCACAAATTGTGACCACCTCCACCGTCTCAAATTCTCAACTCGGCTCCCCTACGCCTTCACCGAGCACGGCACGATGATGGCGGCGATGCTCCTGAACTCGCCGCGGGCGGTCGAGGTGAGCGTCTTTGTCGTCCGCGCCTTCGTGAAACTGCGGCGGCTCGCCCTGGCCCACAAGGAGCTGGCGGCCAAGCTCGATCAACTGGAGAAGAAGGTGGTCGGCCATGACGACGCCATCCGCCAGCTGGTGTCCGCCATCCGGCAACTCATGACCCCGCCCGCGGCGGCGCCCCGGTCGGGCCGCATCGGCTTCCGGTCGCCGGAGTCGAAGAAGAGGGAAATGTGAAGCAGCCCCGCAGCGCGCCCGGCCATCGGGGAAGCGGTCCACGAAGGCAAGGCGCCAAGATTCCTCATCGCCGGATCGACGATCAGGATGTGTTTCACGGAACGCCCTGGGTCCAAGGCGGACGCCGCCTCGCATCGCTGGCGCATCGCCCACCGCCGGGAAAACTGCAGCCGTTCTACCACCGGCGCCACTACGGCGCAGGGCGTAAGGCCGTAAGGCCGACACGGCGCGCGACAGGCGTGTGTCGGCCGTACCCGGAACGACGCGCATCGGCACTCTGGGGCAGGGTCAATCGGGCATGCCCTTTCCGGACCGCGCTCGTGGTGCAGCGGAGTAAGAGGGTCGCAGATGTGCGGCTCCACGTCGCTCGAGCTGGCGCCACAGGTTTTATCCGAAATAACTATGGGACGCCGATCCGTCCGATTTCCCGCGGTTCAGCAGGTCCCCATGCTCATGCCGACCTATACCGACGTCTTGCTTTCCTCAACTGCCCCGATCAGGTACATTAATCGCGGA
>Ga0307476_10001559_pt1 | contig 13869 bp, 16 predicted proteins | sample atmos_gasesECM2C_2_FD_203314 | JGI IMG/M metagenome (GOLD analysis project Ga0307476, IMG submission 203314) | Hardwood forest soil microbial communities from Morgan-Monroe State Forest, Indiana, United States - atmos_gasesECM2C_05 | ecosystem: Environmental > Terrestrial > Soil > Temperate... | reverse complement strand
TCTCGGGGCGCACCGCATCCTGGGCGCCCTGCGCTTGGCCATCGACGCGTACCACAGGCGCGTGCCGACCGGCGAGCTGAACCGCGCATTGGCTGCCATCCAGGCTGCGCACCCGCCGATCGGCTCACGTATCCGTTACGCGGTGCAGGGAGCCATCGACCCGCCAACGTTCACCCTCTTCGCCACCCACAGGATCTCCGCGCCGTACCTCCGCTACCTCGAGCGGCGCCTCAGGGAGGAATTCGAGATGGGCCCCACTCCTCTCAAGCTGAGGGTCAGGCTCGGAGGCTGAGACGGATGACACGCGAGCCGAAGGAGATCGCGGAGGCGATCCGGACCGCGGGAGCGCCACCCGACGAGAAGGGTGCGGCCAAGCTGGCTTCGCAGGGGAAGCTCCCCGTAAGAGAGCGGCTGTCCCTTCTGCTCGACGAGGGCTCGTTTATCGAGGACGGGCTGCTGGCGAACGCTCTAACGCCCGGCCTTCCGGCTGACGGTGTGGTCACGGGCCGCGGCGCGGTGGGTGGAAGACCGGTGTGCGTCATGGCCAACGACCCGACCGTGAAAGCGGGATCGTGGGGAGCGCGAACCGTCGAGAAGATCATCCGCCTCACGGAGTACGCGCTGTTGCACGAGCTGCCGGTGTTCTGGCTGGTGGACTCCGCTGGGGGACGAATCACCGACCAGGTCGAGCTCTTTCCCGGCCGCCGCGGGGCAGGCCGCATCTTCTACAACCAGGTGCGCCTGTCGGGCCGGGTGCCGCAGATCTGCTGCCTGTTCGGGCCCTCGGCGGCCGGCGGTGCCTACATACCTGCGTTTTGCGACGTGGTGTTCATGGTGGAGGGCAATGCCTCGATGTACCTGGGTTCGCCGCGCATGGCCGAGATGGTCGTGGGGGAGATCACCACGTTGGAGGAGATGGGTGGGGCGCGAATGCACTGCACCGTCTCCGGTTGTGGCGACAACCTGGCTTCCGACGACGCTGCCGCCATCGAAATGGCCAGGGACTATTTCTCATACCTCCCGGGTTCTTGGCGCGACGATCCCCCGATGAGCGCCGCCCGACCCCCCACGGCCGACTTCGTCGCGGAGCTCGTCCCCTCGGACCCAAAGCTCTCCTACGACATGCACGACGTGGTGGAGGCCCTGGTCGACACCGACTCGTTCTTCGAGTTGAAGCCGGACTTCGCCGGCGAGGTGATCGTGGGATGGGCGCGGCTCGAGGGTCACCCCGTCGGCGTGGTGGCGAGCAACCCGGCGGTGCGCGGAGGGGTGCTGTTCGTGGACTCCGCCGACAAGGCCGCCCGCTTCATCTGGTGCGCCGACGCCTTCAACGTGCCGCTCGTGTTCCTCGCGGACGTCCCGGGGTTCATGATCGGCACGGCGGTCGAGCGCCAGGGCATCATTCGCCACGGGGCGAAGATGATCACGGCGGTCGCAGAGGCGACGGTCGCGAAGGTGTCGGTGATCGTGCGCAAGGCATACGGGGCCGGTCTGTACGCCATGGCCGGCCCGGGCTTCGAGCCGGATTCCTGCATGGCATTGCCCACAGCCGAGATCGCCATCATGGGCCCCGAGGCGGCGGTGAACGCCGTGTACGCCAACAAGATCGCCGCCATCGAGGACGAGGAGGCCCGCGAGCGGTTCGTGGAGGAGAAGAGGCGGGAGTACGACCAGGACGTGGACCTGCTCCGCCTCGCCTCGGACCTCGTCGTCGACGCCGTGGTCGCCCCCGAGGACCTTCGCGGCGAGCTGGTGGGGAGGATCGCCACGGCGACCGGGCGGGATCGCCGCTTTTCCGAGCGCCGACACGGCGTCCCCCCGGTTTAGGAGACCGGCCGACTCTTGCCCTGGTGCGACAAGTGCGAGCGGATGGTCCCCGACGAGGAGCTCACCGACTCGGGGTCGTGCCCGAGCTGCGACGAGCAGCTCGTCGAGCGCCGCAAGATCCCGTGGCACTTCAAGCTGCTCGTGCTGGCCACCGTCGTGTACCTGGGCTGGAGGGCCTACCAGGGAATCGGCTGGGTCGTGCACCACATCTGAGCGACATATCGCGACAGCACGTTTCCGCGCAAAGCGCGGGGGACTAGCCGAAGACGGCTTCTCCGGCTCGCCGCACCCACTCGACGTGTTCGCGGGGGCTTCTCCCAGCGTGGAGCCCGCTCACGGCGAGGTGGGTCGTCGCCTCGAAGGCTCGCCAGCGGGCGAGCTGGCGCTGCAAGCGCTCGCCGTCGGGATCCTCCCCGGGTTCGACGAGGCCCTGGAGGCCGACTCCGCTCGGGTCTCGCCCGGCTGCGATGGCGGAGCCGACCACGGCTTCCCAGGCCTCCTCGAGCCCGTATCCCGGCGCCGCCCGGGCGACCCACCCGTCGCCCAGGCGCCCGATGCGCTCGAGAACCCGACCGCCGGCGCCTCCTCCCATCCAGATGGGGATCGGTCGCTGGACGGGACGAGGCAGGATGCCCGCCGCCTCGACCCGGTCATAGCGCCCCTCGAAGCTGACCACGTCCTCGGTCCACAGCCGTCGCAACAGCTCGATCTGCTCCTCGTAGCGGTCGCCTCGGGTGGCGAAATCCTCGCCGAGCGCCTCGTACTCGACCCAGTTCCAACCAGTGCCCACCCCGAGCCTGAAGCGGCCCCCCGTGAGGATGTCGACCTCGGCAGCCTGCTTTGCCACGAGGGCGGTCTGGCGTTGGGGGAGGATGAGCACCCCCGTCGAAAGCTCGAGGCTGCAGTGCGCGGCCAGGTACCCGTAGAGGACGAACGGCTCGTGGAACTGGTGGGTGGCGTCGTAGGGCCCGGGCCAATCGGGTCTGGCGGAGGCGTCCGCGCCGAGCACGTGGTCGTAGACACTGACGAACGCGAATCCCGACTGCTCGGCCGCCTGGACGAAGTCCACCAGCACCTTCGGGTCGGGCCCGATCTCCGTCTGGGGCAGGATCATCCCGTAGTGCATCGCCCGACACTAAGAGATGGCGCGCGGGTTGTCGTCCGGTGCGGAGTGCGTCCTTCAGCCTGATCCGAATCGCGAGGTCGATGGCCCCCATTCGGGCCGGGCGTTACATAGACGCGAGCGGGGCAGTCCCCTGTAGTCAGCCGTGCTGCCAGAATCGGCTTTGAAGGTTCCTGGCGCCCGAGAGGGCTGCCCGGTCAAGCTGCGCGAGATCTTCTTCGTCGATGCGCCAGCCGAGGGCCCCGGCGTTCTCTTCAGCCTGGTGCCGGTTCTTGGCGCCGGGGATCGGGACGGCACCCTTCGCCATCACCCAGTTCAGCGCCACTTGGCTAGGCGTCTTGCCTCCGTACTTGTCGCCGATGCGGCGCAGTTCGGCAACGACGCGGTCGACAACGGCCATGGGATGGTTCGCGAAAGTTCGATTTCCGGATGGGGGATGGGCGGCGGAGTACTTGCCGGTGAGCCGACCCTGACCGATCGGCGAATATGCGAGCGGCAACACACCCAGTTCTGCGCAGGTCGCAAGCAGGCCACTCGTCTCGGGAGAGCGTCGAAGCAAGGAGAACTCGATTTGGTTGGTGGCCAACTGCATGCCGCGACCGTGCAACGCCGCAGCCATGGAGCGAGTCTCCCTCGCTGAGTAGTTCGAGACGCCAACAGCCTTCACCAAGCCCGCTTCGTGCGCCGCCGCAAGGGCATCTGCCAGTGCTGAGTGGGAACGAAGGCTGATGGGCCCGTGGAGCTGGTAGAGGTCAATGCTCGGCAGACCGAGACGTTGCAGCGAAGCTCGTAACGACCTCAGCAGTGCGCTTTGGACGAGCAGTCTCCACGGCGACGGCATGAACTTGGTGGCGATGACGACCGAGGTAGCGCGTTGGGGATCGCGGGCCAGCATGGAGCCGATGATCCGTTCGCTCTCTCCCCGGCCGTAGACCTCGGCGGTATCGAAAAGCGTGACGCCGGCATCGATCGAGGCGTTCCATGCTTCTTGGATCGAGTTACGCGTCAGGTCCGTGTCGTAGCTCCCCATTCCCCAAGTGGAACGGTCGCCCCAGGCCCAGGTCCCTACGCCGAGCAGCGGGATCGATACATCGGAGCCAGCCAGGGTGCAGCGCTCACCGACCACGGACGCACGGTACCCCTGCCGGGGGACGGCAGGTCCGTCTACGGGTGTTGAACAGCTCTCACTCGTGGCCGCACGAGCGCCAGGTACACGATGGCCAGGACCACGCCTATGACATCGAGTGCGATTGTGAAGAAGACGAGCACCATCATCCACTTCTTCCTGGAGGAACCTGCGGCTCTGAACGCCTCCGAAGACTTGGACGCGGCATCCGCGATCGCCCAAATCGAGATGGCCAGCGCTCCCAGCGCGATCACCAAAAGAAGCGTGTATGCCGCCAAACCCGCCACGTCCAAAGATTACGTCTGACCGCCCTCCTATTGCGCGAACGCCCAGAGTGATGTATCACGCGCGCTCCCCGCTGGAGGGCGGCGCTCGCGCAGTATCGCTCGAACGCCCAGAGTGATGGGTCACGCGCGCTTCTCGGTGGTTTGCTACTCTTCCGACGTTCGTCCCTAGACCCAGGACAAACGGGGGGGCCATGTGACCAGACGCATCTCGCTTTGGTCGTTGGCGGTGTTCGTTCTGGTTGCCGCGCTGTCGTTCTCCGGATGGGCTGTCATGCGGAACGGGGTGGCGCGACAGGACGAGGCACTGCTTCGAGGCGACGAGAGCCAGCTCATCTCGATTCTCCAAGCCACGTTGCAGAACCTCCGCAACCAACTGGACGGCGTTGTCTTCTACTCGTTGGCCGCGCCCAACGAGGCGACGGTATTTGCCGAAGAGGCAAAGCCGATCCTGACAAGCCCGACGATCTCCGTCGCACTCGTAAGCGTCTCGCCCCCAAGGGTGCTGCTGGCGAAGGGGCCGGATCTGAGGGATGGGGAGCCCCTGCCCTCCGATCTCGTAACCCAAAGTGTCGCCACTCTGGCCAAGACCACGACGCCGCCCCTGGACGCGACGATATTTCGTTCTGGGTCGAAGACTCTTCTCGCGATCACGTCTGCTCTTGTGGTCTACCCCCATGACGCTGCAATCCAGACCGAAGAGCTGAACCAGACGGGCGCGGCGCCGGACCTGAGCGGGCCCTACTCGCACCTGTTCGTGAACATCTACAACTCGACGAAGCCGGTGAGGAGCCAGCTGCTCATCACCACGTATGGTCCCGGCCCTCTTCCGGGGCCCGTCGCAAACGAGGTGGTTCGATACGAGGGGGTGACCTGGCTTGTCCAGGCTTCCCAGCGTTCGGCGCTCGTCGGTACTTACGCGCAGAATGCCCCGTGGATAGCCCTCGCGGTGGGTCTTCTCGTCGCATTCGCGCTTGCGTCGGCAGTGGAGTTGCTCGCCCGACGCGAGCGTGACGCGGCGGTCCTTGTCGCAGAGACCAAAGCCGAGTTGCTCGAATCTCAGAAGCACATTGTACGCAACGAGCGTCTGGCTGCGGTCGGCCAGATGGCGACCGTGATCGGACACGAGCTCAGGAACCCTCTCGGATCAGCGATCAACAGCATCCACCTCGCAAAGACATCTCCAACCGACATGGAGAAATACCTCTCGGTAGCCGAGAAGGCCGTTTACCGTGCGGCCAAACTCTCAGAGGACCTGACGACTTACATGCGTGAGCGGGAACCGGTGTTTTCGGATATCCAGTTCGAGAGCCTCGTCTCCGAAGTCCTCGAATCGGTTCCGGCACCCCCAGACACCAACGTCTCTGTAGAGGGCTCGCTGACCTTACGGGCAGATCGGACCCTCATGACCCAGGTGCTGACCAACGTGATCACGAACGCTTACCAGGCAATGCCCCATGGGGGCACCCTGCGTATCTCTGTCGACCAAGAGGGTCAGACCACTGCGATCCGGGTACGAGACAGTGGTTCGGGATTCGACCCGGCGATTGCGGAGCAGCTCTTCGACCCCTTCTTCACCACGAAGGAGGACGGAACTGGTCTCGGATTGGCCATCGTCCAGCGACTCGTGCAGCTTCAGGGAGGCACGATCGACGTGGACAACGGGCATCTCGAAGGAGCGATCGTGTCCATCCGGCTTCCGGCAGCCTGACTGGAAGAAAACGTGCCTGACGGTTTTGTCCTGGTAGCAGACGACGACCACGATCTTCGTATCTTGACTTCGGAGATACTCAGGCGTTGCGGCTTCCTCGTTGAAGAAGCCCAAGACGGCGAAGAGGTTTTGGACAAGCTCGCCCGACGTGAAATCGACGCGGTTGTCTTGGACGTGAAGATGCCCAGAAAAGATGGAATCTTGGTAGTAGAAGAAATGAGCCCCGAGCCGCCGCCGCCTGGCGTCCTCCTCCTCACGGCTTACGACATCGACCACGAGACCCGTGTCCGTCTCGGGGGAAGGATCGTCGACATACTCAGAAAGCCCATCCCTCCTACAGTCCTGATCGAGGCCGTATCCCAAGCGGTAGAAGTAGCGCAGTCAGCCCGATCCAATGGCGGGCGCAGGAAGTAGGCGGCGGCGAGGGAATTTGGTACGCACTCGGTGAATACAGAGCATCCCCCATCAAGTAGCTACTAACGCAGCCGGATCGGATCCGGGCCCCCTTAGCCTGTGCTACAAGGTTCTGCACTGGAGGGAACGGATGGAACCGCAGCCGGGCTGGGACAGCGCATTGGGTATAAGGGTTGAAGAGATGACTCCCACGCGGGTGGTGGCCTATGTCGACATCGATGAGCGACACCAACAGCCCTACGGCATTGTCCACGGCGGGGTCTGGGCCTCCGTCGTCGAATCCGTCGGGAGCCACGGTGCTGCTGCTGCCGCTCAGGAGATGACGGGAGACATGGCAGTAGTCGGAGTCGCCAACTCCACGGACTTCCTGCGACCGCATCGCGCTGGCCGAGTGCGGGCGACCGGCACGCCGATCTTCACCGGCCGAACACAGCAGATTTGGCTTGTCGAGATCGAGCGCGAAAGCGACGGCAAGATGGTGGCCCGTGGCCAGCTTCGGCTGCAGAACTTGGCGACCCCACCCGACAGGCGGAGCTAATTGTCTCATGAGCCTTCCACAGCAGATCACCTTCATCACTCTTGGCGCACGGGAGATGTCAGCCCTCCGTGCCTTCTACGGCGCCTTGGGCTGGATCGAACGACCCGGATCGGACGACAACTTTGCTGGCTTCGACGCCGGAACGGTGCGTTTGGCCTTGTACCCGCTCGGGCGGCTCGGCGATGAGGCGGCCCCTGGAGAACGTGAGCCCGAAATCGGTTGGAACGGAGTGACGCTCGGCGTCAACGTTGCAAGTCCCGACGCGGTCGACAGTGCCTTCCAGGTGGCCCTTGCCGCTGGTGCTGAACGTATCGCCGATCCTGTCAAGCGGGAGTGGGGCGGCTACACCGGATACTTCGCCGACCCGGAGGGCAACCGGTGGGAGGTCGCCTGGAGCCCTTATCCATAGTGGATCGACTCGTTCAGGGCGGTCGAGGATCAGTCGTAAGTCAGGGCGCCCGTCTGCATTGTCATGAGCCAGCGATCTCCCACCAGGGCGTAGACCTTGCAGACTCGGCCCGTCCACGCCTGCTCGGAGCCGTCATCGAGACTCCTCCATCGAGCAAGATCCTCGCCTTGACTACCTTCGTCAGGAGCCACGCGTCCGTGGGAAGGCTATAGAGAGCTTGGCCCCTCCACCTGCAGCGTTCTCGATAGACACGCTTGCACCCTGGACCTCGACCAGGCGCTGGACTATGGCGAGTCCGAGTCCTGTGCCTTCGATCTTGGTGGTGAAAAAAGGATCGAACAGGCGATGGGCCAAATCGGAGTCGAAGCCACTTCCGCTGTCCTGGACGGTTATGCGCGGGGTGGGGTCGCAGGTGGCTGCGAGACTCACGATCCCGCCATCGGGCATGGCTTGGTAAGCGTTTGTGATGAGGTTCGTCAGAACCTGGGTCATCAAGCACGGGTCCACCTTGATCCTCTCCGAGGAGTCGATGTGTACTTCGACGCCCTCTGGGGGCGGCGTGGTCTGCAACACGTCAGCAACGAGATCGGCGAAGTCCACGTCGGAGAAATCGGGTTCACGCTCGCGCATATAGGCCGTCAGGTCCTCCGAGAGGCGCACTGCACGATTGACCGCACGTTCTACGCCCGACAGGTACCTCTCGGCCTCGTCGGATATTTGCCCCAGTTCTCCTCGCGCCAGGAACAGCCCGTTGATGGCAGCGCCGAGGGGGTTGCGCAACTCGTGGCCGACCACCGTGGCTAGCTCACCCAGGGCGGAGAGGCGTTCTGTCCGTTTTCGCTCTGTGATGTCGCGGGCGTTCAACACGACGCCAGCCACAGCCGGGTCGTCCGTGCAGTTCGTGGCTATAGCTTCGATCGTGCGCCACTCGCCCGTCGATCCGCGGATCCGGAAGATGTAGTGGCTGTGCACTCCTGGCGTACCAAGAGTCATGGAGAACGCAGCGGCGGTCGCCTCGCGGTCGCCGGGATGGATGAGCTCGAGCAGGCTTCTGCCAATTTCCTCGCTCGCGTCGTAGCCGAACATTTGCTCGCCCGCCGGATTGGCATAGAGCAGCTCGCCTTTGTCGTTCACGAGGGCAATCACGTCGCTCGAGCTACTCACCAGGGTGTGGAAGCGCTCCCTGCTCTCACGAAGCAGCTCGACAGCTTCCATTTCCTCAGACACGTTGACGAGCTGTGCGACGGCAAGCTTCGTGCCGTCAGATTGGCTCTGAAACTGGTTCGAGGTCTCCAGCCAGAGCCAGGTCCCGTCCTTGCAGCGGTATCGGAGGCGAACGGTGTGGGCAACGGGGCCTTCGTCATCGCCCAGGCGAGCCATCCAGTTGTCGATGGCCTTTAGGTAATCGTCGGGATGGATGAACTCGAGGTTCGAGTGACCCACCATCTCCTCTTCGCTCCACCCGAGCATGAGGCTTGCGGCGATGTCGACCGAGATGATCACCGCGTTTTCGTCTTTCGTCATTGATCCGATACGTGGCCTCCTTGGTGACAAGGCGGCCGGATCGATTTCCCTCGGTGTCGCATCATCCTCTCGATCAATTGCCATGACGACGCGTAGGATTACGCCGTGCTCGGCTCGAAGGTCGAGATACCGCAATCCCACTGCTGTGTCGGGATCGCTCGCCATGTGGATCGTTGCGGAGCTAAAGCCCTCAGTGAGTGCTGCTACGAAGGCATCGATGACGGTCCGGTAGTCCTCTGCGATCACCAACTCGAGCGTCGACCTTCCGTCGATGTGACTCCCAGGAGGCAAGACGATGGTGGCGGGCATCTCGACAACGGCACCCTTGTCGTCGCACGCGCCGAAGATCGCGGCGGGATGCTCCTCTAACCACGTTGCCAGAGAAGCGTCGTTCATGATCGCCGGCGGTGCGCCCTGACCGGGTCCGGGACCCCCGAGGGGGGCGACGGCTGGGGTTTCGAGAGGCCCGCGATGCTCTTCGGGTCCTTCAACGCCTTTCCCCCCAAGCCCCCATGGTCACCTTCTGCGTACCTGTGGAACCCTCTGAGGAGTAACTCGTCACAATCCGTTGTCCAATGTACTCGTAGGACCATGGTCCCTTTCAGAAGGCCGTTGGATCCTCTAAGCGAGCGAGTATGCGACCTGGGGCGACGTGCTGGTGGCACGTTGCCGCGATGATTGCAGCAGAGTGCTATCTGCCGCGAGCATTCGAGGTGCTCACAGCTGTCCTACCCCAGGGCCCTCGAGGTGGTCGACGATCTGCCGGCGGTTGGCCATCAGCATCGGGAGGTCGATCGCTTTTCGTTTGACTTCCGGCCCATTGCCGCTGCACCAATGCCTGAGCGCGCCATATCCGGCCCAGTAGCGGGATCTGACCATTAGGAAGGGTTCTAATCGGGTTTGGCATGATGTCGTGGTGGACGAGTCCGTCGAGACGCCGACCGCCGGCTGGTCGGATCGCGCTCAAGTCGACTGGTACACGAAGCGGATCGGACGACTCGAAGCACGCCTCGCTGGCGAGCAGATGCTCGTTGACGTCCTTCCCCAAGAGCCCAGGCGTCTCCTCGACCTCGGCTGTGGCGACGGACGCCTGACCGCCCTGGTTCTCTCTTGTCGACCCTCCGTCGAGGATTGCGTCGCCGTGGACTGCTCCCTGCCGATGCTGGAGTTGGCGAGGGAACGCTTTGCCAGCGACCCGCGGGTCGACGTCAAGGCCTGGGATCTCAAAGAGCCAATCCGCCTGCTCGGTCGATTCGATCTAGTCGTCTCGGGATTTGCCATCCACCACCTGTCTGACTCACGCAAGCAGGAGCTCTTCCAGGAGGTGGTCGGGCAGCTGGAGGTAGATGGCTTGTTCGTCAACCTCGAGGTCGTTGCCTCGGCTACTGCGGAGCGCCACGCCGAGTTCTTGGCGGCCATCGGTCGCACCGCCGACGATCCGGAGGATCAGCTGGCTCCCATCGAGGATCAACTGGCATGGATGAGGGACGCCGGCATGACCAACGTGGATTGTCTTTGGCGATGGCGCGGATTCGCCCTGATGGTCGGCGAGGTCCGCTGGCGAAGCGGGTGAGCCGACCCGTCTTGTATCCCCGCCGTGAGCCATCCCGGATGGTCAGCAGCGAGCCAGGGTGCGCAGCACTTTCAGGATGGCCCCGCTGTCCCGATCGAACAGGCGACGTCCGCACTCGGAATGCAGGACGTCTGCGTCCCAGGAGGAGACGACGGCGGTGGAGACTTCGGGGACGATGGGATACCAGGTCCGGGCAGGTCGATGGTCTGGGTCGAAACGCCGGTCGCAGTCGAGACGATTCCAGAGGTGATCGTCTCGCTCCCTGGCCACCAGGCAATGAACGCTCCGTTGCCGCTGGTCGCCGTCACCTCGCTCCCGTTCCCGAGGACAAGGGTTACACCGGTGACCCCATCACCTGTTCGGCCTTCCACCAAGGTGTACGGCTGACTTTCACGGGCCAAGACGCTGACCTGGTCCACCGCGATCGCGCCGGCGGTCACGGGCGCGCCCGACTGCATCAGCCAGCGCAATGCCGAGTTGCCGTCTGGGGTGGTGATGCACAACAGGGCACCGCTACCAGTGGCATTGCCGAACACGGTGACCGTGTAGGGACCCCGAACGTCGCTCAGCTCGGGCACTAAGGATGCGGCATCGGCGCCCTTGTCGGAGGCAGGCGGGACCTGGGCAAGATGCGCCTGGCAACCGGCATCGGCGGAGGTGAGCTGGCCGCTAGCGGGCGGCGTCGGGGAAGGGGACCAACCAGCGAATGCAAACTGTTCGCTTCCCCCGACAAGAACGAGGCTCGAGACGGTAGCGGCCGCAGCTGTCGCACCGGCGAGGGTCACCCACTTGAGCGGCCTGCGTCGCCTCTGAGAGAGAGCGGCGACGAGCGTTGTCTGGTGCGAGGCGATCCACTCCTCGCTGAGTACGGGTACCGGTGCGGGCTGCAAGTCGATCATGAGGACTCCTTCAGGACGGCATGAACAGGGGTGCTGAGCGCAATCTGGAGCTTGAATCGGGAGCGTGAGAGGCGTGACCGCACGGTGCCAACTGGAATCGCCAGCGCCGTTGCGGCCTCCTCGTAGGACAGGCCGCTCCACAAGACCAACATGACCACCTCCCGCTCCCGTTCAGGGAGTGCCGAGATGGTGTCGAGTGCGTGTCGTAACGAGGCTTCGGTCGCGGAGCGAGCGATCGCTTGGTCTTCGGCGGGAGGGACCACAGGCGGGGCAGGGAGGCGCTCCAAGACTTCTTGGTATCGGCGCTGCCCCCGCCTGGCGTTGCGCACCACGTTGTTCGCTACACCAAGAAGCCACGAGAGCGGACTGCCAACGTCTCCTGATGGCACCCGGTCCCGATGCCGCCATGCTTCCAAGAATGTGATGGACGTAAGGTCCTCCGCCAAGGCCAGATCGGCCGTTCGACGCGCACAGAACGTGTAGACGGCCTGGGCGTGACGACCGAAGAGCTGGCCGAAGGCGACGGCATCTGACGACTCACCGGCAGAGGTGGCACGGGTCGCCTTGGTGAGCCTCACACCTAATAATGTCCGCAGAGGCAGGATTGGTTCTGTCAGCCGGACCACCCGCGAATGCCGGGTGCAGCGCGCTCTTTCAGATCCCCTGGTAGCCCATACCGCCCTGCATCGCTCACGCGGGCGGAGCGCGTTTTTCCGAACGGGAGCCTCGTGTTAGCAAAGTGGTCAGCAAATCGGCCCGGAGAGGCCGTCGAGGACGGTTAGCGGAGAGCTAGAGTCGCAGGTCACAACACCACGGGCTGTGGCGCAGCTTGGTTAGCGCGCTTGACTGGGGGTCAAGAGGTCCCGGGTTCAAATCCCGGCAGCCCGACCACAAAAGTCCAGCGCCCACCGAAACTATGAATCAGGCATCACTTATCGTGCGGTTGTCTGGATGAGATCCAGGCGGCCGTTGGTCCCCAACGTGACGCCCTCAATTCCAAAGCGCTGCGCCAGTAGTGCCGGCACTTCGGTCCGAGGCACCTCGGTGATCTCCGAAGCCCCTCCGACCGGACGCTCCACCAAGAGGCCTTGCTCGAACACGAACAGGGTGAGACAGCGATCTACGCTGCGGCGACCGAAGAAGCCGCTCGTGACGAACGGTGACAACGGGTGGGTAGCGGTGTACCAGTTGCTGACCTCGACATCGATAGCCGGCGCCGGCACCGGGACGAACCCGTACATGTCAGTCCAGGCGCCGTCGTTGACCACCTGCACGACGAGCTCTGGACCATCCTCGACGAGCCGGTAGACCCAGCCTGACTGGTCACTCTCGACGCCAACCTCGAACGGGATGGGATCGAGTAGTCCTCCTCCGCCTAGTCCGACGTCGGCCAGCCATTGCCGACCTCGATCGGTCAAGCGCAACAGGAGGTGGTTGAGGGGCCGATCCTCACCGGTGCCGCCGATCCGCACTCGAGCCAACATGACGTCCACAGGGCCGAGCCCCATCTCTTCGAGCGCTGCCTTGAGCAGCATGTTGTGCTCGAAGCAGTAGCCGCCGCGACGTCGCGCGACCAACTTGTCGACGAGGTGGCCGACGTCGAGTTCGACGGGCCGGCCGTTGCTCGATTCGAGGTTCTCGAACACGATCGCCGTCGTGTGAGCGCGGTGAACCGCGGCCAGGCTGGGTGGCTCGCCGCCGAGCCCGATTCGCTCGAGGTAACCGTCGAGGTCGAAGCTGATCCATTGACCTTAAAGCAAGTGGGCTGGAGCGATGTGATCGCGATAGTTAGCAGCTCCTGCTGGGCCAATTGACTGTCAGTGAAGGCGAGCTCGTCGAGACGTATTTTCCGAGACCCATCCTCTTCTGATAGGGGCGTCCCGGAGACTTGAAGAGCTACGAGCTCGCGGATTGGGCGACGTGCTCGAGGGCGTCGGTCTTGTCGTCGAATCCGACTATGGCAACGATCCGGCCGTTGCGGATTGTCAGCGCCTGGTACCGGAGCGCTGCTCCGCCTCGAGCTTTTGCAGCGTCGGTCCCCGCCACGGTCACGCTGACGAGCAGGCGATCGCCGATCACCTCAACATCGAACATGCTGCTCTGCACGCCGGCCTCGCGGCCGCGCTGGTACCAGGCCAGCACTTGGTTGCGGTTCTGGCACGCGGGGTTGGGATCGCCAGGTGCTCCCCACGTCACATCGGGGTCCAGCAACTCGACGAAGGCCGAGGGGTCCTGCGCGGCCATGGCCGTCCGCACCTGGTGCGCAATCTGGTCCATCCCCTGTGCCACGGGTCCATGATGCCTTATGGTCGGGGTGTGGTGGACCTCGTCTGACGCTCCGAGGCTCAGCGTTGCCAAGATTTTTCAGGCTTATGGTCGTCTTACGAGGAAGATCAGCAACAATCAGGAGGGCTAGTGCCGAAGATCACTCCGTTTCTGTG
>Ga0307476_10001558_pt1 | contig 13877 bp, 10 predicted proteins | sample atmos_gasesECM2C_2_FD_203314 | JGI IMG/M metagenome (GOLD analysis project Ga0307476, IMG submission 203314) | Hardwood forest soil microbial communities from Morgan-Monroe State Forest, Indiana, United States - atmos_gasesECM2C_05 | ecosystem: Environmental > Terrestrial > Soil > Temperate... | reverse complement strand
CAAGCACCCGCTCGCCACCGTGCACGGCGGCAGGCCGAACGTGCTGCGGTACATCGCCAGATCGCTCTCCGCGTTGGCATAGTGGAACGCGTCGATGATCGCGATCGACGCGGTCGAGGTGATCGCCGGGTTCAGCTTGTACGCGCTGACGAGGTCGGCCGGGCCCAGGCCGGCCGGCAGGGCGAACGGCCTGATCCGGTTGTTCTCATCGAGAACGACGTGCGCCTTGCAGGTGAAGTTGCCACCACCGCAAATCTGCATGGTGGGATGCTCGACCGTGCCGTCGAACTCCTCGTTGATCTGATCCAGGGTGGGATCCGCCATGCCGCAACCCGCGAGCGCGAGGCCGCCGGCGGCGAGTGCGAGCGTGGACGCTGCTGCATATCTGGTGTGAGCGATTCGCATGGCGCTCACGATGCATGATGCTGTGTTCAGTTGTGAACACAAAACGTGCTGTGGTTTCTGCAACAGTGTCTTCGTCGAGGCTGTATATTGCAATGTATACTATACCAAAATTGGGAAACTTGAAATACAAATTCAGAAAACCGAGATGGTGTCGGGGCTGGGGTTATCTCACCATCACATAGAGTCGCTTCCATGCGCTTCATTACGGCTGCATTAAGGCCAGACGCGAGGTCGCTCCCGAGCGAACGCCCGGTCGGTGGAGTGGGTCGAGTTGCCACACGCCGCGGCATCACCGCCTCGCGGGCCCGGCCGCCGGACAGCCCGTGTAGCTGCCGAGCAGCACGCGCTCGAAGCCGGCGCGGCGCACCGCCCCGGTGACCTCGAGCAGCTGGCGCGCGGTCGCGTCGCTGTCGATCGCCACGCCCAGCGAGCCGGTGCACCCGAGCGCGCGGCAGCGGTCCGCGACCCGCCGCACCAGCGCGTCGATCGCCGCCGGATCGGCGAGCGATGCGGCCTGCGCGCCGCGATCGACGCAGGCCGTGACGGTGCCGCGGCCGAGCTGCAGCGCGGCCCGGGCGGCCGCCGGCTCGCGGCCGCCGAGCTGGTGCGCGGTCCGCGCGGCGCCGACCAGCCGCGGCGCGCCGATCCCGTCGCGCAGCGCGATCAGCGTCGCGTCGCCCTGCTCGGCCCACTCGAGCGCGAGCTCCAGCATCGCGCCGGGGGTATCGGGGCTGGCGACCACCAGAAAGGTCTGCCCCGCGGGCAGCGGCCGCGGCGCGATCATCCCCGGCGTGACGACGTCGTCGCCGTGGCGAACCTCGCGCCGGCCTGCTTCCAGCACCGCGTAGCCCGCCGCCGGCGCGACCCGCCACGGCCGCGCCTCGCCGCGCGCGAAGTCGCACGCGATCTCGACCGCGTTGTCCGCTCGAGCCGCGACGCCGAGGCCGATCAGCTGCCGGGCGACACAGGCCTCGGTGGCGTCGCCCAGCCCTCCGGCGCGCGCGACCTCGATCGCCCCGCCGCGCACCGCGAGCATCGCGCGCAGTGACCCGACCGGCGCCGGCCCCGAGAAGCAGCCGGCGATCGCCGGGAGGCCGCGGCGGATCGCGCCCTCGGCGGCCCGCGCGACCTCCCGCGCGGTCCTCGGTGGCGGCTCGTCCAGGGTCGCGTACGGCGTCCACGGCGCTCGGGTCGCGAGCAGCGCGCTGCACGAGGTCCGCGAGCAGAGCGTCTCGACCGCCGACCGCGGCGGATCGCCGCCGGTCACGAACTGGAACGGGTAGCGCACCGAGATCATCTGGCCGGCCGGGAACGACAGGGTCTGCACCACGCGCACCACGCACGCCGACACCGCCGCGGTGACACCGCTGCCCAGGACGCTGGTCGTCGTCACCCTGCCGTCGGGACCGGCGGTGAACGTCACGGTGACCGCGCCGGTCATCGCCGGATCGGCGGCGAGCTCGCGCTCGTAGCAGCCGCGCAGCTCGGGCAGGTAGCCGCGGACCATCCGCTCGATCACGGCGCGGTCGAGCGGGCCCTGGACCACCGGCGATCCGGCGATCACGCTCGGCCCGCCGCCACCGTCGAGCCGCCGCGCCGTGACGCTCGCGCCGGGCGCGCCGCCCACCGGCACGCCCGGCGAGCCCGGGTCGATCGCCGTTCGCGGCAGCGGCGCCGCCGGTGCGCAGCCGACCAGCGCCAGCCGCGGCGCGACCTCGGGCGCGACCGGCCCTGCCGCGGGCCCGCAGGCCGAGACCGCCACGGCGGTGACGAGCGATGCGATCCGCACCGCTCCCACTATACGCGACCGGCGATGCCCCGCCCCCGCCGCCACCTGCCGCAAGACGCGCCGGCGGCCATCCGCTCGCGCGGCGCGCCGGGCCTCGATCATCGCCTCGGCTACCGCCCCTTCCACACCGGCTTGCGCTTGCCGAGGAACGCGGCGATGCCCTCCGCGGCGTCCTCGAGCGCGAGCACCCGGCCGAGCTCGCCCTCCAGGTAGCGCAGCTGGGGCTCCAGCGCCATGTCCTGCGAGCGGTAGAACGCGCGCAGCCCCAGCGCGAGGGCAGCCGGGCTGCGCTCGGCGAGCTCGCCGGCGAGCCGCGCGGTCTCGGCCTCGAGCTCGGCCGCCGGCACGACCCGGGTGACCAGCCCCGAGGCCAGCGCCTCGCGCGCGTCGAGCTTGCGGCCGGTCAGCATCATCTCCAGCGCAACCTTGCGACCCACATTGCGCGCGATCTCGGCGGTGATCATCATCGGCCACAACCCGACCGCGATCTCGGTCGTGCCGAACGTCGCGGTGTCGGCCGCGACCACCAGATCGCACGCGACCATCAGCCCGAGCCCGCCGGCGAGCGCCGGCCCGTTGACCATCGCGATGATCGGCTTGCCGAGCTCGTGCATCGCGAGCAACAGGTCGACCAGGCTCGCGCGCGGCCCCGATGCCGGCGCCTGCATCGCCGACAGGTCGCCGCCCGCCGAGAACGCCGTCCCGGCGCCGGTCAGCACGACGACGCGGACCTCCGGCTTGTCGCGGATCACCGACAGCGCGGCGACCAGCTCGCCGCAGGTCGCGGGCCCGATCGGGTTGCGCTTGTCGGGGCGATTGAGCGTCAGCCGCGCGATCGGACCTGCGTCGTCGACCAGGATCGTGGCGTAGTCGGCCATGCTGGGGGTGTACCATGGCGCATCCGCCGCGCCGGGCAGGCGGCATCGCCGAGCCGCGTGCGGTGCGTCGCGTTGACACGCGGTCTCCGCCGAGCCTAGGCTCCCACCATGGTTCGTGGAGCGCTCGCGGCGCTCGCGGCAGCGTTCGTTCTCGGCCTCGGCGGCTCGCTGCGATCCGCCGCCGCCGACCAGAACGACCTCGTGATGTCGCGGCTCGCGACCCGGATCACCGACGACACCGGCCGCGTGCTCGCCGTGGTCGGCCAGAACCTCGAGTTCCGCGCGCTCGCATCGCAGCTCGGCGTGGTGCTCGCGCCCCACCTGCTGTCCCCCGCCGACACCCTCGGGTTCGCCGGCTTCCAGTTCGCCGCCGACGCGTCGCAGACCACGATCGACAGCATCCAGCCGTACTGGCGCGTGCTCGCCGGCACCCGCGACCCGGGCGGCACGAACCGCATCGCGCACGGCACCGGCGTGCTGCGCACCGTCGGGATGTTCGCCCGCAAGGGCCTGTGGTTCCCGGCCCCGTCGTTCGAGCTCGGCGCCGGCGCGGTCCACCTCGTCGGCTCCACGATCTGGGCCGCGCAGCTCTACGGCAAGCTCGCCCTGCACGAGGGCTACCACGACCTCCCGATCCCGAGCATCGCCGTTCGCGGCGGCGTGTCCCGGATGATGAACCAGCGCGATCTCGACCTGACCGTCGGATCGTTCGACGTCACGGTGTCCAGGCACCTCGGCATCGGCGGGACCTGGCGGCTCGATCCGTTCGCCGGCTACGACCTGCTGATCATCGTCCCGCGCTCGCAGGTGCTCGACGCCACCCCGGACGTCGATCCGCTGGCCCCGGGCAACCAGGCGGACGGCGCCAACAACTTCGTGTTCCGCGACCAGGCGAACATCACCCGCCAGCGCTTCCTGGTCGGCGCCAAGCTGCAGTACGCCGTCCTCCAGCTCACCCTCGAGGCCCAGTTCGCCCTGGCCGGGTCTTCGGTCGACAACCGCCCCGGCGCCACCGCCGCCTGCCAGCCCAGCTCGCCCACCACCAGCTGCAACGCCCCGGACACCGCGGCGTCCCAGACCACGATCTCGCTGTCGGCCGGCTTCGACTTCTGACCACTTGCCGCGTTCGACCTGACCGATGCCCGGGTCGCCTCGTTGACGGCGCATCCCATCGCGACGTGGGTGCGCTCGCTGATGGCGTTTCAGTCGCCGGTCGTCGCATCCTCGCGCCATGTCCAGCGACATCCGCCACGTGGACGCCAACGGCCTGCGCTTCGCGTACCTCGAAGAGGGCCGCGGCCCGCTCGTGCTGCTGCTCCACGGCTTCCCCGACACCGCGCACAGCTGGGATCACGCCCGCCCGCGCATCGCCGCCCGCGGCTTTCGCGCGGTCAGCCCGTGGATGCGCGGCTACGCGCCGACCGGGATCCCGCCGCGCGACGCCGACTTCGAGACCCTCGCCCGCGACGCGCTCGCGCTGATCGCCGCGCTCGGCGAGGCCTCGGCCGTGATCGTCGGCCATGACTGGGGCGCCGCCGCGGCCTACGGCGCCGCCGCGCTCGAGCCGGCGCGGGTCGCCAGGCTCGTCCCGGTCGGCATCCCGCACCCGGCCACGCTGAAGCCCTCGCCGATCAACCTCTGGCGCGCGCGCCACTTCGTGCTCTACAAGCTGCCCGGCGCCGCCCGCCGGTTCGCCGCCGGCGACTTCGCCGCGCTGCCGGCGATCTGCAAGCGGTGGTCGCCGCGGTGGTCACCCTCGGCCGACGAGCTCGCCCCGGTGCGCGCGGCGTTCTCCGATCCCGCCTGCCTCGACGCCGCGCTCGGCTACTACCGCGCGCTGCGGTTCCGGCCCCCGGCGTTCCTGCGCGCGCCGATCGCGGTGCCGACCGTCGCGTTCGCCGGTCTCGACGATCCCAACGTCAGCCCCGCCGACTACGCCGCCGCCCGCCGCATGTTCCGGGCCGACTACACCGTCGAGGAGATGCGCGGCGGCCACTTCATGCACCGCGAGCACCCCGACGACTTCGCCGCGAAGCTGCTCGCGCACCTGTGATCGCGCGCGCTGATCACTGCACGACGATCGTGCCGACGAAGCCGTGACTCAAGCACTGGAAGTTGAACGTACCGGCCTTGTCGAACTCCAGGCATACGGTCCTGCCGTAGTCGACCATCAGCCCGGGATCGGTCGCCCTGAGCGGATTGGGCGCCACGTCGTGCGCCGGCGACATCACGAACTTCACGATGCCGTGCGCGCTGATCGTGGTCGTCATCGGGTCGTACGCGGTGACGCTGTCCGAGGTCGTCACCGTCGGCATGTCACCCGGCGGGCAGGTCAAGGCACGGACGGTGGGCGGCGCGGCGTCGGCCACCGGCGCGTCGGGGGTGGTCGGGGAGCTGGAGCTGCCGCACGCGGCGAGGAACAGACAGGCAAGCGATGTACGGACTCGCATGGTGGGCGCGACGATACCCGCGGCGCGAAAGCTTCGCCAAACCACTACGGCAGCTGTGCCGGATCCGTCACAGGGCCGGTGTGCGACGGATCCGCCGCCGGGGCGGCGCGCGGCTCGGCGTCGCGCGCGGCGGGACGCGGCGACGGCTTCGCGGTCTTCTCCACCTCGGGCCTGGCCGCTGGCTTCGCCGAGGCGGCGTCGCCGGCCTCGGCCTCGGCGTCGGCCTCGCCGCCGTCGTCGGGGACGTTGCTGCTCGTGGTGCGCGCCGTCCGCGCGCCGGTGAGCTTGCCGCGGCGCGCGCGCGGGGTCTTCTTCCACTGCTCGTCGGCGCGCTTGGACCGGCCGGGGTCGGCGACCTGGTAGACGATGATGGTCTGGCCCTTGCCGAGCACGGTGTCGTAGGAGATCCGGTTGATCCGCGCCAGGTCGTGCGAGCCCATGCCGAACTTCTTCGCGACGTCGGCCAGCTTCTCCTTGCCCTGCGCGGTGTACTCGGTGCGGACCCGGCCGGTGCGGGCCTCGGCGAGGTCGAGGTGCTCGGGCGAGCCGCGGGTGACGACGGCGAGCTGGGCCTCGTCGAGCAGGTTGACGTGGTGCCGGTCGGCGTCGAACCCGGGGGCGACCCACGCGAGCAGCACCATGCGGGCCTGCAGGTTGCTGTCGGGGTCGATCGCGTTCCACTGCGCGAGCTCGGCCTGGGTCACGGCGAGCGCCCGGGCGACCGAGCGCAGCGTGTCGCCGGCGACCACGCGGTAGAACACGCGGTGCTTGCCGGCGACGACCGCGGTCTTGTCGGGCACCGCGACGATCAGCGGCTCGCCGTCCTTCTGATCGACGCCCGAGGCGTGCAGGTTGGCCCGCGCCTTGAGCCGGTTCCTGGCGCGCTGCTCGTCGCTGATCCGCGGCACGACCAGCACGGTGCCGCCCTCGATCTCGGCGTCGCGGGTGACGTCGTTGAGCTTGCGCAGCTGGGCGACGGTCACGCCGAACGTGGTCGCGACGTCCTCGAACCGCTCGCCGTGGGCGATCACGTAGGCGTCGTAGTTCTTCCAGTCCGACTCGATCTCGACCAGGCGGCGCTGGGCCTCGGCGCGGGCGCCGCGCGGGACGCGCACGGCGTAGCCGGCCTCGCCGGGCGGCGTGCGCCCGTGGCGGAGCTGCGGGTTGAGCCGCTTGAGGTCGGCCTCGGCGGCGCCGGCGATCCGCGCGATCGCCGCGAGCGACGCCGAGGTCGGGATCACGACCTCGTCCCAGGCCTCGGCCGGCGCGGAGGTGAGCTTGTCGAATCCGTACAGCGCGCGGTTATGGCCGACGATCGCGGCGGCGAGCACCTTGGGCGTGTACAGGCAGGTCTCCCACGGGATCGCGTTCTCGTACTCGCACAGCCGGTAGTAGTCGTTGGTGTTGTAGCGCGCGATCGAGCGCAGCATCGCGCCGTAGCCCATGTTGAACGCGGCGAGCGCGATGTTCCAGTCGGAGAACCGCTGGTGGAGGTCGGCGAAGTAGTCCATCTGGGCGATCGTCGAGCGCAGTGGATCGCGGCGCTCGTCGACCCAGCGGTCCTCGCGCAGCCCGTAGATCCGGCCGCCCTCGGGCATGAACTGCCAGATCCCGAGCGCGCCGGCGGGCGAGGTGTCGCCGGGGTCGTAGCCCGACTCGATCATCGAGACGTAGAGCAGATCCTCGGGGAGGTGGGCCTGGCGCAGGTGGGCGACGATCATGTCGCGGTAGCGGCCCTGGGCGACGAGCCAGCTCTGCATGATGCTGCGGCCGCGCGGATCGTCCCGGTAGAACACCAGGTAGTCGACCAGGGTCTGCGACCAGCGGACCGGCAGATCGGGGAGCTCGAGCTGATCGAGCCACGGCGCGTCGGGCCGGAGCTCGCTCGGCCGCTTGACGATCGGCCGCGGCGGGCCGGGCTCGAGCCGGCTCGGCGGCCGCGTGCGCTCGTCGATCCACGGGCTGGCGCCGGGCGGCGGGAACGCCTCGACCTCGAACTCGTGCAGCAGGTCACCCGGTCGCGCGCAGCGCTCGTCGACCGAGCAGCCGCGGATCGCGCGCCGGCCGTCCAGCTCCTGGGGCAGCACCGGCTCGCCCGGCCGGACCGGCGGCGCCGGCTGAGTCCCCGCGTGGACCGGCGGATCGGACGAGCGATCGGACGGGTCCGCGTGGACCGCCGCACACAGGCCGAGCCAGACCACGAGGCTGGTGCCAGCGGCCGCGCGGAGGAAGTCATCGCGCATGCCCCGAAAGATAGGCGGCGGGATGAGGCTTCACCAAGTTTTCAGGCCCGGTTTTGCCCCGAGGGCGCTTCGGTGCGCAAACAGTGCTAGTCTGCCCGCCAGTCATCTAGGAGAGCCCCATGCCCGGAATGGGCGAGCTGATCGTCATCCTGCTCATCGTCCTCGTGGTCTTCGGTGCCAACAAGCTGCCCGGCATCGGCGACGCGCTGGGCCGAAGCATCAAGAATTTCAAGAAAGCGTCGAACGTCGAAGGCGACGACGAGAAAGACGGTGCGGCCAAGAAGGAGCTGGCGGCCGCCAAGTCGGCCAAGCAGCTGGAAGAGGGGAGCGGGGCCGAGGACGGCGAATGGGAAGAAGTCGTGGTGCGCCGGCGCAAGAAGCCGGCGGCCGGCGGGGAGTGACCGCCTCGCCGGGGTGTCAGCGCGTCGGGGTGTCAGCGCGTCGGGGTGTCAGCGCGTCGGGGTGTCAGCGCGTCGGGGTGTCAGCGCGTCGGGGTGTCAGCGCGTCGGGGTGTCAGCGCGTCGGGGCGTCAGCGCGTCGGGGTGTCAGCGCGTCGGGGCGTCAGCGCGTCGGGGTGTCAGCGCGTCGGGGTGTCAGCGCGTCGGGGTGTCAGCGCGTCGGGGTGTCAGCGCGTCGGGGTGTCAGCGCGTCGGGGCGTCAGCGCGTCGGGGTGTCAGCGCGTCGGGGTGTCAGCGCGTCGGGGGGGCGGCGTCGGACGAGGCCCGGGATCGCGGGCCCGTGGGAAGGGTTCATGGGTCAGGCCTGCGGGCGACGCACCGCGGCGGCGTAGACCTCGGCTGCGTGGGTGCGCAGCGGCTCGGGCAGCGACTCGTCGGCCGCCAGCGCGCGGAGCTCGCCGAACCTCAGCGTCGTCGCGATCCGGATCGCATCGGCCAGGGGCGTCGACGGGTTGAACACCAGCGCGCGCTTGACCGCGTGACGGACCGACCATCGCGCGTGGGCCGCGATCAGGGCGAGCGACGCCGGGACGGCGGGCCGCGCCGACGCGATCCGGACGATGTCGCCCTCGGTGGCGTGCGGGTTGTCGAGCAGGATCGCGATGACCGCCGGGTGGGGATCGCGCAGCAGGAGCAGCAGCTGCTGGCGATCATGGGTCCGGGCCAGGGCCTTGCGCTCGCCCAGCGTGAGCGGCCGACCGGCCGGTCTGAGCGGCCGCTCCGGTGCGAGCGATCGGGCGAGCTGCCTGGCGTCCATCGTCGCCGGTGACGCGGCCAGGAACAGCCGGGCGATCGCCGGTAACTGCTGAGAACTCGCGGCCTCGTACAGGCTCTGGCGGACGCGGTAGGGCAGCGCCGGGTCGGCGGCCGCGCGGGTGATCGCCTCCAGCGCCTCGGCCGCATCGGGGTCGTCATGGAGGTGGGCGCGGGTCATGATTCCCGCGATGGCATGCACCCACGTCGTTGGATCGTCCTCACAGAAGGCCTCGACCAGGGCAAGCATGCGCATCCGCGGGTCGCGCAACGCACGCAGGCGAGACAGGGGGTCCTCGAAGCCCACACGAATAGTGTGGCACGTTGAGGACATGGCGCGCTGCGTGATACTTTTTGGAATCATCGAGCCGTCTTTTGCGCGGCGGTAGGTGCGCGATGCCCGAGACCCGGATCATCAAGCGATATGCGAACCGAAAACTGTACGACACCGAGCACAGCAGATATGTGACGCTCGACCAAATCAGCGAGATGATTCGCAATGGCGACGACGTCAAGATCGTCGACAACAAGACCAAAGAAGACCTGACCACGGTCACGCTGGCGCAGATCATCTTCGAGGAGGAAAAGAAGCAGCGCAGCTTCCTCCCGCTTGCCGCGATGCGCAACATCATCCAGAGCGGCGGGGAGTGGTTCGCCGAGGCGCAGCGCCGGGTCCAGAGCATCCTGCCCGGCAAGCGCAAAGACGAAACACTACCGGAATCTGCCGGTGACGATCCGCCCGGCGAGGCGACCGACGAGACCGCGATGAAGCGGCGCAGCCTCGCGTCGCTCCGCGAGTGGGTCGATCACTCCAAGCACCGACTCGACGAGTGGCAGAAGCAAGTCGACACCAAGATCCGGACGACGATCGACGGGATCTCGCAGACGATCACCCCGTGGGGGAGCGTCAACAAGGACGTGCGCGCGCTGGCCGATCGCATCGAGGAGCTCGAGGCCAAGCTGCGCGAGCTGGAGAGCCACGAGGAGCGCGGGCCGACGTCGGATCACTCGGGCTAGCGTCCGGCCCGATCACCGCGCGGCCGAGCCGCCCGATGCTCGTCGATCGATCGCGCTCGACGCTGCTCGATCGATGATCGATCGATCGATGATCGATCGATGCTGGTTGCCGCGCAGCGCTAGCGCTTCTTGGGATCGCCCGGCTTCTTGTCGCCGGGCTTGACGCCACCCTGCAGCTTGCCGAGTCCGAGATCGTCGTCGGCCGGCGGCGCTGGCCTGGATCGCCGGTCGGCCGGCCGCTCGACGGAGCGATGCGGCGCCGCGGGGCGCTCGGTGGGGGCGGGCCTGGCGGTGTCCTCGACCGGCATGCGATCGGTCCGGTCGGGGACCGGGCGCTCCGGCGCCGCGGCGCTGCCCGCCGCCGAACCGCTGCCCGCCACCGGCGCGCTGCCGGTCGTCGAGGCGACGCTCGCGCCCGAGCCGGCGGCCGGGGCCGCGCTGCCGGCGGAGCCGCTACCCGCCGCGGCTGCCGAGCCGCTGCCCGCCGCGTCGCTGCCCGCCGTGGCCGCCGCACCGCTGCCCCCGGCCGCGGACCCGGCCGTCGAGCCACTGCCCGGTGCGGGGTTGCCCGGTGCGGGGCCGAGCGCACACGACAGCGTCTCGACCTTGCCGGCGACCAGCGCCATGTCCTGCTCGAAGCACACGCCGCTCGGGCCGCGGAGCGTGACCTTGCGCTGCCCCGGCTGGACCTCGATGTCCTGGCCGTTCCGGACCGTGGCGTGGAGCTTGCCGTCGAGGAACAGGTTGGCCGCGTCGCCGCCGGACAGCACCGCGCGGACCTTCGCGTAGGCCGGCGCGGCCGACTCGGCGGGCGGGCTGTCGCCGTCGAGCATCAGGAACTTCACCGCGAGGAAGCCGCCGAGGACCAGCGCGGCGATCGCGACCCCGATCGCGACGTCGCGCGCGATCGACGACCTCCGCTTGCCCTCGGGGTGAAGCCCCGGGTCGACCGGCGGGGCCGGGGCGTACTGGCCGGGCGCGCCATACGGTGGCTGCGGCATGTACGGGTGGGGCGCGCCGGGATATCCCGGCATCTGCGACGGGTGCATCCCCATGGGCATCATCGGCTGGCCTGGCGGACCGAGCTGCCCGTGCCCCATCATCGGCGGCATGCCCGGTGGCGAGATCGAACCTGGCGGCCGCATGTGCTGCGGCATCGGCGCCGCGCCGCCCATCGCCCCCATGGGGCTCATGCCCCCCATCGGGCCCATGGCGCCCATCGGGCCACCCGGGCCCATCGGGCCCATGGACCCCATCGGGCCCATCGAACCGAACGGCTGGCCCGGCATTCCCGACGGCTGGCCGGATCCCTGCGGAGCGAACGACTGGCCCGCGGGTCCCGTCGGCGGTGCGCCCATCGCGCCCTGGGAGTGCAGGTAGTTCGGCAGCCCGGGCGGGGCGGTGGCGCCGATCAACGTCTTTCCCTGGCCCGGATTGACCGGCGCGCCGTTCTGCGGCGCCCCCGGCGGGGGCCCCTGCATGCCGGCGGCGACCGGCGGCGCGCCCGCCGGCGGGCCGAGCGGCGCACCGCCGGGCGACGCGAAGCCCATCTCGGGCGCCGGCGTACGCCCCGGCGAGCCCGCTCCGTTGGGAGCGATGCCCGGCGGCACGTCGCCGCGCGAGGTCGGCGCGCGACCGACCGGCGGCGGCTTGGGCGGGCGAGTGCTCGGCGGCTGCGCCGTGCCCGGCCGTCCTGCCCCGGCCATCGCGGCGGCCGCGGCCATCGCGGGGTTCGCGCCGTGATCGATCTCGCCGAAGATCTCGGTCGGCGCCTCCTCGCCGAAGTCCTCGCTCTCCTCGCTCTCGGGGATCGCGAGCGTCGCCGGCGAGCCGGGCGCTGGACCGACCTCGGGGCTGGCCCCGGCGGCCTGCTCGATGTCGTCGAAGTTCGGGCCGCCGAGCACCGTCGGATCGCCCTCGACCGGCGGCGCCTCGCCGAGCCCGGCGACGACGTCGCTCTTGGCCTCGGCGGCCGGCAGGCCGTCGATCAGCCCGTCGCGGCCGACCCGCTTGTACTGCTCGAGCTGCTGGCGCTCGCGGTCGATCTCGCCCGAGAACACGTCCTTGAGCCAGCTCGACAGCGACTTGGCCGTGAACACGGCGTCCTGGCTCATCAGGAACGCCTGCAGGTCGGCGAGCATCTCGCTGCACCACTGGTAGCGCTCCTCGACGTCCTTCGCGAGCGCCTTCATGATCACCGCCTCGACCGCGGGCGGGATGCTGGGGTTGATCTCGCGCGGCGGGCGGACATCGACGTTGCGCACCTTCTCGAGCGTCGAGAAGTCGGTCTCGCCCTGGAACAGCCGCTCGCTGGTCAGGCACTCGTAGAGCATCGTGCCGAGCGCGAACAGGTCGCTGCGGCGATCGAGCGGCAGGCCGCGGACCTGCTCGGGCGACATGTACCCGAACTTGCCCTTGAGCACGCCGGCCATCGTCCGCGAGTTGCGCGACGTCGCCTTCGCGATCCCGAAGTCGATGACCTTGACCTCGCCCTCGTACGACACCAGCACGTTCTGCGGCGAGCAGTCGCGGTGGACGATCTCCAGCGGCCGGCCGAGCGGGTCGCGCTTGCGGTGCGCGTAGTCGAGGCCTTCCAGGACCTTGGCGATGGTGAAGCACGCCATCGGGATCGGCATGGGCTGCTTGAGCTTGCGCAGCCGGTTCTGGATCTGGAGCAGGTCCTTGCCCCAGATGTACTCCATCGCGATGAAGTGCGAGCCGTCGATCCGGCCGAGCTCGAAGATCTGACAGATGTTCGCGTGAGCCAGCTGGCCGGCGATCTTCGCCTCGTCGATGAACATCTTGATGAAGTCGCGATCCTCGCCCATCGTCGGCAGGATCCGCTTGATCGCGATGATCTTCTCGAAGCCCTCCACGCCGTACGACTTGGCCTTGAAGACCTCGGCCATGCCGCCCACGCTGATGCGATCGAGCAGCAAGTACTTCCCGAAAGGTACGGGCTGCCTCACCTGGCTCCCATGGTAGCGGACGGGCCAGAACGAGCACAATGAAGAAAGGGGGGCATATGACCTGGGGTCAGCGACAACACCCGTCGCATTTCTCGAGGCTGCGGGGTCTTGAAACCATGGTCTATCGGCGACAGCCACCATGTAGGTGGAGTGTCCAGCGCCGGTCCGCCGTGCAGAGGCCGCCTCAAGATCGCCTGGAAGCGCCTAGAATCGAGCGTCGATCCCGACGACGCCGCCGTCCGTCGAGACCGCAGCGTAGGGACGAAGCGCTTGCTCGCGCGAGATCCGCCGATACCCACGTATACCGTCGTACACGCCGAATGCGTATACCACCCAGAACCCGATCCCGCTCGCGATATTGAACGGCCGCAGTCGCCGGGCGGACTGCGTGGCGTCGTGTCCGCGGCCATCCCCATCGGTGCAGGTCAACCCGCCGCCGCCGGCCCCCTGGGTGTGATCGCACCACTGGCGCAGATACGAGTAGGTCACGAGGTTCGTGATCAGCAGCGCGCCGAGCACGCCACCGAGCACGTACGCCTTGGTGTGATCGCCGTTCATGTACTGGCCGACCGGCGGGATCAGCGTGAACAGCCACGACGACCGCTGCGGCGACACGCGCAGCGCGCGGAGCTCGGCGGCGTGGCGCGACGCGACGTCGTTGAAGAACGCGACCACGTCGGGCGGATACAGCGCCGGATCGAGCCGGCCGTCGGGCTCGATCCGCAGGTAGGCGACGAAGTGCTGCTCGGCGGCCGCGCTGCGCTGCGCGAAGAACGCGGCGATCCCGGCCAGGCGATGCGCCTCGGCGAGGTCGGCGATCGGCAGCTGCTCGCGGAGCAGCGGATCGACGAGCGCGGCGACCCGCGGCCAGTCGCCGGCCAGCGCCGCGGTGTTGCCCTCGCGCAGGACGTCCGA
>Ga0307476_10001557_pt1 | contig 13892 bp, 14 predicted proteins | sample atmos_gasesECM2C_2_FD_203314 | JGI IMG/M metagenome (GOLD analysis project Ga0307476, IMG submission 203314) | Hardwood forest soil microbial communities from Morgan-Monroe State Forest, Indiana, United States - atmos_gasesECM2C_05 | ecosystem: Environmental > Terrestrial > Soil > Temperate... | reverse complement strand
CAGCGAGGCGCCGATCATGGTGTAGACCATGTTGTGCGGCGGGCCGCTTTCCTTGCGCTTGCCCAGCATCAGCGCCGCCATCAGGCCGGCGGTGCCGGAATTGACGTGCACCACCGTGCCGCCGGCGAAATCAAGCACCTTCACCCAGGCCTTGTCGTTCGACGAATTGAAGACGCCGTCCGGTCCCCACACCCAATGGGCCACCGGCGAATAGACGAAGATCGCCCACAGCCCGATGAACCACAGCATCGCCGAGAACTTCATGCGCTCGGCGAACGAGCCCGCGATCAGCGCCGCGGTGATGATCGCAAAGGTGAGCTGAAACATCGAATAGACGGATTCGGGAATCGTCGGCGCCAGCGAATTGGGCGTGCCGATGTTCTGCGCGACGCCGGCGCTGTTGAAGGTGTTGCTGATCATGTTCTGCAGGAAGGCGCGGTCGAGCCCGCCGATGAACGGCGTGCCTGAGCGGAACGCCAGGCTGTAAGTGAAGAACAGCCACAGAATGCTGATCAGACAGGTGATGGCGAAGCTCGTCATGACGGTGTCGCCGACGTTCTTCTTGCGCACCATGCCGCCGTAGAACAGCGCCAGGCCCGGAATGGTCATCATCAGCACGATGGCCATCGAGGTCAGCATCCAGGCGGTGTCGCCGGAATTCGGCGTGCAGTTTTCCGTCACCTTGACGCCGTCGCAGGCCGGCGGTCCGGCATCGGCCGGCGCAGCGGCGGGTGCCGCGGCGTCCGGTGCCGGCGCGGTCGCTGCCGGTGCCTGCGCGTAGGATGAATGGAATGTCGGGACGCTCAGCGCCAGCCCCAGCAAAATCGCTCCGGCGAGCGCCAAGAGCCCCGCGCGAGAAATTTTCTTCAACGACATGGTTTCACTCCTGTCCGTGGAATTGTTGCGCGGGTTTTTTTAAAGCGCGGCGGCGTCGGTCTCGCCGGTGCGGATGCGCACCGCGTGATCGAGGCCGAAGACGAAGATCTTGCCGTCGCCGATCTGGCCGGTTTTCGCCGCCGCCGTGATGGTGTCGATGACCCGGTCCACCTGATCGGACGCGCAGGCGATTTCGATCTTGATTTTCGGCAGGAAGCTCACGGCATATTCGGCGCCGCGATAGATTTCGGTGTGGCCCTTCTGACGCCCGTAGCCCTTCACCTCGGTGACGGTCAGTCCCTGAACGCCGATCTTGGTGAGAGCGTCGCGGACCTCGTCGAGCTTGAACGGCTTGATGACGGCCATGACGATTTTCATGTGATGTGATCCCCCTGTCGCCCCGGCGTGCTGCGACGCCCGGGCGGCTACAACGAAGCTTTGCGACCGCGCAGGACTTCGCCCCCTTGCGGTGGTATCGGGCGGCAAGCAATCAAGCGCCGTGCCAACTCGGCGGGTGGCGTTAACAGTTTGATAATTAGACGCTTTTCCGGCAAATGCTCGGTTTTATGGCAGCGGCGCAGGCCGCGGCCGGGGCCTTGTGGGCGGAAATTAGTCGGCCTGATTAGAAACTAGGCAACGCAGTTTTGCGATGCAGCAACCGCGGCCTCACAACGCGTCGGCGTCGGTCTCGCCGGTGCGGATGCGGATGGCCTGCTCGATCGGGGTGACGAACACCTTGCCGTCGCCGATCTGTCCGGTCTTGGCGGCGTTGCCGATGGCTTCGACGACTCTCTCGACCTCGTTCGACGCGACGGCGACCTCGACGCGGATCTTCGGCAAGAAATTCACCGCGTATTCGGCGCCGCGATAAATCTCGGTGTGGCCCTTCTGCCGGCCGTAGCCCTTGACCTCGGTGACGGTCATGCCATGCACGCCGACGGCCAAGAGCGCGTCGCGTACGTCTTCGAGCTTGAACGGCTTGATGATCGCGATGACGAGCTTCATGGCGGCCTCCTAGAGCATGACCCGGAAAAGTGGAAACCGATTTTCCGAAAAGATCATGCTTCACCAAAATCCAGCGTGCGGGCGGGAGCGACAGCGTGGGTCTGCGGCAGAATACTCCACCGCGCCGCGGATATGAATGGCAGGCCGGCGACGCCTTCGATCAAGGTCCGGACGATCGCGTGCCGTCGGATTTCGCGTGCGCAGTGCCGAACGTCCTGCGCTTGGCGGCGATCAGCCATCGCGGCGCCCGGCCGTGCAGCCAGCGTCGAAGCTTGTGCATCGCGCGTGCCGGAGTCACGAGCATATGCGCGGTCCATTCGTGCGCCGCGACATACTGTTCGCGCTCGAAGACGTCGCGCTTCCTTCGCTCAAGATCGGTTTCCTTCGCGGCCAATAACTGTTCGCGGTTGTAGACGTCCCTGATCCGTGCCAGCAGGTCGCGTTCGCGCGCTTGAAACGACAGCTCGGGCTTGAGCACCGACCAGTACCGATCGCGCAAGCCTGTGTGCTCGGTCGTGGTCCCGGTCGCCACGTCGAGCGGCGGCACAAATGGCGTGTCGAAGATTTTTTGCAGCGCGACGACGATCGACGTTACCGGCATCCTGAAAGCGGCAAAATCCTTCTCCGCCTGGGGCTCGTAAAGCGCCAGAAATTCCAGCAGGTTTTGCGGCAAACCTGAATCACGCTCGGACTGGCCCATCGTCATGAATGCGATCTTGTAACCGTTGCTGCGGCCGAGCATCCAAAAGAACTTCGGATTGTAGGACACGAGCCCGTGGTTCAGACCGCCGCTGGCCGGCAGCACGTGCAGCATGAGGCCGCCCGGCGTCGCCAGATCGTGGGCAATCTTGAAGGACTGCAGCTGGTTGGCGACGTGCTCGGTGGTGCCGAAGTTGGTGACGACGTCATAGCGGCCAAGCAACTCGGCCGGCACATCGTCATAGTTCAGGTCGAGCGGAATGCTGCCGGGCGAGCCGTCGATATCGATCGACGCGTAATTGAGCCCGAGCCAGGTCCAGAACTCGCGCGCCAGCGGCGCTCCGGCCAGTACATTGGTGTCGCTGCGCGGTCCGGTCCAGGCAAACGACGGCGGTGGATCGGTGATGCCGAAGAAGCGGCCGGTCGCCGCAATGTCGTCCGTCGCGGCGACAAATGATTCGTCGAGCTGCTGGGCGCCGATCTCGATCACGGCGGAGCCGTTCGGAATGTAGCCGCGCCGTTTCAGCGCCATAAGCAGCGGCAAAGTACTGGCACCCATTCCCACGGCTGCACTCCTCACCTTCGGCGAATGATAGCAGCGCCAAGCCCAGCCGTTAAGCTTACGCCTTGGCGCGCCGGCGCTGCCGCAGCAGCCCTTCCTGGGCGACCGAAGCCACGAGCGTTCCGTCGCTGGCAAAGATCAGGCCGCGCGAAAAGCCGCGCGAGTCGGCGAGGCTCGGGCTGTCCTGGGCGTAGAGCAGCCATTCGTCGGCGCGGAACGGGCGGTGGAACCACAGCGCGTGGTCGAGGCTCGCCGCCATGATGTCTTCCGAGAATACGCTGCGGCCGTGCGGGATGAGCGCCGCGTCGAGCAGCATCATGTCGGAGGCATAGGCCAGCACGCATTGATGGATCGCCGGCTCGTCGGGCAGCCGGCCGGTGGCGCGGATCCAGATATCGAAGCGGCCGTTCTCCGACTTTTCGCCGAGATAGCGGCTGAACTCCACGGGGCGGAATTCGATCGGCCGCTCGCGCTCGTAGTAGCGCCGCGCCGGCTCGGGCAATAGCGGATAGATGCGGTCTTTCAGCTCCTCGTCGCTGGGCAGTTCGTCAGGCTTCGGCACCTCGGGCATTTTGACCTGATGGGTCAGGCCCGGCTCGGAGAGGTGGAATGAGACCGACATGGAGAAGATGGCGTGGCCGTGCTGGATCGCCTTGACGTTGCGCGTGGTGAAGCTCTTGCCGTCGCGGATGCGGTCGACCTCGTAGATGATCGGCACTTTGGGATCGCCGCCGAGCAGGAAATAGGCGTGCAGCGAATGCGGCGGCCGCGCCGTGACATCCTCGACAGTGCGGCAGGCGGCGACCAGCGCCTGGCCGATCACCTGGCCGCCGAACACGCGCTGCCAGCGCGATTGCGGCGAGCGGCCGCGGAACAGGTTCACCTCCAGCGGCTCGAGATCGAGAATGTCGAGAACTTCCTGAACGGCGGAGGGCATGCTGGCTCCGAGGACGGATGACGGACGACGGACGACGGACGACGGACGACGGACGACAGACGACAGACGACAGAAAAGTACTTCTTTATCCGTCCTCCGTCCTCCGTTGTCCGTCGTCAAGCCCAGCACCGGCGTGATAGAATAAGACTATGGCGCGCGAGGCTACCGATGTGCTGATCGCCGGCGGCGGCTTTGCCGGGTTGACGCTTGCCATTGCGCTGCGCCAGGCGCTCGGGCCGTCATTTGCCGTCGCGGTGGCCGATCCGGCGCTGGGCATCAGCCACGCCGACGACGAACGCGCTTCCGCCATAGTCGCGGCGGCACGGCGGCTATTCGAGACGCTCGGCGTCTGGGACCGCGTCAGCGGCGAGGCGCAGCCGATCCTCGACATGGTGGTCACCGACAGCCGGCTCGACGACGTCATGCGGCCGGTGTTTCTCAGCTTCGCCGGCGAGGTCGAGCCCGGCGAGCCGTTCGCCCACATGATCGAGAACCGTTTTCTGGTCGCTGCGCTGGCGGAGAAAGCCAAGATCGAGGGCGTCACGCTTATCTCTTCAGGCGTGGTCGAGGTGAGCCATGACGGCGAGCGGATCGTCGCCGAGCTTAAAGATGGCCGCGTGATCGGCGCGCGGCTTCTGGCCGCCGCCGATGGCGCGCGTTCGACGATCCGCGCAAGCGCCGGCATCGCTACGCACGGCTGGACTTACGACCAGTCGGCGATCGTCACCACCGTCGGCCACGAGCGCGATCATGGCGGCCGCGCCGAGGAGCATTTTCTCCCCGCGGGCCCGTTCGCGATCCTGCCATTGAAGGGAAACCGCTCCTCCATCGTGTGGACCGAGGCCAAGGGCGAAGCGGAGCGCATCGTGGCGTTGCCGGATGAGGCTTTTCATGCCGAGCTGGAACAGCGCTTCAAGCTGCATCTCGGCGAAATCAAAACGGTCGGCGCGCGGCGCGTGCATTCGCTCGGCTTCTTCGTCGCCCGCTCGTTCATCGCCGAGCGCATCGCGCTCGTCGGCGACGCCGCCCATGTGATTCATCCGATCGCCGGGCAGGGGCTCAATATGGGATTGAAGGACGTCGCGGCGCTCGCCGAAGTGATCGTCGACGCGGCGCGGCTCGGCCTCGATCCGGGTTCGGCGACCGTGCTCGAGCGCTATCAGCGCTGGCGTCGCTTCGACACGGTGACCATGGGCATCGCCACCGACGGCCTCAACCGCCTGTTCTCCAACCGCTCCGATGTGCTGCGCCTGGCGCGCGACATCGGGCTCGGCCTGGTCGACCGGGTGCCGAATTTGAAGCGCCTGTTCATCCGCGAGGCGGCGGGCCTCGTCGGCGACGTGCCCAAACTGCTGCGCGGCGAGGTGTTATAAAGCCGGGCATGACTTCTGGGACCATGGCGTTCGATCACATCGCAGTCATCGGCGGCGGCGCCTGGGGCACCGCGTTGGCGCTGACCTGCGCGCGCGCCGGGCGGCAGGTGACGCTGTGGGAGCACGACGCCGCCAATGCGGCGCAGCTCGCCAACAAGCGCGAGAGCCTGTTCCTGCCCGGGGTTCGGATCGACGATAGCATCACCATCGCCGCCGACCTCGCCGACGCCGCGCGGGCGCGGGCGATCCTGCTGGTGGTGCCGGCGCAGGCGGTACGCAGCGCCACCAAATCTCTCGCGTCATCGCTCGCAATGCGCACGCCCGTGATCGTCTGCGCCAAGGGCATCGAGCGCGGCACCAAGAAATTCATGACCGAGATCGTCGCCGAATGCGCGCCGAACGCGACGCCGGCGATTCTGTCCGGCCCGAGCTTCGCCGCCGACGTGGCGCGCGGCCTGCCGACCGCGGTGACGCTTGCCGCGCGCGACGGCAAGCTTGCCCAGGAGCTGGCGCAGGCGATCGGCTCGGCGAGCTTCCGGCCCTATCACTCCACCGACATGCGCGGCGTCGAGATCGGCGGCGCCACCAAGAACGTGCTGGCGATCGCCGCGGGCGTCGTCACCGGCCGCGGCCTCGGCGCCAGCGCCGGCGCGGCGCTGACCACGCGCGGTTTTGCCGAGCTCACGCGCTTCGGCAAGGCGTTCGGCGCAAAACCGCAGACCATGATGGGGCTGTCCGGCCTCGGCGATTTGCTGCTGACCTGTTCCAGTCCGCAGTCGCGCAATTTTCAGTTCGGCGTCAGTCTCGGCCAGGGCCAAAAACCCGGCACGATCAGCGCCGGGCTTGCCGAAGGCGCCTTCACGGCGCCGGTGCTCCTCGACATGGCGCGCGAGCGCGCGGTCGACATGCCGATCGCGGCCGCCGTCGCGGCGCTGCTGGCCGAGGCGATGACATTGGACGAGGCGATCAAATCCTTGCTGACGCGGCCGCTAAAGTCGGAGGAATAATCTTCTCCCTCTCCCCGAGCGGGAGAGGGTTGGGGTGAAGGGGGTACCGAGCTATCAAACATGGCGCAGAGCCCCCTCACCCGTTCGGCCTTCGGCCGGCTGACCTCTCCCCGCCGGGGAGAGGCAAATCTTCGGAGGAATGACGATGGCGCATTGGCTGATGAAGACCGAGCCGGGGACTTTCTCCTGGGACGATCAGGTCAAGCGCGGCGCCAAGGGCGAGCCGTGGAGCGGCGTGCGCAATCACCAGGCCAAGCTCAACCTGATGCGCATGAAAAAAGGCGAGCGCGCATTCTTCTATCACTCCGGCGAGGGCAAGGAGATCGTCGGCATCGTCGAGGTGATCCGCGAGCACTATCCCGACCTGACCGGCAAGCCCGGCGAGCCGTGGGTGGCGGTCGACGTCAAGGCGATTGCGCCGTTTGCCAAGCCGGTGACGCTGGTCGAGGCCAAAACCGTGCCGGGTTTGAAAGATATGGTGCTGGTCAACAACACCCGCCTGTCGGTGCAGCCGGTCACCGCCGACGAATGGAAGCTCATCTGCAAGATGGGCGGCGTGAAGTCGGCTTAAGGCTGGAGCGTGATCCCGAAAAGTGGATACCGGTTTTCGGATAAGATCATGCTCCAACTAAGATTCCAGCCTATGATCCAATTGAATTGGATTATAAGCTAATTCAAGCGGTTACGTCTTCGATCTGCGCGGCGACCTCGGCCAATATCTGTTCGCGCCGGGCGGTGGAGCGAGACGCCCGCAGCGTCTCGGCGAAACGCTCCAGCGCCCCGTCCTCGAAAGCATTGACCACGGTTTCATGGACATAGCTCTTGCGGCAAATCGCGGGCGTATTGCCAAGCTCGGCCGCCGCCTCGCAGATGGCATCGAGGATTTGCCGGTTTCGCGCCCGCTTGCTGGTCGCCGGCTCGGCGCGTGCCAGCGCGTCGAGCACCGACACGGAGGCGAGCAGCGTGCGGAAATCCTTCAACGAAATCTCGACGCCCGCGATCTCGCGCAAGAACAGGTTGACGTCCTGCGCGCTCGCCGGGCGCAAGTCGCCGGCATCGGTGCGGTATTGAAACAGGCGCCGTCCCGGCAGCTGCTTTAGCATTTCGATGGCCGCGGCGAGTTTCGGCGCCTGAACCTCCTTGTCGATCTGCTTGGCGCCCTTGGCGCGGAAACGCAGTTTCACCGTGTCGCCATAGACCGTGACATTGGATTTCAACAGCGTTGCCGCGCCGCGCGTGCCGCGCAGTTTCGCATATTGCTCGCTGCCCGGCCGAATGGCGCTGCGGGCGACCAATTCGATGATCGCCGACAACGTGAAAGGCCGCGTCGGCTCTTGGCCGGCGAGATGTTGGCTGATGCTGCGTCGGATGGTCGGCAGCGCTTCGGCCAGCCGCGCGAGGCGGCGCGCTTTGCGCGTTTCGCGCACCCGCTGCCATTCGGGATGATAGCGATATTGCAACCGCCCGGCGGCGTCACGGCCGATGGCTTGGATGTGCGCGGTCGGATCGGCCGCATAGAGCACATCGTCATAGGCCGGCGGCACGGCGAGCGCAGCGAGGCGTTTTGCTTCCGCTGCGTCGACCGTTTTGCCGCTGGCGCGGAGATAACGAAAACCGCGGCCATGGCGCTGGCGCTTTATCGTCAATGCGGCGGTGTCGACGTAGGTCAGCCCGAGCCGCTTGACCAGCCGCAGCGTCGATGCGGGCAGCGGCGGACGCTCGCGTCGCCGCACTCTGCGGCCTTTCTCCTCCGACACCTGATCCTGGATCGACATGACGCGACTGCTTTCGCTACGGCAATCGCGCGTCCTGAGGATTTGTTCCCAACCGGCCTCCCGAAGCGGTTCGTTTCCCGCTAGGCTTGCGGCCATAACAGGTTGGAGGAACGCCATGGCATTTGCCGGAATCAACTTTGTCGCCGTCCTCATCGCCGCCGTGGTGGCCTGGCTGGTCAGCGCCGGCTGGTACATGAGCTTGGGCAAGATCTACCAGGCGGCGCAGGGCAAGACGCCGGAGCAATGCAAGGAGGAGATGAAAAAGCCGGGCGCATTCCTGCCCTTCCTCTACGCCTTCATCGGCAACCTGGTCATCGCCTGGATGCTGGCCGGCGTGCTCGGCCATCTCGGGCAGGTGACGCTCAAGAATGGCGTCATCACCGGCGCGTTTCTGTGGTTCGGCTTCATCCTCACCACCATGGTGGTGAATTTCTGCTTCTCCGGCCGCGACAAGCGCTTGCTGCTGATCGACCTCGGCAATTGGCTGATCGTTCTGGCGGTCATGGGCGCAGTGATCGGATGGCTCGGGGTGTAGTGCGTAGCAAAAGGGTGCGTTGCCGCCGGCGATGATCGGGAGCTCATGGCATGAACGATCGCATCACCCTTATCGCCATATTCGCCATCGGTATCATCGCCGCGGGCAGCGTCGGCTTTTGGCAAACCGTGCAAGCACCGGCGCAACAGCCAGCGTCGCCGCCATTGGCGAATGCTGCTGTCCCCTATGTCATGGGCATGGGCGACCTGATGAATACGCTCATTCAGCCGCGTCACGCCAAGCTCGGCCTCGCCGGCCGCGCGGAGAATTGGGCGCTGGCGAATTACGCGCTCTCGGAGCTTCGCCAGGCCTTCGCCGGCATCGTCAAGGCGGTGCCGAAATTCCGCGGCATGCCGGTCGGCGATCTGGTCGACCTGGCGCTGACCCAGCCGCTCAATGCCGTCGAGGCCGCCATCAAGCAGCAGGACGCGCAAAAATTCTCGGCCGCCTACGACCAGCTCGACCAGGGCTGCAACGCCTGCCACATGGAGCTCGATCACCCCTATGTCGTGATCAAAACGCCCGATGCGTCGGCGTTTCCGAACCAGGACTTCAAGGCTCAGCGCTAGGCATATGCGCGCCTTCGCCGGCGCGGCGGGCTTGATGCATATCAAGGCCCCGCCCCGCCGGTTACCCCATTGAGACCTTTGGCCCGCTTGTCGGTTGGGGCAGCGATGTCGATAATGGGCGCCAAACAGACAGAATGCGCGCGCGGTCGCGCACGCGTGGAGGATGTGATGTCGGAAAAAATCTACGACGTTCCCGCCGACTGGGCCAAGCGCGCCTTCATCACCGAGGCCGAATACAAGAAGATGTACGACAGCTCGCTCGCCGATCCCAACGGCTTCTGGGCCGAGCAGTCAAAGCGCATCCACTGGATGAAGCATTTCAGCAAGGTCAAGAACACCTCGTTCGCCAAAGACAACGTCTCGATCAAATGGTTCGAGGATGGCGCCACCAACGTCGCCTACAACTGCATCGACCGCCACCTGCACGCCCGCGACAATCAGACCGCGATCATCTGGGAAGGCGACGATCCGAAAGAGTCCAAGCACATCACCTACAGGCAATTGCACGACGAGGTCTGCCGCTTCGCCAATATTTTGCGCAACCGCAACGTCAAGAAAGGCGACCGGGTCACCATCTACCTGCCGATGATTCCGGAAGCGGCCTACGCCATGCTGGCCTGCGCGCGCATCGGCGCCATCCATTCCGTGGTGTTCGGCGGCTTCTCGCCGGACTCGCTGGCCGGACGCATCGAGGATTGCCAATCGAACGTCGTCATCACCGCCGACGAAGGGCTGCGCGGCGGCCGCAAGGTGCCGCTGAAGGCCAATACCGACGCGGCGATCGCCAAGGCCGGCGGCGTTGATCATGTCATCGTCGTCAAACGCACCGGCGCGCCGGTCGACATGGATCCGGTGCGCGACGTTTGGTACCACGAGGCCGCCGACATGGTCACGGCGGAATGCCCGTGCGCGGAGATGAACGCCGAGGATCCGCTGTTCATCCTCTACACGTCGGGCTCGACCGGCCGGCCGAAGGGCGTGCTGCATACCACCGCCGGCTATCTCGTCTATGTGGCGATGACGCACCAATACGTCTTCGACTATCACGACGGCGACATCTATTGGTGCACCGCCGACGTCGGCTGGGTCACCGGCCACAGCTACATCGTCTACGGGCCGCTGGCGAACGGCGCCACCACCTTGATGTTCGAAGGCGTGCCGAACTATCCGTCGATGTCGCGGTTCTGGGAAGTCATCGACAAGCACAAGGTCAACATCTTCTACACCGCGCCGACGGCGATCCGCGCGCTGATGCAGGCCGGCGACGCGCCGGTGACGAAGACCTCGCGCGCCTCGCTGCGGCTTCTCGGCTCGGTCGGCGAGCCGATCAATCCGGAAGCCTGGGAATGGTATCACCGCGTGGTCGGCGACGGCCGCTGCCCGATCGTCGATACCTGGTGGCAGACCGAGACCGGCGGCATTTTGATCACGCCGCTGCCGGGCGCGACAAAGCTCAAACCCGGCTCGGCGACGCGGCCGTTCTTCGGTGTCGTGCCGCAGATCGTCGATGCCGAGGGCAAAGTGCTCGACGGCGCCGTCAGCGGCAATCTGTGCATCGCCGATTCCTGGCCCGGCCAGATGCGCACCGTCTATGGCGATCATCAGCGTTTCGTCGAAACATATTTCAGCGCCTATCCGGGAAAATATTTCACCGGCGACGGCTGCCGGCGCGACGAGGACGGCTATTACTGGATCACCGGCAGAGTCGACGACGTGATCAACGTCGCCGGCCATCGCCTCGGCACCGCCGAGGTCGAGTCGGCGCTGGTCGCGCATCCGAAAGTGTCGGAAGCCGCGGTGGTCGGCTATCCGCACAACATCAAGGGCCAGGGCATCTATGCCTATGTCACGCTGATGTCCGGCGAAGAGCCGACCGAGGATTTACGCAAGGAGCTCACAGGCTGGGTACGCAAGGAGATCGGCCCGATCGCCTCGCCCGATCTCATCCAGTTCGCCCCGAGCCTGCCGAAGACGCGTTCTGGCAAGATCATGCGCCGCATCCTGCGCAAGATCGCCGAGGACGAGTTCGGCAATCTCGGCGACACCTCGACCCTGGCCGATCCCGCCGTGGTCGACGATCTGGTCAACAACCGGCAGAACAAGAGCAAGGAGAGCGCGTAATCTCCTCCTTCTCCCCGCGTGCGGGGAGAAGGCCGGGATGAGGGGGCCTCTCGGCTGGGCTGAGAGTGGAGCGACCAGCTCGAACTTCGTCGGTACGAACCCCCTAGCTCAGAATCGCGGAGAGGCCCCCTCACGCTCGTTCGCTACGCTCACTCGATCTCTCCCCGCACAGCGGGGAGAGGTGAAATCGCGCTGCAAAAAAATTTAGAGAAACTTTACCGTGTTCCAGCGGCGCTGCTGAGCCGAGGCGCGGATTGGATTATGGTGAATCCCGATTAGTCATAGTTGCGTACCGGAGTATCCGACGATGCGAGGGAGATTTCTGCTTTCGGCCGCGCTGATGGCCGCTGTTGCAGCGTTTGCGGCGAGGCCGGCGCAGGCGCATGGCGATCTGGTGGCGCTGGCGGCGGCTTATGCGCCCGGCACTATCGTGGTGAAAACCGGCGAGCGGCATCTTTATCTGGTCGTCGGCGCCGGCCAGGCGATCCGGTATCCGGTCGGCGTCGGCCGCGCCGGGCAGCAATGGTCCGGCACCTCGGTGATCGACGCCAAATATGTCAGCCCGGACTGGGCGCCGCCGCCGGACATCCGGCGCGAAAATCCGAAACTGCCGCCGCTCATTCCCGGCGGTTCGCCGCACAATCCGATGGGGGTCGCGGCGATGACGCTCTCCGGCCTCGACTACGCCATCCACGGCACCAACCAGCCGTCGTCGATCGGCCATTTCGTCTCCCACGGCTGCATCCGCATGTTCAACGAAGACGTAACGGATTTGTTTGGTCGGGTCGGGGTTGGGACGCCGGTGGTGGTGGTCAGATAGACAGACGCCAGACGACAGACGACAGACGACAGACGACAGACGACAGACGACAGATAAGAGCGCCGCGCGTCAGCTGCGATCTGTCATCTGTCATCCGACTCGATCCGTCCTCCGTCGTCCGTCTTCCGTCGTCAGCCTCTGCACCACGTGCCGCGCCGCCCGCCGTCGTAAGCGCGCGCGAAGCCGCCTGAGAGCATCGCGGCCGAGATGTCGTTGGTGCTGCGGGTCGCCACATTGGCGTCGATGCGTCCGGGATATTTGTCGGGCCCGACGTGGGAGAGCGTGACGCGTCCGTCGGCGAGCAGCCGTTGCAGTGCCGCGCGCGCGGCGAGCGCCAGGCGCAGCTCCCTGCTGCAGCGGGCGTGCAGCTCCGCCGCATCGATGCTGCGCAGCCGCACGCGGGTTTCGACCTCGCCGCCGGGCCCCGTGCGCATGCGCGCCACGAAGGTGTCGCCGTCGATGATGCGCACCACTTCGGCCGCGTAGACGCGCGTGTTCGCCAGTGCTTTGTCCGCAAAGACTTTGTCCGCAAAGACTTGGCGGCCGGCGTCGCCGTACGGCCGGTAAGCCGACGTAGCCTTCGGGTGCGGCAGGAGGTTCGGGTTGATGAACTCGACGGCGATCACGCCCAGGCCCAGCAACACGCAGGCCACGAGCCAAGCGTTGCCGCGTCGCGGATTGGCCAGAGCCGAAAAAGACAGGTGAGGCATCGCCGCCGCTTTCCACGCGCGATGAATGACTGCTAGGATATTATTCCTCTCCTGGCGCGAGCGTCAAGCCGAATTCGCTCGGACCCGGGACGCAACGCTAGAAATCGGAGATCAACCCGTCCTTTTCCCAATCGCCGTAGCGAGTCGGATCGAGGCCGCCGCGGCCACCGGATTCTTTGGCATGGTCGGCGTTGCGGTCGCGTTCAGCGCGGCGCGCCGCTGCTTCGGCCAGCGCGCGTTCGGCTGCCGGCGAAAGTGGGCGCTTTTCGCTGGTTTCGCCCCCGGGTTCGGGCGCCGGAGGGTTTTGTGGTTGCGGCTCGGTTGGCATCGCCTCTGACTTGGCGTAGCCGTTCGCCTACTGCAAGGAGGAATTTTTTGGCGAAAAATGCGCGCAAGAACAAGAAGAAACCCCGCGCCGGCGAGCGCGACGACTCACCTGGTCTGGCGGTGCGCCGCGTCGCGGCCGATGTCGTCGACGGCGTGCTCAATCGGCACCGGGCGCTCGACGAGATGCTCGAAGGCGCCGATGCGCGCGCTGCGACCGCGGCGCTGGCGGCGCTGTCCGATCGCGACCGCGGGCTGACGCGGGCAATCGTTGCCGTGGTGCTGCGCCGGCTCGGCACCTTGCGCCATCTGCTTGGGTCTTTGCTCGAGGAGGGGCCGCCAGCGCAGGCGCCGCGGGTCGAGACCGCGCTCTTGATCGGCGCGGCGCAAATTCTGTTTCTCGACGTGCCCGATCATGCCGCGGTCGATCTCGCCGTGCGGCTGGCGCGCGAGGATCGCATGGCGTTGCACTTTGCCGGCCTGATCAACGCGGTGCTGCGGCGGATCGCGCGCGAGGGCAAGGAGCGGATCGCGGCGCTCGATGCGCCGGTGCTCGATACGCCGCCATGGCTGATGGCG
>Ga0307476_10001556_pt1 | contig 13897 bp, 16 predicted proteins | sample atmos_gasesECM2C_2_FD_203314 | JGI IMG/M metagenome (GOLD analysis project Ga0307476, IMG submission 203314) | Hardwood forest soil microbial communities from Morgan-Monroe State Forest, Indiana, United States - atmos_gasesECM2C_05 | ecosystem: Environmental > Terrestrial > Soil > Temperate... | reverse complement strand
TAGCGGAGCTTACAGCTCGAGCCATTCGTTACTATTCCGAGCGATTCGGCCCATTTCCCTACAGTCAATTGGCTTTGACTCAGATGCCGGGGCGAGAGAGTCAAGGTTGGCCTGGGCTGATCTTCCTGTCCTCCTATGCTTTCCTCGATCAAGAGGAGCGTGCGCGTCTCCACATGAATGCTGCCGGCGGGTTAGTTGCCCAACAGGTCCCCGCGCACGAAGCCGCGCACCAGTGGTGGGGAGACCTGGTCACGTGGGCTACCTACCGTGATCAGTGGTTTTCGGAGGGCTTGGCAAATTATTGCTCATTGATGATGCTGCAAGAGAAAAACCCGGAAGGCTTCCGCCTGGTCATGGAGAAATATCGACAGGACTTGGCTGACAAGAACAAAGACGGCAACTCACCCAAGGATGCGGGGCCGGTGACCTTGGGAGGCCGTCTGCTTTCATCCCACTTTCCGGAGGGATACGAAGCCATCAGCTACGGACGGGGGACGTGGCTGTTCCACATGCTGCGCTCGATGTTGCAGGACGCCCCCGGGAATGTTGGGAAAAAAGATCCGAGTGGAAGGACTGCGGAAGAGCCCTTTGTGCGAGCTCTGCGCAAAGTTCGCGAGCGGTACGAAGGGAAAGCCATCAGCACGCGGGAACTGTTAAACGTTTTTGCGGAGGATCTCCCGCCCTCGCTGCGATACGAAGGCAAGGCTTCGCTCGACTGGTTCCTGGATGGGTGGGTCAACGGCACTTCTCTGCCCAAGCTCGAGTTGCATGGTGTCAAATTCACGCTGAAGGCAAACACTACGGTCGTAAGCGGCGTGATACTGCAAGAGGACGCGCCGGAAGACCTGGTGACGTGTGTTCCCATTTATGCCGTGGTCCCCGGCAAGGCTCCGGTGCTGGTAGGGCGCGTGTTTGCCGACGGGGCGGAGTCTTCGTTCCGATTGTACGCACCGGCGGGAACACACAAGCTTTTACTGGATCCAAACGGAACTATCCTTACGAGTCCAAAATAACGAACCGAACGAGAATCCCCGAAAAGCATTGGGCCAACCTTTGCAGGATCATGTGCCGAGCGACTCCCGGATCGGAACCCGGTCACGGTCCCGTTTCCCGAAACAGGCAGTGAGGGGCGCGACAGTCAGCGCACAAGCGATCCGTTTTGTGGAGCTAAGTGACCGGGCCTCTTTCATTTGCATTCGCATTGCTCCTAAACCAACAATGGCAACCGATCTGCTGGATGGAGGACGATCCAGGAGCGAAGACTTGAATTCTTGTGCGCGATTCGAGGGTGTAAACCACCGGAGCGAACCGGCGACCCTGCCGGGCATTGGGCCTGAAGTCGCCGGCGCCGAAACCTTAATTGGCGAAATCGTGAAGAACACTGCGTTCGTCGAGGCCGCCCAGTGGAGCGCACTACAGACCATTCTGCTGGTAGAAGACGAAGCGTTTGTACTGACGGCAACTGCCGAAGTCCTCAAGTCGGCGGGATACAGATTGGTAATTGCCGGAAATGCGGCTGAGGCATTAGCCGTTTATCGCAGATGCTCCTGGCCGATCGATCTGCTGCTTTGCGACATCGTCATGCCCGGAATGAGCGGCCGCGAACTGGCGACCGCACTTGAAAAGTTCTATCCGCGCGCCCGGGTTCTGCTAATGAGCGGCTATGCGGAGCAACTTGCCTGGTGTGGGTCCTCTGCTAGCGGCAAGCAGTTCCTCGCCAAACCTTTTTCGATCCCAATGCTGTTAAGGAGGGTGCGTGAGGTGCTGGACGAACCGGTTGATTCGGGAAAAGCGCGCTAAATGGCGAATGCCTTGCGGTAGCGCGTGGCTTGCAGAATCTCATGGGAAATCTGGGATAGAGGCACAACCCGGTCGAGGATCCCCATCTCGGCGCAAACACGCGGCATGCCGTAGACCGCACAACTCGCCTCGTCCTGGCCCACTGTGAGGCCGCCCTCCCGATGAATGGCCTTCATTCCCTCCGCGCCGTCCGTTCCCATGCCGGTCAGGATGATGCCCATCGCCTGGGAATGAAATGCGGAGGCGACCGATTGCATCATAAGTGAGCCTTAATCACATTGCGATTCTAGTTAGAGAAAGCTCAGTTGAGACGGAAACCCTTCCGCACGAAGGTGTGTGTTTGCAGAAACGGAGCGAGGTTTCAAAACAGGATTCGCAAACGGCTACCGCAAAACTCTGTCGTTCCGACCGAAGCGGAGCGAAGCGAGCGTAGTGGAGGAACCTGCTTTCTTGGGCAGCGCATGGCGGCCGCAGGTTTCAGTCATACATCCTTCGTTACGGATTTATGATCTCCAATACCTCTCTGTTCTCGGAAAGCCAGACAATTAAGAAATGTTTTGCGTTCCGCGCTGACAGGTGTAATGTTCCGCAGGGAGAAAACACCCTATGTGTTTCTCAGCCACAGCGAACTTTGTCGGCAGCGGCGTTCTGGGCGCCGTCGGCGGAGTCACGCTAACCAGAGTGAAACACCGCCGCGAATTGCTTTTTGCGTCTCTGCCCTTGTTATTCGCCATTCATCAGTTCATCGAGGGATTCGTCTGGCTCGGCCTCGATGGAATTCTCTCGCCCGCGGTCGCCCACGACATGGGCGCAGCCTTCATGCTCTATGCCCAGGGATTGCTCCCGTTCCTGCTGCCCCTAAGCGTGCTCCTGTTCGAGCCGACTGCAAACAGCCGCCAGCGCATGCTCCCATTCCTCGTGATCGGCGGAGCCACCACGCTCTACATACTATGGGCCCTCACCGCGTTCCCGACGCAGATCTACATCAAAGCCAACACCATCGTCTACATGAATCAGGCGACCAACAACACAGCAGTTGCAGTGCTCTATGTGATTGCAACCTGCGGATCGTTATTCTTCTCAAAGATCAGGCCGATGATCCTCTTCGGCGTAGCGAACCTGGCAATTCTCCTGGTCGTCATGGAAGTCAAGCGCTACGCCTTCACTTCCCTCTGGTGTGCTTACGCCGCCGTCGCCAGCGTAATCATCCTCGCCTACTTCTGGAAAAGCCACGGAAGCCGCCCCTTCCTCTATGCCTAGCAACGCCGCCTTGAAGCTCGGTAGATTGGAAGCTCATAGTATGGATAAAGATACAGGGTATGGATATGGATACAGGCATTAATAAGGAGAAGCCAATGAGAACCAGACTGGCCCTCTTCCTACTCTGCGTCCTGTCAGCACCGAGCCTGCGGGCGCAGACGACATTAGCAACAACGAAGAGCGGGTTCGTCAAAACCTCCGACGGCGTCAGGATTCACTACCTTGAAGCGGGCAGCGGACGCGCCATTGTTTTCATTCCGGGCTGGACGATGCCAGCCTGGATCTGGCAGAAGCAAATCGACGAGTTCTCGAAGCGCTACCGCGTCATCGCAGTCGACCCGCGTTCGCAGGGCGAGAGCGACAAACCAACTTACGGCCACCTGCCCGAAACCCGCTCCCGCGATTACAAAGAGCTCGTGGACCAACTGGGCCTGAAGCAGCCGGTCCTGGTCGGCTGGTCCATGGGATGCGGAGAGCTGATCAAATATGTCGAGCAATTCGGCACCGATAACATTGGCGGCTTAGTTCTGGTGGATGGCTATCTCTCCGACAAGCCCAGCCCTGAAATGTTCGTCGCCATCTCGGGGTGGATGAACCAGATCCAACTCGATCGCCAGAAACAAGCCGACGCTTTCGTGCGAACCATGTTCAAGAAGCCGCAGCCGGAAGACTACCTGAAGCTCGTCGCAGACGCCTCCGCCCAGGTTCCAGCCGACACCGCCGTCGTGCTCATCTACGACATGCTTGCCGTAAACGATTTCTCAGCCGGCCTGGCCCGCCTCTCCGGAATGAAGGCGAATCGGCCCGTGCTCTTCATGTACCAACCCGAGACGCAGCAGACCGCGGACTACCTCAAATCAAAGCTCGGCGACAAGCTTCAATTGGAGCGCTTCGACGGCGACGGCCACGCCCTGTTCATCGACGACCCAGAGAAATTCAACCACGTGCTAGAAGAATTCGTGCACAGCCTGCCCAAGTGAGTTTCCGCCAGTTTGCGCCGTCCCACGGCCCTTGTCATCCTGAAGCCCGCGCCCTTTGCGGGCTGAAGAGCTTGCCCTGAGCTTGTCGAAGGGACCTCCGTACTCCCCGGCAGCGCCTCAGCCGCCGGCAACGTGCACAGATCCTTCATTGAGAGACTTCGACTTCCCCGGGGACTCCACTGCCTCAGGATGATGGGGGAGAACTTGTCCTACCCGCCCCGCAACAGCCTCCAAGCTTCCCGGTAAACCTCATACTTATAGCGGCCTGCTCGCACAGTCTGAACCGGATACAGCATTAGCTCCGTTCCCTTCTTTTTCAGAACAGCGGCCGCCGGGATGATGTACCACACATCTTCTGGGATTACATACGCCGCGAAAAAATCGACCTGGCGCCTCGTATATCCCTTGCTTCTTTGGTTGGAACTGAATCCGCAGAGATAGCCGTTACCCTTCCTGAAGCTCGTCGACTTCACCTGCACCCTTAGAAACCGCCGCCCGTGCTCCACTCCTACATCGTAAGGACCCGAATCTCCCCAAGGCTTCGAGACCTTGAATCGCTTCCGCACCGCCCGCGCCATGAACTGCAGCTCCACCCACTCGCCCCGCTCCTTGAAGGTCCTGAATCCCTTGCACTTAGCCATAGCCACGCCCGCCTCGTTCGCCCCAAAAGAAAAGGCGCAGCCCAGGGGCTGCGCCTCGTTTTCCTGAATTTTTGCTCTATACTTTCAGTATATCAATTTGAATAGGGTGAACCCGCCACATTTCCCAGAATTATATCTCCGTTGCCGTGAGCAACTTAGGCTCGATCCTGAAGTTTTTGCCTATTGACAAGGTTTTTCGCTGGCGACAGAAAAGCAAGGACTCGCTCGTGAATCCCGAACGGAAGGATTTGACCGCAGAGTGAGGTGCTATGAGCGCCATCAGTATCAACCACATCGTGCCTCGTGAGGCCCTTCCGCTGGCCTCCTCGGCCCTGCCGAAAACTCCGCTGCCTCAGAATGACAAGGATTCCGCCGAACCTGCTCGGTCAATTACTCTCGTCCCTCGCCTCCAGAGATAATGGCAAGACGGTCCGGAGAAGACACTGTGCTTAAGAATGTTCCCCATTAACCCCGGGATCCAACTCCGATGAAGTCCCTGCTGACGCCCGGCATCTGTCTCGTGGTGGTCGCGGCCCTGCTGCACACGGGCATTGTCGCGCCCAGCGCCACGATCGTTACCTACGCCTTCTACACTGCGACGATCGCGGGCCTGCTGCTGGCCTGGCGATTCCATGCGAGCCGCATCTTCTTCGCTCTGCTGGTTCTTTTTCTGTCCCAGGAAGCAATCTCCTATTTCTCATCTCCTTTCACTTCAGGACACGTTGCAGCTGGCGGACCCGGAAGCATGGCTCTGGCTGCGGTTGGCCTGCTCTTGCCTCTCAACTTTGTTCTGCTTTCTCTTCGCAAAGAAAGAGGATTCTCTTTCTCGAGCGTAGCGCCGCCAAGCCTGTTGCTATTCGTTCAGTCCGTCATTGTGGGCGTGCTTTGCCGACCTGAGTCCCTGACCGCGGTGCGCGGTCTGCATCATCCTGTACTGCCGGCTCCATTGCCTTTCGCCACGCTGCTGGCTTTCGCCGCCGCGGCGGTACTGTTGCTCACCCGCTTTCTGCTGTTCCATAAGCCGGTGGAGAGCGGGCTTCTGTGGGCGCTGGCGGCTTCGTTTCTGGCGCTCTATTTTGGAGGGGTAGGGCGAATCCCCACCGCTTACTTCGCAGTCGCGGCCTTCCTCCTGGCAGGTGCCATCGTCGAGACTTCCTACATGCTCGCTTATCACGACGAGCTGACGACACTGCCTTCCCGGCGCGCCTTCCACGATGCCCTGCTTCGACTCCAACCACCGTATTCCATCGCGATGGTCGACATCGATCACTTCAAGCGCTGCAACGACACCTACGGCCACGACACCGGAGACCAGGTATTGCGCCTGGTAGCTTCACGACTGGCAAGGGTATCGGGCGGAGGACAAGCTTTCCGTTGCGGCGGAGAAGAATTTGCCATTCTCTTTCCCGGCAAGACCACCGCCGAAGTTCTTGAGCATCTGGAAAAGCTCCGAGCCGACATCGAAGCCAGCACGCTTCGCCTGCGAGGCCCCGACCGCCGCCAGGAGGCGCGCGGTCCCGACCGCCGCAATCAGCGGACGCGCGGCCGAGCTCACACTGGGCACGCCATCCGGCAACTCGCTCGCTCCATGCCGTCGGCAGAACTCTCGGTGACAGCAAGCATCGGAGTCGCAACTTCAAGGCAGGAGAATTCGTCTGCGGAGGAAGTGATCCAGGCAGCCGACAAAGCTCTCTACCGCGCGAAAGCGGCAGGACGCAACCGGATCGAAACCGCCTCGGCTGGTCGACGCAGGCTCCGCAACAAAGCGGCCGGCATCGCCTGAACTACCCGCAGGAGCACAGATAATCCTGCATTACCCTGTGTTCCTCGGAGCCTGCCCTGAGCGAAGCCTAAGGGTCCCCTGTGTTAAAGGTTTTGCTCTAGGATCCGGCCGGCCAAATCGAGGAACGTACGGCCCGGATCGCCACGTCAGGTTAGGAGGACGACGCCCGGGCTCATACGTTTTCGCAAGCACCACAGGCCGTGCGGTCAGCCCGCGGTCGTGGGGGACGCAGAATTTTTCCGTCCGCTGCCGGCGCAGATCGGACACTTCAAGCGGATAAATGCGACGCCCCCAGACTCGCCTTTGATGTCCACGGGCTTGGCAACGTATCCGGTACCGCCGCAGCGCGGGCAGCTGTTCGGATCCATCCTCCCCCTTAGTTGCAAGGAGTTTTTCACCAATTTGGATTCGCACTATGACAAAGTTAATCCTGTTACGAAACACGAACAGGCCCGAAGCTCACCGACTGACTACAACGGCAACGACACGCAGCTTCCGAACAAACTTAGGAGAGCGGGGGCAGGCGTGCATTTCTCTCGCAGTTGTCGCGAAGCCCTCCAGCCCAAGAGCTGTGTTAAGCTAGTGAAAAACCGCACGCCGGAGAGGTGGCAGAGTGGCCGAATGCGGCGGTTTGCTAAACCGTTGTACGGGCTAATACCTGTACCGAGGGTTCGAATCCCTCCCTCTCCGCCAGACCTTTGATTTCTGCTATTTACCGTGCGTGACTACCAACTGACTACGAAGTTCCCTCGATCGGAGAAATTGTTCGCGAAACGGCGACGGATCGATGTTGCCATCGATTCGTGAATTCCGTCTCGCTGATGCGCCTGCTTCAACTCGCTCGGTGCCTAAGTTTCACGCACTCAGATCCTCAATTTTCACTGGCAGTTCACGCGCACGAACACCGTTCGCATGGTGCACCGCGTCCCTGATGGCAGCAGCGATTCCGGCGAGGCCGATCTCTCCAATCCCGCGCGCTCCAAGCTCGTTGATTGCTTTGTCGGAGTAATCGAGGAAGTGCACGTCTATCGGCGGGGCATCGGCGTCCACCGTCATCATGTAATCCGCTAGATTGCCATTGATGGGCGCGCCGTTCTGCGGATCGTAAGTGGTTTCTTCGGGGAAACGATCCTCATTTTCCATTGTGGTCGACCTCACTCGGAAGCTTCGGACGCGGCGCAGGAAGGCCCTTTACGTCATCGTGGTCCCGAGCAGCGCGGGCCACTGCCTTTCGAAGTCGGCGTCCCGTTGGAGTCCGCGCTCTAACAGAGCCTGGATTCGCTGTTGCGCTTCAGGCCACGTCAGCGCGGTCTCAAAAGAAGTGATGGCGTCGAGGAGCCGGTCGGCAGACGGCAACGAGACTTGGTTAATGAGATTCTTTGCCGCCGCGATGGCACGCCGGTCGAAGGAGGCGATCCGGCGCGCGAGAGCATCAACGAAGCCGTCCAGCTCAACGTCCGGAAGTGCCCGATTGACGTATCCGTATCGTTCAGCCGTGTCGCCGTCGAGGTCGTTCGCGCCGAGAACAATTTCAAGCGCCCGACCCCGACCGACCAGATGCGGAAGACGTTCCGCACCGCCGCCGCCGGGATGCAGTCCCACTCCGACTTCGGGTTGGCCGAGTCGCGTGTTCTCGCGCGACGCGAAGCGCATGTCGCAGGCGAGGACGAACTCGCTGCTCACGCCCCGGACACAGCCTCGGATCTTCGCGATGCTGACTACCGGAGACTTGGTAAGACGCACGAACGTATCCAGCAGGATCGGGAGACCCGAAGCACCGACAGCTGTCATGATGTTTCCTATCTTGCCGGTCAAGTCAAAGTGGGCAAGGTAGAACTCAGGATTCGCGCTCTCGAACACCACGACGCGCAGGCTTGGGCTGGCGTCCCTTCGAGCGAGCAGATCCTGAAGGCCTTCAAATATGGTGGCATCGACGATGTTGAAAGGGGGATAATCGAACACCACCCTCCAGTACGCAGACGTCTCCTCGATGACGCGCACAGGCGCTGCTGATTCAGTCATAATTCGCTCCCCGCTTCGACGAAGATTGAGCACAAGCCTGAGCTCACGCGATCCCTTTCACAGAAACACACGCGCGACCATCTCAGAAACTTGCGCATCTCAGCCTGCAGCATTTCGTAAGAGATTCTCAACTTTGCTGTCCAAATCCCGGGCGACCTCTAGCGCGTCGCGATTTCCATATGGAGCGAGAAAGCTCGTCATCTTGTCATATGACAAATGCACGCCGTCAGCGCGCTCATCCACAAGCACGGTGACCGGCGCGTAAGAACCCGCGTCCGGAGCATGCTTGGCCATTTCCTTCATGATGAGAGGGTTGCCGATAAGCAAGCGGATGATTCGAGGTGTGTCTCGACCCGTTTCTTTCTGCAAAACTGCCCCTTGATCAAGTTGCATAAACAGCATCAGTTCCGCTTTACTCAAGCCTTTCTCGATTGCGCTTTTCAGCTCGGCAAAAGTGCGCGCTTGGTGAGTTGATCTCGTGAATTCGGTCATATCCGGATGACCGACACCTGCATTAACAGCCGCCACCACCTGATCGAACGGTTTCGAGGAGGTGAGGCTGAATCGCTCGATCTCGATTTTTGTTATCATCTCGAAATCTCCTTCCTGGACTTTCCAATGGCAAGAAGACAAAGGCTCAATCCTGTAACTGTTCAGCCGGACTGGACGACAAAATCATCACAACCCGACTGAACAGTCACTGAGGCTGCGGCCCGCACAAAGTTCCCGAGGACTTTACGCTGCTGCCTTGGCTCCTTGGGCCGCTTTTGCGGCGGCACGGATGACATCGATCACCACGTCGGGGTGGGAGAGCATGGGGACGTGGCTGCTGGCGACCTCCGTCGTGGTGGCACCCATGCGCTTCGCGAAGAAGCGCTCCAGATCGGGATGTACGGTGTGGTCGTTCTTGCCGACGATGTACCAGCTTGGCTTCGACTTCCAAGCGGTTCCCCCGGCTTTCGCGTTGAACAGGTCTGGAACCGGCACGCCCTGAGTCGCCCAAACGAGTTTCTGCTCTTGCTCCGAAAGGTCTCCGCAGAAATATTTCGTGCCCTCGGGACGCAGCCAGATACGTCCATCCACGACTTCGATGTGGGAGAAGACGTCCGTCATGGGGAAGTTAGATTGCTGTGTCTGAGATGTCTCATCGGCGTCCGGAGCGAGCGCGCAGATGTAAACCAGGCCGGCAACACGATCGTCGACTCCGGCGCCTGTGATGACGCTTCCGCCGTAAGAGTGGCCGACGAGGATGACGGGGCCGCTGACCCGGCCGATCGTTGCCTTCACCAAGGCGACGTCCTCTGCCGTCGTGTTGAGGCCGTACTGCGCCGCAATACACTCATACCCCTCCGCCTGAAGAGGACCGATCACCTTGCTAAAGCACGAGCCATCCGCCCAGAGCCCGTGACAGAAAACGATACTAGGTTTGGTTTGCGTAGGTTTCATCTTGTTCTCCTTTTCATTTTTCTTCTTTGGTTGAGGAATTACTGTTTGGCTGGCGCGGAAGTGGCCGCCTCTTCGATGAGCTTGGCTGCTTCCTTCGGGTGAGACATGTAGGCCACGTGGCTGGCATTCACTTCGACCGTCTTGGCATTGGCGCGCTTGGCCATCATGCGCTCCTGTATCGGATTGATCGACCGGTCTGAGCTGGCCACCATGTAAAAGGTCGGCTTGTTCTTCCAGGCGGGATTCGTGACTTTGTGGGTGAATGAATCGGTGGAGATCGGCACCTGCGATATAGCCATGTATTGGGACTCGGCTGGGGGAATATCCGCTGCGAAGTCAGCCGCGAAATGCTCCTGTTCGATCCACCAGTTTCCGTTGCTATCCGGTTTAAATGCCTTGGAAGCTTGTGGCACGGCTGTTTCGATCGACGCACAGCTCTCACCTTCATCGAGCGCAAACGCGGCGATGTACACCAGTGCCGCAACGTTTGAATCGTTGCCGGCCTCGCTGATGATGGACCCGCCGTAGCTATGGCCGACCAGGACGACCGGCCCGCCCATGGCGTCGATTGCGGCCTTCGTGTATTTTTGGTCGTCGGCGTACGAGGTCTCGGGGGGTTGCGCAACCGATACTGTGTAACCATCCTTCTCAAGGATCTTGGCGACGGCTTCCCAGCCGGAGCCATCGGCGAATGCCCCATGCACCAGAACCACGTTCTTGATGCCAGTCTGTGGCGCAGGACCCGCCGCCACAGCGTTCAGAGTCGCACCCATCAGCGTAGAAGCAAGCGCAGCAACAGCATAAAGTTTCATCATGATGTTTCTCCCGTTAGGTTTCATTTTGTTCTCCTTTTTCCGTTCACGCACATCGACGTTAAGTCGAATCGGCTATTCGTGCTTCATTGAGGTGGGTCGCCTTGTTACCGCTCTGGATGCTCTTTCGGCCGACCACGCTCCTGCAGCATCCATTCCCTGATGTAAGGCGGACAGTGCAGTATCGATACGCCCGCCGACTCACACGCGTTGAGGAAACGGACACCTTCCAGATCGATAAGATCCAATTCCTCCAAATCCAAAACGATTGGCAATTCGCAGCGCTCGATTTCGGTTTTGACCTGATCCAGGTGCCCAACTCGAAGCTCCCCGCTGAGCCGAATCCCCCCTTGGACCCGTTCAATCCGCAGCGTCATGTTCTACCGGCTCCGGAAGACAGTGACGGCAGTGCAAGTTGCAGACCATTTGCAATAGCTTGTCGCAGTTGAACTTAGACTGGCACATCGTCCTGATTTTTCAGGAATTCATTTTTGATCAGGAAAAGACGGCCGGGCTTATAATCGCCCGATGGCTGCTGTGACACACGAGCGATCCCAAGAGGCCCTCGAGCGAGCGCTGGGCGAACTGAAGAACTCGGAAAAAAAGCTTCGGCAGGTGATCGACACGATCCCCACGCTGGCCTGGTGCAATCTGCCCGATGGTTCGAACGAGTTCCTTAACAAGCGCTGGCATGAGTACACCGGCCTGTCTCCCGAAGAGTCGCACGGTTGGGGTTGGCAAACTGCGATCCATCCCGACGATCGAGCGCTATTGACGGAGAGATGGCGAGGGCTCTTGGTCATAGGTGAACCCGGTGAAATGGAAGCGCGTCTCCGTCGCCATGACGGAGTGTTTCGCTGGTTTCTCATGAGGGTTGAGCCGCTACGAGACGAGACTGGAAAGATTGTCAGGCGGTACGGAGCATGCACCGACATCGAAACCCTCAAGCAAACAGAAGCGAAGCTCCGAGAAGACGAACGCGAGCTTCGTCGCATCACCGACTTAATACCGCAGGCGATTGTCGTCCAGGATCCCGCGGGTACCCCCATCTACGCCAACCAAGCGACGCTGGACTACACCGGTCTGGCCGCGGACGACGTGATTGCTCCACATTTTCGGAAACGAATTTTCCATCCCGACGACCTGGAGAGGTTACGCGAGGAGCGCAAAGCTGCTCTCGCTCGCGGGGTTCCGTTCGAAATTGAACAGCGGGCTCGCCGGAACGACGGCCAATATCGTTGGTTTCTTATTCGCTATAACCCTTTCCGCAATGAGCAGGGGCAGGTGATTCGCTGGTACGCTACGGGAACCGACATCGATGACCGTGCTCGGGCCGAAGAGAGAACACGAAACGAAAATCTGGCACTGCGAGAGCAAATCGATCGCGACTCGATGTTTGAGGACATCGTCGGCTCCTCGGAAACCCTGCGTAAAGTTCTACGCCAGGTTACAAAATTGGCGTCTTCCGATTCGACGGTCTTGATTCTCGGCGAAACTGGTACGGGAAAGGAGTTGATAGCCCGCGGTATCCATAAGCGATCGAAACGCACCGATCGTGCGTTCATCGCCGTGAACTGCGCCGCCATTCCCTCATCGCTGATTGCTTCTGAGCTTTTCGGCCACGAGAAGGGTGCCTTCACTGGCGCAACACAAAGACGCCTGGGACGCTTTGAATCGGCAAATGGCGGGACAATTTTTCTGGATGAGGTCGGCGACTTACCCCTGGAAGTCCAAGTCGCATTGTTGCGCGTCCTGCAAGAACGAGAAATCGAGCGCGTCGGCAGTGATAGGGCCATTCCTATCGACGTCAGAGTGGTAGCGGCCACTCACCGTGATCTGAACGCACTCGTGGCTGAAGGGAAGTTCCGGGAAGATCTCCTATACAGATTGAATGTAGTTCCTATAGAGATGCCGCCGCTGCGGGAGCGGATGACCGATATCCCTTTGCTGGTTGAGTACTTTATTGATCGCTTCGGCAAAAAGGCTGGAAACAAGTTCAGAACAATCGATAGGAAGAGTCTCAAACTGTTCCAGGCGTACGACTGGCCAGGGAACATTCGTGAACTACAAAATGTAATTGAGCGCGCCGTAATCCTCTGCGAGGGCGAAACCTTTTCGGTGGACGAGACGTGGCTCACGCGGGCACTGCCCGTCGCCCGACGTCGAACGAGCACTCTTAACCGGGTCCTCGTTCAGCAGGAGAAGGAAATGATCGAAGTCGCGCTAGCAGAAACTTATGGCCGGATCTCCGGACAATCAGGCGCAGCGACCAAACTAGGTCTGCCAGCTCGGACGCTCGATTCGAAAATCAAGCGTTTGAGAATCAACAAATATCGGTTCAAAGTCCCACGCGCTAGCTGAATCGACCTCCACCGCTTTCGAATCGCCATCCACCAACGAAACGGAGAAAGCATTTCACTCTTTCCTCCGAGTTTGCCTATCGAGTTCTTCTTGCCCAGCAGGCAGAACAGATGGTTCTTCATGGTCCCGGCTGATTAGGTTCGGCACAGCCCCGGACTTCTATTGCGCCTTCCCGAACCATTCCTCGAACCACTCGAGTGTGCGCAGCGAATAGTCGCGCGCGTCGGCGGGCTTAATGAACATGTGCCCTTCGTTCGGATAAACGACGAGCTTGGTGGGCACGTGTAAAGTTTCGAGTGCGTGCCACCATTCGACCGACTGTTCCATCGGCACTTCGCCGTCTCGATCACCCACCAGGATCAGCGTCGGCGTTTTCACTGCCGTGACGAAGTGCATGGGATCGGTCTTGGCGTACACGGCCGGATCTTCATAAATCGACGCGCCGAAGAACGGAATCATCCATTCGTCGATGTCGTTGAGACCGTAGTAGCTCAGCCAATCGGAGAGGCCTGCGCCCGCGACTGCGGCGGCGAAACGCCGGGTGTGCGTCTCCGCCCACATCGTCATGTATCCGCCGTAGCTGTGGCCGCGCATGCCAATGCGTTTGTTGTCGATCGGGTATTGCTTGGCGATCGCATCCACCCCGGCCATGATGTCTCGGAAATCGCCCCCGCCGAAGTCTTTTACATTGCCCTGGGTGAACGCCTCTCCTTGGCCGTAACTACCGCGCGGGTTGGGACACAGCGCGAAGTAACCCATCGCCGATTGCGGACCCATATTGCTTTCATCCCA
>Ga0307476_10001555_pt1 | contig 13906 bp, 17 predicted proteins | sample atmos_gasesECM2C_2_FD_203314 | JGI IMG/M metagenome (GOLD analysis project Ga0307476, IMG submission 203314) | Hardwood forest soil microbial communities from Morgan-Monroe State Forest, Indiana, United States - atmos_gasesECM2C_05 | ecosystem: Environmental > Terrestrial > Soil > Temperate... | reverse complement strand
TTGAGTTCTTAGTAGATATTAGAGCAGAATTGATAGCTAAGGGTAATATACCAACATATCCATATTCGTCTGTTGCTGCAGCTGCCACTGGACCAGGTGTTCCCGGCGTCCATGAAGGCAGGTCGATTGATACAACATAAACTGCGTACGTGTTTATAGGCCCCAACTTCAGCGTCCACGTAGCCCATGCCTGCCCTATCGTCGCGTCATGTGCTACGGAGAGTGAATACGCAACATGCGTTAGATCATCCGTAGCAACGGTAAATGACGCGCTGACGGTTAAGGACGGTAAGGCTTCGAATCTAAGAAAGCGAATAGGATGGTTAGGGACGCCATGTTGCTGATAGGCTAGAAGGATGCCTGAGCCGTCACTATACGCCACAGCATCCATGGTCGGCAAGCTTACCGACACATCCGAGGCTAGTGTGACGGGTGAATACCACGTCATTGTGGGGAGGTTAAGAACCTGACCATGCAGTTTCGCAGATGAATCAGTCCAAAAGAGATATGCAAACATGCCGATCGCTAGAATGACCGGAAGAGAGTTGGAGACTCCCGTGTCGGCAGAGTCTGTTTGCTGCATTGCTTGTCCAATGTTGGCACCTGTTGCAACGTCAAAGGCTTGTACGAAGACATCTCCCGCAGTCCTCCCTGGTTGCGAATTGGAAGTCCTGTACGCAACGAGTCGAACACCGTTGGATTCGGCAATGGAAAAACCCGTCAGTTCTGACGCCGATGTGTCGCTAGGTAGACTCTGACCAGGCGCAGAGAAGAGTTCAGTCCGAGAAGCAACGCAGGGACTGACGTTGCTCATCTTCGACCAAAGTTGAATGCCGCTAGCGTATGAGAAGAGTGAGTCACCATCAATGCTGGTGATCTCTCCTCCTCTCGTGACCAGTCTCTTCGGAGAAGACATGGTCGGATCGCCTGTGCGCTGCTTGCTAGACAAGGTCTGCAATCCGAGACGCTTCTCTAGGCTACCGTCGTGCGTGAAAACGCAATTCACGGCGTCGAGAAGCCTGCTCGTAGGATCGACATACTCCGCGGCTGTTTTTTCGTCGAGCCCCCCCGCGAAGGAGTATTGCAACGTCTGAACTGGCATTAGATATAGATCCAGATGTCTGCGGTGCAATCCAAGGTGGCGCCAAGGACAAGAAACTGAGCGTCCGTATGTTCAGGTATTCGAACGAAAGAGGCAGCGTTACCTATAATGTTCAGCACGAAATAGCCTCGCGGTGTGGAACCGAGATTGTGATAGACCGGCGTCAGAGTGCTTGCAACGAATGTAACCCCCTCGATCAAGTTACCATCTGCGAAGGGATTGCCCTTAGCGATCGACAGTGCCGTATTGACCTTGTCTTGAATCGCATTAAGCCTTCTATCGTCGAAGTGCTCTCGAGATAAGGCAGGGCCAGTTTGGCGAATGCTTGCCTGAGGAACGGAACGCCCTGCCGCCGCCAGTGATGAGAACCTACTGACACCTGAAGGCTGGATACGAACGGGTACGCGCGGCATACCTAATCCATTCCCCAGCCGTCTCCTGGCTCTTGACGGTTCTCTATTACGTTCACCGTCTCGGGCTCGCCTGCGGTGCGCATCGGGCCCATGGCGGCGATCCGAAGCTTCATTTTCTCTTTGCGCTGCTCTAGGTACTGAGCCTTCTCTAGCTCATTCGACTTGATCAAGAGCTTCGTTGCAGCGTCTAAGACGGCTATTTCGCTCCAGCCATTGACGTCGTCATACTGATCAATGAGGTTGACGAGGGTCGGACATGTAGGACAATAATTCAGATCGATCTTGAAACCTGCACTAGGTGCCGAGCGGAATGCGATGCTAGCGCGTACTCCCGAGCCTTGGAGTTGGTAGTACACCGGGTAGGCTGCGCTCCAGCCGAAAGGAACCGTGCGCAGCATGTTGCGCTGATTCTCGTAGAAGCGCTTGGCGCTAATCGGGTAATTACCTCCTAGCCAAACGTCCACCGAAATCAACGAAAGAAAGTCCCCCGGCAACGGGTAATTTAGGGTGCCCTGCTGAGTAAAGAATGTGAACGTTCGACGGAAGTAGTTCTCTCCTACGTTGATTCGTAGAAGATCGTAAACTTCCGTGGCAAGGGACGAGTTTAGTAGGTCCGTGATTTCTGCAGCCGTGCAGAACTTGTTGCCTGCGTTGGTATAGTCGATTGAGCCCTCTTTGCTCGCCCGCTGCAACGTCCTATTTATTAGCGTTTGAAGGCTGACGAATGAGGCCATGATTCCACATTCGTCAGCCTTATGAAAGAGGGTTAGTGTTAGTTAGACCGAACGGTTTTTAATCATAACCGACACAATGGAGGTGTCGGACGATCCGTTCTTCGTCTGTCCCGAGGCTACGGCGTCAACTGCGAGCGTTGCAGTGCCGACATATCCCGGAGTAGGAGCCGCGATAATACCGTACCCAACAGTGTTTGTATTCGTTCCGCCGACGGCTGCGAGAGAGAAGAAGAAACCTGACGCCGTAGCAGAGCGGATCGGAACCGTGGCCAGGGTAGCTGTAGAGCTTGCGAGCGTGACCTGTGTCACGACCGTATCTGGGTAGAACGTGGGATCGTCGGTGCCAATGACCTTTCCAGCCACGGCCCACGACGTCCACGTAGTACCGCCGAAGAGAGTTCCTTCCGGCCCGACCTTGATCTGTGCCATTAAGGGCATAACCGCACCCGTCGCCCACCACGAAGGACGAACGAGAACCCACTTCGCGCTGGCTCCTCCAAGGGACTGAATTACCCACGGGCCTGTGTCGGCCGCGGTGATTGAGTGACTATTGAGCGATCCGCCTTGCAAAAGCACCGTGTCACCGACGGCTAGCGTCGAAACGCCGTCCATCGTGCCGAACGCGGCGTTAGCTGAAGCGGTCAACTTACTGGTTCCGGTGCCTGCATAGGTTCCGGAAATGGTCGTCATAACAGCGCGGACATACATCGGCAAGGCGCCCGCCGATTGGACGTTGTTCGCATACTGACCTGTGATACTAGCTCCAGCTCCTAGCTTCAGCTGGACACCGGGATTCAACGGCGCCGTGGTGTTGACATAGAAAGTACCAGCAGGGACGAAGAGGGCAACGCCGCTGCCTGAGAGGGCTGCGAACGCTGTAATGAACGCGGCCGAATCATCGGTCGTTCCGTTACCTGTTGCCCCAAACTCCATGATGGACACGGAGTCAGGGTAATTGATATAGGCCACGGGCACGGCGCCTGTGGGGTGAATGACAATGCTACCGGGGATAGCACCTACCGTGGTCGTAGCCATTAAGAATTCTCCTCTTCGTCGTCAGCGCCTTCATCTTCATTCGCACAGAGATCATGAAATGTGCTCATAGCCTCTACAACGCCCTGAGCATCCTTCGCGTGTAATGCCTCGATGAGTGCATCGGCCGCGTCCATCTTGGCTTGTTCAGCGTCTCCGCCCTCGTCTTCTCCGTCATCCTCGTGTCCCTTGTGGGAACCTAGGATGATGGCTAGATCAGGGCCCTTCTTAAGGGAATTTGCGAGCCCCTTCATGTCATCTTCCCCCAGCTAGAGCGCTGTATGCGAAGACGAATGCGGATCTTGCGACCAGTAGCCATGTCCGCAGCACTGCCTGTCGTTTCAATATTTAGCTGAAACGCTAATGGCGTCGTTGTAGCTTCGTTCGAGATAGGTCCGATCGTGCCCCCGGAGTAGTCCGGAGTTGACGTATCGTCGACGCTAACAACATGCGAGATGACGGCTTGTACAGGAACCGTGAGATTAACGGTGTAGATTCCGGCCGAGGTGCGGGTAATGGCACCGACCATCGCACTAGGGCAGCCACCACCAAACGTAGGTGCTGCACCTGTGGCGCCGACTAGATAGAAGGAAATCTCTTCTGGTGCGACGCCATAGGTTTTGAGAGAGGCATTCTGATATACTGTTGCCATTGAAGCCCCTATTAGAACGTTCCGTGACCGTTGTATCCTGGGCTCTTGCAGCCAAGGAACGCGCGGGACACGATACGAGATTGCATGACGTCGTCTGTATAGCTAGGGAGCCACATCTGTCCGATCCAGTTATTGACCGGCCGGCAGATCTTGCCGTTCGAGTACAGCTTCCAGCTATTCATCGTTAGTACGAAGAAGTGGCCAGTGGGGCAGTACGCGTCCGAAACAATCTCCATCTTGCCTTTCGGAGTGATGAAGGTTAGGGCCTCAAATTGCAGATTCGGCCTAGAAAAGGCCGGTGCAGAGGCGCGATCAAAGATAACCTTCGCCGATTGCTGCTTCGCGATCTGGACGAAGTCCAGAGGCGAGACATAGCAACGATCTGGTTTCCCACCGTACTGACAAACCATCGCTACAAGCTGAGCGATCGTATCCTCGTACGCCGCGCCGTTACCTGCATAGCGCCAGCCTGCGAGACCTACAGTGTTCTTCGTTCGATCCTGACCAAAGAACGCCGTCGAAGTGATCGTAGTACCCGGCTGGGGAATCCAGCCCGCATAGCCCGTGAAGATGGAGTTATAGTCACCAATCATGAACAAGTAGTCAGATGCCGCTATGGCGCTGATACCCGAATTCCAGTTACCGCTTGCTGTCAAGGTACCCGCAATCGGGTCAACTCCAACAATCGTAACAGAGCCAGAGCGAACGCCAGCGCCGCCAGTACCGTCGTCAGAAGAAGCCTGGATCACCATGCCGGGCCAGAACTTCAATGCCGACTGTGCATCTGCGAGGGTAATCGTCGCAGTACTAACAGATGACGTGCTGCTCAGCTGTGCACGAGAGCCGCCACCATTTCCGAACATTGAATTCGCCAGCGAGTCGTACGCAGCTAGATAACCACCGTCCAAGGTCTCGCTCGCAAGCTTGACCATTGAATCGGAGCCGCCCCTCTGCGCAGCGTCTAACGCCTGGCCGCCGACCTGCATAACGGCAAAGTCGTTATAAAGGTTAGGGATATTGAACTTGCCGTATTGATCCGGCGATCCATTGGCCAGCGCCAAAGGCACCGTGACGGCGCGGGTCGACATGACCGCGTACTTGATTGCGATGTTAAACGCATCGCCGCCAGCGTCCTCTTCTTTGGGGACATCAGCTACGGCGGGATGGTCCTTGACGAATTCGGTTTCGACTTCGTCAGTTTCGTATCGTTGCTTGAGAATATTGGATGCGGCGTTGAAATCTAATACTTGTGACACGGCGTGGCACTCCAGAGGCAATGAGTCCCCGGTGCCACCTGTTCAAACCCGACTATCGGGCCGAAGATGACTACCGGGTTTAACCGCGCGAGGAATCTCGGAGCTGAGCCGCGAAATACGCAATCTGTTCCTCTCGGTTCATTTGGCCGAGAGATTTCGGAATTTGCGCACGTTCACTGGCACGGGCCGGGATTGTTCTCACACTAGCTGCCGGCTGACTTTCTTTCGCCGGAATCTTCTCTGTCCTCTGCGGAGGGCCCTCGTTTCTTGCGGGCCGATCGTCATGAAGTGCTTTGCTGTACTCGTGTTCCAGATACGACAATATTTGCTCGAAAGAAGGATAACGCCCATAATTTCGTTGCGCGGCCGTCTCTGCGATGTCGTTCGCTTCTCGAATGAGCGCCTGAGGGCGGCTCTTCGCTAAGCGGGCTAGCGTGGGATAGGTCTCAGTATCCTGAGCTTGTTTCAGGAAATCCGATTCTGCTTGCTGTTGTCTCGCGGCTGCGGCTCGTTGCTCCTGTTGCCGCTGATATTCAAGACGTTCCTTGCGCTCGGCTTCTAGTTGGGAACGTAGGATTCTCGCCTGACCTTCGGGCGTCGATTCTGCTACAGCCTGCTCTGCTATCTCTCTAGGGCTTATTCCGAGCGCGTACATCGCCTCGCTACGTCTGTTGGGATCAGGATCTCGCAGGGCGTCGACCATCTCAGCCTTGCGTTCGGCTGCCTCCCTTTGCTGGCGCTCGAACAAGGCTTGCTGCGCTAACTGCTCTCTCTCGTATCGCAGGCGCTGAGATTCCTGGGCCTCCCTCTGGCGGCGGATGCGAGCCGCCTTCGCTCGATCTGCTTCGACTCGAGCACGGGCGAGCTTATCGGAGGCACTCTCTTTCGTAGGCAGGGCGGCCAATTCGGCATGTTCGACGGTAGGCTCAGGGGAAACTTTCTCGAGATCAGGAGCAGGCGCCTCTATAGGTTTGGGGGCCGTGGGGGGCAGCGCTTCGCTAGACACAACGATATCAGACGAATCATTCTCTTGCGGATTGGACATGTTCTTTCCTTGCTGGTTTTCAGAGAGAAGCTAGGCAGCCATAGGCATGCCGGGAGGCATCGGCCCAGGTGGCATCCCGGGCGGACCAGGTGGCATCCCGGGCGGACCGGGAGGCATACCCGGCGGACCAGGGGGAGGGGGAGGCTTCATGTCGTTCGCTTGAGTGATCCAATTACGGAGCATCTCGAGCCGCCCTTCCTCAATTCCCTTCATCCGACGAACGCGGCAATACTCAGCCGTCGCGACTTTCACGGCTTCGTCAAGATCCATAAACGGTTCAGGCGGCTGAAACTCTCCGCTCTTCAAAATGTCACTCACCATTTGTCTGGTGAGATTGTAAGAGGCGAATTCCGTTTCATCCTCGGCCTTCAGATCAGGAATTCCGTCCATGAGTCGACGTCCCGTCTTCGGATCCATGATGCCTGCGTTCACAAAGTCTTGTATCTGTTGCAACTTCGCGCTGGGGTCGCGGGCGAAGGCATTCGTTGGGACGAGTTGAAGAATATACTCCTCCTCTTCCATGTGAACGTCAGCCCACGTTACAACGTTCATCATCCGTCCCGAGTCTACTGCTTTTACCTTGAACTTCGGATTCCTCTGGCCTATCTCCCTGGCCAGTGCAATAACCTGCCTGGCAACCTTCAAGAAGAAGTGCTGATACTCTCGGAACGCGACCGAAAAGCGCTCGCTTTCGAGGTCCGTATAGGTCTGAAGAGCTTTGCCGGAATTAAGACCTGCGGGCTTCTGAGACTGAGCCGAAAGCTGAGATATCCCGGTAATTTCAAACGCTTTACCGTACAGTCGATCCAGTTGCTGATATACCTCTGGAGCGATCGCGGGAGGTGTCACGGCTTGAGGCATCGTGCCCGAATAACGGATCATTGAGCCGACGATGTCTGAGATGAATTGCGTGTTTACGTTAGAACCGTTCTCAATCATCCAGCGAATCGACCCGCTCATTCGGATCGCTTTGCGAATCATATTCAGGATGACGTTGATCTCAAACTGGATGCCTTGCAGTTCTTCCGCCAGGCCTGTGCCCCAAACACCGAACTGGGGTTTTTGACGGTACATGTCTACGATAGGGAAATAAGGTTTCGTCCAAGGCTCGTCTAGAATAAGAACGCGGCCGCACGCGATCGTGTGTCTGCCGTCACCTGCCCCTTCGCACGAGGGCAAGTGCCAAGCCTCGTCGATGCATATCGTGTCGGTATATGCGTTATCTGCAACCGAGCCATCGTCGTAATCCCCCGTCGCCCGGGTCACCGTGGCAAGTTCCTCGGCCGCTTCAGGCCAAATAGCCATCGCCTGCAATCGATCCACATACTTAGAACGATAGCGTGTACGCAGTGACTTCGGTCCAGAGTACGCTTCTTCATCGTCGCAATACGACTCCCCGGGAACGATCCGCTCTATGACAATTCGCTCTTCACCCGTGCCAACGTCGTCGGAATAGATCTGGACAGAACCTGTTCCGGTAACCGCCATGTCAAGGGCCACTAACGGCGCTATCTCGTAAAGATCGGTCTCGTAGAATTGACCTGTGAGAAAAGTTTCTAAGGTCGCAGACTTCTGTTGTAGATCCCAGTCAGCGCCCGTAGTAATACACGAGACCATCGGGCGCTCGTTCGTCAATTTCGCAACGAAGGAATCGGAGCATGAGCGTATGACGTTTAGGCTCAGCCTCTCTCGTCCCGAATCTTGCTGGCGCTGAGAAAAGCGCCGGGGGGTGAGACCTAGAAGAGGAAGGTTTGAATAAAGCGCCGCGTATCTACGATAGTTCTCTTGTCTGTTGCGGTCGTTCTTTCGGATGGCTGCCGCCGTGGACGTCATCCGAACGGCGCGCTCTTGCTCGAAATCGGGCAAATACCAGCGGCTGTCCCTTGCCTTCAGTGCCTCTAGGCCTTTTATGTGCGTGGAAGACTTCGCGGGCTTCACGGATTTCTATTCATCTTCCCAAGGAAAGAGTGTTTGCGCCTGCTCTCTCGAGGTTAGGACGGCATCCCACCTCGGCCTTTGAGCTACTAGATCAGCCATACAAAGCCAGGCCTCCCTCCATTCCGCAGGTGCATTGGAGTCCTTTGACATGCGTTTGATGAATGAAGAGCAGGCTTCGCGTTCTTCGATACGTCCATCACTCATGCTCTGCCTCGTCGGGCCAACCGGCGCTTGAAGCGAAAAGAATCTCCTCATCGGTCAAGTCACGTCCGTTAGTGTCTTCGTCCCTAGCGATCGGGACGCTGAAAGAGGCGCGCATCGCCTCAACAGTCTTAGAGACTTTCCTAGGCTCCGGACCTAAAACCAGGTCTATATCTGAAGTCTTAAGTTGGATGATTCCTAGTTCCCTCATCTCTTTGACGAGGGCTCGTAATTCACTCTTCTCCATAGACATCTGCCTCCATGCGCTCAATCCAATCACATTTGCCTTTGACCGCGGCCGCGTTGCCTTTGCGTTCTATGTCAGCCCATTGTTGCTCTTCAGCCACTTTGATTAGAGCGAGCCTCTCGGAAGCGCTGAGGGCAGGGCTTCTAAGTATAGGGTCGGGTATCTGCTTCGAGAGCACTAGCGCTAGCGCCGCAGCATAGTCCGCGTGGCGACCGTCTGCCGTACGGGGCAAGTCGATTGAGATACCGCTCTGAGTCACACGCTTTCGGATGGAGAGAAGGTCGGCTCGAAACGTAGGATCGTCCGGTATCTCAAGTGCGTCATCTGCCAAGCGCATGCGCATGGACTCGAAATTATCCACCTTGCTACGAGCGGTTGTAGCCTCGTCGTAGACCGAAAGGCCGTGCCTGTGACCGATTGCTTTCACGAAATCCGCGCCGTGCTGGTCACTCCACACGTGCGTGATCTCGTACCCGCGAAGAAGCCCCGCGATTTCTTTCAGAACGTCGTCGGGATTCAAAGGACTCGTTCGACTGCCGATCCATTGCTTCGCTAGAGCTACCGAGTGAACGATACGACCGGCTATGACTCGTTTGGTAGCTACGACTAGGGTCCACGCGTTCCCTCTCGTGCCTGGATCCATGGCAGCCACGTAGGAATGTCCCTCTTCTTTTGGCAGAGTGACGGAGCCCTTACGCGTGGCTCTATCGATTTCCGTGGTGGCTATAAGCGCCGTTTCCGGCTCGGCGAATTCCCCTAGGACGTCGGTACGGTAGGATTGTTCTGCCGAGAGACGTAGCTGTTCGCATCTCTCCGGTGTCCACCAAACCGGATTCATGGCCGTCGCCGGCGCACGGATCACTACGATAGACGGTGAGGGCTTCTTCCAGTGTTCCTGCACAGCCTCGTAAATGGGGCCGCGCGGGGCCCACGGGGAGCCGATAGCAACTAGCTGCGCACCCGGGAGTAGACGGCCGAGCACAGCACGTCTGGCGTCATCGAAATTGATTATCCCGTCCGCCTCCCCATTCATACGCGGCGCTTCGTCGAAGATGCAACCAGCCGACCATCGCGCTACAAGCGAGCCGCCGGCTTTGCTGCCTGCGACGACGCGTACCTCTACCGGCCGTCCTGACGGGTGTTTGAGTGTGACCGTATCTGCCGTGGGAGGGACCTTGAGAAGGGCCTTTAGCGCGGGGCGGTTCGTAACGGTCCCGATGAGATGGCCCACTACGACGCGGGCGACGTCCATCGTCAAGGAGACGACAGACACGCGAGCGACCTCGCCGGGGCGAAGCCTAGATAGGTCGCACGTCAAAGCCGCTCGGACGGCGAGAGCCGCTGCGAGGAGAGACTTTGCCGTTCGTATCCCTGAGAGCACGACAAGCTCTTTCGGTCGTAGATTGTTCGGCCAGTTCGAGACGTCACCTATCGCTTGGATGACGTCGGGATGGGTGGCTAAGTCTCCAAGGGATTGACCGTCCGCGATGCGGCAGATCGCTCGCTGCAAGGGTGTTGCTGTGGTTAAGCCGAATGCATGCTCAGAGGTGAGCATCTCTTCGAGCGTGAACGTCTTGACCGATCGGCGAATATGCTCGGCTTGTAGAGACTCGAGATGATCGAAGTCTTGTGCCGTGGGCGTGGGTTTCACGCGAGCGTCAAAGGCTTACGGGCAACCTGTACGTTGACTTGTTTTGACTCGACGCTATCCTCGTCAGTAAGCTCGTAGTCGCGCACCATGTGCCACGGAACTCGGATCTTCGTTTCTTTCTGCGTATCTCGAATCACCGCTTCGACGCCGATATCTACGAGAACTTCATAACGAGCGTCCTCTACAATTGAGATTCGTGTGGCATTCACGCCGGAAACCGGGCGTCCTAGCCGGACGTTGTCTCGAAAGAAAATACTACGGCACTTTTTCATGATTTACCTCTTGCTACCTTTTGCTAGTGGCCCAGCTGTCACCGAATGTTTCGGTGATGTGCGGGGTAAGCAGTCGAACGAACGACTCTTCCCATGCTTCGATGCGGCTATCATCTCGATCTAAACCGAACGCGGCCGCGGTTGAGTAGATTGCCCCTGATAGATTCAACATTGCGTGCAATACTTCATGTACGAGTGTATGGATAATCAACGTCTTAGGTGTGTCTACGTGAATCCAAATCGTACATGTATTCGCATCGTAAAGCCCGTAGCAGCCTACAAGCTCTTTATGGTCTTCCGATGAACCGACCTGAATCGGGATCTTTGAGCCACAAACCTTTATGAAACCGAATCGTTTCATGGCTCGTGCGTCATAATCTGCGGCACATATCGCCACGTGCTAGGTACGTGCTCCGCAACGGGCGAAATACGCCAGCCCTGTCCGTCACGCTCACGAGGGAGGCGAGCGGCACACAAGACGTCACGGCGATCCAGCAAATCGGCGACTAGCATCTTGGAGATGCCGAGCCGGCGCGTGTTCGCTCTCACGTAGACGTAATAAAGGCGCTCAGGGAAGACCAGCGACTTGACCGTCCACCCCAGGATCGTATCTGGATCGTCCTCGGGGCAGCACACCCTAACGACCGTCGAGGGCCACGATAGGACCCCACGCATCTCAGCCTTATGCCAGGCTACGAAATGCCTTCCGGCCTGGCGCGCGGGCTGGGAATCCTTGGCGCTAAGTAGCCAAGTATCAAATATGAATGGCCTATCTGCTTCGGTGCCCTCGCGCAAGTCGAAGGGCAGGGGGTCGGCCGGGGTCACGCCATGTGGCGAGAGGAAAGAGACTTATTGCCTCACTTCCCGTACGGATTCTCGTGAACGATCGAGACGGGCTCCGTCAGGTCGACCGTAGTATCTGCGTGCACTGTCGTGACTTGCACCGGCATCTTGCACGCGACCATCATCGACTGGTGGCGATTGTTCCAGGTCCTAGACGCGCCGAACACCGAGCCGCCGAAGGCTCCCATCCGTTCCGACGTCTCAATGTCGTCGATGCCGCCGTCGCGGGCGATCACATTGTAGCCGTACGGGCAATAATAGCTTATTGTCTGCCAACACCACGAAACGTTTCGGCATTCAACGACGAAACCCTCTCGGCCATCGGGCGTCGTAACCCGCTCGACGTAAGGTGCTCTCGCCGTCTCAGTAGTTGCTGAGCACGCCGCCAGGATGGCACCCGCGGCCAGCGCCGCGCTCACCTTGGCGGCCATGATGAGCGCCTCGACCACTGCACTACGGGTCTTGGCGGATTCCTTGGCGAGGGTGACGAGGCGGGCTGCGGCATCGGGGGTCAAGGAGACCTCGACCTTGCGCTTGTGTCGCAGGTGGCGCGGGGTTGCGTACCACTTCGAGGTTTTAGGGTTGCTGCTCATTGTAATACCCTCTCTCCCACTAACGCATATTCATAGGCTTCGACCGTTGCCTCCAAGTTATCGAAGCGTTGCGACTCGCCGATCGAGATTGGTCAAATGGCCGTCAAATAAGTGGGAGACTGTCGCTCACGTTGTTCATAACAATACTCTATCACTGGCCGGCCATCCTGCAACTTGATTGGTCAAATGGCCGTCAAATAAGTGGGAGACTGTCGCTCACCATGTTTGCAATCTGCTGAGCGGCGAACGGCCGTCCGTTGCGGGCGAGCTTCCCTTCGGACGCGAGAGCCTTGCAGATTTTGCCGAATGACAGCCCCCTAGCTCTCAGCGTTCTAGCTCGCACGATCGTCTCCTGCTCACTGTGAACGGCCGCGAGCGAGCCGCCCGTAAGGGTGTGCCCGTATGGCGCATGACCGCCAGTATATCGGCCCTGCTCTTTCAGATGCTGCATGGCCACGGCCGTGCGCTCGCTGATGGCCTCGCGCTCCCATTGCGAGACGCTGGCCAGCACATTCAGCACCAGCCGCCCCGCAGCACTGCGGGTGTCAATCTGCTCGCTCACGCTCAAAAGCGCCGACGTAGCGAAGGGGCCGGCTATCAATTCCCCTAGATCTTTGACGCTTCGCGTTAGCCGATCTAGCTTTGCGACGAGCAATCCTTCGGCCCGCCCTGCGGCTAACATGGCCAATGCTCGCGCTAGGCCGGGCCTAGCAAGCGTTTTTGCCGATAGCCCTTCCTCTACCGTCTCTATGATCTCGAGCCCGTATAGAGCCGCGTAGGAGGCGACTTGTGCTTTCTGGGCGTCGAGGGATATTCCCTCCTCCACTTGCTTTTCGGAAGAGACCCTTACATATGCCACCACGCGCGTACACGTCGACGCGGGCTTGGCTGCTCGGCGGGCCATTAGTTACAACACTCCATAATACACCGAGCTTGATTCAACGCCTCTATCAAATTCCCATAGAATTTGACGTGGTACACATGGAGGCTCCACTGCCATTCTATCTCCCACGCATCACCGTCCCTGCTATATCGCACGGAACGCGCGCCCTTTTTCGTCTTGATTGCTTTCGGCGTCCATTTAGGCCGCGGGCGATCTTCGTTGCTCATGTTCTGAATATACGACCGGCCAGTGGCATTCTGGAGTGCCTCGGAGTCGATTGGCTTCATTTCGGTCGCAGCACTCCACCGACTCTGGAGAACTGGACGCACTTCTGCGCAGAGTCTCCACACCGACCCTACAAGCCCTTGTCCAGGTAGGCACTAGGGCGCAAACTATAAAGGCGGGGTCCCGCATTGATAAAAGTGAGAGAGCCTGCGACCGGCCACCAGCCCCAGGTGCTCCTCAACTGCCTCCTTTTATGGCGGCTGCAAACGTAAAAGGCTCGATTTCCAAGGACGTGATGGAGCGTCTGGCCGCTCCTCTTTCCTTCTTGTCGGCGGAGCGCCTGCATGTGTCTAAATGTAGTTTGCCAAATTGTCAAAACGTTGACAATTTGGCATAAGGATCGCGCGCGCGGCCTTTTTTTCGGTGTAAAACATGTGTGAAACTCAGGGGCGCATGAAGCCAGCCCTGTGGGGGACGTGATGCTCTTCAAGACGACGCCAAAGCAGGCGATGAAGCTCGCCTCGATCATGGTCAAGATGGATGCCGCGGGTTTGGATCGGAACTTCATCGTGACCGCCTCCAAGCTGGCTAGAACCGATCAAGGGGTCTACGACCTCATGGCCCTATGGCACACGACCAAGGATGACTCGGAGAGGGACGAGGTCGTCGCGGACATTCAGGAGTCCCTCGACGACTACCGCGCTCATCGTCCCTAAAAAGGCAATCTCAGAGCGTGCTTCAACGGGAGCGGCGTCGCAATCGTCCATAGCTTGCGTCGCTGCACTTCGAAGAGCGTCCTACATATTCGCTTGGCGTCTT
>Ga0307476_10001554_pt1 | contig 13907 bp, 9 predicted proteins | sample atmos_gasesECM2C_2_FD_203314 | JGI IMG/M metagenome (GOLD analysis project Ga0307476, IMG submission 203314) | Hardwood forest soil microbial communities from Morgan-Monroe State Forest, Indiana, United States - atmos_gasesECM2C_05 | ecosystem: Environmental > Terrestrial > Soil > Temperate... | reverse complement strand
CTTTTATGTCCAACGATCGCGTCGCCTTCGGTAATTTTGCAGATTTTTCGGCCGCGCTTTCCGCCGCGCCGAGCAATCCATTCCGTGCCGAATGGAATGCTCGTTTTGAACGCCTCGCCGGCTCGCCGGTCTTTGGAGTAATTCGTCAAGATCCGGCGATGCAAAGCGCACTGGACGCAGTGGCACCGGGCGGCTTCCGTTCGCCGCAGCTTTCCGCGCTGCTCGGGCAACTGCAGTGGATTTCGATTGCCGGGAAACCGGACGGCGATCAATTGCGGGTTGTCGCCGACGGCGAATGTCTCGCAGCTCAGACGGCTTCTCAGTTGCATGATTTTCTTCAGGGAGTACTACTGCTCGCGCAGAACGGACTGAATGACCCGAAGCTGCGGCAAAAGATGAATCCCGCAGAACGCGAAGCCTATCTGGAGCTTTTGAAAAGTGCCGACGTTCAGAGAATCGATCGTAGTGAATGGAAATCCGTTCGTGTACTGCTGGAGATTACCCCGAAGTTTCTGGATATAGCGCGCGTTGCTTCTACTTCCGTTCCCGCGGAGCAAACTTCCGCTATGCCGGAAAGCCAGGAAAAACCGGCTGCGTCGTCAAAACCAAAAGGTCGGAAAAGGAAACAGCCGATGGGGAAAATCGAGACGCGGAGAAATTAGCTTAGTCGCCGGCTGGCGTGGACTTCATGTAACGCCAGGGATTGACCGGCGCGTTGTTCACGCGCACTTCATAGTGAACGTGAGGACCGGTGGAGCGGCCGCTAATGCCGCAGTAACCGATTACCTGACCGCGCTTGATGCGCGTACCGGTAATAGTCGAGAACGAAGAAAGATGCGCGTACCAGGTGGTGATTCCGAATCCGTGGTCAACCACCACCACGCGTCCATAACCTGCGTGATTTTCCGCGCTGATCACCACGCCGTCCGCCGTCACGTGCACCGGGGCGCCATAATCTGACGCAACGTCCACTCCGGTATGGAATGCGCCTTCTCCGCTGAACGGGTCGAGTCGCTCGCCAAAACTGTCGGTGATATGCCCCAGCACCGGCCAGATGGATGGTGTATAGCTTGAATCCGCGAAACTGAATGATGGCATCAAACGCAATCCGCCCGATGAGATCGCAATCGCGGCGGCGTTCTTTTTTAGAAAAGTATATTGCTCAACCGAACGATCGAACGCATCTTCCGCAGTCACCGGATTATCGGAAACGTCGAAAGCCGCCGGGTGATAGCGCAGCACACCATAAGTCATCGCCACTTCGGTAGCCAGGGACTGCAAAGAATCGAGCCTCTGGTTCGTATCGTTTACCGTGCTTTGCAGTTGGTGGTATTGAACTTTCAGGGTTTCCTGCTCGTGCCGCAACGCGTTGTAATTGCCAACCTTCCAAAGCATTCGGGTATAAGAACCTGCCGCAGCCATCACCGTGATCATCCCAATCAGGGCCAGCACCGCCAAGCCGTGCAAGGCATACGCCGGAACAATCACCTTCCGGAGCTTCCCCGGCGTCGAAGCGATGAAGAATGTATAGTTCTTCCCTTTGATCACAGACAGGTTTCCTGGACAGACCCTTTCTTTTGGTACGATTGCGGGCACTACGCTACGCCCAGTTCCCGCGACTGAACCGTTCCGAACCGCCTAGCAAACCAGGTGCCACCGACGAGCAGTCACCACTTCCAAATCTGAACCGTGAGCTTTGGTTCGCGACCGTCTATATACTAATTTTGGAAGCTGTGCGCGGTCAACCCTGTATTTCGGTGTATTTGGGACAGGCTATGAATTCCTGTTCCCACTGACCCGACGGACAGTGCGATAGAATCTCCAGATTTCAATGGCATCGGGATCCTTGTAAACCAAGGCTAAACTGAACGCAAGGTTGGACGTCTGAAATCGTGAAAAATCCCATGAAAATTGGAGAGAGGTTGATACTCGATCGCATATGCGAGGGCTTCAGAAGCAGCTCGTCGAGTGCCGGCCGATCCGCATTACGCCTCGCGCTGGGTGACGACGCGGCGTTATGGCGCCCACGAGCAGGATACGAAACGATTCTGACCTGCGACTGGTTCCTGGAGGGAACGCACTTCCTGGCCGACCTGCATCCGCCCGAAGTAGTTGGGTTCAAGTGCCTGGCCCGCGCCGCCAGTGACATTGCCGCCATGGGCGGCGAGACGCGCTGTTTTCTCCTCAGTTTGGCTTTCCCGGCCGCGAAGGCAGGTAAGTGGCTTCGGAAGTTCTTGAACGGCGCGCGCAAAGCCGCACGAGTACTAAGTTGCCCCATCGCAGGCGGCGATACCACTCGTCGAAACGAAATCCTTATCAATATCACGGTGGTAGGCGAAGCTCGGCGCGGCCGGGCGATTCTTCGCAGCGGAGCGCATTCCGGCGACGCCATCTTTGTAACCGGCCGCCTCGGCGAAGCGCAGTATGGCTTAAGTCTTCTGCTCGAACCCTCGAAACGCATCTCGCCCAGTGACAAGCGCCTGCGAAAACATTTCTACCCTGAGCCACGCTTAGCCACGGGTTTGTGGCTGGCAAATCATAGACTCGCCACGGCAATGATGGATTTGTCCGATGGCCTCTCGAGCGACTTGGCAAAATTCTGCGAGGGGAGCGGAGTCGGCGCACGCGTCGAGGAACAAGCGCTGCCCCGCGTGAAGATCGAGAAAAAATATGCCAAGAAGTTCGATGCGACCGAGTTGGCGCTGCACGGTGGCGACGATTACGAATTGCTCTTTACGGTAGCCAGAAAGAATGTGGAACGAATCCCGGAAAAAATTGCGGGCGTGCCAGTCACTCGCATCGGCGAGGTCATCAGAGAAAGACGCGTCCTGTTGGCGCGGAAAGACGGCGCCGCCGCTGTCCTGAAAAATAAGGGTTGGGATCCCTTTCGATAGCGCCCGCCCTTCATCACGCGCAGCGATTCTGCCGTTCGCTGCTCTTGTGAGTTGTGGAGCTAGGATTGATCGACCGTTGGGCAGTGACATCTTACCGGTAGATTTCCCGACGGTGGCCGACGCGAAGCACCGATACCGGCAGCCGGTCGCCGCCCACTCGATATTTCCAGAATTCTCCAAATTTCGAACCATGAAGAGCTTCGCCGGCGGTTCGCGGATTTTCCAGCCTGGCTACTCGCTGACTAGGCAGGCGGGACGACGTTCACAGCGGCAGCGGTTTTTGCCGGCGGCGGGGGTGCAGCCGGCGGTTTCGCGCGCGGAGAGCCAGGTTCGTCCTCAGTGGGTGCTGTATCCGGCGTATCCACATGAATCACGTGATCGAGAGCCTGCTGCTCCAGAGGCACCACGTTCTGGAAATCAAGAACGGGCATACCAGCCAATCCGTTTTGCATGAATTCCAGCCACACCGGCAGGGCGGCTCGTGCACCGGTTTCTTTCTTGCCCAGCGAAATTTGTTTGTCGTCGAAGCCCACCCACACTCCGGTCGTAATCTGCGGCGTGAACCCAATGAACCAAGCATCGGTGTAGTCCTGCGTGGTTCCGGTTTTCCCCGCTGCAGGTCGCTTCAGCGCCTTTGCCGCAATGCCGGTCCCGAATTGCACCACCTCTTCCAGCATCGCCGTCATCGTGTGCGCCACTTCCGGCGGAATCACCTCGTGGATTCCCGGATGCGCTTCTTCGAGCAACGCGCCATCGTAGTTGGTGACGCGGCGAATCATGTGCGGATCGATTCGAATCCCTTCATCCGGAAAAACCGTGAACGCGGAAACGTGTTCGATCAACTTCATGTCCGCCGCGCCCAACGCCAGCGGCAAATATGCCGGCAGCGGCGTGGTAATTCCAAACCTTCGCGTGGTCTCCACAACGCTGTTGATGCCAACTTTCTCGGCTAGCTTTACAGCGGGCACGTTTCGCGAACCGGCCAGCGCTCGTCGCAACGTAATGTTCCCTTCGAATTTTTCGTCATAATTGCGCGGCGAATATGGCTGGCCACCGCTGACGGTCGTAAACGGCGCATCTAGAATCGTATCGAACGGCGTGAAGCCCTTGGCGACCGCATCCGCGTAAACGTAAATTTTGAACGAGCTGCCCACCTGCCGCACCGATTGCGTCGCGCGATTGAATTTTGAATCCTCGAAGCTGTATCCACCCACCAGCGCTTTGATTTCGCCGGTCGGATTGTCGATAGCCACCATCGCGGCCTGCGGAGCGGGCTGCTGCTCCAATTGAACACGCGCGGTCAATTCACGCAATTCCTGTATCGAAAACTGTGCCAGGTCACCCACTTTCAGCAGCTCCGACGGTTTCTTGCGTCCGGTCCAGGCAAAATCGCTGGCCGAAATTACCGCGCGGTACGTGCCGATCTTGATCGTGGCGTATTTGTCGTCCACCGCCATCACCAGCCCCGTGACGTAGCTTCCCTTTTCAATCGCGTGACGCCAATCATCGTCTTCATAGCTATCAAGCGTGCCCAAATTATCTTTCACGATGTTCGGAAGGCCGCCGCGCCAGCCGTGGCGGCGATCGTAGGCATGCAGACCGTCGCGCACTGCAAGATTCGCCGCGCGCTGCATCGCGCTGTTCAGCGTGGTGTACACGCGCAACCCGCGCTCGTGTACTGCTTCCGTGCCGTAGGTCGATTCCAGGTATTTGCGAATCTCCTCAAAGAAATAAGGCGCCAGGTCGTTGCGCGGATATTGAATATGCAGACCGAGCGGGGTCTTTATCGCCGTGGCTTCCTCGGTCGGAGTAATTTTTCCTTCTTCCTGCATGCGGCGCAGCACCAGATTGCGTCGCAATAACGCACGCTGCGGATCGTTCAGCGGCGAATAGATCGGTCCGCGAATCATTCCGGCGAGCAGCGCAGCTTCCTGCAGCTTCAAGTCCGTGACTGGTTTGCCAAAATAAAATTGTGAGGCGGCGGCAAATCCGTAATTCCCGTGTGCCAGATACACCTGGTTCGAATACATGGTGAAAATTTGTGGCTTGGTGTAGCGGCGCTCGATTTGCAGCGCCAGCAGCATTTCCTGCATCTTGCGGCGGAAGCTGCGGTCGCTGCGATCCAGAAAAAGATTTCCCGCCAACTGCATCGTAATGGTGCTGGCGCCTTCGGCTTTGCGGCCCTTCAACAAATTGCGATAGGCCGCACCCGCAATGCGCGGAAAATCTATGCCCCAGTGATCTTCGAAATGTTGGTCCTCGATCGAAGATACGGCGTTATAGAGAATTTTCGGGCATTGCTCATAGGTCATCAGAATACGCCGTTGCAGCGCAAAACTCGCCACCATTTGACCATCGTCGGCGTAGATTTCCGTAACTACGTTAGGCCGGTAAGTTTCCAGTGCACGAATTTCCGGCAGGTCGCTGGCATAGACAAAGAGCAGTCCGCAACCGGCTCCCAGCGCGATAGAACATAGCAGCAGGAACGCGATGGCCACACGGTCGATAAGCTTCCAACCGCGGAGGCGAAGTGTGATCGGGGGCAGACTTAGCATCAACAGAAAATTCTAGCGCACTGCAGGAACTCGTCGGGAGGCAAGCAAGCGAAAGTTTCCATGCCAAATGACGATGTTCAACTCCATTAAAGCATCGTCACTCCGAGCCAAGCGAGAAGTCTCTCTCTCGGGTTTTGCCTGTGCGGCCGGCAGGTAAGAACCGAACGACTTTAAGCCGACCGCGAGTTTTGCCGCGCCGTCCACGGATGCCGATTAGCCGCTTCCTGAAACGCAAAAATCGTCATCAACACCGCCAGCGCCGCCAGCGCCCCGTCGCGCAAAACCGTCTTGATCGTCAATGGCTCCGGCGTCGCAAAACATCCGCAATTTATCTGCAGCCCCAGCGCGTAGGAACGCACCACCGCAAAGAAAAAACCCAACATCACAATCGTAATCAGCGTCGCCCAAATACGCAGCTTCCAACCGATGAGCAGCAACAAACCGAGTCCGATCTCGATAAACGGCAGCAAGTTGGCTACGACCTTCACCGCCCAGGTCGGGAGAATCTGGTAGGAATCCACCTGCAACGCGAAAAATGAAAGCGCCACGCCAATCGGTGGACGCGGGTGCAAGCCCATGGTCAGCTTCGCGTAGCCCGCGTAAATGAAAATGCCCGCGAGCAGCAGGCGGCCGATCCAGATCACCGCGCGGCGAAAGTTAAGAGGACTGGATTGCATCATGCGTGCATTTCCGGCTGTTCGATATCCGTCGCGATCAGGGCAAATCTATTTCTGGGAAAGCAGTTGGTCGAGAAACTGTTTGAGGATGTCATAACTCATCACCCCGGCGTATGGATAAGTCTGGCCTTTCGAATGAAACACCGTCGTGGGTGTCTGGTTCACGGGAATCAGCTGTCCGGCTTGCTTATCCTTATCAATCAGAGGTTCGAGCGTCCGTCCATCCACCAGTGCTTGCACTTTCTTCATGTCCGCTGGGCTCAGCACGGCTGCAACGGTTCCCTTGACGTCACCGTTCGCTTCCCACTTTTCCTGATTCTGAAATAACACTTGTTCCACAACCTCAAACTTGCCGATGTGCGCCGCCGCCCGCGCATAGCTTGCCGCCACGCGCGAATACGCGTGCATCGGAAGGGGAAAATCGCGGTGAATCAGATAAACTTTTCCCGTGTTCACGTAGCTGTCCATTAGCGGTTGATTGGTCGTCTTGAAGAGTTGCTTGCATGCCGGACACTGGAAGTCGCTGTAAACCTCCATCGTCACCGGAGCCGTCTTGGAGCCAAATGCACAATACGGATCTACATCTGAAACGCCGGGAGCCTGCCCGGGCATGCCTGCAGAGACCGACCCAGTCAGCGCTGCAAGTCCCATGCTTGCCAACAAAACGAACAAACTCACAATAAGACGGCGGCGATCCACGCGATCCTCCTGAATAAACCTAATCCAATATGCCACATTCTACTCGAAACGCCGTTTTTCCGGGCTGCCGTCATCTTTCCTGCCGTTATAGCGGCCGTCTTCTGAGACGGGCGCAGGTAAATGAAGACTCCCAGCCGACACCAATTTGGCGCGGGCTGTTCAGCAAAAGAGCGGGCCGGTTCGGATTTGACTCCAAGACCGGCCCGCGGCGCCTTCTCTACGCCGCGCTGTTGGATGCCAGGAACTCGCGATACGTTTGTTACCAGGGTCCGCAACGACGATCAACCGAATTCCTGAATTTGTCGTCTGTAAGTTGATGAATACAGGCAAAATACATCCTTTATCAACAAGCTTGACATTGATACACTCAACCTTTATACTCAGCACTGCATCGAACCAGAGTCCTTTGCACCGCTCTGCGGTTCTGCGCCGCATTCGGCTCCGTCGGCAGCGACGTTCGATTCAAAGACTTTTGCTCGACAAATAGGGGAGATTTCAAATGAGTAAGATTATTGGTATAGACCTGGGAACCACGAACTCGGTCGTTGCCGTCATGCAAGGCGGCGAACCGGTGGTAATTCCCAACCAGGAAGGCGCTCGCACCACCCCGTCAGTTGTGGCCATAACGAAAACGGGTGAGCGTCTGGTCGGCCAGGTAGCAAAGCGCCAGGCCGTGACGAATCCCGAAAACACGGTGTATTCGATCAAGCGTTTCATGGGCCGCGGTTTCGACGAAATCGGCTCAGAAATGAAGCGCGTTCCTTATAAGGTGGTGAAGGGCGATCACGACGATGCCCGCGTCGAGATTTTCGGCAAGATCTATAGCCCGCCCGAAATTTCCGCGATGATTTTGACCAAGCTGAAGAATGCCGCGGAGGACTTTCTCGGTGAAAAAGTCACCAAGGCGGTCATCACTGTTCCGGCGTACTTCAACGATGCGCAACGCCAGGCCACCAAGCAGGCAGGCGAAATCGCTGGAATGGAAGTCGTACGCATTATCAACGAGCCGACTGCGGCGGCTCTGGCATACGGCCTGGAGAAGAAAACCGACGAAACCATCGCCGTGTACGACCTGGGCGGCGGCACCTTCGATATTTCCGTGCTCGAAGTCGGCAGCGGCGTCGTCGAAGTGAAATCCACCAACGGTGACACTCACCTTGGCGGTGACGACGTTGACCAGCGCATCGTAGACTGGCTCATCGACGGATTCAAGAAATCCAACAATATTGATCTCAGCAAGGACCGCATGGCCCTGCAACGCCTGAAGGAATCCGCGGAAAAGGCAAAAATCGAGCTTTCGCAAATGATGGAGACGGAAATCAACCTTCCCTTCATCACGGCGGGAGCCAGCGGCCCAATCCACTTGCAGGAAAAGCTGACTCGGACGCGTCTTGAGCAACTGATGGCCGATCTGCTGGACCGCTCGATGAAGCCAGTTCAGCTGGCTCTTGAGGACGCGAAACTGTCGCCAAGCGATATCGAAGAAGTCGTGCTGGTTGGCGGTTCGACGCGTATCCCGAAGGTCCAGCAACTGGTCCGCAATTTCTTCAACGGTAAAGAGCCGCACAAAGGCGTGAACCCCGACGAAGTTGTCGCAGTCGGTGCGGCGATTCAGGGCGCCGTGCTTGGCGGTGAAGTGAAGGACATCCTCCTGCTCGACGTGACGCCGCTTTCTCTAGGCGTGGAAACTTTGGGCGGAGTGATGACCGTGCAGATCCCGCGCAACACCACGATCCCGACGCGCAAGGTCGAAACGTATTCGACCGCTTCGGACAACCAGTCCGGCGTCGAAATCCACGTGATGCAGGGCGAACGCAAATTCGCGAAGGATAACCGTTCGCTTGGTACCTTCAAACTCGATGGTATTCCGCCAGCTCCTCGTGGCGTGCCGCAGATTGAAGTTACCTTCGACATTGACGCCAACGGCATCTTGAACGTATCCGCCAAGGACAAAGCCACCAACAAGGAGCAGAAGATCACCATTCAATCCTCGACCGGCCTGACTAAGGAAGAAGCGGAAAAGATGCGCGTCGAAGCCGAATCGCACGCCGAAGACGATCGCCGCCGCATGGAAGAAGTCGAAGCGCGCAATCGTCTCGACGGTATCGTGTACCAGGCGGAAAAGACCATCCGCGAAAACCGCGACAAGCTTCCCGAGGCCGAAGTCAAGGCGGCCGAAGAGGCGCTCGAAGAGGCCAAGAAAGCGATGAGCGACGGCGGCGAAGGCAACACCGCTCGCATCCGCTCCGCGACTGAAAACGTGGAACGCACGCTGCATAAGATGGCGGAAACGCTTTACAAGGCCGCACAGGCTGCTCCGCAGAGTGACGCTGCGAACGCTGCTGGCGTGGGTGCGTCCGGCGCATCGGGCTCACAGGGCCAGGGCGGGGCCGGAAAACAGCCCGGCGACGTCATCGACGCTGAATACGTCGACGTTGACGACAAAAAGCAGCCTAACTAAACGGGTGCACCACAAAATGTGCACTATAGTTCCTATGCGCTATAGTGCACATTTATAATTTTACTGTTATCAGTTACATAGAACATGTCAACCACGACCAAAACCGATTATTACGAACTGCTGGGGGTCTCGCGCAAAGCCTCGGCCAAAGACATTCGCGCCGCTTTTCGCAAACTCGCGCGCAAATACCATCCCGATCTGAATCCAGGCGACAAGGCGTCCGAGGAAAAATTCAAGCAGTTGCAGGAAGCTTACGACGTCCTCTCCGACACCAAGAAACGCCAGATGTACGATCAGTATGGCTTCTACAGCGAGAATGTTCCTACTGGCGACTACGGCCAGGGCGGAGCCGGCGGCGACAACAACGTCAATTTCGATTTCAACGGTTTCGATTTCAGCGGTGGCAGCGGCGCAAGCGGCGGAGGCTCCAGTTTTCGCGACCTCTTTAGCCAGTTTTTTGGGGGGCGCGGGGGCGCGGGCATTGAGGAAGCAGCCGAGTCCGGCAGCTCGCTCGAATACAAATTGGAAATTGATTTTTGGGATGCCGTGCGCGGGGGCGTTAAGAAATTGCAGATCACTCGCCTGGATACCTGCGAAACCTGCCACGGCACCGGAACCATCGGCTCGCCACAAACCTGCACGACTTGCCACGGCACCGGCACCGTTCAACAAGCCGCAGGCAAAATGCGCTTTAACGTGCCTTGCAGTCGCTGCGGGGGGACTGGAAAACTTCGCACCGCCTGCAAAACCTGCAGCGGCGAAGGCCGCGTACGCCGCACTGAAACGATTGACGTGCGCATTCCCGCAGGCGTAGCCTCTGGCAGCCGCGTCCGCGTACCAGGCAAAGGCAACGCCGGAACCATGGGCGCTCCTCCTGGCGATCTGTATCTACAGGTCGAAGTGCGACCGCATCCGTTCTTCGAACGCCGCGGCAACGATCTCTACACCAAAGTTCCTGTCACGGTGAGCGAAGCCACGCTGGGTGCAAAAGTCGAAGTGCCGACAATTGATGGCCGGTCACTGGTAAGAATTCCGCCTGCCACGAATAGTGGCAGCACTCTGCGCCTGCGCGAAAAAGGCGTGCCCAGCGCGCGCAATGGCACGCGCGGCGATCAGTACGTGGAAATTCAAGTGGTCGTGCCCAAGCCGACCGACGAGCGCGTTCGCAACATCATGAAAGAATTAGAAACGGTAGCGCCGGACGATCCGCGCAAGGATTTGTTCGCGAAAGCTGGAGTGTGAATGTAGAGGCATGATACATCGTGCCTTCCGGCAAAACTAAAATGTCGCCCAGACGAAAAACCCGCGCCAAAGCCGGCTACATGATCAGTTCGGTAGCCGAACTTTATAAATTGCATCCGCAAACATTGCGCCTCTACGAGCGCGTCGGCTTGCTGAAGCCATCACGCTCCGAAGGCAACACCCGCCTCTACACCGACGAAGATTTGCAACGCCTCGACGTAATACTGACGCTGACTCGCGATATGGGCGTAAACCTCGCCGGCATCGAAATCATCCTGAACATGCGGGAGAAAATGCTCGAAATGGAAAGACAAATGTCGGAATTCGCCAGCGTAGTCCAACAAGAACTCTCGCGCGTAGCCAACAATGTCTCCAACGAGAAACCCTCCCGCCACGCCATAGTCCCGCGCACCCGCTTCATCCGGTAATAGAGTTTTGCTGCTCCCCCGCTCGTAGCCTCCCTCACTCTCTCTCCTATGCAGCGGCAAAATCAGGGAACCGTTGTCATCCTGAGAACATCCGACCAGGTTGTGCGAAGGATCTCAACGCAAAAACCTGCTAACACTTTAAGTTGACCTTCCTCCCGTGAACGCCCTCCTCAGGAGGACAACGCACTGACGTGTCGCTCCAAGTTCAATTCTTTCTGCGCGACTTCCAAAGTTTCTCCGCCCGCTGCGTCAAATCGTTTTCTTGCTCTTTCCGATCCCGGTGCCTCTCCTGACTTTGTGGCAATCCGGAATTTTTCTTACACAGAATTCCACACACCGCAAAGCTTGCCGTCCTCCGCGCGCGCCCGTATGCTGGTTCTACGATGCCAGTAGAAAATTGCCGATTCTGTCAGGGAACCGGCTGGAAGCTCGTCGCCCGTCCCGACGGCCCCGGAAAATTCGCGGTAGCCTGCGACTGCAGCACCGGCGAACGCGCCACTCTCGCGATGGACCGTGCGCGCATCCCCAAACGCTACGAACATTGCGATTTCGAAAGCTACAGCAGCGATGTCGGACAGACGCCTCAACACGCTAAATCCCTAAAGGAGGCCAAGCTACAAGCAACAGGTTTTGTTCAAAATTATCCCGGAGCCAGCGAAAAAGGTTTGCTCTTGATGGGCCCGTCTGGCGTAGGAAAAACGCATCTAGCCGTAGCGGCACTAAAAGAATTGCTGCGCCGCGGCCACCAAGGAATTTTTTGCGATTACCGCGAACTGCTGAAAGAAATTCAGGCCAGCTACAACCCGCAAAGCGAATCGACAGAAATGAAAATCCTCGAGCCGATCCGCAACACAGAAATCCTCGTCCTCGACGATCTCGGCGCCAGCAAACCGTCCGCATGGGTGCTCGACATCATCGGTCTGGTGTTAAACGCGCGCTACAACGAGCGTCGCGTGACCATCCTCACCACAAATTATTTTGACGAATCGGCCGAGAGCGAACCCGCGCCGCGATTGCCCAACGGCCAACGCGTCAGCATCGTTAAAGAAGACTCCCTCGCCGACCGCATCGGCGCCCGGATGCGCTCCCGCCTTTATGAAATGTGCCGCACCGTTGAAGTCGTCGCCCCAGACTTCCGTCGCGAAATCCGCCAATCAACCCGAGCCCGCGCATAGTCGCATGTTGTCGGCGCTTCGCTTGTGAAGCGCGGCGCGCAAACGGACAGACTATGCCTGGAGTAATCGCAGTGGTCTAACTAGAAAAACCAGCGGAGTGACAAGTTGCCTTGGCCTCCCGCGATTGAGGAGGCACTTCGTTTCGTTGACACGCCTCCATTTTGCCTTGTATTCTTGCACGGTTGCGGCATTCCTAACGCCTGCAGCATCTATGTGTCCTGTGGCCCGGAACGGTCGTTTTTCTAAGATGACCGCGAAGCGGTCACTCGTCCTTTAGAGTTGGTCCGTGATCCGGTCTGGGGTGGCCGCATCTGCTTCCCCGCCTGGCGCGTGAACCAGCGACCATGTTAGTTCAGGGTTGGTAAGTACAAGCCCTGAAACCTTGCATTACCCATCGGGGCAATCCCCCAACAGGGAGTCCGCAAGGAAGTCTCGAACACGCTGGCTTGCTTGCGCCCAGCTACTTGCTAGTTCAAGGTTTGCGTACAAACCTTGAACCCGGGCACAGCGACCAGAATCCAACATTGGGGATTAAAAATCCCGGAGGCCGACAACCATGTTTTCCGACCATGACCATCCAGTGACCGCAGCCGCCGCAGCGCCTGCCCACGAATCGCAATCGCAAGCAGCACCTCAGGAAACATTGCAGGCATCATCGCAGGAAAACCAGGCGGATCGTCCGCAATCGGCTACTCGGGAGCACGCAGCTGCGGAGCAGAACGCAGCGCACGAGACGCCGTCCAAACGGACCGAGGAAGATCCCAAGCCGCAGACTTCGTCAGAGGCTGCGCCGGAAACTCCCGCCGCTGCAACGCAGCCGGAAACCGCCGAAGTACACGGTCAACTGCACGAAGGGGTCGAAGCTCGCGCCGCACAATCCGCGACCGATGCCGAAGCCGCGGCCGCCGCCGAGGAAGCCGCCAGCACCGAGGAAATGAGCAAGCTCCTCGACCAGTATGACGAGCAGCACGAATCGCCTGCGCAAAACGAAATTATTGAAGTGAAAGTGATTGCGTACACCGAACACGGCGTGGTGGTGGACATTGGCCAGAAGACTGAAGGCCTGATTCCCGCCGTGGAATTTTCCGAAACGGAAATTCCTCGCCCCGATCCCAACGCCACCATCGAAGTGCAGCGCACCGGCGAGAAGAAAGACGGCTACGTTATCGTCTCGTACCAAAAGGTGCTGCGCCGCCGCACCTGGGAACGGCTGGATGAAGCGTACAAGAACAAAACCACGCTGACGGGCAAAGTGGTCGATCGCATCAAGGGCGGCGTTGTAGTAGACGTCGGCGTCCGTGCGTTTCTTCCCGGCTCGCAATTCGATCTGCGTCCTACGCCTAATCTCGAGGCGTTGGCTGGACAAGAAGTGCTGGTGCGCATCACCAAGCTGAATCGCCGCCGCGGCAATGTAGTCGTCAGCCGCCGCGCAATCCTGGAAGAAGAACAGCACGCCAAGCGCGGCGAATTGATGAATACGCTGGCCGAAGGGCAGACCGTTCACGGCGTCGTAAAGAATGTCACTGAATACGGCGCGTTCGTGGACCTCGGCGGCATTGACGGCTTGCTGCACCTCACCGATTTGAGCTGGGGCCGCATCAAGCATCCTTCTGACGTGGTGAAGCCGGACCAGGAGCTGGATGTTATCATTCTGAAATTCGATAAAGAAAAGCAGCGCGTCTCTCTCGGCCTGAAGCAGCTCTCGCCTGATCCCTGGGTGAACGCGGCGGAAAAATATCCTGCCGGCGGCAAATATAAGGGCAAAGTCGTCGGCGT
>Ga0307476_10001552_pt1 | contig 13915 bp, 12 predicted proteins | sample atmos_gasesECM2C_2_FD_203314 | JGI IMG/M metagenome (GOLD analysis project Ga0307476, IMG submission 203314) | Hardwood forest soil microbial communities from Morgan-Monroe State Forest, Indiana, United States - atmos_gasesECM2C_05 | ecosystem: Environmental > Terrestrial > Soil > Temperate... | reverse complement strand
GACCTCGGCGGCGCGCGTCGACGTGCTGCCGGATCTGCCGCTCGTCGCCGACTACGTGCCAGGCTACGAGGCCAGCGCCTGGTACGGCATCGTCGGGCCGAAAGGCACGCCCGCCGAGGTCGTGGACAAGCTCAACCGCGAGGTCAACGCCATCCTGGCCGAACCTGACAAAAAGCAGCGGCTGGCCGAGCTCGGCGCGTCGCTCTTGCCCGGCTCACCGGCCGATTTCGCAAAACTTCTCACCGACGAGACCGAAAAGTGGCGCAAGGTGATCCGTTTCGCCGGGATCAAAGCGGAATAGCGCAGCGTCAACGACGCGCTCGCCGAAGCGACGACGAGGCCGGGCGGCCTCGTCAACACCGTGCTGAACCCGGATCGTTAGCCGAGCTAGATGCCGCGATTCCAGAAATCGTAATAGCGCTCGATATTCATCGGCAGGAAATTTTTGTAGTTCGGCCACGCCGAATATTTCGGCAGCGAAATATCCTTCACCGCGTCGTCGTAGGATTTGCCTTGGGCGACCTCCTGCTTCACCGCGGCGGAGAGGTCCTGCAGATAAGCGAGCTGGTCGCGGGCATTGTCCTTGGTGCCGGTCTGCTTGCCACCCGGGCCGGGATGGCCGGGAATGAGCGTCTCCCAATCAAGCGCGATCACCTTTTTCAGGCCGTCCTCGATGTCGGGGATGTAGGTGTCGGCCATTTCACGGAACTGCACGCCCTGGATCGGGATCCAATCGACGGTGAAGATGATCTTCTCCTTGGGCAGCCGCATCACCAGCGTCGAATCGGAATGGTTCTTGCCGAGATAGAGCAACTCCAGCGTGGTGCCGCCGAGCGTGATGACTTTCTTGTCATCGACCACCTGGTCCGGCACCACGACGTCGGCGGGTTTGAGCGCCTGGATGCGCGCCTTGGCGTTGCGCTGCGCCACGAAGGTCGCGCCCAAATCCTTGAATGGCTGACCGCCGGCTGAGTGGTCGAAATGGCTGTGGCTGTAGATGACGTATTTGATCGGCGCCTTGGTCACGGCCTGGATGGCGTCGATATAGGGTTTTGCCGGCCGGCGCAGGCTGATCGGATCGGTGGCGATCACGCCCGCCGGCGTGACGATGAACATCGCCTGATGGCCGACATAGCGGAAAATGTAGACGTTGTCGGTGACTTTGGTAGTTGCCGTCGGCGGCGGCGCGGGTGCTGCGGCCGGCGCGGGGGCAGGGGCCGGCGCGGGGGCCTGCGCGGGCGTTTGCTGTTGAGCCTGCGCAACGAGCGCGCTGGCGACCAAGGCCGCAGCGACGCCAGCGTAATGAAGCCTCATCATGTCGTTCTCCCCGCATGGTTGGATAGATTTCTCGCTGTTCTAGTAGGAACACCGGCATCCGGCAAATCGTCCGTGCGGCCGTCAAATTGAATCGGGCTTTGGTCCGCGCCGCAGTCGCTTGCGTCCTCAGGCAGCCTTCGGCTCGGCATCCAGCCGCACCACCCAGCCTTCGAGGCCGGGTTTTGCCGCCGGATAGCGCGTCAGCACCGCCGGATCGTGACCCGGCACGACGTGGCGCGGCGCACTCGCCAGCTTTTTCAGCTTCTCATAGCCCTCGAGGACTTCCTCCACATTATGGACGAGCGGAAACACTCGGCCGCCGTCGATATGAGTGTAGAGGTGCGAAGCGTCGGCGGCGAGCACGATGTAACCGAGCCGGGTTTTGACCCGCACCGACTGCAAGCCTTTGGAATGGCCGCCGATGTGATGCACGGTGACGCCCGGCACGATCTGGTCTTCGCCGTCGTGGAACGCGCAGCGGCCAGTAAAAACCTTGCGCACCATGGCAATGACGTCCTCGACTTCGAACGGCAGCCGCAGCGCCCGATGGCACATGCAGCGTCCGGTGGCGTAGGCCATTTCGCGGTCCTGCAAATGATAACGCGCCTGCGGGAACAGATCGTAGTTGCCGCAATGGTCGTAATGCAGGTGGCTGATGATGACGTCTTTGACGCTGTCGGGCCCGATGCCGAGCGCGGCGAGCCCCTCCCGCACCGGCTTGATCGTCTCGCGCTGGCGCTTTTTGCCCATCGCCTCGTCGAAGCCGGTGTCGAGCACGATGGTGCCGGATGGGCCGACGATCGCCCAGACGAAGAAGTCGAGCGGCTGCAGCACGTCGTGCGGATCGCCGTCGATGTAATTCGCCGATGCCGGACGGGAGTGATGGCCGTAGCGGATCGCATAGACCTCGTGCACGTCGTCGCTCATGGCAATGCCTCCCGTTGTGTCCTTGCCGAGGGCAATCCTTTCTTGCGGCTTTCGGCAAATCAAGGCCGTTTCGGCGTCACGCATTACAACGGCCGCACGTGCCGTCCCGCGGCCAAAAGCTCAAAAGAACAACGAATTTTTTGCGGCCGGTTAACCCAACACCTTAATCCGGCGTTCGCGGTCCATCGGCCACAATGGCGCGAAGGTGGTGAGGGGCCGGCTTGGATGGTCCCAAATCCGATGTTTGGCAATTTTAGTCGTTTATTGGCGCGGCATGACGGTGCGGCAGCGGGGTCTGGGCCTGCGGCAGGGGCCGTCATTCAGACGATTCCGCTGCGTCGGCTTTGGTGGGCCGCAATCCTCCTGCTCGGCCTTTCTGCCAGCGCCGTCGTTTGGACGATCTGGCAGCTGCGCGCCGACGCCATCAGCGTCGCCGTCTCGGAATCGGGAAACATTGCGTCGGTTCTCGCCGTCCAGCTGTCGCGCTCGCTCAAGTCGATCGACACCGTGCTCCTTGAGATCAAACAGTCGGCGGAGATCCAAGGCATCGATTCTCCCACCGACTTTCAGGCCGCCGTCGAACGCCGTGAATTTCAGCAATCGCTGACGAATTACCTTGCCGGCCTGCCGCAAGTTTTCAGTATTGCGATTGCCGATAGGCAAGGGCAAATCGTCATCTCGACGGCCGGTTGGACGGCTACACGTTTCAACGTCGCCAGCCGCGATTTCTTTTGGAAAGCGCGCGATCGGCGGGACGGCCAACTGACGACCTCGATCCCGGCCATTAACCGGGTCAACGACAAACAGACCATCGTCTTTGCCCGGCGCCTCGAGGACTCCAAGGGCAACTTTGTCGGTATCGCCCTTGCCGGCGTCAACACCAAGTATTTCGAGGACATCTATGGCGCCATCCAATCGGTCCATAGCTTGCTCTTCACGCTGCTCGATCCGGAGGGAATCATATTATTCCGCCATCCGGATGGTACTGACGCGGCAGGAAAGGCGCTCTCGAACAAAGCCATCTGGCTCGACGCCTTGTCGAAAGGCGACGGAGGCTTTCGCGTTTTCGGCCAAGCCGACGGCAATATTCGCTACGTGTCGATCCGCAAGGTGCCGGAATATCCACTGATCGTCGACATTTCGGTCACGGAGGCTACCACTCTCGCCAACTGGCGCCAGCGCGCCGCCGCGATCGGACTGGGCAGCGCAATATTCCTGTTGTTCTCGATCTATCTGCTGCGAGCGATGACCAGGCAAGTCCGCCTGCTGCGCAATTCCGAGGCTTCGCTGGCGCAGAAGTCGCAGCAGTTCGATGCCGCGCTCAACAACATGTCGCAGGGCTTGGCGATGTTCGACGGCCGGCAGCGACTGATCATCAGCAATACGCAACTCGCAAAAATATATCACCTGTCGCCCAAACAGACCAAACCCGGCACTTCATTTCGTGCCATCCTGGAAGCACGGGCGGCTGTGGGAAGCGTGCCGAGGGACGTGCCGAACTTCGTCGCCGACAGTCTCGATCAGGTGTCCAGGGTAGGGCTGTCCCGCTCGCTCTACGAATTGCGCGACGGGCGCACCGTTGCCGTCAGCCTTCAGGCGATGGATGGCGGCGGATGGGTTTCGATTCACCAGGACATCACGGCGCAAAAAAACACCGAAGCCGAGCTCGAACGCTTAGCGCGATACGATTCCTTGACAGGCCTCGCCCAACGCCAGCTGTTTAGGGAAAAGGCCGGCGCAGCACTGGCGCGGATGCGGCGCCAGGGCGAGCCGTTCTCGGTCCTGATGCTCGACCTCGACCGCTTCAAGACCGTCAACGACTCGTTTGGCCACCCGGCGGGCGACTCCCTGTTGCGGGAAATCGCCCGGCGCCTGCTCAACACCACCCGCGAGATCGATTGCGTGGCGAGGTTCGGTGGCGACGAGTTTGCCGTGCTCCAGGCGCGCTGCGCGGATCAGAAGGCCGGCGTGCTCGCGCTGGCGGATCGCATCCTGGCGGCCGTCACCGAGCCTTATGACTTTAACGGCCGCAAGCTCATCCTCGAAACCAGCATCGGCATTGCGCTGGCGCCGCAGGATGGCGACGACGTCGACGCGCTGCTCAAGCACGCCGATCTCGCGCTTTACCGGGCGAAAACCGAGGGGCGCAACCGATATTGTTTCTTCACTGCCGCCATGGAAGCGGAGGCGCGCAATCGCCGCGAGCTCGAGGATGACATGCGCAAGGCGCTGTCGCGCCACGAGTTCGAGCTGCACTATCAAACCATCGTCAATCTCGAAAGCCGGCAGTATTGCGGCGCCGAGGCGCTGGTGCGCTGGCGCCATCCGGAACGGGGCGTCGTCGTCCTGCCTGATCAATTCATCCCGATCGCCGAGGACAGCGGGCTGATCGTTCCGCTCGGCGAGTGGATCCTTAGGCAAGCCTGTGCCGACGCAATCAAATGGCCGTCGCGCTTCAAGGTAGCGGTCAATCTGTCGCCGGCCCAGTTCAAGCACGGCGATCTCTTGAGTGTTCTCAAGTCTGCACTCAGCGACAGCGGTCTGCCGCCGGAGCGGCTGGAGCTTGAAATCACCGAGACGGTTCTTTTGCAGAATAACGAGGAGAATCTCGCTATATTGCGCGAGATCAAGAACCTCGGCGTCGCCATCGTGCTCGACGATTTCGGCACCGGTTATTCGTCAATGACCTATTTGCGGTTGTTCCCGTTCGATCGGATCAAGATCGATCAAAGCTTCATCCAAAACATGACGCATCATGCAGCGGATGCCGCGATCGTGTGTGCGGTCGCCGGGCTCGGGCGCAATCTCGGCATTGCCACGGTTGGCGAGGGCGTCGAGACGAAGGAGCAACTCATCGCCTTGCGCGCCGCCGGTTGTCAATTGGCGCAAGGATATCTGTTCAGCCGTCCGGTCCCGGCATCCGAGCTTGCCTTCGACCGTCCCATAGCGTTCCGGCAAGACCCGCGGGCCGCCTGAAGCGCGTTGTGCGCCGGCAAATCAACTCAGTCCCGGTACTCGGGCGGTTTGGTCTCCGACAGGAAGATCCACAACACGACCGTGGCGGCGGCGGCCACCGCGGCAATGACGATGAAGCCGCTGACCCGGCCAAATCCCTGAAAGTAGAAGCCGGTCGCCAGCGTGCTGAGCGACGCGGCCAGCCCGCTCGCCGCGCCCACGGCGCCCTGGGCGAGGTTGAAGCGGCCGGTGCCCGCCGTCAGATCGGTGATCACAATGATGGTCAGGACGCCAATGACGGCGCCGGTAATGCCGTTCAGCACCTGGGCGACGACGAGGATTTCGTAGTTGGCGGTAAAGGCCATGAGTGCGGCGCGAATGGGCTCGAGCGCAAAGCCGAGCAGCAGGAGTGGGCGGCGGCCACGCTTTTCGGAATGATAGCCGACCCACGGAGCGAATATCGCCACCACGATCTGCGGCACGATGATCAGGCCGGCCATCCAAATCGGCGACTGCTCCGTCGCCGTCGTTGCCAAGCCTTCGCCGACCAGCGGCAGCATCGACGCGTCGGCAAGCTGGAACAGCACGAGTGCGCCGGTGAACAGCACGAGCTTGTGGTTCCGGGCGAGGTCGAGCACGCGGGCGTGGCGCGCGTTGGCACCGGTCGGGGCGTTGCGCGCCTTAGCGTAGTCGATGTCGGTCGCACGAATGCAACCGAGCGCGATCAGGGCGGGGATACACAGGCTTGCGGCCGCGATGAAGATCGCGCTTTGGGAAAAGTAGGCGCCGGTAAATCCCATCAAGGCCGCGGTCGCCGCGTGGCCTCCGGCGGCATAGCGATAGTTGCGCCCGGTGCGCACCGACATCGCCCGCCGGCCGACGAGGCCCAGGCTGATGGCTCCGATCGCCGGGGTGATGATGCCGCCTGTCGTGCCCTGCAGCGCGGAAGCGAACAGTACCAGCAGGAAGGAGGGTGCCAGCGCCAGGATCAGCGCGGCGGCGCCGATCATGACGATGCCAAGGGCGACCAGGCCGCGCTTCCAGGTCACCGCGTCGGCGAGAGCGCCGCCGGGAATTTGGCTCAGCACCGCGGCGAGCCCGCCGACGGTCAGCACCACGCCGACGCTGCCTTGGGTCCAGCCGAGATGGGCGAGATAGAACGCCGTGAAGGTGCCGAAGCCGGTCTGGACGTCGGCGATGAAGAAATTCATCCAGTCGAGGCCGATGCGGCTGCGCTGCGAAGCCGGCGCGTGCAGCGACACGCGGGCGTGGCGATAGCGGGCAACGGCCTCACGCAGGACGGTATTCTTGCGATGACGGTTTTTCGCGGCCATTGCAAAGACGGCAGAAACGACGATGCCAGCCGTCCAGCTAACGGCGAGACGCAAGCCGGGTTCCGTGCGCGTGATGGCGCGTCAGGCCACGCGGTAGCGTGCGATCACGCCTTCATCGACGTCGATGCCCAATCCGGGCCCCTGCGGTACCTTCATGTGGCCGTCTTGCGCCGTGATCGCCTCGCCCAAGGGGGTCGCCTCGAGCTCGCAATAGAACCGCTCGCACATGGCATCGGGAAGGCGCGCGGCGATGACGTGGAGCGTCGCGATCAGACCGGGGCCGAAATAGGGCGAATGCGGCATGACGCGCACGCCGTGCTGCTTCGCCACGTCGATCGCCTTGCCCATGGCGATGATGCCGCCGATCTTGGTGACGCTCGGCTGGAAAATATCGAGCGCGCCAAGCTCGATGGCGAAGCGCGCCTCGGCGGCATGGCCGATATTCTCGCCGGCGGCAATGGTGACGCCGGTGTCGCGGCGGATGCGCGCCATGGTGTCGTAATCGTCGACCGGATCGACCGGCTCTTCGAGCCAGGCAAGATCAAAAACTTTTAGCTTGCGCGCCATTTCGATAGCTTCGTCCGGCGGCCAGGCGCAATTGGTGTCGACCATGAGCGCGATGTTGGGCCCGGCAGCTTCGCGGCCGGGCGCTACGGTCTCGACCAGATGCTCGTGCAGCTTGATCGCGGAGTAGCCGCGCCCGATCGCTTCCTCGGTGTAACGGGCGACCAGATCGGGCTTGCCGTAGCGCAGCAGGCTCGCGTAGGTCGGAATGCGATCCCGGGTAGCCCCACCGAGCAGGCGATGGATCGGCACATTCTGCGCCTTGCCGGCAATGTCCCACAGCGCGATGTCGATGCCGGCAAGCGCGAAACTGACCGGCCCATGCCGCCCCATGGCATGGAGCTTGCGCTGCAGGTTGGTCATGAACGAGGGCACGTCGGTGAATTCGCAACCGATGCACAGCGGCGCGACGACGCGCAAAATCGCCTCCCGCGTCAGCGCCGACGCGGCAAAGCCGAACGCCTCGCCCCAGCCGGTGATACCGGCGTCGGTGTCGACGCGCACGAACAGGGTCTCCATGTGCGTCCAGGGTCCGAAGGGCCGCATCGGCTTCGGGCCGCCGTGCTCGTAGGGTACGGCGATGAGAATGGGTTCGACGCGGGTGATCTTCACATTTTCCTCCTGGTCTCTCGGCAGCAGGGACATTAGACAGCAAGCCAGCGTCCCGCACAGCGTGATTCTGCAATGGCCCCTCAGCGATCCGCAGAACTACCCCAGGTGCCTTCGTTGCTGACGCAAGGATTGGCGCTGCATCAGGCCGGGCGATTGGTCGAGGCGGAAAAAATCTATCGCCAAATCCTTGCCATTGATCCGGATCAGTTCGACGCCCAGCACCTGCTCGGTTTCATATTTCATCAGCGCGGCGATTCCGCGCGTGCGGTCCATCACATAGACCTGGCGCTGCAGAAAGATCCCGACAATATCCTGGCGCTGAACAATCGCGGCATCGCGCTCAATGCGCTCAGGCGGTTCGACGAGGCGCTGGCGAGTTACGACCGGGCCATCGTCGTGCGGTCGGAATTTGTCGAGGCATTGATCAATCGCGGCAATACACTCCAGCAATTGCAGCGGTTCGACGAAGCGCTGGCAAGTTTCGACCGCGCAGTTGCCGTGCGGCCTGGTCACGCCGAAGCGCATTATAACCGAGCTAATACGCTGCACGCGCTCAAGCGGTTCGACGATGCGCTGGCGAGCTTCGAGCGCGCCTTGGCGCTGCGGCCGAACTACGTGGAGGCGCTGATCAATCGCGGCGTCACGCTCCACGCGCTGGCGCGCTTTGGCGATGCGCTGGCGAGCTACGACGCCGCGGTCGCGCTGTGGCCGGATGGCGACGCGGCCTTCGCCAATCGCGGCATGACGCTGCACGCGCTCAATCGGTTCGATGAGGCGCTGGCGAGCTTCGACCGCGCATTGGCGCTGCGTCCGGACAATGTCGAGGCGCTCGGCAGCCGCGGTTTCACGCTTCATGTGCTGCGGCGGTTCGACGAGGCGCTGGCGAGCTACGATCGCGCACTGGCGCTGCGGTCGGACAATGCGGAACTCCATTCCAACCGCAGCGTGACGCTTTTTGAGTTGAAACGCTTTGCCGAGGCGCTGGCGAGCGGCGATCGGGCGCTCGCGCTGCGGCCCGATGCCCCCGAGGCGCACGCCAACCGCGGCAACGCCTTGAGCGTACTCAAGCGTTACGACGAAGCATTGGCAGACTATGAGCGCGCGCTGGCGTTGCGGCCCGACTATGTCGAAGCGCACACCAACCGCGGCGTGACTTTGCATATGCTCGAGCGGTTCGACGAGGCGCTGCAGTGTTACGAGCGCGCACTTGCGGCGCGGCCGGATTTTGCCGAGGCGCACTACAATGAGGGTTTGTCCCGGCTCCTGACCGGCGATTTCGATCGCGGCTGGGCCAAGCACGATTGGTGGAGGGAAATCACGCAGTTCAAGCGCGCCGAACGAAATTTCGCGCAGCCGCGATGGACCGGATCGCAGGCGATCACCGGCAAGACCATTCTGCTTCATGCCGAGCAAGGCTTTGGCGACAGCATTCAGTTCTGCCGCTATGCACCACGGGTCGCGGCCTTGGGCGCGCCCGTGATCCTCGAGGTGCAAGAGGCGCTGCGCGACTTGATATTACGCAGTCTCGATGGTGCGGTGCAGGTGGTGGCGAAAGGCGACACCCTGCCGCCGTTCGATATGCATTGCCCTTTCCTCAGCCTGCCGTTGGCATTCGGCACGCGGCTCGCGACGATTCCGCGCGAAACGCCCTATTTGCGCGCATCGGCGCAAGCGGTGGCGAACTGGAGCGCGCGGCTGCCGCCAAAAACGCGCCCGCGCATAGGCCTGGCGTGGTCTGGCCGGCCGGAACACAACAACGATCAAAATCGCTCGATCGATCTCGCCTCGTTTTTGTCGCCGCTTCAGGGGATCGACGCGACATTCGTCAGCCTGCAACGCGAGGTTCGTGCCGCGGACGCAGTCGTCTTGCGACAACGGAGCGACGTTATTCATTTCGGCGAAGAGCTGAAAGATTTCTCCGATACAGCGGCGCTGATCGCGAACCTCGATCTGGTCATCGCGGTCGATACCAGCGTCGCCCATCTCGCCGGTGCGCTGGCGAAACCGGTCTGGATACTGCTGCCGTTCATCCCGGACTGGCGCTGGCTGCTCGATCGCGACGACAGCCCTTGGTACCCGACGGCGTGGCTGTTTCGGCAGGACGGCAGCCGTCAATGGGACGGCGCTTTTGGCCGCCTGCGCACCGCTTTGGAGAGTTTTTTGCACCGGCTGTGACCGCCGCGTCTCTTAAAAATAATAGTTAATTCAATAAGATAAGACAAAAACGCGCATTTGTGTTTGGGGTCACATCCCAAAGGCCAGGAAGCGCGTTGACTAGGCACAAAGAACACTTGGGAGAGCGTGATGAATCATTCGATTTATAGTGCCGACCGCCGGACCCATTTGAAAATTGTCGTGGTCGGTCTTTTGTGCGCGATTTTGGTCGCGGCCATCGGCACATTCGCTCACGTCACCGACGTCGACCTTGGCACCACGCAACTCGTGAAGGCCGGCCAGCCCACGGCCGTGACCGGTCGGTTGCCCGACATCCGCTAACATCGGTTTTTTCGTCAACGTCAGAAAGGGAGGCACGAGTCATGCCCCCGCATGTCAGCGAGCGTTCAAATTCCTCACGCTATGACGGCATCGAGATCATGACGATCGGCATCGGCGTTTTGCTGGTCGTTGCCATAGTCTGCGTGTTTGGGGTTTGATTTTTGCGATACGGCGCCAGACCTCGGGTCGCAACCCGTTGGCCTAATACACCACGACGCTGCGAATGCTCTTGCCGTCGCGCATGAGCGCGAACGCCTTGTTGATGTCGGCAAGCGGCATGGTGTGGGTGATCATCGGGTCGATTTCGATCTTCTTGCGCATATACCAATCGACGATTTTGGGCACGTCGGTGCGGCCGCGGGCGCCGCCGAAGGCGGTGCCGCGCCACACCCGGCCGGTGACGAGCTGGAATGGCCGGGTCGCGATCTCCTGCCCCGAGCCGGCCACGCCGATGATGATGCTCTGGCCCCAGCCGCGATGGCAGCTCTCCAGCGCCATGCGCATGAGATGGACGTTGCCGACGCATTCGAAAGTGTAGTCGGCGCCGCCGATCTGGTCGGCGCCGCTCTTGGTCATGTTGACCAGCTGCGCGACGAGGTCGCCATCGAACTCCTTCGGGTTGACGAAATGCGTCATGCCGAAGCGTTCGCTCCAGGCCTTCTTGTCCGGATTGAGATCGACACCGATGATCATGTCGGCGCCGGCGAGCCGCAGCCCCTGGATGACGTTCAGGCCGATGCCGCCGAGCCCGAACACGATGGCCTTTGCGCCTGGCTCGACCTTGGCGGTATTGATCACCGCGCCGATGCCGGTGGTGACGCCGCAGCCGATATAGCAGACCTTGTCGAACGGCGCGTCGTCGCGGATCTTTGCTACCGCGATTTCCGGCAGCACCGTGAAATTGGCAAAGGTCGAGCAGCCCATATAGTGGTGCAGCGGCTTGCCATCGAGGGAAAACCGCGACGTGCCGTCGGGCATCACGCCCTGGCCCTGGGTGGTGCGAATCGCGGTGCACAGATTGGTCTTGCGCGACAGGCACGACGGGCAGTTGCGGCATTCCGGGATGTAGAGCGGGATAACGTGGTCGCCCTTTTTCACCGTGGTCACGCCCGCGCCGGCATCGACGACGATGCCGGCGCCCTCATGGCCCAGGATCGCCGGAAACAGCCCCTCGGGGTCGGCGCCCGACAGGGTGAACTCGTCGGTGTGGCAGATGCCGGTCGCCTTGATCTCGACCAAAACCTCGCCGGCACGCGGGCCGTCGAGCTGGACGGTGGTCACTTCGAGCGGCTTGCCGGGGCCGAAGGCTACGGCGGCGCGAACATCCATGGCGCTCCTCGCGTGCTTTGCAAAAGCGTGGCTTGGTGATTGACTTAAGCGTGGCGGCGATTATCCGGAATTTCGTCCCCACAATGCAATCGGTTCGGGAGCCGGTCATGGCGGATACGCCGCAGCTGGAGTTGATCTTTGCGGCCGACGTCTCGGTCGGCCCGCCGCTCGATTGCGGCGACGTCGGCAAGGGTGCACGCCGCATCGTTCCGATCACCGGAGGAGAATTTTCCGGGCCGGACATCCGCGGCAAAGTGTTGCCGGGCGGCGCCGATTTGCAGATCCTGCGCAGCGACGGCGTGTCCGAGCTCGAGGCGCGCTACACGCTGCAAACCGATGACGGCGCACTGATCAATGTCCGCAACCTGGCGCTTCGCCACGGCCCGCCCGCCGTCATGGCGGCGCTCGCGGCCGGCCGCGCCGTCGAGCCCGGCAGCTATTATTTCCGCGGCGCCACCTTCTTCGAGACCGGCGCGGCGCACTATGGCTGGATCACCAAGTGCATCATCGTCTGCACCGGCGAACGCGAGCCCGCCGGCGTGAAGCTCAATTTCTACAAGGTGTCGTGATTTGACCGAGCATTTGCGCCGACTGTCGCCGGGGATTCTGCTCTGCGTCGCGATCACGATCATCGCGATCGCGTTGCAGGCGGTCGAAGTTCATTTTGCCGGTCAAACTTATCTCGAAGCGCTTGTACTCGCGATCCTGTTGGGCGTCGCCATCCGCACGTCCTGGACGCCGGCAAAGCGCTTCGTTCCCGGTATTGCGTTTTCCGCGAAATTTTTGCTCGAGGTCGCCGTCGTCATGCTCGGCGCGTCGGTGAGCGTCGCGACGGTTTTGGCGCTTGGGCCGATCTTGCTCGTCGGCATCGCCTCCGTCGTCGCCATGGCGCTCGGTTCCAGTTTCGTCATATGCCGCGGGCTAGGTCTGCCGTTGCGCATGGCCATCCTGATTGCTTGCGGCAATTCGATCTGCGGCAATTCGGCGATTGCCGCCGTGGCGCCGGTGATCGGCGCCGACGGCGACGACATTGCCGCGTCGATCTCGTTCACCGCCGTTTTGGGCGTCGTCGTCGTCCTGACCCTGCCGCTGCTGGTTCCGATCCTGCAATTGTCGCTGACGCAATATGGCGTGCTGGCCGGCCTGACCGTCTATGCGGTGCCGCAAGTGCTGGCGGCGACCTTGCCGATCGGCGCGTTGAGCAATCAGGTCGGAACGGTGATCAAGCTGGTGCGGGTGCTGATGCTGGGCCCGGTGGTGCTTGGACTATCGCTGCTTGCGCGCGATCTGCGAACCGACCCGCGGCTCGATCGCGCCAACCGGCGCAGCCCGGATCTGCACGAGCTGGTGCCGTGGTTCATCACCGGTTTCCTCTTGGTCCTGATCGTGCGCTCGCTGGGGCTGATCCCGCAAAGCGTTTTGCCGGCCGTTACCCGCGTCGCCGCGATATTGACGACGATCTCGATGGCGGCACTCGGCCTGGGCGTCGATGTCCGCGTCGTGGCGAAGAGCGGCGTGCGGGTGACGCTCGCGGTGACGGGGTCGTTGATCATTCTCGGACTGATCAGTTACGGGCTGATCCGCCTCGTCGGCGTGACTTAGTAAGGCGGATGGGGCTAGCTCTTATTTTGCTCGTTCCAGCCAGCGCTTCAACGCCACGGCGTTGTTGTGGACCTCATCGCGCGCGGCGTAGAGCAGCGTTACCGGCTTGCTGCGCGGCAGCTTGCCAAAGTCGGCAAGCGCCGTTCGCGCCGGCTCCTGTTTGAGCTCGCGGCCATAGGCCTTGACGAATTCATCCCACTTTGTTGGGTCGGCATGCAGCATGCGACGCAGCGCGTCGCTCGGCGACAGGTCTCTCAGCCACAGATCGATGCGGGCCTTCCGTTTGGCGACGCCGCGCGGCCATAACCGATCGACCAGCACGCGCAAGCCGTCGTCCTTGCTGGCGGGCTCATAGATCCGCTTGATGCGAAAACGGCCGGCCGTCTTTGCCGGCCGGACAGTCTTTCTTGGTGATTTAGTCGGGGGCATTTGGCTGCGGCCTCGCGCTAACTGTTCTCCGGCGCAATCACGATCTGCGTCTGCGTGACCAATGCGCACAGCCTGCCATCGTTTCGCGTGATGCGGGTCTGCCAAACCATCGTGGTGCGGCCGCGATGCAGCGGCGTGCATTCGGCGCGCGCGGTGTCGCCGACGGGAATCGGTGCGAAGAAATTGGTCTTGCTCTCGATGGTCGCGGTGCGTCCGCCCTCGGGCAAGTTGGCGAAGGTCGCGGTGCCGCCGAGGTTGTCGGCCAGCGCCATGACCGCGCCGCCATGCATCGCGCCGAATCGGTTGTTGAGCTCCTCGCGCACGAAAATCTCGGCCTCGACCTTGTCTTT
>Ga0307476_10001551_pt1 | contig 13917 bp, 14 predicted proteins | sample atmos_gasesECM2C_2_FD_203314 | JGI IMG/M metagenome (GOLD analysis project Ga0307476, IMG submission 203314) | Hardwood forest soil microbial communities from Morgan-Monroe State Forest, Indiana, United States - atmos_gasesECM2C_05 | ecosystem: Environmental > Terrestrial > Soil > Temperate... | reverse complement strand
TCGGCTCCTGCCGCTATGTCATCGAGGATTATCTGCCGCGCTTCGGCGTCGCCTCGACCTTGGTCGACGGCTGCAATCTCGACGCCTGGAAAAACGCGGTGCGGCCGAACACCAAGACGTTCTTTCTCGAGAGCCCGACCAATCCCGCGCTTGACGTCATCGACATCGCCGAAGTAGCGAAGATCGCGCACCAGGCCGGCGCCACCTTGGTGGTCGACAATGTATTCGCCACGCCGCTGTTCCAGAGCCCGCTGGCGCTCGGCGCCGACTGCGTGGTCTATTCGGCCACCAAGCACATCGACGGCCAGGGGCGCTGCCTGGGCGGCGTCGTACTCGGATCGCAGAAATTCATCATGGACAAGATCCATGTGTTGATCCGGCAGACTGGGCCGTCGATGTCGCCGTTCAATGCCTGGGTGCTGCTCAAGAGCTTGGAGACGCTCGCGGTGCGAGTGCGCCGCCAGACCGACAGCGCCGCCACGGTCGCGGTGGCGCTCGCCGAGCATCCCAAAATCTCGCGGCTGATCTATCCGGGCCGGCCCGATCATCCCCAGGCCGCGGTGGTCCAGAAGCAGATGCGCGGCGGCTCGACGCTCGTCGCCTTCGAGATCAAGGGCGGCAAGAAGGCGGCGTTCCGTTTCCAGGATGCGCTTAAGCTCGTCCGTATCAGCAACAATCTCGGCGACGCCAAGAGCCTGATCACGCACCCAGCGACCACGACGCACCAGCGGCTGACGCCGCCGCAGCGCGCCGAGATCGGCGTCACCGACGGACTGGTGCGGCTCTCGGTCGGCCTCGAACATCCCGACGATATCGTCGAGGACGTGCTCGCCGGGCTTGAGGCGGTGTAATTGTCATCATCCGCGAAAGCGGATGATCCAGTATGCGTTGTGGATTTGTTTGGCCCGGCTTTTCGGGAAGCGGGCGGTCAGTGATTCCTGGGTGCCCCGCTGGAGCTTGTCATCGGGCCGGCCACTTCGGGCCGGACCCGTTGGCGGGACATGACAGTCAGCGCCCGTGTGCCGCGGCGGAGGCGACGGGGCGGGTCGCCGCTTCGGCGATGCCGGCGGCGAGAAGTTTGGCCACGCAGGCATAGCCCCAGTCGTTCATATGCAGGCCGTCCGGCGACACGAACGTGTCGAACGGCAGGTGCTGCACTTCGAACCAGTTGCGCATCACCGCGAAACGCCGGAACAGGTCGACGTTCTCTTCCTTGGCCGCCGTGGCGATCTGCTCGACCATGCCCGGCGTCTCGGACTTCACCAGAACTTTCGGCGCATATTGCGGATCGATCAGTACCACGTCGGCGCCGGTCGCCTTGAGCTCCTCGATGCCGTCGTGCAGCCGCACCGAATGCGGCGCCAGCGGATGATCGCGCAGCACCGAATTGGTGCCGACCTGCCAGAGCACGAGTTGCGGATGCGCGGCGATGACGCCGCTGGCGAAGCGCGCCATCATGTCTTCGGTCTCGTCGCCGTTGACGCCGCGGTTGAGCACGGTGATGTCCTGCTGCGGGAAGCGGTGCTTGAGCTCGACGGCGAGCCGGCTCGGATAACTGGCGTCGGGAGAGCTGGCGCCGGCGCCGGCCGTCGACGAGGAGCCGATGGCGACGATGGTGAGCGGCTCACCGCTGGCCAGGCGGCGCGCGGTGCGGATGAGCGGGCGATCGAGATGGCTGAACTCGGTCGGCGCGCCGCAAGTGGCCGGTGGCGCCGCGTTCGGCGTCGAGGCCTGTGGCAAGGCGGCCGGCGTAACTGGTCGCGGCATTGCAGCAATGGCCGGTGTTGCCGCCGGCACCGCTGACCGAGCAGCGGCAAGGGTGAGGGCGGGTGCGACAAAACGCGCAGGCTGCAGCATCTCTGCGTGCGCTGCAGCAAAAGTTGCAAAAACCGCCGAAGCGGCTGCGGCCCGCGCCACGCGGGCGATCATTAAGGGTCTGTTAGGAGACATTAACGCGTCGTTTGCATTCTCATGGCGTCCAGGTGCGCGGCACTAATGATCTGGGACGCCAAAGCCCGGCCTATGCAGTCATGAACACGACGCGCCATATCATAGTTCTTGGTAGCGGTATAGAGATCGAACGTGCCGCTGTCGTTCCAATTCCGCATGATCCCAAGGCGATCAAACAGCAGCGCATTATGCTGCTGTGCAATAATGCGCATGACGTCGGCCAGGGTCGAGACGTCGAGCATGGAATCGGTGCGCGGGCTGTATTGCATGTTCATGAGGATGACATTGGCGCCGCCGTTCTCCAGCGCGGTGACGCCGTCATCGAGGCTGGTGCGGAAATCCTCGGCGACGACCCCGTCGATGGCGTCGGCAGTGCCGGTCTGCCAAATCACCAGCGAGGGCTTGTCGTCGGCGAGGATTTTCGCCAGCCCCGGGACCATGTCGGCGGTCGTGGCGCGGGCCTGAACATGCGCGGTCACCTTGACGGTGACACCCTTTAATTGCTCCTGCAGCGCCTGCTCCAGCCGTGCCGGATAGGCATAGCGGACGCCGTCGATGCCGGCCAACGACGAGGAGCCGGTGCCGATCACGCTGATATCCAGGCGCTGACGCGCCTTGACCTCGTTGGTGAGGTTGGTGAGGTCATTTTCGCTGGTGAGAAACGAATCCGGCACGTCGCAACGATCCGTCGGCGCCGCGGCAGCGGCGCCGTCGATCAACGCAATGGTCGTGACCAGCGCAAGGATCACACTCATGCCTCGCCTCCCGCGAGGTCGGCGTCAGGTTGCTTGACGCGAGATGAGGGGCTTCGCCCTTCTATCACCTTGTACCACGATATCAGGTTCGCTGTCCCGATCATGATGATAATCCCGATAAAGCTAATGGCGACCTGAATGAGCGGTCCGCCCGAATATTCGCTGATGATGAACTGGCCGGCGAAGGCGAGGAATACGCCGAGGCAGAAGATTTCCAGCGAATGCTGGCCGCAGCGGATGGCCGGTTGCAGGATCGGCGATTTCAGCCCCGGCCAGTCGCGCGGCACGAAGCGCACCGTCACCGCGGCCAGCGCGAGAAAGTGCGCAAAGCGCAACACGTCGAGATTGGTCTTGTCGATCGGATACATCCATTCGCTCAGCCAGTTCGGCACCAGCCGCCCGAGCGGCTCGATGTACCAGGTCAGCGTGATGACGAAGGAGAACGCCAGATAGACGATGGCTACGGCGAGGACGGCGCGCGACTGCAGCACCGGCGCCAGCCGCTTGGCGCCGCCGAGCGCGCACCAGGCGCCGAACACGAACAACAATTGCCAAGCGAATGGATTGAAGAACCACACCCCGTGCGGATAGGCCGGCAAATTCCAATCGAAATTCCAGGTCAGCACGTAGAGCAGGGCGGAGGCGGCGAGCGCGAAGGCCGGCTGCCACATCAGCATGGCGAGCGCCGGCGGAAACAGCAGCAGCAGCACGATGTACAGCGGCAACACGTCCATGTTGACCGGCTTGAACTTCAGCAGCAGCGCCTGGAAGATCGTGACGTCGGGCTGCTTGAGGAAATCCAGAATATTCATTTCCTCGGCATAGAGCGGATTGTCGAACGTCGCCGCCACGTAGGCGATCTCGGCCATGAAAATCGTGAACAGGAAGATGTGGGCGACATAGATCTGCCAGGCACGCCGCAGGATGCGCGCGCTGGCGATCAGGTAACCGCGCTCGCGCATCGCCCGGCCGTAGACGAAGGCCGCGGTGTAACCGGAGATGAAGATGAAGATCTCGGTGGCGTCGGAAAAGCCGTAGTTGCGGATCGTGAACCAGTTCACGACATTTTCCGGGATGTGGTCGAGGAAGATCAGCCACAGCGCGACGCCGCGGAACAGATCGAGCCGCAGGTCGCGCTCGGTCGCGGGCAGCGGCGCGGCCGTCGGCAGGGGCATGACTACGTCGAGGTTCGCAACCATGGTCCGCAGTGTCGGAGTCCGCCGTGTCGCAAGCGCGGCCAGAGCGCCCGGATCACCCCCCGGGCACGCTTGCGCGTCCGCACGGTTATTGCAACAACGGGCGCGAATCTATTCACTTATGCGTGGAATCCTATGAGGTTATAAGTCGGCCGCGCCGGCCCGTGCTCGATCTTGGCGGTGCGGTGCCGGAAATGTGACAGAGCTTTACCAAGACCACCGACCACGACCAGGACCGTCACCATGTATCGAGCCATCACCCGCAAAATCGAGGTCGTGGTGAAACCGCGGTTCGTCGCCGACCGGTCGTCGCCGGAGAACAATTATTTCTTCTGGGCCTATACCATCTCCATCACCAACAACAGCGACGAGACGGTGCAGCTGAAAACCCGCCATTGGCGCATCACCGACGCCAACGGCCGCCGCCAGGAGGTGCGCGGCGCCGGCGTCGTCGGCGAGGAGCCGGTGCTCAAGGCCGGCGAGCAGTTCGAATATACCAGCGGGGTGCCGCTGCAGACGCCGTCGGGCTTCATGGTCGGCAGCTACGGCATGGTCAGCTCGGCCGGCGAGCATTTCGACATCGAAGTGCCGGCGTTTTCGCTCGACAGCGTCGAATCGAAACGGACGCTGAATTGAATTCAGCGTCCGCCGGCGGTTTCAGATCAGAACTACGATCGCGCCGGTGGCGGCACCGGGCTCGGCGCCGCATCCATAGCCGACAGGTCGGGCTGCTTGCCAAGCCGCGCACCATTGCCCAGCGGCGACTGCAGCGGCTTCTGCTCCTGCCTGAGCGGCTGTTCGGACTTGGCCGGCTTCTGTTCCGGCCGGTATTCGCTCGACGAGATGCCACCGGCGATGGTGGCGCCTTGCTCGATCTGCAGCATGCCGTAGCTGACATTGCCGTCGACGCGGCTGGTCGAGCGCAGGATCATCAGGCATTTGACGTCGAGCTTCTCGAATACCTTGCCGGAAATCTCGGCGTTCTGCGCGACGATGATGCGGCCTTTGATGACACCGGTTTCACCGACCACCAGATTGCCGACCGAGACGTCGCCTTCCACGGAGCCGCACACCACCAAGGTGTCAGGCACACTGATCTCGCCCTTGATGGTCACGCCCTCGCCGATATAGAGCCTGCTCGCGTCCGGCATCGAGTCCACGGCTGACGACATCTTGGTATCCCTTTCGGTAACTGTGACAGACTGTCTCAACAGAATTTTACAGGCCCTGCGCCGACATTGTACGAACGTTGCGCGTCTATAATCCGATTATCCACAGAACTCCCGCTATTCACTCCCTTGCTTCGGCACAGTTCGCGCGGCGAAGTTCCGTTTTGCGGCCGGAACGGGAGCTAGAAGTCGTCAGCCGGTCCGCAGACGAGGACGTCCAAACGAGATCATTGTGCGGAACAGCATGCCTGTGGCCGCGTTGAACTGAGCCTCGATTGGAGGCGTCTAAGGGTTCGGTTTGCAAGCCCGGCGCAGCGCGGGACCGGCATGGGATTTCGTCATGATTGTCGCTCTGGCCGGGTATATTGGTACGATGGTAGCGGCTTTCGCCATGCTGGTGGTGGTTTGGCACCACGTCATCGGGTCGCCGCAATCGGAAGTTGTGCGGCAGCACCCGCGGCCCATCGGTGCCGTGACGCAGGCCGCGCCGCCGTTGCAACAGCCGGGACCGTGGGGTCCAGCGATCATCCATAAGGCCGACGAGGGCGCGGATGCCGCGGCGAGCGTGGAGGATGCCCGCCTGGCCGCGGTGAAAGCGGCGGCCGCCGCCGCAAAGGCCAAGCGGCTGAAACAGGCGCGCTATCAGAAACGCAAAGAGCAAGAGCAATTGGCGCGTCAGCGCGACGAGCAGCAATATTCGGCGCTCGGCTACGATCAGGAGCCGTCGCAAGCGGTTGCGCCGGCTCCGGTGTTCAGCTTGTTTGGGCCGCGCCGCTTCTGAAGACGCGCGCTACGACGCCGGCGCGTTTTGCGCCGCTATTTCGTCCGGCTTGAATACGTAAGTCGAATTGCAGAATTCGCAGGTCACGGTGATCCGGCCGTTCTCGACCATGTCGTCGCGATCGCTTTGCGAAAAACTCCGGAGCATGTTTTCGACGCTGCTGCGCGAGCAGGAGCATTTCGCCTGCACCGGCGCGGCGCGAAAGACGCGCACGCCGCGTTCGTGAAACAGGCGATAGGCCAGCCGCTCGCTCGAAAGCGCGGGATCGATCAGCTCGATGTCGTCGACTGTGGCGATCAGCGAGCGGCCTTCGACCCAGGCATCGTCTTCGGGCAAAACGTGCGCTTGGGTGCCGGGCGGTGCGTCGCCGGGATCGAGATCGGCCTGGCGTAAGCGTTCGGCCGAGTTCGGCAGGAACTGCAGCAGAATTCCGCCGGCGCGCCAGTGCCGGCCGTTGGCGCCGGCGCGGAACTCTTCCGCGACTGCGAGCCGCACCCGGGTCGGAATTTGCTCCGAGCGCGAAAAATATTCGTGCGCGGCCTGTTCGAGGTTGCCGCCTTCGAGCGGCACCAGGCCCTGATAGCGGCTCATATCGGGGCCCTGGTCGATGGTCATGGCGAGGTGGCCGCGGCCGAGCAGCTTGCCCGGCTCGGCCGCGTTGGCGGCGATGGCGGCCGCGACCCGCTCGGCGTCGAAACTAGCGCAGGCCCGCACCGTGCCGGGGGAAGCAAAATCGACCACCAGCATGCGCACCGGGCCGTCGCTCTTGGTCTGCAGGATGAAACGGCCTTCGAATTTGAGCGCCGAGCCCAGCATCACCGTGAGCACGATGGCCTCGCCGAGCAGTTTTGCGACCGGCGTCGGATAATCATGGCCGGTGAGGATCGTATCGACCGCGGCGCCGAGCCGCACGATGCGGCCGCGCAGGTCGAGCGCCTTCACCGCGAACGGCAGGATGGTGTCGTCGCTGCCGGTTTGCTCAGGCTCGCGGACTGGGATGGCGAGTTCGGGATTGGTCATCGCGCCTGAATATAGGCGAGGCCGATGGAATTTGGAGGCCTCGACAGCAGCTGGCTTGGCTTACTTGGCTTGGCTTACTTGGCTTGGCTTACTTGGTTTGGCTTACTTGCCGGCAGTCTCCAGGCACCACGTCAAAATCCCCTTCTGTGCGTGGAGCCGGTTCTCGGCCTCGTCGAACACCACCGATTGCGGGCCGTCGATTACGTCGTCGGTGACCTCTTCGCCGCGATGGGCCGGCAGGCAATGCATGAAGATAGCGTCGGGCTTGGCGCGCCCCATCAGCCGGGCATTGACCTGGTAGCGCTTGAGCAGATTGTGGCGGCGCGCGCCGTTGCGGTCGCCCATGGAGACCCAGGTGTCGGTGATGACGCAGTCGGCGCCCTTGACGGCTTCTTCCGGGTCGGTGCCGACGCGGATCTCGGCGCCCGATGCCTTTATCCATTCGAGCAGCGGCTTCTTCGGCGCCAGCTCCGGCGGGGTAGCGACGCGCAGGCGGAACTCGAACCGCTCGGCGGCCTGCATCAACGACGTGAGCACATTGTTGGCGTCGCCGGTCCAGGCCACGGTGCGGCCGCGGATCGGGCCGCGATGCTCCTCGAAGGTCATCACGTCGGCCATCACCTGGCACGGATGTGAGCGCCGGGTCAGGCCGTTGATCACGGGAACTGTGGCATAACGTGCCAGCTCGGTGAGCGCTTCGGCGTCGAGCGTGCGGATCATGATGGCGTCGATATAGCGCGACAAGACGCGCGCGGTGTCGGCGAGGGTCTCGCCGCGGCCGAGCTGCATCTCTTCCGCCGTCAGCAGGATGGCATCGCCGCCGAGCTGCCGCATGGCGACCTCGAATGAGACGCGGGTGCGCGTCGACGGCCGCTCGAAGATCATCGCCAGCGTCTTGCCGGCCAGCGGCTTTTCGGCGCCGCGGCGCTCGGCCTTCATGGCGCGTGCGGCCTCGATGATCTGGCGCAGGTCGGCGGCCGGTACGTCGATGAGATCGAGGAAGTGGCGGATGCCGCTCATCCGGCCGCCTCCTGCTTTTGCCTCCTGGCATAGGCCTGGTTCAGCTGCGCGCAGGCGCGGTCGAGTCGGCTGATGCCCTCGGCGATTTCCTGCTCGCTGATGATGAGCGGCGGCAACAGCCGTACGACGTTATCGCCGGCGGAGACCGTGATCATCTTCTCGGCGCGTAACGCGTCGACCATTTCGCCGGCCGGAATGAGCGCGCGCAGCCCGACCAGAAATCCCTCGCCGCGCACCTCGGCGATCAGCGCCGGATAGCGGTCCTGGATCTCGGCAAGCCGCTGCTTGAAGACCAGCGCAGTGCGCTTGATCCGGTCGAAGAAGCCCGGCGCCAGCATGACGTCGAGCGTGGCGTTGACGGCGCTCATCGCCAGCAGATTGCCGCCGAAAGTCGAGCCATGCGTACCCGGGGTCATGCCCTTGGCGGCTTCGCGCGTCGTCAGGCAGGCGCCGACCGGAAAGCCGGCGCCGAGCGCCTTGGCGAGCGCCATGATGTCGGGCGTGACGCCGATGCGCTGGTAGGCGAACAGCTCGCCGGTGCGCCCCATGCCGCTCTGCACTTCGTCGAAGATCAGCATCAGGCCGTGCTGGTCGCACAGCGCGCGCAGCGCCTTGAGGAACGACGGCTCGACGACCCGCACGCCGCCTTCGCCCATCAGCGGCTCGATCAGGATCGCGGCGGTCTCGGGCCCGATGGCGCGCTTGACCGCTTGGAGATCGCCGAACGGCATATGATCGAAGCCCTCGACCTCGGGGCCGAAACCGTCGAGATATTTCTTCTGGCCGGCGGCGGCGAGCGTCGCCAGCGTGCGGCCGTGGAACGAGCCTTCGAAGGTGATGATGCGGTAGCGCTCAGGCTTGCCGCTCGACGCCTGGTATTTGCGCGCCACCTTGATCGCGCATTCCATCGCCTCGGCGCCGGAATTGCAGAAGAACGCGTAGTCGGCAAAGCTCGCCTCGCACAGCCGCTTGGCGGCGCGCTCGCCCTCCGGAATCTCATAGAGATTGGAGACGTGCCACACCTTCCGCGCCTGCTCTTCGAGGGCGGCGACGAGCTGCGGATGGGAGTGCCCCAGTGCGTTGACCGCCACGCCCGAGCAAAAATCGAGATAGCGCTCGCCGTTGGTCGCGATCAGCCATACGCCCTCGCCCCGCTCGAAAGCGAGGTCGACGCGCGCGAAGGTCGGCATCAGGTGCGATGTCATGGCTAGCTCGCTTTCGCCGCGCAGCAAAAATCGGCGCGGCTGAAACGAAATGTGCCGCCTCTCCGGGCGGCACGGTTTGGCACTCTATTTCCGCGCCCTCATTCGGTCAACACGGGAAAATACGCCCCGCTGTTCGGTTTACGCCCCCATATCATCCACACAAAGACAGGAATGTGTGGACGCGTGCCGCGCCGACTCTTGCGCCCGACTCCCGCCATATTGTAGCATTTTTATTGTCAAGTACGACATCTCGTGCGGCGGACAGTCTTCTAAGCAGCGTTCGGGTGAGTAGGTGTGCGTTGGGCGGCTTTTAGCGCCGCCCGGCTCGGTGGGGGATTCTTTCAAGGCTCTACCCGCACGTTCAGGGAGGAAAAAGAGCATGTCGTGGACTGACGAGCGGGTCGAACTGCTCAAGAAGCTGTGGTCCGACGGCCTGTCGGCGAGCCAGATCGCCGCCGAGCTCGGCGGCATCACCCGCAACGCCGTGATCGGCAAGGTGCACCGTCTCGGCCTGTCGGGCCGCGCCAAGAGCACGTCGACCGGCGCGCCGCGGCCGCGCAAGACGCGATCGCCGTCGATGATGCGCATCGGCCGCGCTTCGATCCGCGGCAATACCGCGCTCGCCCACGCCTACGAGATCGAGGAGGCGGAGCCGGAGCTGATCGACAACATCATTCCGATCGGCCAGCGCCGCACGCTGCTGGAACTCAACGAGCAGACCTGCCGCTGGCCCATCGGCGATCCGAGCAGCACTGAATTTTTCTTCTGCGGCGGCAATACGGTGACCGCGCTGCCGTATTGCGCCTATCACTCCCGCGTCGCCTATCAGCCGGCGACGGACCGGCGACGGGACAAGCGCCCGCTGCGCTGACTTGTCATGCCCCGCGAAGACGGGGCATCCAGTAATCGCGGCGGCCGGCGCGATCGCTCTGCCTAATCTCGGCGCTTACTGGATCATCCGCTGGAGCTTGTCACCGGGCCGGCCACTTCGGGCCGGACCCGACGGCGGATGATGACACTGACGATGACGGCTCAGCTCGCCTTGCCAAACCGATCGTCGAGCGAATAGCCGGCGCCGCGCACGGTGCGGATCGGATCGACGGCGTGGCCGCGGTTGAGCGCCTTGCGCAGGCGGCCGACATGGACGTCGACGGTGCGCTCGTCGATATAGACGTCGCTGCCCCACACGCCGTCGAGCAATTGCTCGCGGGAAAACACCCGGCCGGGGCGTTCCATGAGGAATTCGAGCAGGCGGAACTCGGTCGGGCCGAGATCGACCGGGCGGGCCGATCGCGACACGCGCTTCTTTTCGCGATCGAGCTCGAGATCGCCGATGTTGAGCACCATGGCGACGCGTTCGGGGCTCGCCCGGCGCAGCAGCGCGCGGATGCGCGCCAGCAGTTCCGGCACCGAGAACGGCTTGACGATGTAGTCGTCGGCGCCGGTGGCGAGCCCGCGCACCCGCTCGCTTTCTTCGCCGCGCGCGGTCAGCATGATGATCGGCAGGGCTTGGGTCTGCGGCCGCGTCCGCAAGCGCCGGCACAGTTCGATGCCGGACAGGCCGGGCAGCATCCAGTCGAGCACGATCAGATCGGGTGCGGTCTCGCGCAGCCGCGTGTCGGCGTCGTCGCCCCGGCTCACGGCATCGACCTCGTAGCCCTCGGCTTCGAGGTTATAACGCAACAGCGTGGTGAGCGGCTCCTCGTCTTCCACGATCAGGATGTTGGCTCCCATCCCCGGTCTCCTATTTCTGCAGCATCGCTGCGCCAAAATTCGTCGGATCACCCTTGGGACGCTGGTCAGTGATAGGCCGGCCTTCGACCATGTAGTACACGGTTTCGGCGATGTTAGTGGCATGATCGCCCATGCGTTCGATGTCCTTGGCGCAGAACATCAGGTGCATGCAGAAGGTGATGTTGCGCGGATCCTCCAGCATATAGGTGAGGAGCTCGCGGAACAGCGAGGTGCACATGGCGTCGACTTCCTCGTCGCCCTTCCAGACCGCGAGCGCGGCTTGCAGATCGCGGCCGGCATAGGCGTCCAGCACCTGCTTGAGCTGCACCGACACCAAGGCGGCCATGTGCTCGACGCCGCGAATGAGCTTTTGCGGATAGAAATCGCCGTCCAGCGCCACGACGCGCTTGCCGATATGCTTGGCGTGGTCGCCGACCCGCTCGAGGTCGTTGGCCACCCGCATGGCGCCGACGATCTCGCGCAGATCGACCGCCATCGGCTGCCGCCGCGCGATGGTGAGAATGGCCTTCTCCTCGACCTCGCGCTGCAACGCGTCGATGGCCGGATCCGTCGCCATCACGCGTTCGCCGAGCTCGAGATCGCGCTCGGCCAGCGCCTGGACGGCATCGCTGATCTGCCGCTCGACGAGGCCGCCCATCTCGGCGACCTTGCGGGTGATCTCCTGCAGGTCGGTGTCGAACGCCTTGGCGGTGTGGTCGACCCTGGTGGTGTATTCGGTCATTGTGTTTTCCCCGGCGCTTACCCGAAGCGGCCTGTGATGTAATCCTGCGTACGCTGATCGTGCGGCGCGGTGAACATTTTGCTGGTCGAGCCAAATTCGATCAGCTCGCCGAGATACATGAAGGCGGTGAACTCGGATACGCGCGCCGCCTGCTGCATGTTGTGGGTGACGATCACGATCGTGTAGTCGTCGGTCAGCTCGTCGATCAATTCCTCGATCTTGGCGGTCGATATCGGATCGAGCGCCGAGCACGGCTCGTCGAACAGGATCACTTCGGGCCGCACCGCGACGGTGCGGGCGATACACAGCCGCTGCTGCTGGCCGCCGGACAGGCTTTGGCCGTTGGCGCCGAGCTTGTCCTTGACTTCGTCCCACAGCGCGGCGCGCCGCAGCGAGGTCTCGACCCGGCCGTCGAGCTCCGATTTCGGCAGCCGCTCATAAAGCCGGATGCCGAACGCGATGTTCTCGTAGATCGACATCGGAAACGGCGTCGGCTTCTGGAACACCATGCCGATGCGCGCGCGCAACAGGTTGAGGTCCTGTTTCGGCGACAGGATATTGACGCCGTCGAACAAGACTTCGCCGGTGGCGCGCTGGTTCGGATAAAGGTCGTACATGCGGTTGAGCACGCGCAACAACGTCGACTTGCCGCAGCCGGACGGGCCGATGAAAGCGGTGACCTTGTTCTCGTAGAGCGACAGGCTGATCGATTTCAGCGCCCGCGAGTCGCCATAGAAAAAATTCAGGTCGCGCAGGATGACTTTCTCGGCAAGGCCGGCGCGATCGGTGGCGGCATGGGTGACGCTGGGTACGGCAACACTGGCGACGTTCATGACGGTCTTCCCGATGGAATAAGGGCGCGCGCGGAGATGCTCAAGGCCAGCACGGCCAGCGTGATGATGAGAGCGCCGGTCCAGGCCAGCGCCTGCCAATCCTTGTAGGGGCTGAGCGCGAACTGGAAGATCACGACTGGAAGGCTGGCAACCGGCGCGTTCAGGTCGGTGCTCCAGAACTGGTTGTTGAGCGAAGTGAACAGCAGCGGCGCGGTTTCGCCGCTGATGCGGGCGACCGCGAGCAGCACGCCGGTCACCATGCCGGCGCGCGCGGCGCGATAGCAGATGCGGGTGATCGTCAACGAGCGCGGCAGGCCGATGGAGGTCGCCGCCTCGCGCAGCGAATTCGGCACCAAGGTCAGCATGTCCTCGGTGGTACGCACGACCACCGGGATGACGAGCACGGCAAGAGCGACGCCGCCCGCCCAGCCGGAGAAATGCCCCATCGGCGCGACCATGATTTCGTAGATGAACAGCCCGACCACGATGGACGGCGCGCTCAACAGAATGTCGTTGATGAAACGCACCACGCTGCTCAGCCGGTCGTAACGGCCATATTCGGCCATATAGGTGCCGGCGAGGATGCCGATCGGCGTGCCGATCAAGACGGCAAGGGTCGTGAGGACAAGGCTGCCGAAGATCGGATTGAGCAGACCGCCGGCCGAACCAGGCGGTGGCGTCATCTCGGTGAAGACCGCGACCGACAAGCCGCTGAAGCCCTTCCACAGCAGCGCGCCGAGGATCAGCACCAGCCAGCCCAGGCCGATCGCCGTTGCCGCGAGCGCCAGCACCGTGGCGACGGCGTTGTTGCGGCGGCGGCCGGAATAGCGAGAGGCCAGGATTTTGTCCGGCATGGCGTCACCCGATCCGGCGTTCGATGCGCATCAGCATGTAACGCGCGATGGCCAGCACGATAAAAGTAATGACGAACAGGATCAGCCCGAGCGAGATCAGCGCCGAGGTGTATAGATCGCCGACCGCTTCGGTGAATTCGTTGGCGATGGTGGCGGAGATGGTGGTGCCGGGTGCAAGGATCGACGCCGAGATGCGGTGCGCATTACCGATGACGAAGGTCACCGCCATGGTCTCGCCGAGCGCGCGGCCGAGGCTGAGCATCACGGCGCCGATGACGCCGACCCGCGCATAGGGCAGCACCACGTTGCGCACCACTTCCCACCTGGTGCAGCCCAGCCCGTAAGCGGCCTCCTTGAGCACGCTTGGCACCGCCTCGAATACGTCGCGCGTGATCGAAGTGACGAACGGCAGCACCATGATGGCAAGGATCAGGCCTGAGGTCAGAATGCCGATGCCGTAAGGTGGGCCAGCAAACAGCGCCCCAATGCCCGGCACGTTGCCGAGCGTATTGATCAGAAACGGTTGCAGTGTCGCCTGCAGGAACGGCGCGAAAATGAACAGGCCCCAGATGCCGTAGATGATGCTGGGGATGCCGGCGAGCAGCTCGATGGCGATGCCGATCGGCCGGCGCAGCCATTGCGGGCACAGCTCGGTGAG
>Ga0307476_10001550_pt1 | contig 13920 bp, 12 predicted proteins | sample atmos_gasesECM2C_2_FD_203314 | JGI IMG/M metagenome (GOLD analysis project Ga0307476, IMG submission 203314) | Hardwood forest soil microbial communities from Morgan-Monroe State Forest, Indiana, United States - atmos_gasesECM2C_05 | ecosystem: Environmental > Terrestrial > Soil > Temperate... | reverse complement strand
AGCCGCCGCGCCCGCTCGAGCCGCCGCGCTCGCTCGAGCCGCCGCGCTCGCTCGAGCGGGCGCGCAAGCCGACGCGGACGAGACGGGCGGCCGCCAACCTGAGCGCCGCGGTGCTCGTGCGCCTGTCGCACGTCGATCTGTACGTCGACTATAAATTGGTGCTGCGCGATCTCGACTGGCAATTGCGCAAGGGCGAGCACTGGGCGGTGTACGGCGCGAACGGCAGCGGCAAGTCGAGTTTCTTGAAACTGCTGTACGGCGATCTGTCGCCGGCCTTGGGCGGATTCATCGCGCGGACCGGATTCCCCAAAGGAACACCCATCGCAGAATGGAAGCGGCATATCGGCTACGTTTCTCCCGAGCTGCAAAGCGATTATGCCGTCGACGTCAGTGTGTTGAACCTTGTGGCGAGCGGCCGCTACGCCAGCATCGGTCTCGTGGATGAGCCGACGGCCGGCGATATTCGAACGGCGCGGCATTGGCTCAGATTCTTCGGCCTGCTGTCGGTCGGCGCGCGCCGGCCGCGGGAGCTGTCGTATGGGCAACTGCGCCGCGCGCTCATTGCGCGCGCGATGGCGGCCGACCCGCAAATTCTGCTGCTCGATGAGCCTGTGACCGGTCTCGATCCCACGCAGCGGGCCATCATGAAGCGCTTGCTGGGACGCTTGATGAAACGCTTGACGCTGGTCATCGCCGTGCATCACCCGGAGGACTTGCCGCGCGGCATGACGCACGCTCTGCATTTACATAAGCGGCGCGCGTATCCTCATTCTGCGACTTGAGTCTGCGGCAATACTTTGCATAGCCGGCAACACTGCGATCCTCGAAGGCGGCAATTGGGATCGTATTATGTTGCGTTCCGCGGTGGTGGTGACAACCCTTGGATTCTTGGCGCTGGGCGGCTGCGGGCACTCCGGCTATGCGGTCCGTTCGGTGCCGAACATTGCCGCGGACAATGTCGGAAAACCCGTGAGCCGACTGCAGGAGGCATTCGGCGAGCCGCGCAAGATCGACCAGACGGCGACGAAGTGGGTATACGTCTGGTTCATTGCGCAAAAACCCGACGGCGCGCCGACGGGATTCCACGGATGCGAAATGGAAGTCACGGTCGATGCACGCTCGCAGCGCGTGCTGGGCTACTCCCTGTCGAACATCGGGTGGTCGAACTGCCGCCAAGTCGAGCGGCGGATCCGCGTGGCGGAACGCTAAGGCGCGGCTTTCCGCGCCGCGCACCTCGGCCAACGCAGCCCGCGCAAGGGGCGCGTTCTGGCTACAATACTCCAAGGTGCCCTGCCGACAGGGCGGTGCATCCGGAGATTCGCCCTTGTACCTCATTCCGATTCTGTCCATCGCCATTCAGGCCGGTTTGATCGTGCATGTGATCAAGACCGGGCGAAACATGCTTTGGATATTGGCCATCGCGCTCTTGCCGTTGGTCGGCTCGCTCGCCTATGCGGTGGTCGAGGTTCTGCCGCAACTTCTGGGCGGCACAACCGCGCGGCGCGCCCACAGCGGCGTGCGGCGTATGATCGATCCGGACCGCGAGCTGCGCCGCGCCGCCGCCGAGGTGGAGATTTCCGGCAATGTCGACGCCCGCCGCCGGCTCGCCGAAGAACTGTTCGAGCGCGGCCGCTACGATGCCGCCATCGAGGTCTATGAGGGCGGGTTGAAAGGCATATTCGAACACGATCCGACCTTGCTGCTGGGCTCGGCGCGGGCGCATTTCGCGAGCCAGGATTTCAGCGCGGCCCGCGCGGCGCTCGAGCGATTGACGCTGCACAATCCCGATTTCAAATCGGCGGATGCACAGCTCCTGTATGCCCGTACTCTCGAGGCGCAGGAGGCACTCGACGAGGCGGAGCGCGTCTACGCCGACCTCGCTCCAGGCTATCCCGGCGCGGAAGCGCGCCTGCGCTACGGTTTGTTGCTCAAACGGCGCGGCAAGTTGCCGATGGCAAACCGTGTCCTCAAGGATTTGTTGGATGGCGCCAAACTCGGTCCCGCCCACTATCGCAGAGCGCAGGCCGAGTGGCTGGAGCGCGCGCGGCGCGAATTGGGCTAGAATCCCTCGCCCGTACCCGCAAGGAAAGGAGCTCCCCCATGCATTTGCTGCAAACAGCCGGCCGATACTGCGTGATTTCGCTGGCGGTGATCATCCTGGCGGCATGCGCCGGCCAGAAGGGACCCGCGCTGAAACTCATCAGCGACATCGAGACAACCGTTACCGCCGCTTCGACCGAGGCTGCGAAGTACGTGCCCGATCAATTGGCCGACGTTCAATCCAAGCTGGGCGCCTTGAAAGCGTCGTTCGATAAGCAGGACTATGCCGCGGTGGTGACCGGCGGGCCTGCGGTCTTAAGTGCGGCGCAGGGACTGGCGACGGCCGCGGCCGCGAAGAAGGACGAAGTCCTGAAGGCGCAGAACGACGCATGGACCCGTCTGGCCGACTCGGTGCCCGGCGAAATCACGGCAATCCAAAATCGCATCGATCTTCTTGGCAAGAAGTCGAGCAAGAAGCTGGCTGCCGGCATCGATCTGGCGTCGGCGAAGAGCGACCTCAGCGATGCGAGTTCGCTCTGGTCCAAGGCGCAAGCGGCGTTCGCGGGCGGCAACATGGACGAGGCGGTGAAGACCGCCACCGACGTGAAGTCCAAGGTCGACGCCCTGGCGGCGTCGTTGAAGCTGGATCCGGCCGCGCCGGCGAGCGCCCCGGCTGCCGGGCGGGCCGGGGGGGCTTCGGCTTTTTAAGGCGCCAAAGTCCCTTCGCTGACGATGACCGCATTGCCGCCGATGCGCGCCGCCACCAGGCTGCCTTGATCGATTTCCAGAGTCACGGTGACCTGCCCGGGGCGCTTCATTTGGCGTCCCTGGTGGCCAATGAAGCTGGTTGAATTCTTTCCAAATTGTCCGAGATCCCACAGGTACGACGCCAGCATGGCATGGGCGTTGCCGCTGACCGGATCTTCAAGGATGCCGAGCGCCGGGCAGAACATCCGCGATTCTGTCGACCATTCGTCCGCCTTGCGATTGAGAGCAAAGACAAAGAAACCGTCGACCCCCAGTTCGCTGCCAAGCGATAAGAGAGTGTCGAAATTCGGTACGAGAGTATCCAATTGGCGAGGATCGGCGATCGGCACCAAAAGCCGGGTGCTGCCTTTGCGAGCGATGCGCGCCGGCATGATCTCGTGCAACTGGGTCGCCGGCAGGCGCAGAGCCTCTGCCACGAGCAGCGTCGTCTTGAAGGGCAGCGGCGCGTCCAATTCAGGCGTCGTCTGGCGAAACTCGATGAGCGTCGGCGCGCCTGCTCCGGTGCGGACCATGACCTCGATGATGCCGATGGCGGAATGCTGCCGGCACGCGCCGGGGCCGCGCCTCCCCAGGGCAAGAAGCACCGCGTGGGCGGCCACCGTGGCGTGGCCGACAAAGGGCATTTCTTTGCGCGCATTGAAGAACCGGACTCGAACCTCGTATTCAGGCCCCTTTGCCGCGAACACGAACGCGACCTCCGCGTGCGAGAACTCGCGCGCCACGGCGGCAAGAGTGGCGTCGCTTTGGCCGTCGGCGTCGAGCACCACGGTCGCGGGATTGCCGGTGAAGCGTGTGTTCGTGAATGCGTCTACCTGGAAAATGCGCAAGTTTTGTCTCCGCAGCTTGAGGAGCTTGGCTTCGCTCCCGGCCCGAGTTTTGCACGCATCCTCGCGGCAAGCTACACTTCCTTGGTACCTTGGGGTGGCCTGAAAGAGGCCTGAGATGCGGGAAATCGACTGCCGATTGACCTGCGAACCCGTTGAACCTGATCTGGGTAATACCGGCGTAGGGAGTGGTTAATCTTGCATTCTGCCGTAGAAATCAGCATGTATCCGTTGACGCGCGATTACCTGGCGCCGATCCAGGCTTTCATCGACCGTCTCAACACCCATCCCGGATTGATCGTGCGCACGAACGCGCTGGCGACGCAGATCTGGGGTCCTCTCGATCAAGTCATGGCGATTCTCACTCAGGAGATCGCTCGATCCGCTTCCGTCGCCGACGCACCGCAGCTGGTATTCGTCATGAAGGTGCTGCCGGGCTTAAGGCCGCCGGACTCCGCCCAGCCGCCCGGCGCGCGCCGGTGATCGCCGATTTGTCGGACCAGCTCGTGAGCGCGTGGCGCGGCACGAGTTGGACCGAACTCATCGCGGCGGCGCTTGCGGTGGCGTACCTGCTGCTCGCGATTCGCCAGCGGCTCGAGTGCTGGGCCGCCGCGTTCGTCAGTTCCTGTCTGTACGTCTGGGTACTTTTCGGTGCGCGCCTGTACATGGAATCCGCGCTCAACGCCTTTTACGCGGTCATGGCAATCTACGGTTTTTGGCAATGGCAGCAGGGCCGGGACGGTGCCGCTCTCGCGGTGTGTCGCTGGCCGATCGCGCGCCACGCGGCGGGATTCGCAATCGTCGTTGCCCTGTCCGTGGTCAGTTCGTACTTTCTGCGGCGGTTCACGCCGGCCGCATGGCCCTTCGTGGATTCGATGGTGACATGGTCCAGTGTCTTGGCCACGTTTCTGGTGGCACGCAAGGTGTACGAAAACTGGCATTGGTGGCTGGTGATCGATTCGGTCGGATTGTGCCTGTATTTTTCGCGGCGCCTGTATCTCACGATGCTGCTGTTCGGTTTGTATCTGGTGTTGATCCTGGTCGGTATGCGGCAGTGGCGCCGCACGCTGCCGGTGCCGGTCCATGCTGCCGGATGAGCTCGAGCGAGTGGCCGACCGCCATGTACCCGGCGCGGGCAAACTCGACATACAACGCTTGAGCCAAGGGGTGGTGAACGACACTTATCGGGTGCGGCGCGGCGCCGCCGCCTATGCCATGCGGGTGGCTGCATGCAACCCCCCCGACCTTGGGTTGGATCGCGCTTGGGAGGCTCGTGTGCTCGAGCGTGCCGCCGCTGCGGGTCTTGCGCCCGCGGTGGAGTACTGCGATCCGCAGCGCGGAATTCTGATCTCGCGCTGGGTCCCGGGTCGGCAGTGGCATTCGGCGTACGTGCGGCGGCGCTCGGGTATCTCGCGGATGGCCGAACTCGTACGGCGCATCCACGCGCTGCCGATGCCTGCGCCGGCGCGGCTGATGGATGCCGGGATGTGGATCGATTACTACACTGCAGCGGCTCGCCGGAACCTCGCTCCGGATTCGGATACTGCCGCGGCATTGCGAGCCGCCGCCGGCGAACGTCTGGCGGCACTGCGAAGCGTGGATCCCGTGGTCTGCCACAGCGACCTGCACACCCTCAATTTGATCGACGGCGGCGACGCATTGGTGTTGCTCGACTGGGAGTACGCGCACGGCGGGGATCCCTACTGGGATTTGGCGGGCTGGAGCGCCAACAACGATTTCGACGACCCGCTCCGGCATGACCTTCTGGAGGCATACATCGGCCGCTCGCCGGCGCCGAGTGACTATTTGCGCCTCGATCAATTGGCGTGGCTGTACGACTACGTCTGCCTGCTGTGGTGCGAACTCTTCTTGACGCGCTGCGCCGCCCGGGGCCCGAGCGAAGCCGCTCAAAACGGCGTGGCAGCCCGCGCCCGGCAGCTTGCGGGGCGCCTCATTGCAACCGCGAGTAGTCGCGCCGATTAAGTTCCGGCACACTACCGAAGCTCGAGCGACGACCCCGCCCAAGGGGCTGCTTAACGGAGATCTCAATGGCGCGGATGATCGTAGTGGACCGGGACGGGAAAGAGCATGACATCCAGGCGAAACCCGGCTTGAAGGTCATGGAGATCCTGCGCGAACTCGATTACGGAGTCGCAGCGATATGCGGCGGTCTTTGCTCCTGCGCCACCTGTCACGTGTACGTCGATGAGAGCTGGGCCGCGCGCTTGCCCAAACCGCAAAGCGACGAGCTGGAATTGCTCAAGGAATTACCCGACTTCCGCGAGGCGACCTCGCGCTTGTCCTGCCAAGTCGATTTTACCGAGGCTCTGTCGGGCCTCAAGGTGGCCGTCGCGCCGGATTCATGAGGCCGCGCGGCGCCCGGTATTGCTCGAATGCCGGCGCTTCACTTCTTTTCGGTTTGCCGGCGCACCGCCTCTTGCGCCGCGGCTATGGCTTGCGGGTCACCGAGAAACCGGCGCCCCAGCGGCTGTAGCTGCTCGTCCAGCTCGTAGAGTATCGGGATGCCGGTCGGGATGTTGAACTCCACGATATCGCTCTCGGACATCATGTCGAGCATTTTGACCAAGGCACGCAGCGAGTTTCCGTGCGCGACCACCAGCACGTCCTTGTTGGCGCGCAGCTCGGGGACGATGCGCGATTCCCAGTAGGGCAGCACGCGCGACAGCGTGTCCTTGAGCGATTCCGCCGCGGGCAGCGAAGCTGCATCGACATCCGCATAGCGTGGGTCGAAGCGCGGATGCCTGGGATCATCCAACCGCAAGGGCGGTGGGGGAATGTCGTAACTGCGGCGCCACAGCTTGACCTGCGCTTCACCGTGCTTCTCGACCGTCTGTGCCTTGTCGAGCCCTTGCAGGGCGCCGTAATGGCGTTCATTGAGGCGCCAGCTGCCTTCCACCGGAATCCACATGCGATCCGTGGTGTCCATGATCAGCCATAGCGTGCGGATCGCGCGCTTCAACACCGAGGTGAACGCGATTTGCGGCTCCAGCTTCTCGCGCTCGAGCTCCCGGCCGGCCTGCGTTGCTTCGAGCCTTCCCAAGTCGCTCAGGTCGACATCATGCCAGCCGGTGAACAAGTTTTCGACGTTCCAAACACTTTGTCCGTGGCGAACCAAGATCAATTTCCCCGGCACCGTTCCTCCTATTGGCGTATGGCTGCGGCAAACACGCCTTCGAAGAGCGTAGCCAGAGTCTGGTCGTAGTTTATTTCCACGTGCAAGCTGATGCGCCCGCGGCCGGCACGCCGCAGCATTTTGCGGAATTTATCGATCTGCGCGCCGGAGGGCGCTGCGACGCTCGCGCACAGCTCACCCCGCACGGGAGACAGGAAACGCATGCTCGATTCTTGGATCACCGCATCGGCCGGCACGCCCCGTGCCTCGAGATAGCGGGTGACCCAGGCCCAGCCGGTCAGCACGGCCAGCGAATACAAACTGCCGCCGAACGCGGTGCCCTTGTAGTTGGCATTGGGGCCGAGCGGAGCGCGCAGCACCACTGCGGCATCGTCCGCCGATTCGACGACGATGCCGATGTGCCGCGCCAGCATGAATTCTCCGACGATGCGGCTTTGCAGGTAAGCGCGGCCGAAATTACTGGCTTCCAACGGCATCGATCAATCCTGTGCGAGGCGCCTGACGGCCTGCAGAGCGACCGACAGAGTCGCAAAATCCGGCGGCGCCGTGCGCATGTCGACCACGACGCGCTTCAAGGCATCGAGCGGAGAGGCATGGCGCGCGATCCAATGGCTGACCCGCTCGCCGGCGTCGCGCCCCCTGCATGCCAGCACGGCGGCGGTGATTTTTCGCTGCAGCTCGTACAAATTGTCGCGCAAGGTGTGCCGCGCCACCCCCTGCCAATGGCCATCCGCGACCAAGCTTTCGATTTGCTCCTTGATCCGAGTCAAGCCGATGCGTTCACCGAGATCGAAATATGCCTTCGCCGCATAGCCAATCTTCACGCGCCGGGCCTTCGCCACATCCACCAAGTCCAATGCGCAGTGCAGCGCATCCAAGGAGGCGATTCGCGACGCCAGATGCTCGGGCACGTGCTGCTCGACGAGGTGCGAGCGCATGACGCTCAATCGCGCCTGCTCGGTGATGCCGAGCACCCCCGGCAGCTCGCCGGACAGTTCCGCCACTTGGGCGGTGTAGCGCAGTACCGCGCGTTCGATATCCAGGTCGTTGCGGCGGTGATCGAGCAGCCAGTAAGTCATGTGGCGCAGTAAGCGCGTGGTTTCCAGCATGGCGGCGTACTGTACGGCCGCCGGGGTGCGGTTATCCAGCGCTTCGATTTGCGACCAGATGCCGCGGACCGCAAACACCTCGCGCGCGATGCTGTAGGCGCGCGCAATGGCCGCCGGGTCCGCCCCCGTATCATCCTGCGCGCGCACCGGGAAGACCGGTCCCATGCGATTGATCAAGCTATTGGTGATCGCCGTCGCAATGATCTCGCGCCGCAACCGATGCCGTTTCAAGCGCGCCGCGAAGCGCTTCTGCACCGGCGTCGGGAAATAACGAGCCAGTTCGGCCGACAGGTAGGGATCTTCTGGCACGTTCGAATGAATGAGCGCGCGATTCAGCCATATCTTGCCGTAACTCAAGATGATGGCGAGTTCCGGCCGCGTGAGTCCTTCGCCTGCCTTGCGGCGTTCGGCGATTTCCTCATCGGTCGGCAGAAATTCCAGGGCGCGGTTCAAGTCTTGGGAACGCTCGAGCACGCGGATGACGTAGGCGGCTTCGCCCAACTGCAGCTTGGCCTGGAACTCGCTGGTGCTGATCGCCTGACCCTGCAGATAGTTGTTGCGCAGCACCAGACCCGCGACCTCGCTCGTCATCTGCACCAGCAGCCGATTGCGCCCGGCGAACGTGATTTCCTTCGCGCGCACCGCGCCGTTCAAGAGAATCTTCAAATTGACCTCGACGTCCGAAGTGTTCACGCCGGCGGAGTTGTCGATGAAATCGGTGTTGAGTCTGCCGCCGCGCCGCGCGAACTCGATGCGCCCGAGCTGCGACACTCCCAGATTGCCGCCCTCGCCGATGACCTTGCAATTCAACTCACGCGCATCGATGCGCACCGCGTCGTTGGTGCGGTCGCCGACATCGCTGTGGCTCTCGAAGGTGGCCTTGACGTACGTACCGATGCCGCCGTTCCAAAACAAGTCGACGTGCGCCTTGAGGATGGCCTTGATCGCCTCGTTCGGCGTCACCTGCGCGGGCAGCTCGAGCAGCGCCTGCGCTTCGCGCGACAGGGTCAGGCTCTTGGCGGATCTCGAGAAGACGGCGCCGCCCTTCGAAAGCGCCTTGCGCGAATAGTCCTCCCAGCTCGAGCGCGGCATCTTGAACAGCCGTTCACGCTCGGCGAACGAGCGCGCGGGATCGGGTTGCGGGTCGATGAAGATGTGCAGGTGATTGAAGGCCGCGACCAGCCGGATGTGGGGCGATTGGAGCATGCCGTTGCCGAATACGTCGCCCGCCATGTCGCCGATGCCGGAGACCGTGAAATCGTGGGCTTGGATGTCGACTCCCATCTCGCGGAAGTGCCGTTTCACGCATTCCCAGGCGCCGCGCGCGGTGATCGCCATCTTCTTGTGGTCGTAGCCGACCGAGCCGCCGGAAGCGAACGCGTCGCCGAGCCAGAAGCCGTATTCCTCGGAGATGGCATTGGCGATGTCGGAGAAGGTCGCAGTACCCTTGTCGGCTGCGACCACCAAGTAGGCATCGTCCCGATCGTGGCGCACCACCCTGGGCGGCGGCGTGATCTTGTCGTCGACGATGTTGTCGGTGACGTCGAGGAGTCCCCTGATCAGCGTTTGATAGCATGCGATCACTTCAGCCTGTTGAGCTTCACGTTCGGCGGGCAGGCGCTTGACGACGAATCCGCCCTTGGCCCCGACCGGAACGATGACCGTGTTCTTGACTTGCTGGGCCTTCATGAGCCCGAGCACCTCGGTGCGGAAATCTTCGCGTCGATCCGACCAGCGAATCCCGCCGCGCGCAACGTATCCCATGCGCAGGTGCACGCCTTCCATGCGCGGCGAGAATACGAAGATCTCGAACAGCGGCTTGGGCAAAGGCAGCTCGCGCAGTTGCTGGCTCTCGATCTTGAAGGAGAGGTAGTCCTTGAGCTGACCCGCGGGGTTGCTCTGATAGGCATTGGTGCGCACGGTTGCCGACACCGCGCTCCACAACGCCCGCAAGATTCGATCCTCATCGGAGCGCGTCACCTCCTCGAGGGATGCACGAATGCGCTTATCGAGCCGTGCCAGCGCGCCCGGCCGCGCCGCCGCCGGCAGATCCGCGTCGAAGCGCGCCACGAACAGATCGGCCAAAGCCCGGGCGATTGCCGCGTTGTTCACCAGCACCTGAGCGATGTAACCCAGGCTGAACGGCAATCCGGTTTGCAGCAAGTACCGGCAATAGGCCCGCAAGACGATGACGATGCGCCAGGGGATGCCCGCGGATAGAGTCAACTGGTTGAAGCTGTCGTTGTCCATGCGGCCGGTCCAAACGGCCGTGAACGCGCTCTTGATTTCGCGCTCCAGCGCCTCGAACTGGATCACCGTGGCCGACTGCATCACGAGTTCCAGATCTTGAATCCAGGAGCGCCGGCCGCCCGGGAATTCCAGTTCGTAGGGCCGCTCGGCGATCACCTTGAGCCCCATGTTCTCGAGCATGGGCAAGAGGTCCGAAATCGGAATGGCATCCTGATTGCGGAAGATCTTCAAAAAGAGTTTGTCCTTGCGCCGCGGCTCCGGCCGGTAGATGTCCAGGTGCAGCAGCGTCGGCTCCTTTTCGACCGCCTCGAGGAACGATACGTCGAGCGCCGCGGCATCGCCCTGGAAGTCCTCGGTGTAGGCCGCGGGGAAAGCCGGCGCGTACTTTTCGAAAAGCTGCAAGGCGTACGATTCATCGAGGCGCGACAGCAATGCCGCCCTGAAGCCATCCGACCACGAGCGCACCGCGGCGGCGACGCGCCGTTCCAATCCGCCCGCGTCGATGTGGGTTTCCTCGCTCGGACGGGTTCGTGCGACGATATGAATGCGGGCGAGGTTCGATTCGGCGATCTGCACCTGCGATTCCATGCCGAATGCGGAAAATGCCTCGCGAATCACCGTTTCGATGCGCTGCCTAACCTGCGTGTTGTACTTCTCGCGCGGCACGAACACCAGGCAGGAGTAGAACCGGCGAAATGCGTCGCGCCGCAGCAGTACGCGAACCCGCGGGCGCTCCTGCAGGCCGAAGATGCCGGTGGCGATGCGGGTCAGTTCCGCAACACTGGCCTGGAATAGCTCGTCGCGCGGAAAGGATTCGAGGATGTGCTGCAGGGCCTTGCCGTCATGGCTGTCCGGGGCCAGCGCGAAGTGCTCGACCACCTGCGCCACTTTGTGGCGCAGCACCGGAATCTCGCGCGGGTTGCTGCTGTACGCCGAGGAAGTCCACAGACCCAAGAAACGCTTCTCGCCGATCAGCTGGCCTTTCGGTCCGAAGTGCTTCACGCCGACATAGTCGAGATATCCGGGGCGGTGAATCGTCGACAACAAATTCGCCTTGGTGACAAGGATGAGGTCGCGGGAACGGCTCTGGCGGCGGATGTCGCTCGACAGCGTGCGGTGGGTGCTTTCCGGCTGCCTGTGGCCGCGGCGCAGAATGCCGAGCCCCGTCGAGTCGATCGGCCGCAGGAGCACCCGCCCGGCGCGCCCCTGCAGCCGATATTCACGGTATCCCAGAAAAGTGAAGTGGCGATCTTCCATCCACGCGAGCAGTGCGACCGCTTCGCTCAGTATGCTGGGTTCGAAGCGCGCGCTTTGGGAGCTCAGGTCTTGCGCCGCTTGATGTGCCGCGTCCTGCATCTTGGCCCAGTCCGCACACGCGACCCGAACATCGCGCATGCTGCGCTCGATCTGCGCCGTGAGAGAATGCAGAGCCGCGGGATCGACGATGCGGTCCACCTCGACGTGCTGAAAGGATTCCAAGCGTGATCTCGCGTCGGCCGGCGGCTTGCGGCCTTTGGACGCTTCGCCCCGCTCGTGCAGCGCAAGCAGATTGCCGGCGCCGTCGCGCGCCACGGCGAAAATCGGGTGCGTCAGAAAATGCAGCGTGAGCTCGCGCTCGGTCAACGCCAGGTTGATCGAATCGACGAGAAACGGCATGTCGTCGTTCACCATCTCGATCACGGTGTGCGGCGAGGTGAACCCATGTTCGCGCATGCTGGGATTGAACACCCTCACCAGCGCGGATCTTCGCCGCCGGCGCGCGAACGAGAGGTGCGATAGCGCCGCCGCCGCGAGCTCCGCCGGGTCGCGCTCCGCGAGGTCTTCCGCATCGACGTTGGCGTAGTACGCCTGCAGAAAGCGCCGCCAATCCACATTGCGCAGCGCTTTGGGCGGCCGGACCGCCGATCGCACGATGGCGGAGACGAACTTGCGATGCTGCTCGGAGGAAGCCTGGTACATGCCTGATCCTCGATTAATCCGCTCTTTCAAGATCCGCAATCACGGCCCCGAGAAAACGGCACGCCTCGCCGCCGGTGATGCAGCGGTGATCGAAGCTCAAGGACAGGGGCATGCGCCGATGCGCGCGCACCTCGCCCGCGGCAACGACGGCGTCCTCGCGCACTTTGCCCGCACCCAGGATGGCGACCGCGGGCGGCACCACCAGAGGGATTCCGTAGCGGCCCGCGAGAGTGCCGAAATTCGACAGCATCAGCGTAAAATCGCGCAAGTCCTTGGGGTCGGTGCTGCGGCGGTGAGCCGCTTCTTTTTGCAGCGCGATGGCGGCTCGCAATTCCTCGGGCGATTTGCTCTCGATGTTGCGCACCACCGGAACGATGAGGCCGGCGGGCGCGTCGACCGCGATGCCTAAATTGATATGCCCGACCAGAAAGCGCGAGTGCGTGGCCGCATCGTACCAGGCATTCAAGGCGGGTTCCGCGCGCCAGGCGCAAACCATCGCGCGCATGAGCCGCAGCATATAATCGCCCCGCCGCGTCCACTGATGAATGTCCGCATCGTCGCACACGGTGCTGCCGGCCACTTGATCCCGCGACTGCGACATGCTTTGCGCCATCGCGCGCCGCACACCGCGCAGCGGCTCCACGGTGCCGTCCGAGGGATCGGCGGCCGCGATCGCGCGTGCGGCCGCGGAGGCGGATGCGCCGTTGGAGGCCGCGCCGCCGTTCGCGGCGGGCTGCAGATTGGCGTGCCGCAGGACGTCCTCGAGCGTGACCAAGCCGCCGCGGCCGCTGCCTTGAACCCCCCCTAAGTCGAGTCCCAAGCTCTTGGCCAGTGCCCGAGCGGCGGGCACCGCTCGGCCGCGTGCATCGGCGCCGAGCGCGGGTGCGCCTCCGGCGGTCGCCGATTCCACGAATTCCTCCTCGCTGGTGACGGGCATTGTGCCGACCACGGTTCCGGAATCGAACTCGATGAGCGGAGCGCCCGTGGGGACGATGTCGCCGCGCGCGCCGCGCAGGGCCGTCACCACGCCGCTGAAGGGCGCCGGCACTTCGACGACGGCCTTGGCGGTTTCCACCGAGACCATGGGTTGATCGACCCGTACGTGATCGCCCACCTTGACGTGCCACTCGACGATCTCGGCCTCGGCCAAGCCCTCGCCCAAATCCGGAAGCCTGAATGTGCTCATGAAATGACAGGACCCCTCAATCCGCGAAAGCGAGTTCCACCGCGTCGATGATTCGCTGCACGCTTGGAATGTAATCGTGCTCGAGTTTGAACAGCGGCATGATGGTATCGAATCCGGTCACGCGCCGAATCGGCGCCAGTAAATCGTACAGACTGTGCTCCGCGACCAGCGCCGCAATCTCGGCTCCCACTCCGACGTTGCGCGCGGCCTCATGCACGATCACGAGCCGGCCGGTCTTGGCCACCGACGCGAGAATCGTCTCGATGTCGATCGGACTCAAAGTGGCAAGATCGATGACTTCGGCGCTGATCCTGCGCTTGTCCAACTCGACGGCGGCGCGCAGCGTTTCCATGGTCATTGCACCCCAGGTGACGATGGTCACGTCGCTGCCTTCGCGCAGAACGAAGCATACGTCGAGCGGCAAAGCCTGGCCATCGTCGTTCACTTCCTGGCGCATCGCGCGGTACAGCCGGACCGGCTCCAAGAACATCACGGGGTCCGGGTCGCGGATCGCGGCGAGCAGCAGGCCATAGGCGCGCACCGGCGAGGAAGGGCATACGACGCGGATGCCCGGAATGTGGCAGAGCAGTGTCTCGGTGCTCTCCGAATGGTGCTCGGGGGCGTGAATGC